>Ga0209773_10000242_pt1 | contig 16675 bp, 14 predicted proteins | sample BogFormECP14_OM1_FD_188244 | JGI IMG/M metagenome (GOLD analysis project Ga0209773, IMG submission 188244) | Bog forest soil microbial communities from Calvert Island, British Columbia, Canada - ECP14_OM1 (SPAdes) (version 2) | ecosystem: Environmental > Aquatic > Freshwater > Wetlands > Bog ... | reverse complement strand
AACCTGCATGGACCCGCGGCTCTCGGACCTCGAGGGGATCCTGGGATTGAAGACTGCGGATATGGACGTCATCCGCACTGGCGGCCCGGCCGTTACCGACGACGTGATGGGAGAACTTGTCGTTTCCACGCGGGTCCTGGGTAGCAAGGAGATCATGCTCCTCAATCACACGGGCTGCGGATTCACAACCTTCACTGACAAGGAGCTGAACGAAAAGCTCGCCAAAGAAACGGGTGACGCCACGCCTGCCCCGATGCGCTTCTTTTCCTACAAAGACCCTGAGGAGAACACACGGGAGCAGATCGAGAAAGTCCGGGCACATCCATGGATTGCCAAGGATGTACCCGTTCGAGGCTTCATTTTCGACGTGGACACAGGCCGGTTGCGGGAAGTCACCGTTGGAAGTGCGACGTCAACCGCTTCGGGCCATGCAAGAGAAAAGCATTCAAAGGGTGGTCGAGAAAAGTCCACGCGCTGACCGACCGATCGGGAACATGACACGCTCGGAAGTCATCGACGAGGACCGGCCCCTGCTCCGGCGCCGCGCCGGCAATCGGCGCCGCCATCAAGGAGAGTGTCTCGAGCAAACGGGGAAGCGTCACGCCTCCGTGATTGCACTTGGGTCCGTGCGTCCAAACGAGTAGTCTGCGGGACGTTCGGCAGGGCCGTCGTTCATCCGTTCGATGTCAGGAATCCGCCATGAGCGAGCTAAGGCGCGAGACGAGCGAACCGGGCAACGAGCCGACCTCGCCTCGTAAGGCCGAATCGGCGACGACCCCACAGAAGCCCCCCGGCACAGGGGCGGTCCCGCCAGAGAAGCCGAAGGCCACGCGGCGGCGAAAAATGCTGCTTGCAGCAGCGGGCGTTCTGGTCCTGGCCGGCGCCCTTTGGTTCGGTATTCCCTTGGTCCAGACGGCCCTCAACACGGTTTCGACCGATGACGCATACGTCAACGGTCACGTCACGTTCGTGGCCGCCCGGGTCAAAGGCCAGGTTTCGCGGGTTCTGGTGGACGACAACTACCGAGTGCGACGGGGAGAGCTTCTGGTCGAGCTGGACAAGGAGCCCTTTCAGATCGCAGTCGCGATCAAAAAGGCGGCTGTCGATACGGCAACGGCAGACCTACAAGTGGCCAAGTCCAAAGTACGCGGCATCGAAGCGGAGGCCATGAGCCGGCGCCGGGCACTGGAACACGCCATGGAGGACGTCGACAACCAGGTCGCCCTGCTGCGCGCCCGGGTTGCCGGTGTCGATAAGAGCAAAGCCGAGCTCGCGCTGGCTCAGCTCGACTTCGATCGGGCCGCCAAATTGGTGGTGTCGAGCGATACTCCCCGGTCTGAGTACGACCGGCGGCAAGCGGCCTTGTTGGCGGCCCGCGCGGACGTTACCGCGGCGCTGGCCGATGTCCATCAACTCCGCGCCTCTTTGGGATTGCCAAGGCAACCCGACGGGGGGGATCTCGGTCAGGTTCCGCCCGATATCAATCAAACCTTTTCTTCCGTGCTCGAGGCGCAGGCGGCGCTGGTTCAGAGTGCGGCTCAGCTGGGCGTCATCCATTCGTTCGACGAGGGGCCCAGTCACATGGTCGAGGCGTTCGAAAAAGAAGGCGACGTCAATAGCACCTTCGATCGGCTGGCGGCCGACGCGCCGGACGTCAAGCAGGCCGAGGCCACGCTCGAGGTCGCCAAGCGCGATCTCGACCAGGCCGAGCTCGATCTCCGCTACTGCGACGTCATCGCGGAGATCGATGGGGTCATCACGCGCCGAAACGTCAATCCGGGCAACAATGTGCAGGTTGGCCAGAGTCTCATGGCGATCCGCTCGCTCGATGAAATCTGGGTCGACGCCAATTTCAAGGAGACGCAGCTGGGGGACCTGCGTATCGGCCAGCCTGTCGATCTCTATACCGACATGTATGGCGACCGCCGTGTGTTCAAGGGGCGCATTTCCGGCTTTACCGAGGGGACCGGATCGACATTGGCGCTGCTGCCGGCGCAGAACGCTACTGGCAACTTCATCAAGGTGGTGCAGCGACTGCCGGTTCGGATCGACCTCGAGAACTACGATCCGGACAAGAGCCCGCTGTTCATCGGCACGTCGGTTGTTCCCTACGTCTACTTTGACAAGCCGCCCACCGGACCCAATGCCGGCAAGTTTTTGCAGGCAAATGTGCCTGAACCACAAACCGGCGGTTCGACTGCAAACCCGGCGGGCGAAAAGAAGTGACGGCCGCGGCGCTTTCGCCCGCCAGACCCCATGTTGCCCGGAACCCCTGGCTGGTCGCCGCCATAGTCATAGTGCCGGCGTTCATGGAGGTGCTCGACACCACCATCGCGCTGGTGGCGCTGCGCTACATCGCGGGAGGCCTGTCGGCTGCCGCCGATGACGCCGAGTGGGTTATCACCGCCTACCTTGCCGCCAACGCCTTCATCCTACCGATTACCGGCTGGTTGAGCGCTCATCTGGGTCGCCGCAACTACTTCCTGGCGTCGATTGCAATATTCACCTTCAGTTCTTTACTGTCCGGATTAGCTGGCAGTTTGGGTCAGCTGATCCTGTTCCGCGTCATCCAGGGTCTCGCGGGCGGCGGTCTGCAACCCGGCAGCCAGGCTGTGTTGCTGGACGCCTTCCCGCGGGAAAGGCAAGGCGTAGCCATGACGCTGTTCGGCCTTGCTGTGCTGATCGCGCCGGTGGTCGGTCCGACCTTGGGCGGTTGGATAACGGACACTTACAATTGGCGCTGGGTATTTTTGATCAACGTGCCCGTCGGTCTCTTGGCGTTTGGCGGATGCTATGCCCTGCTTCGCGATCCGGATTATCTTGTCGCCCAGCGCGAGGAGATAAGGAAGCAGCCGTTCCATTTTGACTCGATCGGTTTGTCGCTGCTGGCCATCGTCATGGTCTCGTGGGAAGTGATGCTCAGCAAGGGCCAGGAATGGGACTGGCTGGGCGATCCATTCTGGCGCGTTCAGACGTTGGTCATTTTCTTTTCAGTGGGTTTGGTTGCATTGATCTTCTGGGAGTTGCGTCACCGCAATCCCGTGGTCAATTTCCGCGTGTTGGGTGAACGCAACCTCGCCGCGTGCTGCATCATGACATTCTGCGCTTATGTCGCGCTCTATGCCTCGACGAAGTCAATGCTTGGTCTGCTTCAGTCCCTGTTTGGTTATGATGCTCTGAGCACTGGATTGGTGATGTCGCCTGCCGGAATCGCGGCAGTCCTGGCATTGCCGATCGTTGGCCGGCTGCTCGGGCTGCGGGCGGACGCTCGATGGCTGATCGCCGCAGGGCTGTTGCTCATGACCGTCGGAAACTATTGGATGTCCCAACTCAACCTCGACATCAGCCCAGGCCAGGTCGTGTGGCCTCGGGTGGTCATGGTCGCGGGACTGGCGGTATTTTTTGCTCCCGCGAACGTAGCCGCGTACCTCTACACGCCACTTGCGTTGCGCGGGGCCGCCATTGGCTTGGCGAGTCTCCTACGCAACGAGGGGGGAAGCGTCGGGGTGTCGTTGTCCCAGACCGTCGTAGAGCGGCGTGATCAGTTTCACGTCCTTCGACTAGGCGAGTCCCTCGATCCTTTCAACCCGGCGGTGGCCTCTTTCCTCGACCAGGCTCGGGGAGCGTTCCTGCAGCAGACCGGCGATCCAGTGGCGGCGCAGCAGCTGGCCTGGCAAGCGCTCGAGAATTTGCGCCAGCAGCAGGCGTCTTCGCTTGCCTATTTCGACACCTTTTGGATGGTGGCCGTGTTGACGTTTGCGGTCGCGTTCGCGGTATTGTTCATGAAACGTTCGGTGGCTGAGAAAGGCGCTCGCGTCGGTTCCGAATGAGCCGACTTAGAGGCGACGCTGGACGACGCCTATCCCCCTTCTGGCGCCGGAGGGTTCATGCGTGGACTTGAGTCTTCCCGTATATGCGCAAGCTTTTCGTAGTGATCTTCGATCAAATCATTTGTAATTGGAAGACTGAACACGCCCGGTTCGTGCGTCTGCGCCCAGGGTGTTCCGGGCGTGTGCGTCAGGCGTGAAAGCCCGAGACGCCATCCGTGGGCGATATAATCGAGCTTGAGAAGTTGCATCGGCGTAAGCGCGCGATCCCTCTCCCTCGAAAGGTCGAGGAAGCCATCGGCAACGGTCAAACTCTCATACATAAACGCCTCCTTTTGGCCTTACAGATGGCAATTGTGTGGCAAAATTACAACGCGCTGATTATTCATACAAATGCAACAGTCGCGCGAGCAAAAATCGGTTGCAAAGTGCGACCTCTACGCGTAGCCCTTGCATGGTTGTCGAAATAATAATCGACGAAAATGAAGAACTTGTGCGTTGTGGAGTTAAATGAGAACAGGAAAGGCACCCGCAGCAATAAAGCCATACCGTTTCCGGCGTTTTCGTGCGCAGCAACCGCGAGCAACGGGCACATTGATTGTTACCACATGGCTGTTAGCTATCGTTTTTGGGTCCGCATTCTGGGCAATAATGCTTACGCGATTCTTACCATAATAAGAAGCTTTGTATAGCGGTCTTTGAATAATAGTTCGCGTCGAGGGGGCGGGAACATGATGGCCATCAATAACGCCGAATTGGCATTGATCGAGCTTGAATACAGCGCAGCCGACCTTTCGGAACGCAAATCGGCGACTTCCGATCCATTGGAGCGAGCGGCCTTCACTCTGAGGTTGCCGAAGATTCTGATGGCCATAGCCGCGCTCAGATTTGCGCTGGACGCCATGGAGGTCGCATTCGATCGAGTGGCTACGGCTCGCCCAGCTTCGCTTGCCAGTGAACCATCCGTCCTTCTTCGTCCATGATTTGCATCCAAAGCGCGCCGTCTGGCCACTTGATGGAATTACGGTGGCACGGCCTCCAATACCAAAATGGGATATGCGGGAAGCACCGCGGAAGAACAGAAAAGGGTCAATGCGGTCGCGTCACGTAATTTGGGCGAAAGCGGCTCCATGACTGTGAGGAAGCTATCGTCTTGAAAATTATTCGCCTCGCCGTCTTCCGTAGCGGTCCGTTAACTCGCGGAAGGCAACATGCAACCATAACGCGTCGAATGGCGGAAACACAAGTTTTCCGAGCGGGGGCAAGAGGCCGTGTTTTCATGGCGGTCGGGCTGGATTCTTCGCGCTTCCAAGTCGTCGGATGCGGGCTCCGCGCCTCCGCCCGGCGCGAAATATCAAGGAGCGTATTCAGTGTTTGGATTCGACGGCGCCGCCAAAACAAATAAAGCCACCCTGGACGCGATCGGCAGATCGCTCGCCATCATCGAGTTCGATCCGACGGGAAGGATTCTCTCGGCGAACGAAAACTTCTGCAAGACGTTGGGCTACCAGGCGTCGGAAATCCTCGGCCAGCATCACAGCCTGTTCGTCGAGCCCGAATACGTCCGCTCCCCGGAATATCGCGAATTCTGGGCCAAACTCGGCCGCGGCGAATTCGACGCTCGCGAGTACAAGCGCATCGGCAAAGGCGGACGGAACGTCTGGATCCAGGCGTCGTACAGTCCGGTGATCGATTCCCGCGGCAAGGTTCTGAAGGTCGTCAAAGTGGCGAGCGACATAACTCAGACCAAGCTCAGAAACGCAGAGTTCGAGAGTAGACTCAACGCCATTTCGCTGGTCCAGGCCGTCATCGAATTCACGCCGGCCGGCGAAGTGATAACGGCGAATGAGTTGTTCCTCAGCGTGCTCGGCTACAGACTCGAGGAGGTGAAAGGCCAGCACCATCGTATGTTCGTGGAGCCCGCCTATCTCCAGTCCAGGGATTACCAGGCTTTCTGGGAGAAGCTCAATAGAGGTGAACACATTGCCAACTCTTTCAAGCGTCTCGGGAAAAACGGGAAGGAGGTATGGTTACAGGCGTCCTACAATCCGATCTTCGACCTCAACGGAAAAGTCCTGAAGGTCATCGAATTCGCAACCGACATATCCGACCTCAACGAACTCGCGGGGGGTCTATCCTGTCTTGCCGCCAACAACCTCGAACACTCGATCGAAAAGGAATTCCTGCCCGCGTACGAGAAGCTTCGCGTGGATTTCAATGTCGCGCACAAAAATCTCAGATCCGCGATGACAGGGATCGCCGCAAGCATCGACAAGGTCGACTCGGGCGGCCAGGAGATCGTCACGGCTTCAGACGATCTGTCGCGCCGCACCAAACAGCAGGCAGCGAGCCTAGAGGAAACGGCGGCGGCGCTCGACCAGGTCACCTCGACGGTCAAGAAGACGACTGACGGCGCCAGACAGGCCCGCACCGTGGTTTCCGAGGCCCGCGGCGACGCCGAGAAGAGCGGCGACATCGTACGCCGCGCGGTCGAGGCGATGGGCCGGATCGAGAAGTCGTCGGCCGAGATCGGCCAAATCATCGGCGTGATCGACGAAATCGCGTTCCAGACCAATCTCCTGGCTCTGAACGCCGGCGTCGAAGCCGCGCGCGCGGGCGGTGCGGGCCGCAGCGTCGCCGTCGTCGCTTCGGAAGTGCGCGCGCTGGCGCAACGCTCGGCGGGCGCCGCCAAGCAGATCAAAGGTCTCATCTCCGCTTCCAAGACGGAAGTCGACACCAGTGTGAGGCTGGTCGCGGAGACCGGCGAGTCGCTCTCCAGAATCGTCGGCAAGGTTTCGCGGATCAATTCGGTCCTCGCCGATATCGCCACGGGCGCTGAGGAACAGTCCAGGGCGCTGCAAGAGGTCAACACCACCGTCAACCAGATGGATCAGGCGACCCAACAGAACGCCGCGATGGCCGAAGAAGCAACGGCGGCGGCGCGCTCGATGTTGCAGGAGACCCAGCAACTCTCGGAAATGGTGGGCCAGTTCCGGCTCGGCAGGACTGCCAGCACGGGCGCGATCCGGCGGGAGCTGAAAAAAGTGGCCCCGCATGCCTTTGCGCCCGCCGCCAAGACGCCGTGGCGGCCTTCGGCATCGGCGGATGCTGCGAAACCCCGCCCCGTCCGGGGCCCGCCGAAGCTCGCGGTCAACGCTCCGACGGCGGGAGGGAGCGACGATAGCTGGAACGAGTTCTAGTCGTTCGGGTCGTTCATTTGAATGGGGTTCGCGGTCGCTGCCTCCCAACGAGGCCGACATCGACGTCGGGCGTCACGTCGGCGCGGAAACGATAGAGCGGGTCAGTTCATCGCCTCCGCACGCGCCGAAAGCTCCAGCCACTCTTCCTCCGTCTGCAACAGCGCGCGCTCCAGCTCCGTGCGTTTGGCGGCGAGGCCGACCACTTGCGGCGTGTTGCCCGCGGTCTCGCCCGAACTCGCCAGCGCCTGGTCGATGCGCCGGAGCAGATCCTGGAACTTGTGCATCTTCTGCTCGACGGCGACGATCTCCTTGCGCAAGGGCCCGAGATCGCGACGGGGCCTGGCGGGTTCGCGCTTTTCCGGAGGCGGCGGGGCCGACTTGCCCGTGCGCGGGGCAGGGGCGCCCTGGCCGAGCACCAGACGCGTATAATCCGCCAGATCGCCGTCGAAGGAGCGCACGGTGCCGTCGGCGACGAGCCAAAGCCGATCGACGCAGGCCTCGAGCAGCCGGCGATCGTGCGAGATCAGGATGCAGGCGCCCTCGTAATCGTTGATCGCATCGATCAATTCGCCGCGGCTGTCGATGTCGAGATGATTCGTCGGCTCGTCCAGGATCAGCAATTGCGGCCCCTCGAAGGTCGCAAGACCCATCAACAGCCGCGCCTTCTCGCCGCCGGACAGCTGGCCTATGGACGTGTCCGCGCGGCCGCCGGAAAACCCGATCCGCGCGACGCGGGCGCGAATTTTGGCTTCATGCCCGCCGGGCATGCGCTCCGCGACGTGGGTATAGGGCGTCCCCGACGCGTCGAGGTCATCGACCTGGTGCTGGGCGAAGAAGCCGACGTCGAGCTTGTTGGCGCGGATCATCTTGCCGCCCATCGGCGGCATCCGCCCTCCGACCAGTTTGGCGAAGGTCGACTTGCCGTTGCCGTTCGCGCCGATCAGGCCGATGCGATCGTCGTTCGAAAGCGTCAGGTCGAGCTTCGAGAGCACGGTTCGATCGCCATAGCCGACGCTGACCTTCTCCATCGCGACGATCGGCGGACTGAGCTTGCGCGCGATCGCGGGCCATTGGAACGGCAGCACCGTATCGTCGACGACGACGGAGATCGGCGCGAGCCTCGCGAGCATCTTGATGCGCGACTGGGCCTGACGGGCCTTGGTCGCGCTCGCGCGGAAGCGGTCGACGAAGGCCTGCAGATGCTTGCGCTTCTCCTCCTGCTTCTTCACCGCCTTGCCTTGCAGGGCCATCAGTTCCGCGCGCTGGCGCTCGAAGCTGGAATAACCGCCGGTCCAGAGCGTGAGCTTGGCCTTGTCCAGATGCAGGATATGGTTGGCGACGTCGTCGAGCAGGTCGCGATCGTGGGAGATGACGAGGATCGTCGCCGGATAAGTCTTGAGATAGTCGACCAGCCACAGCACCCCCTCGAGATCGAGGTAGTTGGTGGGCTCGTCGAGCAGCAGCAGATCCGGCGCGGAGAACAGCACCGCGGCGAGCGCGACTCGCATGCGCCAGCCGCCGGAGAATTCCGAGAGCGTCCGGTTCTGCGCCGCCTCGTCGAAGCCGAGACCGGAGAGAATGCGCGCCGCGCGCGCCGGCGCCGCGTGCGCGTCGATGTCCGCCAGCCGCGTCTGGATTTCGGCGATCCGCATCGGATCGCTCGCCGCCTCGGCCTCGGCCATCAGCGCGTTGCGCTCGACGTCGGCCTCGAGCACGAAATCGATGAGCGTCTGCGATCCGCCGGGCGCTTCCTGTTCGACGCTGCCGATGCGCGAGAGTTTCGGGATCGAGATCGAGCCGGCCTCCGGCTCGATCTCGCCGCGGATCAACCGGAACAGCGTCGTCTTGCCGGCGCCGTTGCGCCCGACCAGCCCGACACGAGCGCCCGTCGGCAGCGCCGCGGTCGCCGAATCGATCAGCAGGCGCTCGCCGATCCGGTAGGTGAGGGCGGTGATGTGCAACATGGCGGGCTTTTGACGCGCCGCGCCGCGGCTGGCAAGGGCCGCGCGGTTCGCGAAGGCCTGTCATCGCGCCGTGTCATGGTCGCGAGCGCGATATCGCGAACTCGACCATCCAGGCTGCCGCGACGGCATCAGCATTGGCGCCAAACGGTCGCTTCCGCCGGGCTTCCGACCTGCGCCGGCACATCGGCTGGATTCCCGCTTTCGCAGGAACGACATGGAAGCCCCTCACCCCAACCCTCTCCCGCGGAGAGCGGGAGAGGGGGGATCTCAGCTCTTTGTCGCCGCCGTGGTTCTGTAGCTGCTCGCAGCGAGCGCGCCGGTTCTGAACAACAGTCCCGCGACGCCGCCGCCGATCATCGGCGCGATGATGAAGAGCCACAATTGCGCGACTGCCTTCGGATTCGAGCCCCAGCCGACCAGCGCTGGACCGATCGACCGCGCCGGATTGACGGAAACTCCCGTGATATTGATGCCGACGATATGAATCGCGATGAGGGTCATGCCGATCGCGACTCCGGCGAAGCCGACGAGGTGGGTAGGCGTCCCTCTCTGGGTTACTCCGAGAATGCAGATGAGGAACAGGAATGTCGCGACCACCTCGAAGACGAAGGCCGAAAGCGTATTATAACCGCCCAGATATCCCTCGCCCCAGCCGTCCTGACCGAGGCCGCCGTTCCAGCCCTGGGCTTTCCCGGAGAGAATGACGTAAAGAACCGCCGCGCCGACGATCGCGCCGAGGATCTGGGCGATCCAATAGCGGATCATGTCCTCGAGGCTCATCGCGCCGGCGACCCACACGCCGAAGCTCACGGCGGGATTGACGTGACAACCCGATATAGGTCCGATGCCATAGGCCATCGCGACGATGGCCAAACCAAAAGCGGTTGCGATGCCAAGCAGGTCGATGGCGGTGGCGCCGGATCCCATGCCGCCGATCACCGCCGCGCCGCAGCCGAAAAACACCAACGCGAACGTCCCGATGAATTCAGCCAGAGACTTGTCCATTTTGTGCTCCCCCCTTTGTGTGCGGGCGCGATACACTCGCGCCCGCACATTTCCACTATTCCTGTGATGCCGTTGAGCGACGGCGGACCGAGTAAAGCACGAAATTAGAAATCTTGCCAAAGATCTTAACTTTCTGTGGTTAACGGGAGCGGGCGAACAGACGCGCGCGCCCCTGACTCCGGCTCACGCGGGGGCCTTCCGCTTGCCCGCCCGTCGCGCCGACCGATCCGAACGGCGGATTTTCTACTATCACGACCTTCTCGGCCGATCGTCCCGCGCCTTCCGCCATCGGCGTTGCTTTCCGAGCGGCGGCCGCTATATAGGACGCGCTTCGCCGACCCCTCCTTTCGGCGCGCCCCCGGAGCTTCCGTCCTTGTTCATCACGCCCGCCTTCGCCCAGGTCAGCGGCGCGTCCCCGTTGGGGTCGTCCGACATGCTGATCCAATTCGCGCCGTTCGTGGTCATTTTCGCGATCATGTATTTCCTGATCCTGCGGCCGCAGCAGCAGCGCGCCAAGGCGGCGCGGGAAATGGTGCAGTCCGCGCGCCGCGGCGACGTCGTGGTGACATCGGGAGGCCTGATCGGCAAAATCACCAAGGCGACCGACGAGAACGAGGTCGAGCTCGAAATCGCGCCCAATGTCCGCGTACGCCTGGCGCGTTCAGGCATTACGGACGTGCGTTCGAAAGGCGAGCCCGTGAAAGACGTCCCCGCTTCGAAGGGGCCGCCGGCCAAAAAAGACGCCGCCAGTTCGTGAGGAGGCCCGGGATCGCGAAACGCATCCCGGCCGCGCAGAGAATCTGATTTCCCATGCTCCGTCTGGCCACCTGGAAAGTCGCCGCCATCCTGGCGCTCATCGGCTGCGCGGCGCTGCTGATCGTCCCGAGCTTTCTGAGCGCCGGGATGGTGGCGGGGCTCGAAAGTCATCTGCCGTCTTTCGTTCCAGTGCGTCCGATCGTGCTCGGACTCGATCTGCAGGGCGGCGCGCATATGCTGATGGAGGTGGACAGCGCGTCGGTGATCAAGGCGCAGGTCGAGGCGTTGCGCGACGACGTCCGCGGCAAGCTGCGTGAAGGCAAGATTTCGATCAGCGGCGGCATCGCGACGCAGCCGCGGGGCGTCGTCGTGCGCATCGCCGATCCCGCCGAGCGGCAACGCGCGCTCGGATTGCTGCAATCGCTGAACACGTCGGTCGGCGGCGCCTTCTCCGGAGCGACGGGCCGCTCGCTCGACGTTTCCGACACGGGCGGCGGCGCCATTCGGGTGGCCTTGACCGACACGGCGATCAACGAAAAGATTCGACGCGCGGTGAGCCAATCGATCGAAGTGCTGAACCGGCGTCTCAACGGCTCCGGCACCAAGGAAACCAACGTTCAGCAGCAGGGCGTCGATCGCATCGTCGTCGAGGCGCCAGGTGTGCAGGATACGAGCAAGCTGAAGGATTTGCTCGGCGCCACTGCCAAACTCACGTTTCAGCTCGTCGCCGACGCCGGGGAGCCGCCCGACGACGTCGAAACGCTGCCGCAGCAGCAGGGCGGCACGTTGCCGGTGGAAAAGCGCGTGATGGTCTCGGGCGAGGACCTCGTCGACGCGCAGCCCGGCTTCGACTCGCGCAGCGGCGAACCCGACGTCAATTTCCGTTTCAACCTTCGCGGCGGCCAACGCTTCGGACAAGTCACCTCGGACAATGTCGGCCGGCCGTTCGCGATCGTGCTCGACGGCAAGGTCATTTCCGCGCCGCGCATCCTCGGGCCGATCACCGGCGGTTCCGGTCAGATCACCGGCAATTTCACGATCGAGCAGGCGGACAATCTGGCGGTCTTGCTGCGCGCTGGCGCGCTGCCGGCCAAGCTCACCGTGATCGAGGAGAGCACGGTCGGCCCTGGCCTCGGCCAGGATTCGATCGACGCTGGCAAGCGGGCGGCGCTGGTCGGCGGCGTGCTGGTCGTCGTTTATATGCTGGCGACCTACGGCATTTTCGGCGTCTTCGCCGACCTCGCGCTCGGTGTGCACATTCTCTTCATCTTCGCTTCGATGGCGTTGCTGGGAGCGACGCTGACGCTGCCCGGCATTGCGGGCATCGTGTTCACGATCGGCATGGCCGTGGATTCGAACGTGCTGATCTACGAGCGCATCCGCGAGGAATCGCATATGGGCCGCTCGGTGATTTCCGCGCTGGAGGCCGGCTTCAACCGCGCCTTCGCTACGATCATCGATTCCAACGTGACGATGTTCGTCGCGGCGGTCATTCTCTATCTGTTCGGCTCCGGCGCTGTGCGCGGCTTCGCCGTCTCGCTCGGCCTCGGTATCCTGACTTCAGTGATCACGGCGGTGACGATGACGCGAATGATGATCGCGCTATGGTACCGCAACCGCAGGCCGAGCGTGCTGCCGATATGAGAGAGATGACCAACATCGCGCGCGCCCTTCTCCCGCTTGCGGGAGAAGGTGGACGCGCGAAGCGCGGCCGGATGAGGGGGATCGGGCGGAGCGAGATGGCTCCGTGGCCCTCCCTAAGCGTTCAGGCACCGATTCCGGTCTGCCTGCACGGCCGCTCCTATATTGCGGCAAGCTGCGCCTCTCGGACATTCGGAGCCGTCGCGCTCCGCGCGACCCCCCTCACCCCAGCCCTCTCCCGCAAGCGGGAGAGGGGGTTCGGCCGCGTTGGGAACCCCGCCCCATGAAACTCCTCCGTCTCGCGCCGGGAAACACCAAATTCGGCTTCATGCGGTTCCGCCGCGTCAGCTATCCGCTCTCCGCGCTGCTTTCGATCGTCGCCGTCGTGCTTTTCTTCACTGTCGGCATGAACTTCGGCATCGATTTCGCAGGCGGCACGCAGGTCGAATTGCGCGCCAAGAGCGGCGCGGCGAATCTGGCCGAGGTGCGCGCCAAGGGCGACAGCCTCGGGTTGGGGCCGGTCGAGGCGCAGCGCGAGGGCGCCCCCTCGGACGTCGTCCTGCGCGTCAATGTGCAGCCGGGCGGCGAATCCGCCCAGTCGACCGCGATCGCCAAACTGCGCGAGGCGTTTGGCGACGCTTACGAATTCCGCAGCGTCGAAGCGGTCGGCCCGCGCGTCTCCGGCGAACTCGTGCAGAGCGGCACCTTGGGCGTCGTCGTCGCGATCCTGGCCGTGCTGACCTATCTCTGGTTCCGGTTCGAATGGCAGTTCGCGGTCGGCGCGATCATCGGCACCATGCACGATCTGTTGCTGACCGTCGGGTTCTTCTGCGTCACGCAGCTCGAGTTCAATCAGACCTCGATCGCGGCGATCCTCACCATCGTCGGCTATTCCCTCAACGAGACCGTCGTCGTGCTCGACCGCATCCGCGAAGTGATGCGCAAGTACAAGAAGCTGTCGACCGCCGAGATCGTCGACATGTCGGTCAACGCGGTGCTGCCGCGCACGATCATGACCGCGACGACGGTGTTCCTCGCCTTGCTCGCGCTGTTCTTCCTTGGCGGCAACGTCATTCGCTCCTTCTCGGCCGCGATGATCTGGGGCATTTTCGTCGCGACCTATTCCTCGATCTTCATCTGCTCGCCGATGCTGATCTATCTCGGCGTGCGCGCCGATACGCTCGACAAGCCGGAGGAAACCGAACCTCGAGTCATCGCCAAGGCGAAGGCGTGAACGCCGCGCCGGCCCGCTACGAAGGCTTCGTCCCTGGGCGGCATCCGATCGACGCCTACGGAGCGGGCGGCTTTAAATTCGCGGGCATGGGCCACGTCGGTTCGATCCTGGCGACGCCTCGGGGCATCGCGGCGATCGACGCCAAGAGCTTGAGCGAAATCACCGACGCCACGCTGGCGCCGCTGTTCGATGAGATGGCCGGCGCGCCCGGCTCGATCGAATTCATCGTCGTCGGCACGGGCGAGCGGATGGCGCTGCTGCCGCCCTTGGTTTCCCGCCGGCTGCGCACGGCGGGCCTCCGGGTCGAGTCGATGGCGACGGGATCGGCCGCCCGCGTCTACAACGTCATGCTCGGCGAAAATCGCCGCGTCGCCGCGCTGCTGCTGGCCGCGCCGTGACGGCGCCGCCGTCCGGCGAGTCGCTTTCCGAAGCCTATGCGCATTGTGAGTCCCTGGCCCGCGCGCAGGACCGCGACCGCTGGCTGAGCGCGTTGTTCGCGCCCACGCCGGCGCGGCCGCATCTGCACGCGCTGTCCGCTTTCAACTACGAGGTCGGGCGGCTGCGCGAGATCGTACGCGAGCCGCTCGCGGGCGAGGTGCGGCTGACCTGGTGGCGCGACGCGGTGACGCGCGGCGACGCCTCGGGGCATCCGGTCTCGGAGGCTCTGCTCGACACGATCGCCAAGTTCAAACTGCCGACGGCTTTGTTCGAGAACCACATCGTGGCGCGGCAGTTCGATCTCTACGACGATCCCATGCCCAGCCTCAACGATCTCGAGGGCTATTGCGGCGAGACCGCCTCGTCGCTGTTTCAATTGGCGGCGCTGGTCCTTGCCGAGGGCCGCGATATCGGCGCGGCGGACGCGAGCGGCCATGCCGGCGTCGCCTATGCGATCACCGGCCTGTTGCGCGCGCTGCCGCTGACGAGCGCGCGTGGGCAAGTCTATCTGCCGCGCGATTTGCTGGAGCGCCACGGAGTTGATCCGGAGGATGTGCGGGCGCGCCGGAGCGGGGCAGGGCTGGCGGCGGGGTTGCGGGAACTCGGCGCCGCGGCGCGCGCGCATCTGGCTCGAGCCGAGGCGCGGATAGCGCAATTGCCAAGGGAAATCGCGCCGGCATACGCCCCACTCGGCGTCGTGCCCGGCTATCTCGCGCGGCTGGAACGCGCCGCGGACGCGCCGTTCGGCGCCGCCGTCGAAGTTCCGCAATGGCGCCGGCAACTGGCGCTGTGGCGCTGGGCGCGAGCGCATTAGGCTCCGAGTGCCCGAATACGAATTCGGCCGCGCCGCCAAGTCGAGCGCGCTGATCGTTCGCCCGCGCTTCCGTTCGCCGTCGGAATGCCTTTGTTGCAGTGCAACATGACCCTAGTCGCGATCGGCGACGACAGCGAAGGGGCGAACCATGGGATTGATCGAACAGGTGCTGACCTTCATCGGCGGCGGCGCGCGCGCTTGGCCGCCGCCACGGCTATCCCTGGCGCTGCAGGGCGGCGGTTCGTTCGGGGCGTTCACCGCGGGTGTGCTCGATCGCCTGCTCGACGAGCCCGACGTCGACTTCGATGCGGTCAGCGGCGCCAGCGCCGGCGCGGTCAACGCCGTGCTGCTGGCCTCGGGCCTGATCGAGGGCCGCGCCGCGGCGAAGGCGCGGCTCGAGCGGTTCTGGAAACGGATGAGCCAGTCGACGGCTTTTCTGCCAAAGGCCTCGCTCGTCTCGCTGATGAGCGCCTCGCCCTTCCTGCATCTGCTGTCGCTGTCGCCCTATCAGTTCAACCCTTTCAACCTTGATCCGCTGCGCGATGCGCTCGCGGCCGAGATCGACTTCGCCGATTTGCGCGCCAAGGCGCCGATGAAGCTGCTGATCGGGGCGACCCGCGTGCGCGACGGCAAGTTGCGCATTTTCGAGGCTCGGGAGCTGACGATCGAATCGGTGCTCGCGTCCGCCTGCCTGCCGCTGATCCATCATACCGTCGAGATCGCGGGCGAGCCCTATTGGGATGGCGGCTACGCCGCCAATCCGCCGCTGATCCCACTTGTCCACGCCTCCGACGCCGCCCATCTCTTGGTCGTGCAGGTGACGCCGACCGCTTCCGAACGCCTGCCGAAGACGCCGCGCGAAATCGAGCGGCGGCTCGAGCGTATCCAGTTCAATGCGACGCTCAACGCCGAGCTGGAGGCGATCAAGCTCGGGATCATTTCACGCGCGACCCCGAAGCTGCGCCGGCTGCGGATCGGCCGGATTTCTGCCCAGGACGAATTCGCCGGCCTCGAAAACGAGAGCCCCGCCGATCTCGGTCGCGAGTTCCTCGACCGCCTGTGGCAGAGCGGCCGAAGCGCGGTCGAGACCTGGCTCGAGCAAGCCGGGCCGCAAGGACGTCGCGAGGGGCGGTCCGGCGCGGAGGGATGGTTGTGGGGAGGGGCGTCGTGAGGTGGCGCGGGCCGCGGCGGACCGCCGGCGCCGAGTTGCCGGCATCAAAGCGACAAGGGCGATTATTTCCGCTGATTGAGTGTTATCAAGGCGTTGCGGCCAGGAAAAGTTTCCGCGTCGATTCCTTTCTCGAGTAAGAGCCGCAGACCCCGTTCGCGCGGCGCCGCGCCATTCACGCGCCGCATGAAATCAGCGGGCGACGCCGGGGACGCGCGGCCCTTCGCTGAGCCGCCTGTATTCGGCGTAGCGCCCGGATGGCTGCACGCAGGCGCCGATTTCAGTTCTGCATGGAGCGACTTCAAAGCGTTAGGCGCCTTTTTCTGCAACTTCGCAACTTTGTCATTCCTGCGGCTCGTCAGCCGGAGTCGCGCACGGTCAGCCGCGCGCCCTCGTACCACATCTTGTGGGTTCGAGGCTTCCGAGGCCATACCATTTCCCGGCGCGGATTCAATCTTTTCAAGTCGTTGCGGCGCCATTTCCCGGCGACTCGGTTTTTGCCCGAGGCTCTCTCGCGCCGCGATCCCGGCGACCGAAACGTCCGGCTCAAAAGATCGAGGATCGGCTCGGCGGTCTCCGCCGGGACGGCGGCGCGGAACAAATATAGAACGACACGCCACTCTGGCAA
>Ga0209773_10000240_pt1 | contig 16711 bp, 20 predicted proteins | sample BogFormECP14_OM1_FD_188244 | JGI IMG/M metagenome (GOLD analysis project Ga0209773, IMG submission 188244) | Bog forest soil microbial communities from Calvert Island, British Columbia, Canada - ECP14_OM1 (SPAdes) (version 2) | ecosystem: Environmental > Aquatic > Freshwater > Wetlands > Bog ... | reverse complement strand
CCCGCAGGTAACACGAGCACAGTGTTCATCAACCAAGTGATCGGTCTGTACACGGAGTCTTTGATTGGAAACTTCAACAACCCCGATGGTGTTTACAACATGAATGACCATTGGAATTATCACTGCGCTGGAATGGGTTGGATTGGGCACGCTACAGGAACGATCACAAACTCCTCAGGCATTTTCATGGAAGGCCCGCGTGTTCCTACTGGATGCACGTTAACGACTCGCGCTGGCATCTACATGCAGCCGCAGAACCAGAACTCAGGCGGCACGAACTCCAATGCTTATGGTATCTACGAAGCCAGCACTACAGAACGAAACAATCTCGGCTCCGTTTACATCGGCAGTCACATGGGTCAGCAAGCGGCGAACGGTGACTTTGCTGGCGCTATTTCATCCGTCTCCGGCACAACTGTGTCCAAGACGTTTGCTGTAAATTTCACATCGACGCCAATCGTCACGGTGACGCCAACTACGAACGCCGGGGCGTTTTATCTTTCCGCAGTAAGCAACAGTGGATTCACCGTCACTTACGGAACCAGCGGAGCGCAGACGTTCAACTACACGGTGGTTGGAAACCCGAACTAACAAACTCTTTAGGAGGAACTATGAAAGCAATTACATTAACAGCACCACAGCAAACACAGGCAGCAGCGAACAAAGCCGCCCTCGCAACCGCGCAGGCAGCCCTCATCGCGGCGCAACAGACAGCGGTAAGCTACCTGCGCACCGCCGCTGGTCTCTCGGCGACCGCCCGTGTGCAACTGTCCGATGACGGAACGATGGTAATCTGCGGCTAATTGAGGCCTTTCTTTCACGCCACGGTATTCTGAAAGAGTGGAAGAATTCACCGATTTTGAAGTCGAGCAAAGCTCCGATAAAAACTTAGCCACTGAGAAGTCGCTGATCCTCCGCGATCATTTTCCATTCCCAGAAACTCGTCCCACTCAAGATGTGGCGATGAAAGCTTTGGAGAAATGGAATCCTTCTCCCAAGAAATTCTTCATCTACGAAGGGCCGACTGGCTCTGGTAAGTCTGGCATCGACATCGCCGAGGCTTCCTACGCCAAGACCTTGCCGGGCTACGGTTCTTTCCAGCAAGCCTCTTACATCCTCACACCACAGAAGACTCTCGCTGAGCAGTACATGCACGACTTCGAGCAAATGGGTCTGGTTGAGTTGAAGGGACGCGCCAATTACCAGTGCGACAAGTGGACATCAATTGTCGGCGACGCTGTGGATTGCGAAGTCGGCGCGACGATGAATGAGTCGAGCAAGATCGAGAATGACCGCTGCGCATACTGTCCGTATCGCGCCGCCAAAGAGCGGTTCATTGCAAACCCGTTGGGCACTACGAACTTCGCCTACTACTTGAACGAGACGAGTTACGCTGGCGAACTTCCTAAGCGAAACTTGCTGGTGCTCGACGAAGGTCACAACACCGAGGATCAGATTCTCGCGCTCACCGATACGACTATCACCAAGAAAGATTGTGAGCGGTACGGACTCGACAAGCTCCCAGTGTTCGACGCTGGCGACAACGAGGCGGTTCTCGTTTGGCTGGATGAGAAGTTTATGCCTGCCATCCTCATGTTCCACGGCAACCTCGGCAAGAAATATGCGAAGGCTACCGATGTAGAGCGAGTCAAGATTGCCAAACGTATCCACGGGCTTGAACGCGACATGCTGCGCATCAACCGCTTCCGTAACGCGCTCGATCAAGATGAGTGGTTTAGCTGGTCGGACTGGCGCGTAGATGAGAATGGCAGAACGTCTGGCACAGGAGACCTCTATATCAAGCCGCTGACGGCACGCCTGTTTGCTGATGAGCTTCTATTCAGTAAGGCGCAGAAGATTCTCATTACGAGCGCCACGATCCTTGATTTTGAAACCTTCATGCGTAACCTCGGCATCCATCCGAGTACGGCGACGACATTAGCCGTTGCATCTGAGTTCGACATTGCGAACCGACCGATCTTCTTCAGCCCTGTCGGGAGCATGACCTACAAACACATCGACCAGACTTTGCCGAAGATGGCTCCCGCTGTTGAGCAGCTTCTCACACGCTACTTCAAGAACAAAGGAATTGTTCACACGCATTCGTACAAGATCAACAAATTTTTGACGCAGTATCTCTCAGGCACCGCGCATGCTCACCGCATCGTCACTCACGACAATACGAAAGGCGCACGCGAGGCGGCACTGGAGAAGCATTTGACGAGCAAGGAGCCGACTGTGTTGTTCACTCCTTCGATGTCAGAGGGCATCGACTTGTACGAGGACCTCAGCCGCTTCCAGATCATCTGCAAGGTTCCGTATCCCGCGCTCGATCCTTACATCCGCGCACGAATGCAGCGCGATCCGCAATGGTACGCATGGCGCACGTCGCTCGCGTTGGTACAGCAATCAGGGCGCTCGATCCGCAGCAAAACCGACAAGGCGCACACGCATATCCTCGACGCTGAGTTCGCAAATTTCATGATGAAAAACAACCGTAGAATGCCAGATTACTGGGTTAACTCCATTATTTGGTAGGGTTTACGGGCAGACATTCCAACCACTTTTCGCCTATACTGGTGATATGGAACAAGTCACTGAGCCGAAAATCTTCAACGTGCCAGAAGAGAACCTCGCGGTTCTGCAAGAGCGCATCGCCAAGCTGAACAAACGCGCCAAGAAACTTTCCTGCGAACCGATCACCGTCAACATCCTCGGCTCCAAAGAAGTTCCAATTCGTCATCACGATGAACTCGGCTTCGAGGCAGATCGCATCGTGGGCTACCGCAAGGTGTACGAGATCACGGTCATCGGCACGGCTCCGAAGATCAACGGTTGGGAATTCATCGCCGTGATTCAGCCGACGATGGACGAAGCTGGCAACAACCTCGGCAACATTCTTCGCGGCGTTCCCAACGCTTCGCACGAAGTTCCAGAAGCGTATCGCAAGGCTGAAAATCACTGCGATCATTGCAACACCATCCGCCGCCGCAACGAGACATTCGTTCTGCGCCACGACGATGACACCTATAAGCAGGTTGGTCGCAACTGCCTCCGCGATTTCTTGGGTCACACCAGCCCCGAAACTTTTGCCGCCATCGCGCAGATGTTGCTCGACGCGGAAGATTTTGGTTTCGCTTCCGAGAGCGACGGCTTCGGCGGTGGACGCGGCGTGGTGCGTTTCGTCGCGGAAGAAGTTCTTCGCCTCGCGGCTTGCTCGATTCGTCTGAACGGTTGGCGCTCGAACAAGACCGCCCGTGAGTTCGGTAAGGAATCGACCAGCATGGAAGTGTCGGCTTGGATTAACTCCCGTGCGGACGAGCGCAAGAAATGGGCGAAGCCGCTGGTTGTGTCCGATGAAGATAAGGCGACTGCGGTTGAAGTTGTGGAGTGGCTCTCGAAGTTGCAGGAGCGCACTGAACTGAACGATTACATGTACAACCTGTCGATTCTCGGACAGGGCGCGGCGTTCACCAGCAAAAACTTTGGTCTGGCGTGCTCTGCGATTCCGACCTACCTGCGCGAAATGGAGCGCGAGATCAACCGTCGCAAGCAGTTCGAAGATGATGCGAAGTCTGAGCACGTCGGCACGGTCGGCACGAAGTTTGAGGGCTGGACTCTGACGCTGGTTCACACGATGGACTTCGAGAGCGATTGGGGCGTCAGCCACATGTACAAGTTCAAGGATGAAGCTGGCAACGTCGTGGTGTGGTTCTCGTCCCGCGTGTACTTCAATGACGCCGCTGGACGTGACATCAACATCGGTGACACGGTCATCCTGAGCGGCTCAGTGAAGTCGCACGAGAACTACAACGGCAAGGGCAAGTCGTTGGTTGGCGTCAAGCAGACGATGATTCAGCGCTGCAAGACGTACAAGTCGAAAGAGACGAAGAAAGCCGAAGCGAAGGCGCGGCGCGAACAGCGCGAGAAGATGACGGCGGCAGGTTGCTTCGACCCCAATAGCCCGAACTTCCGCAAGAATCTGGACGAGATCGCCACAGAAGTACAGTTCTAACAGCCACTTGCGGATAGCCGTTTGGACGTGGATTTTCCTATACTGTAGCTGGAGGGAACGATGATTAAGGCTTTCGACCCGCACAACCTGAAACAACTTCGCATCGACATCGACGCGGCTTTCTCGGCAATTCGCCAGAAGCACGGCGTCACCCTTTCCATCGGCAACATCAGCTACAGCCCTGAGAAGGCGACCAGCCGCATCACGATGATTGCCACTGGTGACCCGAACATCGCCAGCGACCCACGCGCCGCTGAGTTGGCGAAAGTAGCAGCCGAGTTCAAACTTTACGCCGCGTCCTTCGGACTCACGCCTGAGCAGTTAGGCGCGACCTTCAAGTACGGACGCGATACCTACAAGCTGGTCGGCTTGAAGCCGCGTCGTCCCAAGATGCCCATCCTCGCCACACGCCTCGCGGATGGACGCACCTACAAGCTGCCTGAGGATTCGATTGCCTCGTTGCAGTCGAAGGAACATCGTGGTCTGTTCGGTTCCGCGCCTGTCACTCCTGTACCGATGGGTCAGTGCTCCGAGTCAAACGCTTTCGATCTTAAGACCATGAAGTCTATCGGACAGTGCAAGAAGCAAGCGACTACGTCGCGCAAGGATGGCTTCGGTCGCAGCGCCCGTACACGTTCGTTCTGCGATGATTGCGCTCACCTGCGCGATGAAGCGCGGAACGAAATGGAAGCGGAGGCGAGAGCCAACCGCGACTAGGTTTACGTAAGCAGCTTCGGTGAGCAACGCACAGGTGTAGGAATGCCGCCAGACAGTTCGGCTGCTGGTTTGCCCCTGAAACCCCCTAGTGCTAGGCTGAGGCTGCTTACGTAAGGTTTCACTGGAGGGTTATGGAGCGAATCAAAGACGTGTTGTTCAAGATATTCGCCGCATCACCCACTTGGGTACTTCGCACCGCGATCTATCTGTGGCCCGGCTTTCCAAGCTACCACCGAAGTGAACTGCGTGTGGTTCTTATCAAGCGGCAAAAGAAGTAACCCGTCGCCCAAGACGGTAGGTGAGACGCCTCGGTTCGCCGAGGCGTTTCTTTTTGGTATTATGTGGTATGTTCTTCCTACTGGTCGTCATCATTTGCAGCTTCCTCGTGTGGCGCTACGGGCGCTCCTAAGTGCTCACCCACAGCAAGCGCAAGCGCATCCCGAAAGCGAAAGACATCGTCCTGATGTTCCGCGCCATCCTTGCGATGGTGCCGCTGCATACGCCCCTGCAACACGGGCTGCGAGAGTCCTTGAAGGGCATTACCAATTACCGAATTGCATCCAGCACTGATGACCGCTTCTGGAGCGTGGATGTCTATCATAATGACTACTTTGTGGTCACCTGCCGCAACCTGACACAGCCCTGTCCTTCGGTTCGTTCCGCTATTGGACACCTGAGGATGATGTTAGGATTGAAGTAGTGAATATCGTACCCATCAACTCGAAGCAAGAACTGGAGAAAGTGCTGGCAATTCAGAAAGCGGTTTCTGAGGGTGCGGCGGCAGAAGTTCTCGACATTGCAACCGCATGCTCGCTCTCGTCCGACCCTACCGTGTATCTTAAGGCGGCGACGGCGCTGATCGAGAAGTATTCGCGGTACGCGACGCTCACAGAGTTTGATCACATGCCAAGCCTCGCAGATGGCGAGAAGTGGGGCGCAACGTTCGGCGTCGCCACACTGGTAGGCACGTTGATACTGCATCCAGCGCAGGGGCTTCTCAAAACGCAAGAAGACTTGAAGCCTGTCTTCCTCAAGTTCCTGCTCGACATGGACAACAAAAAGACGCAGATCAAACTGGACAACGTGTATGGCGTGTTCGGTATGTTGGCAGAAGCGCACGGGCTTGTGTGGACGCACGGAGACAACATCGCGCTCACGGTTGCAGGGCGTCGAGTGCTTCTGCACCTACTGGATGCGGCGAAATATGTGGAAGAGATCGTAGCTGCAACTGCAAATTATCAGTAGAAATGGGTATTAGGCTCCGATGAAGCGGATTTATCTAGCTGCGTCTTTCGATTGGATAGACCGAATGAAGGCCTACGCGGAACAACTTCGCGCACTCGGCTATGAAGTTACGTCCCGCTGGCAAGACGAGCAAGGACTAGGCGGTGAGACTGATCTCACTGATGAAGACGGCGGCACGAGACTCGACAAGAAAGAGCTTGGCGTTCTGTTCGGCATTCGCGACATTCGCAACATTCTCTCGTGTGACACCCTCGTAGAGTTCAATCCCGGCAAGGCTCTCATCCGCAACACACGCCTCGCGGAGTTCGGCATGGCGTTCGCACTTGGCAAGCAGTGCATCGTGATTGGGCCGGAGAATCCGAAGCACTACAATCGCATCGACAGCGTGTTCGTGCTGCTCGACGATGCTGAGAAAATTCCTGATGATCTTTTGGCCGCAGGGTTGAAGCCGATCAAGCACTTCAACACGTGGGGAGATTTCTTAGAGACCGCAGTGTTGGAGGCTGGAAAAAAGAATGCTGCCGCTACATCTACATCAACATCTGCATCAGCTACTTCAACACCTGCCGCATAGTCTTCCCACCAAAACTATTTTGATCGTGCTAAGCGCGATCATGGCGTTGGGAATGTACGTGCCCCTGTTCCGTCGTTTCACACGTCGTCATCACACCCGCGATCTCTCCAAAGCGTTCTGCTGGTTGAATTTTGGTGTGCAAGTGAACAACGGAATTTTGGCTTACGCAGAGCACGCGCCATTCCTCATTGGCTGGTACATTGCACAATCAGTTTTCACCGCGTTCACCCTTTGGTTTGTCTATAAATATTGGGATTTTCCATCTCCCAAGTGATGAATTACCTGACTATCCGCCACAGTGGTAGGGAGGGCAAATCCTATGTCAATCAATCTTCTAGCAATTGGAAAGGACCTGCTCACTTGGGCTTCTGCCGCGAAGGTTGCGGGAGGCGCGTTGGCACACAAAGTGTGGCAATGGATCGTAGCGAAGGCGAAAGCAGCCGAAGCCGATGCAGCCAAGGTCGCAGCAGACGTCAAGAAAGACCTGTAAGAAGTAGTATCATTCTCTCATGGCGAGAGAATCCAAATCAGGCGTGGCGATAGGAGACTATCCGACCACGCCTTTACTTTTGGAGCGCACTCCCAAGAAGCACAACATTCTGATCGGGAATGATCGGATGCAGATTCGCTGGGCTGAACAATTCCTGTCGATGGCGCACGACACAAAAATCAAACATGAAGTTGTAGAGACCGTCAACGATGACATGGTTCACAGCGAGGAGTCGAAGCTCTACGTTGTTGAGCGCAGTAGCTTCATCGACCTTGCGCCAGCAGTCAAGGCGCGTACTGGCATCTGGCAGATGGAACTCATCGAGCCGAAGACAGCGGGATTGAATGCCATCGTTCGGCAAGGTGCAAAGCTGATGGGGATCACGAAACCAGACAAAGATGAAGTGCAACGCATCGCAAACGTGATGGAGGAAGTGTTCGACATCCGCGCCGCGATCTGGCACGCCGCTTGGCTCTGGTCAGGCGTGATTCCTGAGAAGTCTAGCGGACGCTGGCTCCAGCCTTGGGAGAACTGGCTGGGTTGGATGCCGCAGGGCGTTGACCCGCGCTACCGCCTTAACACCCTCTATTGGGACCTCGTGCGCTGGGTTTTCGCCAGCACAGGAGACGAGAGAGGCTTCCGCAGGACGAAAGGCCACTGGAGCGCAAAACGCTTCAGCGAGCTTGGTTCACTCACTCTACCTAAAGACAAGGTTTACAACACCTTAGTCGAGCTTTCAATTTGGAAAGATCGCAAGTATGACCCGTGGGTTTGCGCTCTGAAAGTATCAAAAATCTGGGAATCAAAGTAATATAAACCTACGGGGACACATTCCCTGTTTGGAGATAATCTGTGAAATCACTCTTTACTATCCTTGCGGTCCTCGTCCTAGCGGTCGGTTCTGCATTTGCTCAGAATGGCGCTTTCGCACCTTACGTTGAAGGCACCATCACCACGGCACCCGGCAGCACGGCTACTGGCGCAAGCTACAACGTTGGCGTCGGTGTCGAGTCAAGCACCAAGCACCTGTTGCTCGACTTCAGCGGCGTGTTCAACACTGCAAACGTAACCACTGGCTCAGGAAGCGGCTATTCAGGCGTCCTGCAAGCACAGGGCTACCTGAAGATTGCCAAGATTTTCTTGGCGGGCGGCGGCGCTGATTGGGTCATCAACACCAACGGCTTCACGTTCTCGAAGTTCTATAGCTCTGCACGTCAGTCGGCGAATCCTTTCGTTGGCGGCGGCGTACAGTTGGGTCGTCTGCGCTCCATCGTCACGTACCAGTTGCCCGGTAACGACGCGGTCGCGGGTCAGCGCTTCTTCCAAATCCAGAACGAACTACGCCTCAGCAAGCACCTCCGTGCTGAAGTGCCTGTCTCGTTCAACAGCGTTGCAGGCAAGTACACTGCGACGTCTGTCGGCGGCGGTCTGAAGTTCGTGTTCTAACCTCCATCGCAACCTGCTCCCTTAAGCCTCGCTTCGGCGAGGCTTTTGTTTTTCCCACTGTTCTCGATGAATCGAGTATTTAGTCACAGAGGGAAGATCAACACATGTCCACAGGGAAATCTAAAGCGGGTCGCGAAGAATTGACCGCACGGGTCCAAGACGCTCTCAAGCTCTCCACCAAGAAGGAAGCTGAGCACATTCTTGACACAGTGATCACCGCGCTCGAACAAACCCTTCTCGCAAATTTATCAGAAGACAAGTTCTCATTAAAGCTGAATTCATTTGGAAAATTCACGGTTCGACACAAACCGGGTATTTACCGAAAGATACCCTTCACGGGTGAGACGAAAATGACGAGCGCAAAGCGCAAGGTCAAGTTCGTGACTCTTGGAATTTTGAGGCAATCCGAAGTGGTACAGGAGAAAAAGTAATGGCTATGCAGACGTTCAACGATGAATTGGAAGATTTGACTCCAGCAACACCAACCGCAACAACGGCAAAGGCAACTTCTGCCGCTGCCGCAGCACCAGCACCAACTCCGAAGGCAACACCCGCGAAGGCGGCCGTTGCAGCGGACGATGAGGACAATACACCGACCACGAGCGGTAAGGTCGATGACAACGAAAATCTCGATACAGACTTCGACGACGACAAGGTGTTTGCTCGTCCGGGTCAGATCGACCAGTGCCGCCCTGAAAAGGGAAAGGCTGCACGTTTCTGTTTCGTGCCGAAGGAATGGATCGCTCCGCAGACTGCGAAGGGTCACTTCGTTGAGACAGGTTCGGGCAAGGAAGCAAAGAAGGGCCGCTATCGCTGCCTGACTACGCTCGGCGCTGACGCAGACCCACAGTATTGCTGCGTCACCCTCGATGAGGACGGCGAAGTAACTGTCGTGGCTCTTGTCATTCGCTACACGAACGCCAACCCTGAGACGGGTAAGTACACCAAGACCGCCGAGGGCACGTTCCCGCCAGTTGAGTTCTCGATTCAGTGGATTCGCCTGTCGCAGTTCAACATGCGCCAGATCAAGAAGCTCCCTGATGAGGACAGCAACCCGTTCAGCATCGACATCGTGATGACTCACGCTGATCGTGCATACGGCTACGAATTCAACCGCGCCAGCAACTCACCGCGTTGGTTGAGCGATGCAACAACTAAGGCAGCAGTTCAGCAAGCTACCAAGAAGTTTCTTGACGGCAAGGCTCTGCGCTCGAAGTTGGGTGCAAAGTTAAACGAAACCGAATGGAAGGTTCTGCTCTCTGGTAAGAAGGTGGGCAGCGACTCGAAAATCGAAAACGTCGAGGAACTGTAAGAGGTCGTTATCTTAATCCTTGGCTTAGACTTTGAAACGACAGGTCTCAACATACCCACCATCGGTGTGACCGAGGTGGGTATGGTCGTTTGGAATACCGAAGAACACACGCCGATCAAACTGTTCGGCTCGTTGGTCGATCCCGGTCCTGACGTTGTCTGGGAGCCGTCAGCCATGACGGTGAACAATCTCAATCCTGAAATCTGCGCGAAGTTCGGCATGTCCGATGAGAAGGCATGCAAGTACGTCATGTCGTGGTACGGCAGTTGCGATGTCGCTTGCGCTCATAACGGAAATGTCTTCGACCGTCTGATCTTGATCAAGTGGGCAGAGCAGTATGGCTTGGACCCACAGAAGGACAAAATCTGGATCGACACTAAAGCTGACCTCACCATCAAGCAGGGCAACGCAACGCGCCTGACCTACATGGCGGCTGACAACGGCTTCCTCAACCCCTTTCCGCACAGAGCCATGTTCGATGTCATGACCATGTTCAAGATTCTTGACAAGTACGACATCGACGAAGTGTTGGAGATGAGCAAGAGTCCGTCGCTGAAAGTGCGGTCGCTTCAACCCTTTGAGCAGAATAACCTTGCACGTAACCGAGGCTTCCATCCAGAGTACGACGTTTTGCCAGATGGTGGTCGAGGGAAGTTCAAATATTGGTCGATGAGTATCAAAGAATGCAAGCTCGATAAAGAGCGTGAGGCGTGCCGTTCGATGGGATTCGAGATCGAGGTTATCCGGTGATCAAATTGCCGCTAATCAAACAAAAAATAGCTTCGAATCCCCTAAAGTAGGATTCAGACTTAAGCCCTAGTGGGGGATTATGCAGTTCAAACGATTGCTCGCCGCTTTAATACTTGCAGCCGGAGTTGCCTTCGGACAGACTCAAACGCCTGCGCCCGATATTTACCCCGGAAAACCAGACATCAATCCTGCTCAGCAGGAGAAGATCAACCAAGCGTCAACAGCGCTACCGTTTTTCTTTCCAGTCGGCTTCTATAAGACCACAGACCCACTACGCCAGCGCGAGGAGTACGTCCGCTGGTTGAACAGCACTTGGAACTGCAACCAAGGCAACCCGAACGGAATGGGCGCTACGATTCCGGGTTCGGACAGCATCACGATCCACACGGCTGTGACTAGCACAGACAGCGTTACCGAGAATCCCGCGAAGATGACAATGGTCTTCGATCACTACATCAAGATGCCTGACGGTCGCATTCGCTATTCGGACCTCTGCCATACGCAGTACGTCACCGACGCAGAGTTCGCAGTTGTACGCGAGGGTCTCCAGAAGCAAGCAGTGGACGCCGCACAGCGTGACTACGACTTCTACGTCATCATCTACGAAAAGGCTATCGCCGCCCGCGCCGCGAAGCTCGGCATCAGCAAGTCTGAGTTCGAGAAAGAATTGGATCAGCCGACGCCTGACAACCCGCACGTCACCTATCGTGAATTGAACCGCATCCCGAAGGTCATGCATCCATCAGATTTCGTTCCTCGTGAGCTTCACCTTGGATTCAACATCCCGCTCGGCGGCATCCTTGGTGTCACGTGGCTCAACACAGGCGTCATCTACTACAACCCTGACGCTTGGATCACCGACTATCTGAACGGCATTCCGAAGGTCATGCAGCACGAAGAAGTGCATGGCAACATCAACCTTCAGAAGTGGCCCCTCTCCGAGGCGTTCGATGTTGAGTTGATTGCCAGCATCCCTGAGATGCTCTACCGAGAGAACCAAACTGACTTCCCGTCGCACGGCTACGCTAAAGACATCCGCGAACTCGCGCAGATTTACTTTGGCATGGACTGGGCGCAGATGCACAAGGACATCGAGAAGATCGACCTCGCTGGCAACATGATCTACGACGACGAGAAGTACGTCTATTACTACAAACAGATCGACCAGATCAAGGCAGAGATGCTGAAGTTCTTCGTCGATGTCACGATCCCAGAATTCGAATCCGATCCAATCTGGTGGAGCGCTATCAACGACATTCGCGGTGACAACAACACTGTTTTCCGTGTCACGATGGCTGACCACTATCAGATTTGTTCTCTTGGCGGCTGCGCCGCAAGTCAGGCTTGGCTGGAAGAGCACAAGGAAGAGATCAACGAGATCGCCAAGAAAGCATACGAGGCGGGTCTCGGCAAGGATCGTTCGAACGGCAAGTTCAATGACCGCATCACACCGTGGATGCAGGAACAGTACGAGAAGATGTTCACTGAGTCCGAACGCAAAGACATCGAGGCGTACTTTACACAGCACCCCGATCAACTTAACAACCTCCGCAAGATGTCCCCAGCAGAAGCGCTGGACTTCATGCAGAGATTCAAGACCAACTCCAAGATGGGGGTGAACGTTCGATGAAAAGGTTTTTCTACACTATCGCAGCACTGGCGCTCACGCTCCTAATCACGTCCTGCACGCCGCCGTACCGCCAAACCTTCAATGATGAGGGCAAGGCGAAAGGCTGGACGCAGAAACAAACCGACGCCGCGTTCGCTTACGCCGACCGCACGTTTTGGTCACGCGAAGTTGGCGAGAACAAGTACGTCATCGCCTATGGCAAGATTCCAACCTCTAAGGTGCGCGAGCAGCTTGAAGGTGTCTTGAAGGACATCGACAGCGGACTCGACCCGAAGAATGAGGACATGGTGCAGTACCTCCGCACGTTCAATCTCCGCAAGGACATTGAGCATGACGAGGAGATCGCGCAAGCTATCTACGACCGTGTTCACGCTTCTGAATTGCAGACGCAGTTCAAGCAAGCGATGGGCGACATCCCTGACTACGGTGAGGAAGCTCAGGCAGCACAGGGCTACAACATCCGCAAGATTTACGTAGCCAAGCCGCTTGCTGAAGCGTTCCCATTCACGTCTGATCAGATTGACGCCGCGCAGAAGAGTGGTAGTCTGAAAGTCATTAGCCATGTCGTGCTCGACATGTCGAATCAGTATGACCACAAGAAACCAAACCCCGATCATCCCGATGACGGTAATGATTTCATTTGGGTTGCCCGCCACGAAGCTATTGATCTCACCGAGTACAAGATCGTTGATGTCGATAAGCCGCTGGACAACAAGGGTAACTATATCGAGGGATTCCGAGTCATTGAAGGCAAGAAGGAATCTAAGCCTGCGCTCCGAGTCTTCTTCCCAGCCAACGGCGCAATAGCGCTGGTGGATTACGATGAAGAAGGGCAGCCGGGTTTCGGCGTGCCTGACATCATCCAAAGCCTCTCCGAGGAAACGGATGCAGTTTCTCTAGCACGAGATGGTCAACTCTTGGACAGCCTCTTCACAAAGAAGGAAGCCAAGAAGGACCGCGTTGTGCCAGAGGCAAAACTTTTCAAGATTGAGATTCTCCCAATCGGCGGACATATCGACGAGTGGCAGAAGTCGCAAGACGCCGCAGGTTGGATGGTACCGTTCAAGTACACCAACGAGAAGGGCGACAACTTCAACGTCCGCATTCACTACAAGAAGCCATCCTTCAACCCTGAGACTATGACCTCCGCGTCGCACAGCGACTACATGGAGATCGAGTACATCGAGAAGGAGTTCACCCGCAGCGGCGAACGCTACGAAGCGTCTGCTGGCAAGGTGATCGAATACTTCCGTCCGCGCTCTGCTGGCGGCTTTGATGGCAAGGTCAAAGCGAAGGTGGAGTTCGACGACAACACCAAGAAGCTCACGTTCGAGTTTGAAGACGGCTCTGTGGTAGAGGGTTTTATCACTCCGGGCAAGAACAAGTTCCTTCAGGACGCGCCTTACGCGAAGTCCTACAACGAGGGACAGAAGCGCTGGTGGATTGAGAAGTCTTCAGGCAGCGAAGTGTTTGACAAGCGCAAACCAGTTGGTCAGCCTAAGGAACAGACGGGCGAATACTCTTCTGATAACTACGAAGACACAATGCGTGGTGAACAGTCGGCTCGTCCTTCTGATGACTTCGGCGGTAACAAGAAACCGCTCAAGGTTGAACGCGAGACACAGCAGGCTCCTCCGACCGCGAAGCAATGAATTTCCCCGTACCTGTCGTCATTCTTCTGTGCGTGATTCTTTTGAGAGTCACGCTCGGAAGACCCAAACGTAAATGACTTCCAAATCCTTTGACAAGGCAACTTGCCATCAAGGATTTGGGATGTCACCTCTCTTGTTCTACGCAATCATCGCTGGGATGATGGGCTTCTCGATCCATAAGAAGTGGTGGGGCGGTGCCGCGTTCTGTCTTGCGATGTTGATCTGGGTTATTTTCATTCAAGCGATGCAGGCTTACATGATGCACCCAATCTCGAACTAATCCTTCGTTATCCCCTAAAACTGTCGTATTAACCTTCATGGCTCCTCGTGTCAAGAAGGTCAAAGTACCTCCGTCTTTGCTCATCCCAAATCCGAACCCGCTCATCAAGCGCTGGGTTGTGTTGGGATTGGACCCTTCGATGTCGCGCACTGGCTTCGCTCTCATGGATGTTCAGGTCACAGACAGTCTTCAAGCAAGCTGGCTCTCAGCAGGTTCCATCAAGCCGACGCCGATTGACGATCCAAACATGGACGCACGATCTACGGTTTGGATTCGCGCCAAGTGCATCGCAACTTACATTCGTGAAATTGTGAAGAGCGTTGCCCCGCAAGGCGTGGGCGATTTTCAGCAAGACCGCAAGCCCGACACAGGACTGCTCATCTGCATGGAGTACCCGACGCCAGAGAACGACTATCTCTGGTCGGCGAATCGCATCATCAATCTCATCATGTTTGAAGATGGCGAAGTGGCAAAGGCTTTCGGTGAGATTCGTATTCTCTTGGTCAACGCCAGCACGAACCGTTCACAGTTTGGTCTCGTTCAGCGCGGTAATAAAAACAAAGCGGAAAACATTTTGAAGGCATACGAGTACATCGACAAGAAACGTTTCCCTGAACTCGATACGGAATCTTGCGACGGCGTGCTGATGGCAATGTGGGGACGCCACGCCGCGTCCGTGATGCTCGGCGTTCCAGACGAAATTCCAGCCAATTTCAAACTCTCTTTATGTAACGCTACTCAAGAAGGCAGAGGCTCTGGCAAAAACGCCTACATCATTACAAAAGGCATTCTGCACCGAAATGAGTATTGGTATAAGTACGAGCGCAAGGCTTACGAGGTCCGCGTCAAAGACGCTACTAACCCAACAAAAAGCCTGAGTCGCATAAACTTCACGATCTAAGGAGATCGACCAACATGGCAAAGCCACAGTCGAAGTCTGCCCCGATTGACACCCGCAACCTAACCGTTGAACAGCGCCGCGAGATGTTCCTAGCAGCGCGTAAGAAAGAAGAATCCAACTACCAAATTTTGACCAAGGATTACGTAGACGAGCTTGTCCCGTATGGTCTCATCACGTTTGACTCTGTGCTGGGTCTAGGCGGCATCAAGCGCCACGGCTTCGTGTCACAGGTTCACGGTGATGAAGGCGTCGGCAAGTCCACGCTCACCTACCAGATCGCCAAGAACTATCAGGAGTACACAGGCGAGCCGCTGGGTGTGTTCGACTTTGAAGGTTCAGGCACTCCAGAGTATCTCGAAAAGATCGGCTGTGACATGGACATGGTTTCCTTACGCCAGCCCGATAGCATGGAGCAAGGCGTCATCGACACCATCGACCTTATCAAGGAAGGCTGCCGTTTCTTCATCTACGATTCGATTCCGTGGATCAACGCCACAATCGACGAGAAGGACATCCGCAGCAAGAAGTTCAGCAAGGCATCCTACGGTAAGCACGCGCAGTGCATGGACAAGTTCTTCAAGGCGCTGCACCCATACGTTAAGCGTGCAGACGGTCACATGCTGATGGTTAATCAGACTCGTTCCCGTATCGACGACTCGGTCGAAGCATCATGGGCGAACGATTACAGCTACACCAACAAGACCTACGTGCTGCCGGGTGGACGCATTTGCCGCTTCACTCCAGCCACGATGATCGAGATGCGCATGGTCAAGGAAGTGAAGCCGATCAACGGCAAGACTTCTGGCGATACGCCTGACAAAGACCCATTCATCGTTGATTCCGCCACACCAGAGACAGACGGCAAGCCGTGTGTCAACCGCATCCGCGTGCGCACGTTGAAGAACAAGGTCACGGGCGCGGGCTTCCGCGAGGGATTCATCTGGGTCAAACCCGCAACTTCCGAGAATCCGGGCATCGACAACCTCATGAGCATTCGTGAGCTTGCGCGTGACTACGGATACATTGCCAACAAGGGCGCGAAGTGGTACGTCGGCAAGTCCGCAGAAGAAGCCATCATCGCCTATCCGAACAAGGACGCGGCTATCACAGACTTGGTCCTGAATCGCAACCCTGAAGTTCACGCTAAGCTCGGTGCAATTCTCGCTGATGCAATCAAGGCGGACACAACTGGACGTCACTCCAGCGCAGTCACGAAGGAAGAGATCGCGATGATCGAGGGTGAAGATCAGTTGGAGTCGGTCGGCAAAGTCTTCGTTCTGGAAGACGAGGCATAATGGCAGAACGGTTTTCTGACAGAGCGCAGCACTGTGACATGTGTTTCATGGAGCAACACGCTGCCGATCTTAGAAAAGCTGCGGACCACGGTAAGACCTGCAAGGACTGTAAGCCAGATAAGCTGTGCTCCAAGGCAGAGAAGCTCGTGGACACAACGAAGTATGAGATCGCGTACAATCGCGTTGCGAACATGAAGGACTGTCATTGGATCACGGCGCTGTGCAAGACCTGTCGTCCGAAGTTCGAAAAGAAAAAGGATTTTATCGACTGGCTTGAGCCGTCCACAAAATAGTATGGCTGAAAAATCATTTGAATTCTGCGCCCGCAAGAACGGCACGATGAAGTTGTTCAAGACCGAGGAAGAAGCTTACGAGTACGCTGATCCCGATTCATCCATTGCAAA
>Ga0209773_10000239_pt1 | contig 16745 bp, 13 predicted proteins | sample BogFormECP14_OM1_FD_188244 | JGI IMG/M metagenome (GOLD analysis project Ga0209773, IMG submission 188244) | Bog forest soil microbial communities from Calvert Island, British Columbia, Canada - ECP14_OM1 (SPAdes) (version 2) | ecosystem: Environmental > Aquatic > Freshwater > Wetlands > Bog ... | reverse complement strand
GGAGATACAGCAGTGCGGCGACCGGCAGAATCAACAGACCTAGAATTAGCCCTAGCAGGAATTTCATCATGCAGGTTGCGCCCTCAATCGTGAGATGGAAGCTTGCCTGAGGCTGCCAGACTTGGATGCAGCCAACTCACTAAGGAAAGCAGGAGCACAGCAGATGCGCAAGTGCTTTATCACTGCACGCATAATTCCGGCTCGCTCAAAAGAGGGGCCCGCTCCCAAAATTGCGCCGGGAGGAGTCAATAACTCGCTGGTGCAATAGAATAAAAGGAGCTTTGGCCCTAGAGACCGCGTTTCCGCTTTTTTATAGGAAGTTCGATTGTCTCAATTTTTGTTTCGCCGGCAGTGGAGGCATTCAGATTCATGTTTCGTTCCAACCGTTTTTACCCGGTTCTGGCAATCACCATTTTTTCCTTAGCAGTCCATCAGGCGTCAGCGCAGCAAACCCAGTCCCAACCGCAGTCAACTGAGACCCAGGCAGGGCAAACCGCGCCGCAATCATCGCCCCAGGAGCGTGCGCAGGTGCTGCGCCAGGCACAGGAACGGGTCAAGGCGCGCCGCAAACTGCGCGACCAGCAGGTGATTCAGGACACCTACACGCACAAATACGAAGGGTATTTTGGCGGCAATTATCTACACTTCCGCCCGGGCAACACTCTGCAGCACATGAACGAGGCTGGCTGGCATGCCGGCGTCACGGACTATATGTTCGGCAAAATTGGTATTACGGTGGATGGACGTGGCTACTATGGCACCGCCTACACCAACAGAAATCCTTATGGCGTTTACGAGCCCAGCATCAGCCAGTACACGTTCATGGGCGGGCCATCGGTCCGCTTTTTTGAGGGACTGCATTGGGGCTGGACGGCGCAGGTGCTGGCGGGCGTTGGCCATGGCAACTTTGGCACCGGCACCGGCGGACTGCCTCCGGAACTGATTGGTTTGTATTCGGACGGGAATGCCTTCAACCTGAGTGCAGGTGCTTCAGTTGACTACAACCTGAGCCCGACGCTGGCTCTCCGCCTCACCCCGGGCTACTTGATGACCAGGTATGGCAGCTCGACACAGAACAACCTCGGCTTTACGGCTGGCGTTGTGTGGCGTTGGGGTAGGCAGTAACAGTTTTTACTGGATAAGGAAGGCCGCGCTCATTTGCGCGGCCTTTAATTCTTATCGCGTTTTTTCGCTGACTCCAACGGGTACTGCGGCTCGGTCATGCGAATCGGGTCGAGAATTTCGCTGATTTCTGTTTCGCTTAGCAAATCCCGCGAGCGGGCGATCTCGATGATCGATTTACCTGTAGAGATCGACTCCTTCACAATCTCCGCTGCTTTGGCATAGCCGATGTAAGGATTGAGCGCCGTGGCCAGCGAAACTGTGCTCTGCGCGTAGAAGTTGGCACGCTCCACGTTGGCCGTTATACTCGCGACGCAACGCTCGTTGAACTGCCGCAGCATGTTGGCGAGAATCGTGATGCTCTGCAAAACGTTGTAGGCCATGGTCGGCATCATCACGTTCAATTCAAGCTGCCCGGCTTGCACAGCATAGGCGACAGCCGTGTCGTTGCCGATAACCTGAAAGCTCACCATCGCGGCCAGTTCCGGCATAACAGGATTGATCTTCCCCGGCATGATCGAAGAGCCGGGTTGCAGGCTCGGCAGGCCGATTTCATTCAGGCCGGTATTCGGCCCGGAAGAAAGCAGCCGCAAATCATTCGAAATGCGAATCACCTCGAGGGCTATCCCGCGCAGGGCCGCGCTCACGTCGCCCATGCACGCATTCGACTGCATCGCCCAGCGCATGTCTTCGGCGGGAACGAGTTTCTGCCCGGAAATGCGGGCAAGGTTCACCACGGCTTTTGCGCGATAGTCAGGATGCGTGTTGATGCCGGTGCCGACGGCGCTGCCGCCCAGTCCCAGTTCGCGCAGGGAGTCGGCAGATTGCCGCAGGAATTTCGCGCCTTTCTCGATGGCTAGTCCGTAAGCCGCAAACTCCTGGCCCAGGCGAATTGGAACGGCGTCCTGCATGTGGGTGCGGCCGGACTTCATGATGCTGTCGAATTCTTTTGCCTTCGTGGCGAAGGACGAGGCCAGAGCGTCGAGCACCGGGTACAGCGTTTCAAGATTCAACAGCGTGGCCAGGCGCATGGCAGTGGGAAAGACATCGTTGGTCGACTGTCCGTAGTTCACATGGTCGTTGGCATGAACGAAAGCGTATTCGCCGAGCTTGCCGCCGAGGATTTCATTCGCGCGGTTGGCGATGACTTCGTTCGTGTTCATGTGGAAGCTGACGCCCGCGCCCGCCTGGAAGACATCGACGACGAACTGATCGTTCCACTTGCCATCGATCACTTCCTGCGCCGCCTGGATGATGGCGTCAGCGCGGCGAGCGTCGATCAGGCCGAGTTCTTTGTTGGCTTCAGCAGCGGCACGCTTCACCATGCCGACGGCACGGATGAGCTGCGGATGCGCATGCATGCCGGAGATGGGATAGTTCTCGACGGCACGCGCCGTCTGTGCGCCATAGTAGGCGCGTGCAGGCACTTCTACTAATCCGAGCGAATCTTTTTCTTGGCGCGTCTCTTGCAGTAGTTCAGGCATCACTTAATTAGATGCCCGTAAGCGAAGACTAGGCAAGAATCGGCACGCCACCGAGGCGGGACTGAATGCGCGCCTGCCATTCTCTCGGGCCGGTCTCGTGCACGGAGGTGCCTTTGAAGTCCACGGCGACAGTCACCGGCATGTCTGAGATTTCGAACTCATAGATTGCTTCCATGCCCAGGTCTTCGAATGCGACGATGCGCGAGGATTTGATCGCTTTCGAGACGAGATACGCAGCGCCGCCTACCGCCATCAGGTACACAGCCCCATGGTCGCGGATGGCTTCGATTGCCGTGGGCCCACGCTCGGCTTTGCCAACCATTCCGAGTAGTCCAGTGGTTTCGAGCATCTGGCGAGTGAACTTGTCCATGCGCGTCGCCGTTGTAGGGCCGGCAGGGCCGACGACTTCTTCACGCACCGGATCGACAGGACCGACGTAGTAGATAAAGCGATTGGTGAAATCCACCGGCAGCTTTTCGCCGCGGCTCAGCATGTCGGTCATGCGCTTGTGCGCCGCATCGCGACCCGTGAGCAGCTTGCCGTTCAGCAGTATCACTTCTCCCGGCTTCCACGTTGCCACTTCTTCGCGGGTGACGGTGTCGAGGTTGACGCGGCGCGCCGACGAGGTGTCATAGGTGAGCCTTGGCCAGTCGTCCAGCGACGGCGGATCGAGCGCTACCGGACCTGAGCCATCGAGCGTGAAGTGCGCATGTCGCGTAGCCGCGCAGTTGGGAATGATGGCGACAGGCAGGTTGGCAGCGTGCGTTGGATAGTCGAGAATTTTCACGTCGAGAACGGTCGTGAGCCCGCCGAGCCCCTGCGCGCCAATGCCGAGGTCGTTTATTTTCCTGTAGAGCTCGACGCGCATCTCTTCGATCTTGTTTTTCGGCCCGCGCCCGATCACGTCCTGAATGTCGATCGGCTCCATGAGCGCTTCTTTGGCGAGCAGCATTGCTTTTTCCGCTGTGCCGCCAATGCCGATGCCCAGCATTCCCGGCGGACACCATCCGGCGCCCATGGTCGGAACTGTTTTCAGCACCCATTCGACGATCGAGTCGGAAGGATTTAGCATGACAAACTTTGACTTGGCCTCAGAGCCGCCGCCCTTGGCGGCAACGATAACTTCTACATCGCCACCCTTGACCAACTGCACGTTTACTACCGCAGGGGTGTTGTCGCGTGTATTTTTACGCGCTCCGGCAGGATCGGCGAGGACCGAGGCGCGCAGCACGTTGTCCGGATGAAGATAAGCGCGGCGCACGCCTTCATTCACCATCTCTTCGACCGTCAACTCAGCGTCCCAGCGCACGTCCATTCCGATCTTCAGAAAGACAGACACGATGCCCGTGTCCTGGCAGATAGGACGGTGGCCTTCGGCACACATGCGCGAGTTGATAAGAATCTGCGCCATGGCATCTTTCGCAGCAGGCGACTCTTCGAGTTCGTATGCCTTGGCAAGATTGGTAATGTAGTCCACCGGATGGTAGTAACTGATGTACTGCAGCGCATCCGCCACGCTCTGAATCAGGTCTTCCTGCTTGATCGTCGCCATGAAAACTTTGAAAATCCTTTGCCAACTCTATGATAAATGAATCGTCCCTAGGGCTGTCATTGTAGGCACCCTGGGTTCCCGCCTTGAAAATGAAGTTTTCGCGTCCGCTGATCGTCTAATCTATAAAGATGGACGGGAACACGCACTCCCCTGAAACATTCGACGTCCTTGTGATCGGTGCCGGGCCAACGGGTATGGCCTGTGCCATCGAGGCACAGCGCACCGGACTGCGCAGCGTGCTGGTGGACAAAGGTTGCCTGTGCAATTCGCTCTTTCACTATCCGTCGCACATGACATTTTTCACCACGCCGGAACTGCTTGAAATTGGCGACATTCCCTTTCCCAGCGTGAACCAGAAGCCGACCCGCAACGAAGCTCTTGAGTACTACCGTAAAGTTGCCGAACACTATCAGCTCGATATTCGGCCCTACCAAAACGTCGATTCCATCTCCGGTTTGGATGGCGAGTTCCGAGTGCATGTGACGGATCGCTTCGGGCGCAAGTTCGCGCATGATGCGCGCAAGCTGGTTGTGGCAACGGGCTACTACGATTTGCCGAATTATCTTGGCATTCAGGGTGAAAATCTACCAAAGGTACATCACTACTACGACGATCCTCATCCTTACTACGATCTCGACGTGCTGGTGATCGGCGGCAAGAACTCTGCGGCGATTGCCGCGCTCGATTTGTGGCGGCACGGTGCGCGTGTAACGCTGGTGCATCGCGGACCCACGATGCACAGGCATGTAAAGTACTGGATTCTTCCTGACTTCGTAAACCGCATCAAAAATCACGAGATCACTGCGTATTTCGAAAGCAATGTTGAAGAGATTCGCGAGGATTCAGTCACGCTGAAGACGCCGGACGGCACCATAACGATTGCGAATGATTTCGTCTTCGCCATGACCGGATATCATCCGGATTTCGACTTTCTGACAGCGCTGGGCATCGACCTGGAAGGCGAAGACCGTTGCCCGGCGTGCGATCCGAAGAGTCTTGAAAGCAACGTGCCGGGCATCTATCTCGCCGGTGTGATTATTGCGGGAGAGAGAACCAACGAGATCTTCATTGAGAACGGCCGTTTTCATGGTCGTCAAATAGCATCGGACTTAAAAGAAAAACTCTCAACAGTTAGAGCGTAAGCTGAATCAATATTCTCCCGTTAGCTGAGAATGAAGAACGGCACAGGAGGGTAATTTCCCGGGGATCATGGCTTTACTTCGCCCTCGAACAATCCGCGGTCAATTGATTGCCAGCCTGGTGCTGTTTGAGCTGTTGGTGCTGGCTGTCTTTGCCGTATTTCTTGTCCGCGAACAACAAAACGAGCTGCAGCAACGCGTCGATCGCCGCCTTGAATATCAGGGGTCACAGCTTGCCTTGCAGGCAGGCACAGCCATGGCCGAAGGCAAGACAACCAGCCTGCAGGCGATGATCAAATCCATGCTGCAATACCCCAGCATCGGCAGCGTGCAGATTACAGATCTGCAGGGCGTCACGCTGGTCGGCACCGACGCTTCGATGAATGGCAAGCTGAATCTCACGCCAACGGAGCGCAACTACCTTCGCAGCCTGCAAAGGCCGACGCTCTTTACACTGAAAGACAGCATTCGCGAGATCGTTGCTCCGGTCAAAGTAGATGGCGAGTTGCGGGCCCTGGTCTGGATCTATCCGAACGAAGATGCAGACAAGCTCCAGCTGCATTCACTCCTGCGTATCACGCTCATTTCAGCTGTGGTCGCAATCCTTGGCTGCACGCTGCTGGCGACGTTTATGGCGCGCACCATCACCAAGCCACTCAACGTGTTGATGCGGGCTACTCAACGAGTCGTACGCGACCCGGAAGACACGTCTTCTTTCCCGCTGCAGATTTCATCGTCCAATGAAGCTGCCAACCTCACAACGGCCTTCAACATGATGGTCACGTCGATTGAGGAGCAGCGTGCGGGTCTGAACGATACTCTGGCTCTGCTCGATTCAATGCTTGCGAATGCTCCCATCGGATTTGCATTTTTTGATCGCAAATTCCGCTTCGTCCGCGTGAACCAGTTTCTCGCGAGCATGAACCACACCTCCATCAGCCGCCACCTTGGGCGAACAGTTTTCGAACTCTTTCCGGAGCCCGCAGCAGTTTCGCTGCAGCGCGCCATCGACTCGGTGTTTGAGAAGGGTACTGCTGTTCAGGATCTCGAAGTTACTGGCGAACTCGATTCGCATCCTGGACGTGTGCGTAGCTGGCTGGTGAATTTCTACCCGGTTCGTACCAGTTCGAATATCGTGCGCTGGGTCGGCGCAGTCATTGTCGATACAACGCAGCGCCGCAACTCCGAGGATGCGCTGCGCAAGACTGAGAAGCTGGCAGCTGTGGGTCGGCTGGCGGCATCGATTGCGCATGAGATCAACAATCCGCTGGAAGCCGTGACGAATCTTCTTTATCTGATCCGGTTGCAGGACTCGCTCTCACCCGACACAAAGCACTATGTTGATCTGGCGCAGCATGAAGTGGCGCGTGTCTCCGAGATTGCGCAGCAGACCCTTCGCTTCTATCGACAATCCACGCTGCCGATTACGGCAAAGGTCAGTGAGCTGCTGGACTCCGTTCTTACATTGCATCAGGGCCGCGTGAACTCTCTGCAGGTGGAAGTGCAACGCTTCTACGAGCCCGACGTAGAGCTTTTCTGCTTTGCGGGTGAACTGCGGCAACTCTTCGCCAACCTGATTGGCAATGCTCTCGACGCAATGATGCCCGGGCCTGGACGGCTGGTGCTCAGCGTACGCCGCTCACGCTCATGGCGCGATGCAAATGTCGAAGGCGTGCGCGTTTCTGTCATGGATACGGGCTGCGGCATGTCCGTGGAAGTGCTTAGCCGCATCTTTGAGCCTTTCTTCACTACGAAAGAGGCAACCGGCACAGGATTGGGATTATGGGTGAGCGATGAAATCGTTCGCAAGCATCATGGCCAGATCCATATTCGCAGCCGCGTGGTGGAAGATGGTCAGAACAATGGAAATCGGCGCTCGGGCACAATCTTCATGCTCTTTTTTCCTGCGGTGCGCGCGGACGAAAAGCCGGTGGAGAGCGTGCAGGCCGATTCGCAGAGAGAGCCTAGTGTAGTTCGACCGGCTTGAGAGACTGCAGAGAGCAGCTCGATACCGGCCGCGCGCCTGCATACTTTGATTTCGTTACATGAAAGCGATGCAGCTGCATGTAGCGTACCCGGAGGCCGCCGAGTGTTGGGGGCATTGCCTTCGCAGTCCTCGTCATGTCGACGAGCACTAACAGCGATGCTTCCTGTGGATTGTCGCGGCTCTGGGCAACGCCCACACCGAAAATGGCGGGGTCCGCGAATAATTGTTGATCGTATTGCCGCTCAACTGTTGCGGCGCTGTTTAGCACACTGGCAGAAAGGTGAATGCCTGCAGTAGTAGCGGAGACCCTCGGCGCGTTGCCATTCGCTACACTCTGCGCATCGGTTAGGATGACGACCGTGCGCACGCCCGCTATCGTTTGCGGAACGACAACGTTGGGTCTTGTCTTATCGACATAGATGACGACCGCTGGCTCGCCTGGGCTATCGGCGCTCCTGCCAGCAGCGACTCCGACGACGCCCTTCTCGTGATTCACCAGTTCGGCCATGGCGTTCTGCGCGGCGCTTTTTGCCTGCGCTTCCGCAGCACGCGAAAGCTCAGGAAGCGCAGCCAGTGTTTCTGTGTTGCTGTCGTAGTTCAGGCAGGTCACGGCGTGCCCAGTTTTGCTTCCGACAATGCTCAGCTTCGAGCCCGTCTGATTTCCCAGCTCAGTCAGCACATCGGCAACGGGATTTGCCACACTCAATCCATTGCCATTTCCGTCGGTGCCTCCGGCGAAGAAAAGGCCGATGGGTTGGGCATTTGCGGCGTCCACAATGAGCGAGCCTGAGTCGCCGCTGTCAGAGAAGCTGTTGCCGCCGATGCCGATCTGTCCGGTGAATGTCTTGGTGTAATACGGCTGGGTTTCGGCGCAGTCCTTGTAGTAGTCAACCTTTACGGCCAGATCGACGCTTTCCACCGTCGAGCAGGTCAGCCCTGTTGTACGGCCACTCTTCACTACGCGCAGCCCGTTGAGGTTAGCAGCGTTGAGTGTCTCGCCCATTCCACCGACCGGAGGCGCAGCGGAAAGAGGCGCACCAAAACCCACGCCTCCCTGTCCCAGTTGCAGAATGCTTCCGTCGGGATTCACGGCGCCGGGAGCGACTGCTGCGAGTGCCGCATCCACGTTCGATTGGTTGGTTGCCAGCGGCACATAGTATCGCAGTGTGCCTGCGGGCCGCACCGTGGAACCCTGCTGGCTCAATGGGCGGCAGGCATCGTCGATCAGGCCGGGCTGGTCGATCGTGTCGCCGATTTTCCCCTGATCGGATTCAGCGAGAACATGGTTATTGCTGAGGATGAATTGGTTATGTTCGACATCTTCCACGAGAGCGCCGAGTGTCCCCCCGCAACAATCGGCGATATAACTCTCGCCCGCGGCATCTTTATAGACATCGTAGTCGCCATCGTTGCTGCCGGAGGCTCCGAGCGAGATCATGCCTGACTGGGCAGTCTGATTTGTAAGCGCGCTGGAGTTGATTCCGTCGGAGTTCAGCAGCAGATGCAGGGTGGCCTGCGTATTCGTATCATTCACGGTTGCAATCATGCGCGCCGATTGCGACCCGGTGATCGTACCCGCTGCGGTGTAGCTGACCTTGCAAATTGTGTATTGCTGTTTCCCGTGCTGGCAACTCGACTGGCTCAGCGTGCCCATGGCGCTGTCGCTCAGGCTCCAGTGCACCGTACCCCCACCAACCTCAGCGATCTGCGCTGAGGCTTCGAGTGTGCCGCCCTGCGAGAGCGCGGCATTCTCCGGTAAGAGAGGCTGAAGGAATCCTGGAGTGACTGTGATTGTTTCGCTTGTGATGCGCGAGGGATCGCTCTCGAGATGCGCCGCAACTTCAACGGCTACGCTGTCAGCGGAGAGCGCATTGGGAGGCGTGTAAAGGCCGGTAGCGTCAATCGAACCCGCGCCAAGAGATGGGCCGTTTTGGGTTGTGCTCACAGACCATTGCACAGCGGCGGGAGTGCCATCTGGCTCCATTGCCTTGAATTGCAGCTGGCCTGTGGTTGCAACTGTTGCCGCCGACGAGGAGATGGCGAAGCCGCCGCCGCTGCTTCCAGGAAATGTGCCGCAACCTGCTGCCAGCAGCAGGAGCAGCGGCGCGCACACTGCAGACAATCGGGATTTGCGGGAAGAAAACATTCGGCGAAGCGGGATGCCGTCAAACCTCTATTAGACAGTGCGGCATCCCACTTTGTCACGAAGCGGTAGAAAATGTATTTGGTGCGAATGAGGCAGATTTATGCAACCGCTTGGTCGCGTTCGCTGTTGAGCGAAGCGGTCGAAGTGGCGACTGGCACAACCTTCAACTCGCCCGAGCGCACTGCATGCAATCGACGCAACTCACGTCCGCTGAGCGGGCGCATCGTATCGGCTGAATAAAATATGTGCTTTCCGCAATCGAGGCAGACTTTATAGGTTTGTTGCTGCAGTGTGAAGGGACGGGTCAAATGATCGTGCCGACAACCAAGCAGAATCTCATAGAAGAAATTGAAAACCGCACGCAGAATGCTCATCGAAGGCCTCTTTCAATGTCATGGTGATAGAGAATAAAAACCCGTTTCACCCGGACATGCTGCTGCCATTTAGATGCAATTGCACCATGAACGATGCGGGTGGGCCAAACTCAAAATGGTAATGGCAACTAGAGTAAGCAGTAATCAATCAATCCGGATTACCAGCTTCCCGAAGTGTGAACCGGATTGCATGCGACTCAATGCGAGTTTTGCCTGATCGAAGGTAAATACCTCATCCACAATGGGTTTCAGCTTTGTTTGCGTAACGGCTCGATTCATTTCGAGGAAGTCCGCGCGCGAGCCGACATAAATACCCTGAACATGAATCTGCTTGTGCAGGATGGGAATGATGTCCAGAGGCTCGCTCGTCTGGCTCAAAATGCCGATCTGCGCCACCGTGCCCCCAACGCGAACTGCCTTGAGCGATTGTGCGAATGTCCCCGCGCCGCCGACTTCTACGACAAGATCAGCGCCTTCGCCCTCTGTTTGCTTCAGCACCCATTTCGCCCAATCCGGCGTCTGCTTGTAATTGACTCCCGCATCCATGCCAAGTTCGCTCGCGCGATGCAGCTTCTCCTCGCTGCTTGATGTCCCTAACACGCGCGCCCCGAGCGCTTTGGCGAACTGCAGCGCAAAAATCGAAACGCCGCCGGTTCCCTGGATGACGATCGTGTCCCCGGCCTTGATCCTGCCTGCGTGCACGAGGGCATTCCACGCCGTCAAGCCAGCGCACGGCAGGGTTGCCGCTTCTTCCCAGCTCAGGTGTTCGGGAACAGGCACTACGCCGCTCTCGCGCAGTACAACATATTCAGAGAGCATGCCGTCGATGTCGCCGCCGAGCGCGCCGCGGTGCTTTAACGCTGTGGTGGGGCCGTCCAGCCAGTTCTGCATGAAGATGCCAGCGACGCGCTGGCCAGGCTGTACGTGGGTTACGCCTTCACCGACAGCAACAACTTCTCCCGCTCCATCGGATAGAGGGACGCGCGGCAGCGCCATTTTCGGGTTGTAGCGGCCCAGAGTGACCAGCAGATCGCGATAATTCAGCGAAACTGCGTGCACTTTTACCAATACTTCTCCCGCTTTGGGTTCAGGAGTCGCCGTCTCGATAAGTTCAAGGTTGTCAATGCCAAATGCTGGAATTCGCCACTGTTTCATAGGAGATTCTCCACCCCACGTAACGTGGATTCGCGTGTTAGATGTGCGTTTCATCCTCGCAGATTCGCAGGTGTAGCGATACCATAGAGGTATGGCTAGAGGTTGGGAAAGCAAATCCGTGGAGGAACAAGTGGCAGAGAAGCAGGCAGAACCGGAACACCTGAGCGCAAAACCGAGCGCCGCAGCCGAGGCTGCGCGCAAGCGTCAACGCCAGGAACTGGAACTGCAGCGCGAACGAATTCTCGATGAGCGCACTTCCAGTCCCTATCGACGGGCAGCGCTGGAGGCAGCGCTAACAGAAATTGAAGCGCGTCTGGCTTCGATTTCGTAATCACAATTGCTTTCTGCCGAGCTTACGAGCTTCGGTGCGAAATGCTTCGGACAAACTGATAGTATCCAGCAGCCCAGTCGCGGTCGCGCAGACCCGCTTCGCTGGCCTTCTCCATTTGCTCCTGGAAATGATCTGCCAGTGGCGTGCGCGTGTTTGTGGCCGCCGCCGCTTCGCGAAAGAGGCGCGTGTCTTTCTGCCCTAATGCAATGGTCGCTCCGGGGACCTCCGGAGGATGAAGCATCACCTTCGAATAATTTGCGTAAAACTGTGACTGAAAAAGAGCCGAATTCACCGCCTCGATATACAGCGCCGGATCGATGCTCTGCGATTCAGCGTAAACAAACCCCTCACTAAGCGCCGCAATCATCGCGGTAATCAGGAAATTGCCGCCAATCTTCAGCGCATGCGCTTTGTAAGGCTTGTCGCCGACGACGGTAATGCCGCGACTGAAAGATTCAAGCAGCGGTTTCACTTTTTCCAATGCATCCTGTTTTCCCGCAGTCACGACCCATAGCTTGCCTTCAGCGGCAACATTCGGACGGCCAAAGACAGGCGCAGCAACGAAATTCTGTTTCCGCGTCGCATGTTCGACCGTCATCTTGTGTGACAGCTCCACGCTGATGGTGCTAAGCGAGACATGAACAGCATTCTCCGGCAAAGATTCGAGCATGCCTTCACTGCCGAAGACGATTTCCTCAAATGCCGCGTCATCCATGGGCATGCTAAAAACCACTTCGCTCGTCTTTACCGCTGCTGCTGGACTTGCCGCAGCGGTCGCGCCCAACTCGATCAAAGGCTGTAAGCGGGACTGCGTTCGATTCCAGACAGTGATCGTATGCCCATTCTTCATAAGAAGAGCCGCGATCGCCGAACCCATCTGACCGGTGCCAAGAAATGCAATTCTCATAGCAACAATTTAGACCATGCAGAAGGATTGAGCTGGTCTTCGCCTTTGCGACGACAAAAAGAAGGCTGCCAATTTCGGCAGCCTTGAGTATTGAGGGGTTCAGAGTCTACTGCTGTGGAGGGTTCGAGTATCCGCTGTTCAGCGCGGTTGGTGGACTGTTCGTAGCCGGCATCGCTGCAGCGCCTGATGCCCCGGGAGCCTGTTCCTGCACACCGATCGAGTTGCCGGAGACGACCATTTCTACGCGGCGATTCTGCGCCCGTCCATCGTTCGTTGTGTTATCCGCGACCGGGCTGTTTTTCCCGTATCCGGCGGCGCTGATGTTGTTTTGCGCCACGCCCTGAGTTACCAGGTAATCGCGCACTACACCGGCCCGTTCTTCAGAGAGCTTCTGGTTGTAATCATCCGATCCAATATTGTCCGTGTAGCCTTCCACCTGAAGGCTCAAGCCAGGATAGGCAAGCAGAATCCCGGAAACCTTCGCCAGCTTCTCGCGCGCATCCGGTTTCAGCGTGTACTTGTTGAAATCGAACAGCACGTCAGACATGTTTACGATGAGTCCCCGAGCGGTTTCGCGAGTAGCCAGAACCTGATTCAGCTGCGCCTTCAAACGTTCGCGCATTTCCGCTGTCTGGTCGTCAGCCTGTTGCGTCTGCTGATGAGCGCGAGCGGCCTGCGCCTCAGCTTCTGCGGCACGGGCGTCGGCGCGGGCGCGTTCCGCGGCCTGCTGATTCGCATCAGCCTGAGCCTGCGCTGCAGCCAGCTGCGCATCCTGCGCCTGTTGCTTTGTATTGGCTTCGTCTTCCGCGCGCTTCTTGCGGATGGTCATGATGCGCGCATCCTCCGCGGTTTGCACGGCGGCGCGTGCATAGGTGATCAGCTCTTTCTGGCGGCTCTTGTGCTCTTCCAGATCCTGCGCGTTCTGCAGGTTCTGCCTCGCCGTTGCCAGAGTATCCGGAGCATATTTGTCCGCGCCGGAAGCTTCGGCGATCTGCACTGCGTTGATTGCTTCATAGAGTTCAAGCGGCCATGCTTCATTGCGTGTGATGGGATGCAGCACCGCGTGCTGGCCCGCAGTTTGCGTGTAAGCGCCGCGCGGCAGCAGGGAATAGTGCGCGTTCACCTGCTCGACGATGCCTTGCGTCTTATCTTCAAGAACAAAATTCTGCATGACGACGACGTCGCTGGGCATGGTGACCGCGTAGTACGGCTCTGCCGTCACAATTAATCCGAAGGACTGCAAGGGAGTTGTCACGGTAATTTCGCTCTTCGATCCATCGGGCAACACTTCACCGAGATTCGATGGGCGGCCTTCGGGGGTGATGGCCCATAGCACATAGGTCAGATATTCCACGCCGAAGCCGTTTGCAGGGCGAAGACCTTCAAATTTCGCATCGATCACCAACCGTCCGCGACGGCTCTCGACGACAGCCGAGCCTTTTGCTTCGGGCAGCAGGCTGGTGCCCTGAAATCCAATCTTGGTGCTGCCGCTGCGATGAAAGTAGTTCACCGCAGGAATATCGCGGCCCACGACCTGCACCTTGTAGACGGGAACGCCGTCGCGCATTTCTGCTTGCGGATACTGCTTCTGTTGCTGGTCCTGCGGCCACTGCTGGGTCGCTGTGGGATTCGCTTCCTGGGCAAACCCTACACTGCAAAATGCAGATGTAAGGAGAAAAAGTAACATCTTCTGTTTCATATTTTCAGACTCCTTGCTTGCTATCTAAAACCGCAAGCGAGTGCATGCGATCACGTTCAATCCACTGCATAGCAATGGATGCGCGGATAGAAGCAGAGGTGGCCCGTTAAAGGCCAAAGCGACGATTCGGAGAAAAATTAATCGGAGGAAAATTAAGAACGCGAGGCAACCAATTGGTGCTCGATTGCAAACAGCGCCAATTCAAGGCGTGTCGAAACGCCGGTCTTTTCGAAAATGTTGGAGAGATGTCTCTTAACAGTTTCTTCGCTGAGACTGAATTGCGTCGCGATATCGCGATTGCTGGAGCCTTTTACGACGCAACCCACCACGTCAAGTTCGCGCGCAGTGAGTCGGAGGTGGTTATTCTTCTCGGCCCGCGTAGGTGGATCGGTGAGAGTCTTCAGTACGTCGATGAGATTGGGCACGCGCCGGTCTCTGATCCAGTATTGACCTGCTGATACAGCGCGAATCGCAGGAGTGAGCGATTCCATGAGGGCGTCCTTCACGACAATGCCCCGGGCCCCCAGCTCCATGGCTTTCATGATCTCCTGTTTTGAAATCATGTTGGCGAGCAGGATCGTCCTCGTTGCCGGCGAGATGTTCACCACCTCCGGCATCGCGTCCAATCCCGGGAAGTTCCGCAAATTGAGAGCGAGCAGCAGAATGTCAGGGCGCAGTTCGAGCGTCTTGCTGATCGCTTCGTCGCTGTCCCCGGCCTCGCCTACCACTTCGATGCCGTTTTCTGCCTGCAAGAGGTTATCTACACCAATGCGGATAACTGGGTGCTGATCCGCAACCAGAACGCGGATCGATAGAGCCTTCTCAACCTCAATGGCTGCCACTCGGGGGAATTTATCAGTTCTCATCGAAAGTTCTATCTAGAGAATACGTCAGCCTGCTGTCAAATGGTCTAAAAGTTGCAGTTGATCGCAAATCTTAGACATACCTAAGCAGATTCATCCTGCGTTTACGGCCTATTCAATAAATTTTATTACTACGCCGTTAACGTCTGGACAATGCGAACTTATAAAACAGCGGTTCTGCGTGTTCTCTACGTTAGCCTCATTCTGTCGTTGTTTTCCTCGGCCGCCCAGGCCCAATTTGAAAACGGCAGTCTGGTGGGAACAATTCGTGATACAAGCGGTGCCATTGTTGCCGGAGCATCGGTAGCTGTATCCAATACAGCCACCGGAATCGAAAGCAAAGTCGTCTCGGATAGTAACGGCAACTGGGAAGTTCCATCCTTGCGTGTCGGTACCTATCATGTGACCGCATCGATGCCGGGCTTCAATACCGCGGTAGCTGATAATATATCGCTTTCTGTCGGCAGCCGCCAGCGAATTGACCTTACCCTGCAAATTGGCCAGGCGCAAGAGACGGTCGAAGTCAACAACGTCCAGTTGCAGCTGGAAACCGAATCCAGCCAGCGCGGCCAAATCATCACCCAGTATCAGAGCGAAGCTCTGCCGCTGGTGACCCGCAACTATTCTGACCTGTTGGCTCTCGTCACCGGATCGCGTCAGGCCCCGACCTCCGTGACGACCAGCTCCGTCAACAGCCTTACCCGTGCGGGCGCCTACAACGTGAACGGCCAGCGCAGCATGTTCAATAATTTCCTCCTCGACGGCATGGACAACAATGCTTATGGCGAGAGCAACCAGGGTTTTGACAACCAGATCATCGCCATTCCGCCGGACTCCGTCTCCCAGTGGCAGATTGTCACCAATAATTCGAACGCCGAATATGGCCGGTCATCAGGCGCGACCATCAACGTCGCCTCCCAGGCCGGAACAAACGACTTCCACGCCACGTTGTATGAGTTCATTCGCAACACGGACCTGAATGCAGCCGGTTACTTCAAGCCCACCCTCACCGGCACACTCGGTCCGGTCCCATTTCAGAAGCCCACCTTCAACCGCAACCAGTTCGGCATGAATTTCGGCGGCCCAATCATCAAGAACAAGCTGTTTTTCTTTATTGACTACGAAGGATTCCGCCAGACGCTGAAGCCTCTGGGCGTCTTTACGCTGCCGACGCAAAACGAGTTGAACGGAAAGCTCGTCGTTTCAGTCAAGAATCCGATCACCGGACAAACCTACGCCGCGGGCCAGCAGATCCCGGACGGCGACTTTAACCCAACCTCGCTCGAGATCGTCAACTTCTTCCGGCAAATCCCTCTTCCGGTCGCCGGATCGCCGACCACCGGCCTCGCCTCGAACGACTACGCCCTGCTGGTTCCGTTCACTGACAATTCCGACAAGGGTGACCTGCGCCTTGACTGGCAACAGAACGCCGCCAGCTCATGGTTCCTTCGCGTCAGCGATCGCAAGGAGACCGGCGTCAATTATCCCGCGATACCGCTACCGCTGGACGGCCAGACGAACGGCACGATTCGAGTGCTCGATCAGCAGGTAGCGCTGGGCTATACCCATCTCTTCGGCGCGAACAAAGTTCTGGACGCTCGCCTGGGCCTCTCACGTACCAAGGCCGGCAAGTTCTCGCTTTCGATCGGCAACAACTCCATTACCATTCCAGGGCTGCCCACCAATCCGGTCGTCGCCGGCGGTCTGCCTTCCACCAGTGTTACCAACTTCAGTGCGTTCGGCCGCCAGAGCACCAACCCGCAATGGCAGGACCCGTCCCTGCTCGATCCCAAAGTCAACTTCACATGGGTAAAGGGCCAGCACTCGATGAAGTTCGGTTATGAATACGAGCATGTCTGGATGGCGGTCAATGACAACAACCCCCTTTATGGCTCGTTTGGCTTCACCTCCGACTACACGAACACAGGTGCGGGATCTCCTGTAGCCGACAACTACTGGGCGGATTTCCTCTTCGGCATGCCATCC
>Ga0209773_10000236_pt1 | contig 16920 bp, 15 predicted proteins | sample BogFormECP14_OM1_FD_188244 | JGI IMG/M metagenome (GOLD analysis project Ga0209773, IMG submission 188244) | Bog forest soil microbial communities from Calvert Island, British Columbia, Canada - ECP14_OM1 (SPAdes) (version 2) | ecosystem: Environmental > Aquatic > Freshwater > Wetlands > Bog ... | reverse complement strand
TTCCGACATTCAAGGCCGTCGCCATCAAATGTTCGGCGGTCAGTACGCGTGTCGGCACGCTTCCCTCCTCCGGATTGATCTCGATTTCGATGGTCGCCGCTCCAGTCAGCGCCTCGGCGTCGAGCGCAGAGGCCACCGGAAGAAATTGCACTGGCCACTTTTCGATAAGAAGTGCTTCCCTCAGGAACTCGGTATATCTTTCTTGCCCAAATAGGAAATAATTGGGGTTAGCATGGTTAGCATCACTAGGCTCGAAGGTCCGGCATTGGTATCGATGGAAACGAGGATATCCAGATCATCCGTCGATGCCGGTTCGATATATCTAAACGCAGCGATTGCTCCCCCGATCGCATACGAAGCGATGATCTTGTTAACAGCCATCTGGTTCAATACTTCTATAGTCTGTTTCATTCCCACGAAGTGGCCCTTTCCGAGGGGCCCTCGGACGAGAGCGCTTATCCGGGTCGTTCAACCGTACTCTGTTGGGTATCACACTGTACCCCTACCCTATATCGGTGGGTTCGCGGTAGGACGGCTATTTTGCCAGCCCCTGCTAGAGGAGCCCATATGGGCAGAAATGTCGAAGGCGAGAGCGCGCGGCTCGACGACGCCGCCCGTGCGGGCTGGCTCTATTACGTCGCGGGCAACACCCAGGACGAAATCGCGCGGAAGCTCGGCATTTCCCGTCAAACGGCGCAGCGCTTGGTCTCCCTGGCGATGAGCGAGCGGCTGATCAAGGTTCGCCTGGATCATCCCATCGCGCGCTGCATGGAACTCTCCTCGGCGTTGCGCCAACGCTACGACCTGCACCATTGCGAGGTCTCCCCGAGCGATCCGACGTCCGCCTCTTCGACCTTGGGCATCGCGCAGATGGCGGCGGCGGAAATGGAGCGCTGGTTGCGCCGACCCGATCCGGTCGTCATCGGCATCGGCACGGGGCGCACGATGCGTGCGGTCGCCGACCAGTTGCCGGCGATGCAATGCCCGCAACACCGCCTCGTCGCCCTGGTCGGAACCGGCAAGGTCGACGGTTCGGCGTCGTTCTACGACGTGATCATCCGGGTTTCGGACTCGGTGCGCGCGCCTCACTATCCCATGCCGCTGCCCGTCATCGCGCGCTCGATCGAGGAGCGCGACCTCTTCATGAGCCTGCCGTCGGTGCGCAGCGTGCTTGAACTCGTCGACCAGGCCGACGTGACTTTCGTCGGCGTCGGTTCGCTCGGCGAGAATTCGGTGCTGCTCCGGGACGGTTTCATCACCGGCGAGGAGAACGAGGCGCTGCGCCGCGCCGGCGCGGTGGGTGAGATCACCGGCTGGGCGTTCGATTCGCACGGGCGTCTGCTGGCTGGGAATCTAAACGATCGCGTCGCCAGCGCACCATTGCGGCAGCCCGCCAAGCGTCTTATGGTCGGCGTCGCCATGGGGTCGGCGCGTCGGGCGGCGTTGCGTGCGGCACTGCTCGGTCGGCTGATCTCAGGGCTGATTACGGACGAAAACACCGCCGAACATCTGCTGCGGCGGTGAGATCTGGCGCGGCTCGCTTCAGATCGATAGGAATTGGTTATTTTTGCTGCAACGCAGCAACGATTTCGGGTTGACATTTGGTACGGGGTTGCCGAATATTCGCTCGCACGGAAGGCAAATGCTCACGTATGAGCGTAGCCCCGCATATGGAGGAAACAGACATGACGGCTCTTATGAAGAGTCTCCTCGGGGCCTCCGCCCTGACAATGCTATCGCTCTCCGCTTACGCCGAAACGACATTGACGATCGCGACCGTCAACAACGGCGACATGATCCGCATGCAGAGGCTGACGGACGATTTCACCAAGTCCAATCCCGACATCAAGCTGAATTGGGTGACGCTCGAAGAGAACGTGCTGCGCCAGAAGGTGACGACCGACATCGCCACCAAGGGCGGCCAGTTCGATATCCTGACCATCGGCACCTATGAAGTTCCGATCTGGGGCAAGAAGGGCTGGCTGGTCGCGCTCGACAATCTCGGCGCCAAATATGATCTCGATGATCTGCTGCCCGCGATCCGCTCCGGCCTGACGGTCGATGGCAAGCTGTATGCGGCGCCGTTCTACGGCGAAAGCTCCTTCACCATGTATCGGAAGGACTTGCTGGAGAAAGCCGGTCTGAAGATGCCGGATTTGCCGACCTGGGATTTTATTGCCGAGGCCGCCAAGAAGATGACGGATCCGAAAACGGGAACCTATGGCATTTGCCTTCGCGGCAAGGCCGGCTGGGGCGAGAACATGGCCTTCCTGACGGCCGCCGCCAATTCGTTCGGCGCGCGTTGGTTCGACGAGAAGTGGGAGCCGACGTTCAACGGGCCCGAGTGGAAGAAGACGCTGACCTTCTATGTCGATCTGATGAAAGTGGCGGGACCTCCCGGCGCCTCCTCTAACGGCTTCACCGAAAACCTGACGTTGTTCAACTCGGGCAAGTGCGGCATCTGGATCGACGCGACCTCCGCCGGCTCGTTCGTCACCGGCAAGGATTCGACAGTCGCCGACAAGGTCGGCTTCGCGATGGCGCCAAACGACGGTCTGGGTAAGAACGCCAATTGGCTCTGGTCGTGGACGCTCGCCATTCCCACAGCCTCGAAGAAAACCGAGGCTGCGGAGAAGTTCATCAGTTGGGCGACGGACAAGGCCTATCTCGATCTCGTCGCCTCGAAGGACGGTTGGTCCAACGTGCCGCCGGGCACGCGCACCTCTCTCTACAAGAACCCGGAATACCTGAAAGCCGCATCCTTCGCGGCCAAGACGCTGGAATCGATGGACAGCGCGGATCCGAAGCACTGTTGCGTCCAGCCGGTTCCTTATGTCGGCGTTCAGTTCGCGGCAATTCCTGAGTTCCAGGGTATCGCGACCGACGTCGGTCAGGATTTTTCGGCGGCTTTGGCGGGAAGCATGACCGTCGATGCGGCGCTCGCGGCGGCTCAGAGTAGCTCGGAAGCGGCCATGAAGAAGGCGGGTTACATCAAGTAGTCAATAGCACAAGAGACTCGAGGCGCCCGCAAGCCAACTGGCATGACGTCCTCCCCGTCGCCGGAAATCCGCTTGAAAGAGTGGGCGGCGGCGGGCGCCTCGGGAGTTCCTGGTAGCCGCCGATTTCGGACCGAATCGGGGGAGCATACTAATGATGGCGCGGGTCGCGCCTCGGGGGGTGCATTTCGTCGCCGCCTGCACTATCGGTCGATCAAGCCGTCATGTTTAACCGCGAAGCCCCTCAACGCTTCGCACGGGGCTTCCGCAATGGCGACGCAACAAACAAACCTCGCAGGCCGCGTTCTGGTCGCCCCCTCTGTCATCCTGCTCTTCGTGTGGATGATTGTTCCGCTGGTGATGACGCTTTATTTCTCGACGCTGAACTATAGTCTGATTGAATCTTTCCCACTCAGCTTCGCGCGCCTTACAAATTATACCGACTTTATCCATAACCCAGAGTTTTTTGCAGCCCTGCTCAATACGGTGATTCTAGTTGTTTCCGTGCTGGTGATCAGTGTGGGGGGTGGAATTCTTGTCGCCTTGCTGATGGATCAACAGATCTACGGCCAGTCGCTGGTTCGCCTGATGGTGCTTGCGCCGTTCTTCGTCATGCCGACGGTCAGCGCGCTGGTCTGGAAGAATCTGCTGATGAACCCGGTCTCCGGCCTGTTTGCATGGCTCACTAAGTCCCTCGGGTTGCCGGCGGTCGACTGGTTTAACAATTGGCCGATGCTTTCGATAATTCTCATCGTGTCGTGGCAATGGCTTCCTTTCGCGAGCCTGATCCTGCTGACCGCTTTGCAGTCTTTCGACGAAGAGCAGAAGGAAGCCGCGACGCTCGACGGCGCCAAGGCGCTGCCTTTCTTCTTTTATCTCGTGTTGCCGCATATAGCCCGCGCTATCACTGTCGTTATCCTGATCGAGACGATCTTTCTGCTGAACGTCTTCGCCGAAATCGCAGTCACGACCGGTGGAGGTCCTGGCACGGCGACCACCAATATCGCCTACCTTGTCTTCAAGCAGGCGCTGTTGAGCTACGATATCGGCAGCGCGTCCGCCGGTGGCATCATAGCGGTGATCCTCGCCAACATCGTGGCCATTTTCCTGATGCGCATCGTCGGCAAGAACCTGGAGTCCTAGGTCATGGCGCTGAAACAAACCGTAGGCAGGCGCATCGGCATGACCGCGGCCGCTTGGCTCGTCGGCTTTCTGATCTTCTTTCCGATCCTCTGGACGATTCTGACCAGTTTCAAAACGGAAGGGGACGCCGCCGCGATTCCACCGCATTTCCTGTTCTTCAACTGGACGACGGAAAACTACCATGAGGTATTTTCGCGTCTGGATTATTGGCACTTCGCCATCAATTCGATCGTGCTTTCCGTCGGCGCAAATCTCGTTGGCCTGCTGATAGGCGTGCCGGCGGCATGGTCGATGGCCTTCGCCCCCACCAAGCGCACCAAAGATCTTCTGATGTGGATGCTCTCCACCAAAATGATGCCTGGCGTGGGCGTGCTCATACCGATCTATCTTATCGTTCAGGCTTTGGGGTTGTTGGACAACCGGGTCGGCGTCGGCTTCATTCTCTTCATGCTGAACCTGCCGATCCTGGTCTGGATGCTCTACACCTACTTCAAGGAAATTCCAGTGGATATCCTCGAAGCGTCTCGCATGGACGGCGCCTCGCTCATGAACGAAATCATCTATGTCCTGACGCCGATGGCCGTTCCCGGAATCGCCTCGACGATGCTGCTCTGCATCATCTTGTCCTGGAACGAAGCCTTCTGGACCTTGAACCTGACCACGACCGACGCCGCCCCCCTGACGCAGTTCATTGCCAGTTTGTCTACCTCTCAGGGGCTGTTCTGGGCGAAACTTTCAGCGGCTTCGACACTGGCGATTGCTCCAATTCTCATCCTTGGCTGGTTCTCGCAGAAGCAACTGGTGCGCGGCTTGACGTTCGGGGCGGTGAAATAAGGTTTAGACCTGGCAATGATCATGGTTTGGAAGGGCGTTGAGCCTGGCGGCCATAACGAAAGTAACGAAAATGGGCAGCATAGAACTCAAGAGCGTTCGCAAGGATTTTGCCGGCTTCTCCGTCATCAACGGTGTTGATCTGCATGTGGAGGATGGCGAGTTCACCGTATTTGTCGGTCCGTCCGGTTGCGGCAAGTCCACGCTGCTGCGCCTGATCGCCGGGCTCGAGGATATATCCTCGGGGCAGATTCTCATCGACGGCATTGACGCAACCAACATAGGCCCGGCGCAACGTGGGCTGGCGATGGTGTTCCAGTCCTACGCGCTCTATCCGCATATGAGCGTACGCGGCAATATTGCCTTCGCGCTGAAGATGGCGAAGCAACCCGCTGACGTGATCGAGCAGAAAGTGAAGAAGGCCGCCGCCACGCTCAACCTGACCGACTATCTCGATCGAAAGCCGCGACAGCTCTCCGGCGGCCAGCGCCAACGCGTGGCGATCGGGCGCGCGATCGTGCGCGAGCCCAAGGCGTTCCTGTTCGACGAGCCGCTGTCGAATCTCGACGCGTCGTTGCGGGTTCAAATGCGGCTCGAGATCGGCGATTTGCACAACGCCCTCAAGACGACGATGATCTATGTCACGCATGATCAGGTCGAGGCGATGACTATGGCCGACAAAATCGTCGTGCTCGACAAGGGCACGGTCGCGCAGGTCGGATCGCCGCTCGAACTCTACAACAAGCCGAATGGCCTATTCGTTGCCCGGTTTATTGGATCCCCGACCATGAATCTCGTCACGGGACCCTCCGCGGCCAAGCGCGGAGCCGCCACGATCGGGATACGCCCTGAGCATTTGGGGCTTTCGGTGACGGAGGGCGAGTGGCCCGCGCGGGTGCGCATAGCGGAGCATCTGGGGTCGGACACCTTCGTCTATGCCGAGGTGGAGGGCCAGGGGCAGATGACTGTCCGCGTCGAAGGCCATGCCTCGCGCAAGCCCGGCGATCTGATTTACCTGATCCCACAAGAAGACCGCATTCACAAGTTCGACATAGACGGCAAAAGGATTGCCTGAAGGCTGTGGATCGCGCCGACCGCGTAGAACGCCGATCGCGCAAAACGGTGGACGAACAGACATGAGCATCAAATTATCCGCCGGCGCCTTGGCGAGTCTTCCGGCCGACATAGCCGTTCCCAAATATCGACGCTCCGATCTCAGCGCGGGCATCATTCATTTTGGCGTCGGCAATTTTCATCGCGCGCATCAAGCCGTCTATCTCGACGATCTCTTCAACAGTGGCGCCGGCCACGATTGGGCGGTGATCGGCGCGGGCGTCCGCGCCGCCGATGAGTTGGTCCGGGAGAAGCTCGGCGAGCAGGATTGGTTGACGACGGTCGTCGAGCAGGAAGCGAACTCGACCAAGGCTCGCGTGATCGGCTCGATGATCGACTTCATCCCCCCAGGCGATGCCGCGGCGACTCTGGACGCTCTCGCCAGACCGGAGATCCGCATCGTTTCGCTGACGATCACGGAGGGCGGCTATTACATTTCCCCCGCCACTCAGACTTTCGATTCCGCGCATCCGGACATCGTTTTCGACGCGCGAAACATCGATGCGCCGAAGACCGTATTTGGGTTGATCGTCGCCGGCCTAAAGCGCCGCCGCAAAGCCGGCCTGGCGCCTTTCACCGTCATGTCTTGCGACAATATCCCAGGGAACGGACACGTCACCGAAAACGCCGTTGTCGGGCTCGCGGAGCTCGTCGATCCCGAGCTCGCGGCCTGGATTCGGCGCGACGTCGCCTTTCCCAATTCCATGGTCGACCGAATCACGCCGGCCACCACGGATCGCGAACGACGGATCCTTCACGATTCGTTTGGGCTCGACGACAATTGGCCGGTGTTCTGCGAGGAATTCCGGCAATGGGTTGTCGAGGACAAATTTCCCCCGGGCAGGCCCGCACTGGAGAAGGTGGGGGTCACGTTCACCTCTGACGTCGCGCCCTGGGAATTGATGAAAATCCGCATTCTCAATGGCGGTCACGCCGCGATCGCCTATCCCGCGGCGCTGCTCGACATTCACTTCGTCCATGAGGCGATGCAAGACGCACAGATTTCCGCTTTCCTGGAAATTCTGACCAAAGTCGAAATCATCCCGACCGTTCCGCCGCCGCCGGGGGTCGATCTCGACAGCTATCGAGGTCTGATCGCACGACGATTCGCGAATCCGAAAATCGGCGACACCATCGAGCGTCTCTGCTTCGGCGGCGCGGACCGGCAACCCAAATTCATACTGCCTGTCGCGGCCGACCGTCTGAAATCCGGCGCCCGAGTCGAGGGGCTGGCGCTCGTCTCGGCGCTGTGGTGCCGCTATTGCCACGGCGAGACGGAAAGCGGCAAGACGATCGCGCCGAACGATCCGATCTGGGAGCGCATTCACGCCGCGGCAAGGCGAGCGCGACAGGACCCCGGGGCTTTCCTCGAGATGCGCGACATTTTCGGAGCTCTGGCGGACGATCCGATCTATGTCGCGGCCTTCTCCGAGGCGTTGTTGTCGCTGTGGGCGCGAGGCGTTCGACCGACTGTCGGGCAATACCTGTCGGATCACGGCGTGGCGGCGTGACAAAAACCGCCAAATGACCCAAAGGGCTCGACGGTGAAGCTGAAAGACACGGTGAAGCTGAAAGACAAGGTGGCGATCGTGACTGGCGGCGCGCGCGGCATCGGCGAGGCGATCGTTCGCGCCTACGCCGACGAAGGCGCGCACGTCGCGATCGCCGACGTCGAAATCGAGAAGGCCCAGAGCCTCGCCGCTGAACTCGGCGGCAAGACCATAGCGATAAGGGTCGACGTTCGCGACACGAATTCGATCGGCGCCGGCGTCGCCGAGGTCGTAGCCAAGCTCGGCGGGGTCGACATTCTGGTGAACAACGCCGGAATATTCAACATGGGACCGCTGTCGGAGATCACTGAAGCGGATTTCGATCGGCAGTTCGGAATCAACGTCCGAGGGCTTCTTTTCATGACCAGAGCCGTGGCCGCTGAGATGGAGCGCCAGGGCCGCGGCGGAAAGATCATCAATATGTCTTCGCAGGCCGGTCGTCGCGGCGAGGCGCATGTCGCGGTCTACTGCGCTTCGAAGGCCGCCGTCATCAGCCTGACCCAGTCGCTGGGGCTCGAACTCATCAAGAAGGGCATCCACGTCAACGCGATCGCGCCGGGCGTCGTCGATACGCCGATGTGGGATCGTGTCGATTCGCTGTTCGCGAAATACGAAAATCGCCCGATCGGCGAAAAAAAGCGGCTTGTCGGCCAAGCCGTCCCATTCGGCCGAATGGGCGTGCCCGACGATTATCGAGGGCCGGCCGTGTTCCTGGCGTCGACGGACTCCGACTACGTCGTCGCGCAGACGCTGAACGTCGACGGCGGCAATTGGATGAGCTGACCTGTCTGAGAGCGTGAAGGTCCTAGGCCGTGTATCTCGAACGTCTCGAGCCCGACGGTCGGGTCGCTGTCGTCACCCCGGGCGCCCATTCGGTCGCGCTCTTTGCGATGTATCACAACTTCGTCAAGGTTCATCGACGCTTCGTATGTCGCCCGCGATGGCCGCCGCCGGCGTCAGCAAAACTCATGAACGCGAAGTCGAGGCGACTACTTCTTGGCCGCGGGTTTTTCGGGTCGCGCGGGGGCCACCGGAGCCGGACATTGATACACTCGGCCACCGCGACCCTTCCATTCATAAAAGCAATCGGCGGTGATGGCGCCGGCTGCGGCCTCGGGGACCGTGAACGGCGCGATACCGGGGACCCCGAACTGCGCCCGGGCCGAGGAGCCAAATGCCACCACGGCCAAGCCGGCGAGAAAGGCCACGCATCCGCAGGCCGGCGCACAAAAGCTGACAAGTAGGAACGTCTTCGCCATAGAGAAGCCCCGCCTTGCACAATTTCTGACGATAGCTTGGATTTCCCCAGCGCGATAGATGGACCGATCACCCGAGTTTGGGGCCGCTCGACAGTTCGAGCGTTCGGCGCTGCTATACCGCTTGCGCCGAGCGTCGCCAGGGAATCGACGTCGATCGAGCGGAGAGCCGTCATGACCAAACGGGCTTGCCTGGCGATCGCGATGGTTGTTTGTTCGTCCGAGGTTTTCGCCGCAAACGCTCGAGGGCCGTCGGCGCTCGCGCTGGCCGCGCTCACCACCGAACACGACGCCGCGCTGGAGGCTTCGCAACGCATCGTCATCGCCAAACCCTTCGCGTGGCAGGTCAATTTCGCCTATCCCGCCGGACGGAAGATTACGGTCGCGGCGAACAATATCGTCTGCCGGGTGAGCGACGTCGCCATTGTGCAGCGGTCCTGCGCGCTGACGTTCGGCAACCATACGGTCAACCTGACGGGTAGGTTCGCCAATGAACTCTATGCCACGATCGCCGTGGCGGGCGTATCCGCGGACGGCGCGGCGGGCTCGATCTACGAGGCGATCCACGGGCTCGCGTGCACGCTGGAACCAGGCGTCATCAAGCAAAACGGCGGCGGCGGCGCGACTTGCGCGTTCACGCCCGGGCGCTGAAGCGGCGCCTTTCGAGAACAGGCGATTGTGGAAGAATGCGCGGCCTCGGCCATTCGTCGCTTCTCTTTTCACGCTTCGCCTCATTTCTGCTAGTATGTGTGGGCAACGCATCCTCCATGTCCGGCGCCCGATCTATGGCCTCTGAAACCGATATTCGCCTTCTCGCCTCGCCCAGGATTTTTCTGGTCGGGATGACGTCCTTTTTGATCCTGGTCGGGTTCGTCGTCTTGATCCTGTACAAGTCGATCGCGGTCGCCTTCAGCGCCAATCCTGGGCTGAACGGGCTCATCATTCTGGTGCTTTTGATCGGCTCGGCGTTCGCCTATCGTCAGGTGTTCCGACTGTTCCGCGAGATAGGGTGGGTCAATTCGCTCGTCGGTTCGAACGCGGACTCGCGGGTCCGCGCGCCCATTCTGCTTGCTCCGATGGCAACGATGCTCAACGCCGGCGCCGGATCGCGCGGCCTTTCCACCACGACGACGCGCGCAATTCTCGACTCGGTCGGCACGCGGCTCGACGAGGGCCGCGAACTCAATCGCTATCTCGTCGGTCTTCTGGTGTTTCTGGGCCTGCTCGGCACCTTCTGGGGCTTGCTGCAGACCGTGCATTCGATCAGTGGCGTCATCGACAGCATGAAGACGGGCGCCGACACGACGACGATGTTCGACGACCTCAAGAACGGCCTCTCGGCTCCCATCGCGGGAATGAGCCTGGGGTTCACCTCCTCGTTGTTCGGCCTCGCCGGTTCGCTGATCCTCGGTTTTCTGGATTTGCAGGCAGGGCAGGCGCAGAATCGTTTCTACACTGAGCTTGAGGATTTTCTGGCCAGCCATGTCGAGACCCAGCCGGCGACCATCGTGGAGGAACCCGCACGTAAGGCCGTCGCCGTCGATCCGCAGGATCAGCGCAAGAGCACGGCGGCGATGGCGAGCCTGGCCGAGGGCATCCAGGCCCTGGTCGCCCATATGCGCCAGGAGCAGCAGCAGATCCGCGATTGGGTCGAGGCGCAGTCCGCCCAGCAGGACGACATCGGCCGGCTGCTGCGTCGCCTGATCAGCGAACGCGAAAAGCAAATCTGAGGAAAAATTCCGGTAAGTCTGAGGAAGGAGCGCAGCCATGGCGCTGGGACGCGGACGCCGCATCGAGGGCGTCAATTATTGGCCCGGTTTCGTCGATGCTCTGTCGACGATGCTGCTCGTCATCATCTTCCTGCTCTCGGTATTCATGCTCTCCCAGTTTTTCCTCTCGCGCGAGGTGACGGGGAAGGACACGGTGCTGGCGCGTCTCAATCGGCAGATCGAGGAGCTGACGAGTCTGCTGGCGATGGAGCGCAGCCAAAAGAACGTGGACGAGGGCAAGATCTCCGTGCTTTCGGCCACGCTCGACAACGCGCAGAAGGACCAGCAGCGCTTGCGGAACGCCGCCGAGTCCGGCGGCGCCGGCGCGGCGGCGGCCGCCGACAAGGCGAACTCGGCCCTCGATGCGCTCGATTCGGAAAAGCAGGTCACGTCGCGCGCTCTCGCGCAGATCGACATTCTCAATCAGCAGATCAACGCTCTGCGCAAACAGCTGGCCGCGATCCAGGACGCGCTCGACGCCTCGGAGACCTCGGACCGGGAATCGCAAGCCAAGATTGCGGATCTCGGACAGCGGCTCAACGTCGCGCTCGCGCAGAAAGTGCAGGAGCTAGCGCGCTACCGCTCCGATTTCTTCGGCCGTTTGAGACAAATCCTGGGCTCGCGGCCCGACATACGCGTCGTCGGCGACCGCTTCGTGTTCGAATCCTCCGTCCTGTTCGAATCCGGCAAGGCGGATCTGAGCGGCGCGGGGCGCCAATCGCTGGATAGTCTCGCTTCCGCCGTGCTCGACCTCGAGCGCGAAATTCCGCCAGACATTCCCTGGATCTTGCGCATCGACGGCCACACCGACGCGAGAGCGATCAACGCGGGGCCGTTCAAGTCGAATTGGGAGCTTTCCTCCGCACGGGCCATCGAAGTTGTGCAATATCTCGTCTCCAGGGGCGTCGATCCGCACTTCCTCGCCGCCGCCGGCTTCGGTGAGTTTCAGCCGATCGACAGCGGAACCGACGAGGAAGCCCTCGCCCGCAATCGCCGCATCGAGCTGAAGCTGACGGAGCGGTGACCCGGGGACCACCACGGCGGCTCGCTCGTACTCGACTAAATGCCCGAAGCATCCTCGGTAGGCTCGGCCTCGCCCGGACGACTGAAGCGCTCCCGCGCGCGCGACCTCGACTCCATCGCGGCGCGCGCAATAGACTTGAACGGCGCCGCGAGTTGCTCGAGTCGATCGACGCCGGCGACCCAGCGCGCGCCTTGGGTCAACTCGCGATCGAGCGCGGCCATCGTGCGCGAGAGCCCCGGCTCGGAGTCCTCGAGCCAGATGGCGAGGACGCGCGCCCAGGCGAACGCGAGCCCCTGCAATTTCAGCGCGCCGGCAGCGCCATCGCTGTCGATCCCGGCCGCCTCCAACATGAAACGCATCGAATTGACCGATTCCCGATTCATCGCGAGCGCCGCGGCGGGATCTCGGCGCAGCCAAGCCGCGATCCCGCGCAAGCCCTCGCGATACGGCGCCATCGCGTCGAGCCGCCGCATCAGGACGTCGAACAGGCGCTCACGAGGCGCTTCGGTCGCCAGTTCAGCCGCACCGTGCGACAGGACCGCGCGGTCGATGCGTTTGGAAAACCCGCCCAGCACCGCGCCTTTGGAGGGAAACGCGTCGCGAAAGTCGGCCAGCGTGACGTCGGCGGCCGCGCAGATGTCGCGGATCGCGATGTCCTCGAATGCCCGCTCGGCGGCGAGCCGCATCAGCGCATCGATGATGCGCGCGCGCGGATCGGCGCTTTTGGCGGCTTGGCTCGCCGTGGGGCCGGTGTCGTTCTGCCCTTCGTTCGTCATGGTCGATCCCTCTCCGCGATAACGTTTCCCGACCGCCTCCTCTAGCGCTTTTCCTCACGCCTGTCCCGCGCCTGGTAAGATCGGGGCCTCCCGGGAGGCGCCTATTGGCGGTTGGGCGAAAACGCTCCATCTAAGCCGGACAGATAATCGGAGCTGCGTATGGAAAATCTCACCGGTAAATTCGCGTTTGTCACGGGCTCGACCGACGGTGTCGGGCGAATGGTCGCAAGCCAACTCGCCCGGGCCGGAGCGGAAGTCGTCGTCCATGGCCGCGACGCCGACCGCGGCCGGCAGGTGGTCGCTGAAATCGAGGCCGATGGCGGGCAGGCCCGCTTCATCGCGGCCGACCTTTCGGACACCGGTCAAGTGCGCGCGCTCGCGCAATCCGTGCTGCAGCGGACCCAGCGACTCGACCTTCTCGTAAACAACGCCGGGATCGGTTCGGGCGGCCCCAGCGGGACGCGCCAGACGAACGCGGCCGGTCAGGAATTACGCTTCGCGGTCAATTACCTCGCGGGCTTCGTCCTGACGAGCGAGTTGCTGCCGATGTTGAAGGCGAGCGCGCCGGCCCGGATCGTCAACGTCTCTTCGGCCGGTCAACAAGAAATCGATTTCGGCGACGTCATGCTGACGCGCGGCTATTCCGGAGGGCGCGCGTATATGCAGAGCAAGCTGGCGCAAATCTTGTTTACCTTCGATCTCGCGCAGCGCCTGCAGGGGACCGGCGTCACCGTCAATTGCCTGCATCCGGCCAGCTACATGGCGACGACCATGGTCCGCGAGGCCGGCGTGACGCCGTGGAGCACGGTCGAACAGGGCGCGCAGGCGATTCTGAATCTCGCGACATCGCCCACCCTCGAGGGGCGCAGCGGGCTCTATTTCGACGGCCTCAGGGAATCGCGGGCCAACGCGCAAGCCTATGACCCGGCGGCGCGCGCAAAGCTGCGAGCGCTGAGCCTCGACCTCGCTGGTATGTCAGCGAAACCCGACTGACCGGCGTTCGCGCCGACGTCGTGGTCGTCGAAGAAGCCACCGGCCCTCGGTAGGCCCCGTGGACGTCCCGGTCGTCCACGTCGTCCTACAACACGACCGTTTCGAAATTCGGTCGCATTCTCCGAGACAACACTGTCAGCCGCGCGCAGGCCGAGCCGCGTGGATGGCCGGGACAATAGGGCGTTCGGAAGATCGCCCGTCCTTTAACGGCCTATGGCCGGCCATGACGGAAAGGGCATGATTCCACGGTTACCGCACCGTTTCTCGTTAGTTGTCGATCTTGGCGCCGGGGCCTTCGACGGGAGCGCGAAGGCCCTTGGGCGGGTCGGTCAGATCTTCTCGATCGGGTTCGGGCCCCAGCACTGTAGCGTCCTTCTTCTGAATTCCAACCCAGGTCAGCGGATTGAAATTGAAGGTAGGGTGGCCGTACTTGGATTGATCGCTTTGCGAACACGCGCCCGGCGCGGCGTCCTTGGGACACGGGGGCGGCGCCTCGCCCTGTCCCGCGTTGGCGGTCATCGTCACCTGACTGCCAGGAGTGACGACAGGCGGCATATAGCGTCCAAGATGTTCCTTGTTGGGCCCCTTTGGTTCCTGCTTGGCCTTCTTTTGGCTCTGCACATCCGGATCGACGGGCCAATCGACGTTCCCGATCCCGGCTGCCGCGCTAGGGGGCGGAAGCGCGATTTTCGGCGGCAACACGAGACGCCCGCGGTCGCGATAGTCGATCGTCGGGTCTTTGTCCTTGTCGAAACCGAGATAGGGGCCGAAAACCGAGCCGATGCCCTCCCAGATCGGCGCCTGGCCGTCATCGCCGGCGCGCGCCTGCGAAATCGCAAGAGCGAACACCAGACTCGCGGTCGCGCCGACCGTGAGACCGCCCCGCAAAATCCGTCGAAAACGTCTTGAAGGCATGGATCGCACCCCTCTACGGCCATTCGGGGACCCGCCGGCATCCCCCGCGGACATGATCTCTTCGATCCTCCGATAATTCGGCGAATCCGTGGCGAAGCCAATCTGCCAACGGCAAAACGGACCGCCTTACCGGAGCTGACACTGTCTACTATCACGAATCAGCAACGAACGGTACTCCGGAATCGCATGGGAGGAAGGGCCAAACTGAGCGCCTCGGCTGAGTTTAAACACCTGGTCGGACGCGTCATTCGAAGTGGGGGATTACACAGCGTCATTCCCGCGTAAGCGGGAATCCAGACTTGGCAACGATTGCGGCGGTTGCCCCTGGATTCCCGCTTTCGCGGGAACGACAATAGTGTTGCAGCCGCATCGTCACGTTCTCCTTTATTTCAATGACTCGGCCTACCAGAAAGCGGGATCAGCGTTCAACTGTTACGGTCGATTGCTCCCTCCGGATGCCCGCTTGTGCGGATATGACAGCGAGTCGCCGCCCGATGGGCCTTCGGGCGGGGCGGATCGGTCCTGGCCGCTGCGTCCGAACAGGCCGTCGAATATCAATAGGGCGACTCCGATATTGATCGCGGCGTCGGCGACGTTGAAAACGAAGAAATGCCGGCCGAAAGCATGCAAATCAAGGAAATCGACGACCGCGCCATAAGTCAGCCGGTCGCAGCCGTTCCCGACCGCCCCGCCGATGATGGCCCCGAGACCGAGGGCCACCAGGGGCGTGCGCGCGAACCATAGCCAGACACCGAGCAGCGCCGTCGCGACGAGCGTGAAGCCGAGCAGCAGCCATATTCCGGCTGAAGTGTCTTGCGGAAGCAGCGAAAAGGAAATGCCGCGATTCCAACTGAGCGTCAGGTCGAGGAACGGCGTCCGAAACCGCGGCGGCTGCCCTGGCGCGCCGAAGCCATGGAGAATCGCGAATTTCGAGGCCTGGTCGAGCGCGAACACCGCGACCATCGTGATGCCGCCCAGGATGCGCGCCTGCGTCAAGCCGGCCGCATCCCAGCGAGTTCGCGCAGCGCCGCGGCGTCGCGCGGAGTGACGTCGGGATACTCCGGATTGGCGGTCGCCGGATCGAAATAGCGCCAGGACCGCGCGCATTTGACGCCCTTGGCCCGTTCGACGACGACCGCGACGCCCGGAATGTCGTGCGCTCGGAACGCATCCGATGGCGCGGACGCGCCGGTCTCCAACGTGAGGTCCGACGTGATGCAGACTTCGGCGAAATCGACGTCATCGAGCGCGGCGATTAGCGCCGGGTCGCTGATGAATACGATGGGATGGGCCTCCAACGACGAACCGACCTCCTTGTTGGCGCGCGCGATCTCGATCGCGCCGGTCACGACCAAGCGAATACGGCGGATCGTCTCCCATTTGGCCGCGAGAGCCTCGTCGCGCCAGGCGTCCGGGATCGTGGGAAACTGTTCGAGATGCACGGAGCGCGCGTTGGGATCGCGTGCTTTCCAGCTTTCCTCCGAAGTGAAAACGAGGATCGGCGCCAGCCATATCGTGACGGCGCGGAAGATATGGTCGATCGCCTCCAGCGCGCCGCGCCGCTTGGCGCTCGACGGCGGCTCGCAATAGAGCGCGTCCTTGCGGATGTCGAAATAGAAGGCGGAGAGGTCGGCATTCATGAACGTCGACAGCGCCGCGACCACCCGCGCATAATCGAAGCTGGCGTAGGCCGCGCCGACCGCGGCGTCGAGCTCGGTCAGCCGGTGCAGCATCAACCGCTCCAATTCGCCCATCGCCTCGAGGCCGACCGCGTCGCCCGGCGCGTAATGGGCGAGCGTGCCGAGCATCCAGCGGATTGTATTGCGCAGTTTCCGGTAATTGTCGCTGACGGTCTTCAGGATTTCCGGGCCGATGCGCTGATCGTCGGAGTAGTCGACGCTCGCGGCCCAAAGCCGCAGGATGTCGGCGCCGGACTGTTTGATGATGTCCTGCGGGAAGGTCTGGTTGCCCAGCGACTTCGACATCTTCCGCCCCTTCTCGTCGAGCGTGAAGCCGTGCGTGAGCACGACATCGAACGGCGCGCGGCCGCGCGTGCCGCAGCTCTCGAGCAGGGAGGATTGAAACCAGCCGCGATGCTGGTCGGAGCCTTCCAGATACATCACCTCGTCGACGCCGCCGTCCACTTTGCGGAGGATGCCTGCGAGGCCGGGGAAATGGACGGGGTCCTCGAGCACATAGGCGTGGGTCGAACCGGAATCGAACCAGACGTCGAGGATGTCGTCGACCTTCTCGTAGTCGGCGGGATCATAATTGGGCGCGAGGAAACGCCGGGCGGCGCCCTCGGCGTACCAGGCGTCGGCGCCTTCCTCTTCGAAGGCGTCGGCGATGCGCTTGTTGACGCGTTCATCGACCAGCGGCTCGTGCTCTCCCTTTTTGACGAATACCGCGATCGGCACGCCCCAGGCGCGCTGCCTGCTCATCACCCAATCCGGCTTGGCGCCGACCATGCCGCGGATGCGGTTCTCGCCCGAGGCCGGGACCCAGCGGGTTTCTCCGATCGCTCTGATCGCCGTTTCGCGCAAGGTCGGCTTGT
>Ga0209773_10000235_pt1 | contig 16924 bp, 18 predicted proteins | sample BogFormECP14_OM1_FD_188244 | JGI IMG/M metagenome (GOLD analysis project Ga0209773, IMG submission 188244) | Bog forest soil microbial communities from Calvert Island, British Columbia, Canada - ECP14_OM1 (SPAdes) (version 2) | ecosystem: Environmental > Aquatic > Freshwater > Wetlands > Bog ... | reverse complement strand
ATTCCTGGGCGTGTTCGCCCTGCATTCCAAGAGGCGGAAACGTACGTCAAAGATAAGAGCGGCGCGCCCGCGGCTGCGGCAGCCTAGGCGCAGGAAGAAAAGGCGCAATCCATCATGTCGGTAAAAGCTCCCATCATCGTCATCAAGAAAAAGGGCGGGCACGGCGGGCACCACGGCGGTGCCTGGAAAGTCGCTTATGCGGATTTTGTCACGGCCATGATGGCGCTGTTCATCGTGCTATGGCTGTTGAACAGCAGCAAGCAGGTGCAAGAGGCCGTCGGAGGCTACTTCAAGGATCCCACCGGCACGTCCAAGCGCGTCGGGAGCGACATGGTGGGGGCCGGCGAGAACTTCATGGTCAATAAAGACAACATGGCGAAGCTGAAGGAACAATTGCAGAAGGCTATCCGCGAGGTTCCTAATTTCGACAAGTTGAAAAACCATATTGACATGACGGTGACCAACGAAGGATTGCGCATCGAGCTGACGGAATCCGCGAAAGGAACCTTTTACGATAGCGGCAGTCCGCACCTGAATGCCGATGGCAGGGACATCGTTGTTGTGCTGGCGCAGGAATTGGGCAAGCTTCCCAACAAAATCGCAATTGAAGGCCACACCGACGCCACGCCCTATCCCAGCGGGCGCAACTACAGCAATTGGGAACTTTCAGCAGATCGCGCCAATGCGTCGCGGAGATTGATGCAAATGAATGGAATTGGAGAAAATCAGGTAACCCAGGTTCGCGGATTCGCGGACCAACGATTGCGCAAGCCTGACGCACCGCTTGACCCATCGAACCGCCGCATTTCTTTGATCGTTCAATATTTAGTGAAGCCTGAGCCGGAAAATGCAGCTGCCGGAGATGCTGCGGAGGCTGTAGCGGCGAAGAACACTACGGACGCGAAAGCTCCGGATGAAAAATCAGCGGAGCAGCAAAAGCCCGTTGCGACGCCTGCTTCCCCGCCGCATTGAGCTGTATGCCAGAGTTGTCGTCCTCATTTATCGCGGGCGGGATTTCGGGTAGCCTACGTGTGGGAGGAGCGCGTGGATGAGCGAAGCGAGGATGCCCGAACCGTGGTTGCGCGGGACGCAGACGGACATTGCCGCGGTGCCTCGCGCGGTGTTGCACGCGCTGGAGCTGGCGCGTGAGGATCTGACGCGCTGGTGCGATCCATTGAGCGATGCGGAATTGAATGCGCGGCCAGAGGGGATTGCTCCGGTAGCGTTTCATATTCGTCATATTGCCCGGAGCATCGATCGGCTGCTGAGTTATGCGGAAGGAAAGCGACTTGATGATTCGCAAATCGTGTTGCTGAAGACCGAGCTCGAGGCTGGTGCGACGCGGGCCGAGCTGTTTGCGGAATTGGAAGCGGCGCTGGCGCGAGGCGCGGCGCGCGTACGGCAATTTGATGCGAATCGATTGGAGGAACCGCGGCCTGTCGGCGTGAAGCTGCTGCCGACGACCGTGGGCGGGTTGCTGGTACACGTGGCGGACCACACGCAGCGGCACGTGGGACAGGCTATTACGACGGCAAAGATTGTCGCAGCACGACGCGGGTGATGTACGCACCACGAGTGAGCGAACTGCTTACCGTGGGCCGCAGCTGACCGTAAAACGGAAGGGGCGGGCTCTCGATGAGCTCGCCCCTTTTTGTTTTTGTCGGCTTTTTTCCCTGTGAACGGAGCTCAGTCGGCTGAAGCTGCCTGACGCATTTCCTTTTTCTGCTGCGTCGCGAGATGCAGCGGCTTGGCTTCCTGGAATTGCGCGGCTTCAGTGGAACCTGCGAGCGCGGTGGTGGAGGCGGTACCGCTAGTGATTGCTTGCTGCACCGTGTCGAAGTAGCCGGTGCCGACGAAGCGCTGGTGTTTCACGGCCTCGTATCCGAACGCCTGCTCGCTGGCGAACTCTTTTTCCTGCAGGCGGCAGTAGGCGGTCATGCCGTCCTGTTTGTAATTGCGCGCGAGTTCGAACATGGAAAGGTTCAGGGCGTGGAATCCGGCGAGCGTGATGAATTGGAATTTGTAGCCCATTGCACCCAGTTCGCGCTGGAATTTCGCGATGGTGTTGTCGTCGAGGTTCTTCCGCCAGTTGAAGGACGGCGAGCAATTGTAAGCCAGCATCTTGTTGGGATACTTGGCGTGAATGGCTTCGGCGAACTGGCGCGCTTCGCCCAGATGCGGTTTCGAGGTTTCGCACCAGAGCAGATCGGCATAAGGCGCGTAGGCCAAACCGCGGGCGATTGCGGAACGCAGGCCGCCGTGGATTTTGAAAAAGCCTTCGGGAGTGCGTTCGCCGGTGAGAAATTCGCGGTCGCGCGGGTCAATGTCGCTGGTGAGCAGGTGGGCGCTGTCCGCATCGGTGCGCGCCATGATCAACGTGGGCACGCCCATCACGTCGGCGGCCAGGCGCGCGGCGACGAGTTTCTGAATGGCCTCCACCGTGGGGACAAGAACTTTTCCGCCGAGGTGCCCGCACTTTTTCGCCGAGGACAATTGATCTTCGAAGTGCACGCAGGCGGCGCCGGCTTCAATCATGGCTTTCATCAGCTCGAACGCGTTCAGATTGCCGCCAAATCCGGCTTCCGCATCGGCGACGATTGGTGCGAACCAGTGAATTCCGTTCTTGCCTTCGGCGTAATGGATTTGGTCAGCGCGCGCGAGGGCTTGGTTTAGTTTGCGCACGACATTGGGAACGCTGTCCGCGGGATAGAGGCTTTGGTCCGGATACATTTGGCCGGCGTCATTGGCGTCGGCGGCGACTTGCCAGCCGCTTAGATAGATGGCTTGGAGGCCGGCGGCGACTTGCTGCACGGCTTGATTGCCGGTGAGCGCGCCCAGCGCGTTGACGTAGAGATCGTCCTGCAGCAGCTGCCATAGGCGCTCGGCGCCCATGCGCGCGAGTGTGTGCTCGATGCGCACGGAGCCGCGCAGTTGTTCAACATCCTTCTGGGAGTAAGGGCGCGTAATGCCTTCCCAGCGCAGGTCAGTCTTCCATTGGTGCTCTAGGTTGCGGTGATTGCCGTTGCCGGTCATCGGTTGGCTCCTCTTCGATGGCGAGAGCTGTATGGGACTGGCCCTCTTGCTAAATTACAGAGCTGGGACTTAGGGGTCGGAGCAGCCAAGCGGGATCTGAGCGGCGGGACGAATCGCTCGCGGTCCGTAAACTACTGGCGACTGGAGCGCAGTGTGCGGGAATCAAGGTAATCAGTCAAACTGATTGTCGTTATCATATTGATAGAATATGATTATCAGGTGGTTTCCAACGGTGGTACCAATTTGCATGGTACTGGCTCTGGGATGGCCCTTCCCTGCTGTTACGCGGCGTAGCGAGGTAACGTGGAAATTGACCAGATCGAAACGTTTCTGGCCGTTCTGACCTACGGCGGGTTCCATCGCGCGGCGGCGGCGCTAAATATCAGCCAGCCTGCCGTAAGCGCGCGGGTGCGGGCCCTGGAAGACGGGCTGGGAGTGAAGTTATTTGCGCGGGTGCGCGGAAACCTCTCGGTTTCGCCCGCGGGCAAGGCGCTGCGTCCGCACGCGGAACAATTGCTGCGCGACGTAACGCGGGCGCGGCAGGCGGTCCATGAACTGCAACCTTCCGCCGGCGGCAGCTTGAGCGTTGCTGCGGCGCTTTCGGTGTGCACTTATTTCTTGCCGGACGTGATGAAGGATTACCAGGCGGCCAATCCCAAGGTGCTGGTGAATCTGCGTTCCGGGACTTCCGCACAAGTGCTCAAAATGGTGTTGGACGGCGAAGCGGAGATTGGCGTGGCGCGCTCTTTGAACCATCCGGAAGTGGAGACGATGACTTTGCGCGACGATCCGCTGATTTTGGTCGGGCATCCAAATCATCCCGCGGCGCGGAAACGGCGAGTGCGGCTGGAGGAAGTGGAAGCGATGCCTTTGATTTTCTTTGATCGCGGGTCGAGCGATTGGACTTTGAGCCAGGGATTATTTCGCCGGGCGGGACAGCTGCCGAATACCGTGTTGGAGGTGGAGACGATTGAGGCGGCGAAGCGGATGGTGGAGCGGAAATTGGGGCTGAGTTTTCTGCCTTTGATCGCGGTGACGCACGAATTGCGCAAGGGCAAGTTGGTGGCGATTGAAATCGTGAATGAGGAGCCGCTGCGGAGGAATCTGGATGTGATTTATCCGCGGCATCGGGCGCTTACGCGGGACGCGCAAGCTCTGTTGCAGCTTTTGCAGACGGCGGCGAATGCGCAGGGGCCGGTGCGGAAGGCGCGCCAGCGGAAACGTCGAATGGCTTAGCCGATGGGCTTTACGGTGTTGCGATTGGCGTACCAGCAGGGGTGGTAGCCGGAATGCGGGAACAGGGAGTGGGCGCAGGTCTCGGTGAGCGGCTGGTCGGTGAAGATTTCCATTTTGCCGTCTTTTAGCGCGGTGCCGTAGTAGGAAGTGACGGAGCCTAGTGCTGCGGCACCGCCGTTGGTGTTGAGCTTGTGTTGGAAGATTACATAGTCGCCTGCGTACAGTAGCGTTACGGCAGCTAGCACTGTGATGGCGATTCGTTTGGAGAGCTGGTCGAGGTTAGCCACTTTTTCCCCGGTTAGGATTGTAACCCGGAGTTGCGTTCTATTCCCTGCCCTATCCGCTGTAGTCTTCAGAACCCCATTGATGCATTGCATGGTCGCGAATCGCGTACGTAGGTCCGGCTTATTCTCGTCGTAGTTGTGGTGTGGACGATGGTGCGACGCGGCGGGGCCATCCAGCGCGATGTGGCCGGCGATTTCCTGCTCGCTTGCGGCAGCTAAGACCGCGCGCTGCATTCATTTCCAGCGTAGCAAGAGCTGCTTGGCGCGACGAAGTGGGCCATATATCAGCCGGCTCATGCGCGAAAACCGCGCCAACAAGCGGCCGCAAAATACCTGAGTGAAGGAATCGAGGTCAATGTGCTGGCGTCCGCGATGAATGCGCGTTGCCCGCCCGAGAAATTCCGCCGCGGAAACTGGATCGTCTGCTTCATTTGAAGCATCACCCTTCGTCAGCAGCAAAATCGCGGTTTCCCCGGAAGGCGCCGCAGGCACGCGGCGAATGGCCCGGTGCGTGACCACCAGCCCGTTCCGACTGAAAACGATCACGTCACCCACGGCGACCTTTGCGAAATCAAACTGGCGAACGAACACAAAATCTCCGGCGCGCATCCATGGAACCATGCTGCTACCCGACACTCGCAGATATACGGATCCCTGTGAGCGCATTTTTTCCGCAACCAGCTGTGCGAAGTCTGGGTGTGATAAGCCTAGCGGCTCTGTGCTCGCTACTCTTGCTCGGGATACTGCGGAGGCGGGGCTCATTAAGGAGTCAATTCCACCGTCTGACTCGCAATCACCTGACCGTCCAGTGAAACACGCGCGGTCCACTCCCCCATGATGTTCCGCTGCTGAATCCACGTTCCAGCGACTGCCAGGGTTTGGATCGAGACCAGAGGGGTCGTCGAACTCGCAGATGCCTGGAATGGCGTCTGGGCCTGCTGGTACAGATTTCCGCCGGGGGCCAAAAATTCGAGTGTTTGCACGTGATTTCCCGGCGGGACATTTTTCCAGGAAACCTCGGCTTCCAGGTCGCGCGTCGCTGCCACGCTGAAGGTTGTTCCCGGTTCACATTCCGAGGATTGGTGATCGCAGAATGTGAACGCGGCCGTCGGAGCAGCCGGCTGTGCTCCGCCATCGGCAGAACTCATCTGCTGGCACGCTGAGAAATTCGTCGTGGCCAGCAGAACGCACGCCAGCAACATCAGGCGTCCTGGAGATACTTTGCTCATTCGCGGCAAATGCAACAGGAACTCCTGTCTAGAATGGAATCGTAAACGCGTACGCGCGTTGATCGGTCGTCGTAACGTAAATGCGCGAAAGCACCTCATCAATTGACGGGTCGCCCACGGTGCCCAGGGTCGGCCCGGTATTTGCAACTTCATCCTTCATGTCGGCGCCGTTGCTCAGGGCCAGCTCATGAATCGTGCCGTCGCTTGATCCCACATATACAAACGCTTGCCCGATGGAAGAAATCGGCGCGGAAGGGTTGGCTATCGTCGTATTCCATACCTGCGCGAATATTGGCGTGGCAATCGAGGTGTTAATCGAAAGCGCATGGACGGCGCTGGCCCCAGAGTAAATAACCGTGTACGGCGGCGAGGTTCCCAGCACAATCGGATAGCTCACCACAGATCCGTCAGTGGTCGCAAAAGAAGCCAAGGTGGCCCCGGTGATGGGGTTGATCGCATAGATGGTGCTGTTTCCCGCCTTGCACGTGGTTCCACCCGAATCACCGTTATTGGCAACGAACACCGCATCACCAGAGAACGAAAGGGTCGGCGAAGCGTCGATATCGCCAAGATCCTCAGTTGCCAGAATGGCCCCGGTGCTTGAATTGATTTTCCATAAGCTGGGCTGCGAACTGCCGCATGCGCTGCGGCTGGTGATCCACACAACGTTATGAACGTAGTCTACCAGCGGGGTTGAGCTGATGATGTCCAGCTTGGGAACGGTGCCCTTCGCGCCGGTTATGGGCGACCACGACGCATTGGCCCCGGTGTTGCCGTTCAATGCGAAAATCTGGTTGCCCGTCGTGGTTGCTGCATTACGAGTACCGAAAAAAACCAGATCATTCGCGCCCCCCGCAATGGTTTTCAACTGCACGGCGGGACCGCCTTGAAGTGCCAGAGCACCAATGCCTATGGGATTCACGATCCAATCGAAGACGCCGGTATCAGCGTTGACTGCGTAGACCAGACCATCCTGGTCCGTCAGATAAACGATGTCTTGTCCCGTGGATGAAGAAGCCGCATCAATTACGGGCGAGCGCGAAGCAATCGGTCCACCCACGGAGACGGGAACAAACTGGCGCAGTCCGGTGGCAGCATTGATCAGGAACAGAAGATTGATTTGCGAGCCGACCCCTACGACCGTTCCGGGAATCAACGCCGGGCTGGCGAGGTCCGTAGCGAAGGTCGCGGCGATCCACTGGGTATTTTGTCGCGCGGCAGCAGTAGCCGCTGGTGTTGCCGAGATTTCTTCGGTGTAGGTCGAGCCGTTGGTTACTTGATCCTGCGCGGAATAATAATTAGAGCTGTCGCGCAAGAATACTTTGTAGAAATACGTTGTACCGTTCGCTGGCGCGCCGCCTGGGGCAGCGCACGTATCTGTAATAGCGTTGTCCGTAAAAGTCGTTTTTCCAGTGGTGTCGCTGAAAACGACAGTTCCTGTACCCACGGTCGAGCAGAGGGCCGGACTCGTAGTATCAGGTGGAACCGAAGTTTTATCCACGGGTGAGCCTGTGCGGCGAAGGATAAGCACGCCGGTGTATTTTTCCGCACCGACTGGAGTACCAATCAGCGCCGGAATGGTCCAGCCCAGTGTCACGCTCGCATTGCCAGGAGTTGCCGAGAGGCCCGTCACGTTCTGAACGAACGTTACATCCAGCTCGGGTGAAGTTGCGTTGCTGGCTGCTTTGGATCCAAAAATGGTTGACGCACCGTCGTTTGCCGCCTGGTCTTCGATAATCGTTCCGTAATTGGTGCTGCCGTTGTACCAGTTCTCCACGTCGGTGGTGACGTCGAATTGGACGCTGGTGCTGGTTCTGGTTACGGTGGCGGTTGCGGTCGCGGCGCCCGCGATGTCACCTCCCGGAGCCGTCCAAGCCGTGGTAGCCACGCGTGTATCCCAGGTGACCGCATTGGCCTGCCAGAAGTTGGTAACGTCGTAGGCTCCGTAGGTGAAGTTTCCGCCAATCGTGGGCGCGGTGATCACGTGCAACGTCAACAGAGCCTGCTTAATCCCTACGTTCGCGATACGCGATAAATCAAATTCGAGGATGGCGTGCTGGCTCGCGCCAGTCGCGGATGCGACGGTGAGGGTATTGCCGACATCGTTGGTAGTAGGGCTGCCCTGGAGAAGCGTGGCATCCGCGCCGCGTGCTTGGGAGTCCGTGGCCGACTTCTGCAGCACGATTGTTTCGCGCGCAATCACCGGCGCGGCCATCAGCAACGCCAGAGCCAAAGCAACCCACCGGCGCCAGTCAGTGCGTTGAATTCCGGTCACTGGACCCTGTCTATCCATGAATCGTATTGCCTCCAGCTGATTTGTGCCGAAACCGGCATCCGCCTCTACGAGCGGCGCGGTGCTGCATTGCAAACTCCGCCTTGGCCAGGGTTTTTCCCGCAGGCGAGTGCCAGCGTCTCGTAGATCGGCTCCGAGACACACAGCGGCTTCACGTAAACTCGCTTCTTCTGCTGCTGCTTTTCGTCGCCTTGCGTGGTTTTTTGCGTTCTGTCCATCATTTCCCTTGAGTCAAATTCTGCCGATTTGCGCTGCTGACGCGGCTACCGGCGGAGGAATTGAACACGATCCCTTTCCGTCCGGGCTTTGCGCGTGCATCGCGCTAATGGGATTCACCACGCCCGCCAGGTGTGCTTTCAGTTCCGCCAGTTCGCAAGCGCGCTCGTACGCTCCCAGCAAATCTCCGCCTTCCATTTGCGCCAGTCCCGGGCATCGCTCGCAGTATTGCCGGATGGAGCATTTCGAGCAGACGGGCAATTGGGACTCACGGACGGCTCGCACGCGATTCATCTCCGCTGATCGGAACCAAATATCTTCGAAACGCCGCTCGCGCACGTTGCCGGTTGCAACGGGCATCTGCACGCACGGAAACACATCGCCGTACGGCGAAATGTAGCAACTGTTGTGCCCCGCGCTGCACGGCAGGTCGTCGTACGCCTGGCTTTCAATTCCGCTGGAGGTCGCGCTTCCCGTGGCAAGTGACGTAGCTTTCGCGCTGTCCAGCTGCGTGGATGGCGGATTGAGAGTTGGATCCCGCAGAATCGGCAGGAGGCTCTGTGCCGAATTGCGCAATTGCAGCAGACTCATGTCTCCGTCCATCTTGGGAGTGATCGTCATATCCAGGACGTAAGGAACGCCCAACTCCGCCGCGAGCGCTTGGACGTTTCGATAAGCCGTCAAATTCTGCTTCATCAGCGGGCACGCGATCTTTACCTGCAAGCCCTCCGCCTGGAGGAATCGAATCGCAGTCAAACTGCGCTCCAGTGACCCGCGAACCTTGGTAATTGCGTCGTGAACCGCCGGTTCCGCGCTGTAAATACTGATCTGAATGCGGCGCACGTTTAACGCGCGCAGTTTGCGGGCTCGCTCGGCGTCAATCAAAAGCGCGTTGGTCTTCAGACTGATATCAAAGTGCAGAGAGCGCGCGAACTCGAGCAGATCGAAAAGATCCTCGCGCAAGAAAATCTCGCCGCCACTCAGAGTCAGAAACAGCGTGCCGGAATCAGCGAGTTGCTCCAGCACATTCTTGATTTCGGCCGTCTTCATCTCACCGTGATCTTCGTGATCGAGATAGCAATGGATGCAGCGTTCATTGCAGCGATACGTGAGGTCCAGATGAACGCTCCACGGAAGGTGGCGTTCCACCGTCCTGCGAATCAGGCCATCCATCACTGGAGTATTCGGCATCTGCTAGCCCTTCGCTTCCGCTGCCAGGAACACGAGTTGCTTCTCCTGCCACACAGTTACTAACGCGTTAATGTCTGCGCGCGCAGCTTCTACGCTAATTTCGTACACTGCGGAAACCCGCTCGGCCACTTCTTGTAACGTCTTACCTTCAGCGTGTTTCCAGATGAGACTCGCCGTTTCGTTGAGTTCATGCACCTGGCTGTCTTCCGGTGAAATAATCACCGTTTCGCCGCCAATCTCGCGCCAGGCGAGCTTGGGATTTCGAATGATGAATCCACTCATGCCGCGATCACTTTCCAGAATTCGGCGCTGCGGCGAAAATGCAGCCGATCGCAGGGCACTTCTTGAATCAGGCCCATTAACGTGGCGAGCAATGTTTCATGCGCGCGCTTTTCGGTGGTGAAAAACAGGACGCAAGGCAACAAAGCGCGCAGTGCTTCTTTCACGGAAAGGGGTTCGGCGCGATCGTCGTTCGCCTGGTGCAGCAAGTGCAAGCCGGCGACGGGAAACAGGCGGTTGATCCCGGCGGCCCGGAATTCGCCCCAGAAAGGAGTGCCGTGAGCTTGCCAGCGCCCATCGGAATACCGCAGAAGAGAAATTTCGTCTGTGAGAACGGTGCCTTCAGGAGACAGCGATGCCACGGTGCTCTTCCCCGCTCCCGAGCGCCCAAAGAAAATGTGCGCGCGGCCCTCTCGCACTACAGTCGCGCCATGCAAGAGAACTCCACGCTGCGGCAGGAGCACCATCGTAAGCAATATGCGCAGTAAAGAATCGAGCGCGTACTCATGGCGAACGCCGTGAAACTCAGCAAGCTCGGGCCCCAGGATCAGTCTTGCGTCATCGAGTGAGTACGAAAATTCGACACGCGATTGTGCGTGCTCGTGCGGCTGCGTGAGAACGATGGGAAGTCCATTTTCTGAATTCTGGGCAAATTCCCGATAACGCTTCGAGGCAGGCTCGCGCAGCGCATCTTCCTGAATGAACAGCGAGAGGGGCACGCCGCCAATTGAAATTTGCAGGGGCACACCACGATCCAACGGTTGAACTGGATGATTGAATTCCGCCATTTTTCCCAAGTGCATTCGCAGCGATACTCGTAACCGCGGGACCTGAGGGAGTCCGCGCAGTTCTACCGATTTGCAAATTCGCCATCGGCAAGGCCAACCCAAATTAGGAAACCGCCGCCTAATGCCCAGTTCGTAGTTACATTCCAGTTATGGGTACAACGCCTAGTGTTAACCTAATTGTTATGGGGGGACGCGCTCAACTCTAATATCCGGACCGTGTGCTAAAAGGTTAACGCTATTGAGTAGGTACATTGCTGGTTGGAGTAATTTTGTGGACCCGCAGTGGAGCGGGGCGGGGTGCGAAATGCGCGGGCCGGGGCGTTGCGAGGCGGAGATATCCGGGCCGGCGCGACCGTGGGGAGGGCGGTGCCGAGGGTGCCAGGGTCAGAAAAGGAAGTAGCGTTGGGCGAGAGGCAGGACGCGGGCGGGTTCGCAGGTAATTAATGTCCCGTCCACGCGGACTTCGTAGGTTTCGGGGTCCACTTCGATGTGGGGCGTGGCGCTGTTGTGGATCATGTCCTTCTTGCCGATGCGGCGGCAATTTCGCACGGGAGCGATCAACTTTTTCAGGCCCAGCCTTTGCGGTAGGCCGGCATTTAGCGACGCTTCGGATAGGAACGTGATGCTGGTCGGGGCGATGGCCACGCCGAAGGTGCCGAACATGGGGCGGTATATTACCGGCTGCGGCGTGGGTATCGAGGCGTTCGGATCGCCCATCGCGCTCCAGGCGATGAATCCACCTTTCACCACCATTTCCGGTTTCACACCGAAGAACGCCGGCTTCCAGAGGACTAGGTCCGCTAACTTTCCTGGCTCGATCGAGCCGATTTCCGCCGCCATGCCATGGGTGACCGCAGGATTGATGGTGTACTTCGCCACGTAGCGCTTGGCGCGGGAATTATCGTTGCCGTTCGAATCGCCCGGCAGCGCGCCGGAATGAACGGCTGCGAGTGCGCCGCGTTGCACTTTCATTTTGTGCGCGGTTTGCCAGGTGCGCGTGACCACTTCGCCGACGCGGCCCATCGCCTGCGAATCGCTGGAGATCATGCTGATCACGCCGAGGTCGTGCAAAATATCCTCGGCGGCAATCGTTTCCGGTCTGATGCGGCTTTCGGCGAACGCGACGTCTTCCGGAACCTGCGGATTCAGGTGATGGCAGACCATCAGCATGTCCAGATGTTCGGCGATGGTGTTCACGGTGTAGGGGCGCGTGGGATTGGTGGACGATGGCAGAACATTCGGGAACGATGCGATGCGGATGATGTCCGGAGCGTGGCCTCCGCCGGCGCCTTCGGTGTGATAGGTGTGGATGGCGCGTCCGGCGATTGCGGCGACCGTGGCTTCCAGAAAGCCGGCTTCATTGATCGTGTCGGTGTGGATCGCGGCTTGGACGTCGAAATCGTCGGCGACTTTCAGACAGGCGTCAATCGCGGCGGGTGTGGTGCCCCAATCCTCATGCAATTTCAGGCCGCAGGCGCCGGCTTCGATTTGTTCGACCAGCGGCAAGGCGGTGGCGCTATTTCCCTTCCCGAGGAAACCGAAATTCATGGGCCACGCTTCGGCGGCTTGCAACATGCGGGCGAGATTCCACGCGCCGGGAGTGCAGGTGGTGGCGGCCGTGCCAGTGGCCGGGCCGGTGCCTCCGCCGATCATGGTAGTGATGCCGTTCGAGAGCGCTTCATAAATTTGCTGCGGTGAGATGAAGTGGATGTGGCTATCCACGCCGCCGGCGGTAAGGATCAGATTTTCTCCGGCGATCACCTCGGTCGCGGCGCCAACGACCAGATCGGGATCAACCCCCTCCATCGTGTCTGGATTTCCGGCTTTGCCGACTTTCACGATGCGGCCGTTCTTGATGCCGACGTCGGCTTTCACGACGCCCCAGTGATCCAGGATCACCGCGTTGGTGATGACGAGGTCGAGCGCACCGTGTTCGCGCTCCCTGATGGCGCTCGAGCTCTGGCCCATGCCGTCGCGAATTACTTTGCCGCCGCCGAACGTAATTTCATCGCCGTAGTGGGTGAAGTCCTTTTCGATTTCAATTATTAGTTCGGTGTCTGCCAGACGGATGCGGTCCCCTGTTGTGGGGCCGTAGAGTTCGGCGTAGGTGCGGCGCGGGATTTTCAGGCTCATGGAACTTTTCCTGCTTGGCTTGTGCGGCTAGCGCGAAATCCGGCTCTTTGCGCGCGGGCCAGAGCGTTATCGCGCGCGCCTGCGGCGTCGAGTGTGCCTTCGACCAAACCATTGCAGCCATGCATTACGCGGCCGCCGCTGAAGGGAGTCAGCTCGACCTCTTTTTCTTCTCCCGGTTCAAAACGGACGGCCGTGCCGGCAGGTATATTGAGGCGCATGCCGTAGGCGGCCCCGCGATCGAATTCGAGTTCGCGATTGGTTTCGAAAAAATGAAAGTGACTGCCTACCTGGACCGGGCGGTCGCCTGTGTTGCGCACGATGGTTCGCGTTGTCTCGCGGCCGGCGTTCGCTTCGATGGGCCCGGCGGCTTCGTTCAGAAAATATTCGCCCGGTTTCATTCGCGTGCTCCTGAATGCAGCGACGGTCAGTGAATTGGATCGTGAACGGTGACAAGCTTGGTGCCGTCGGGAAACGTGGCTTCCACTTGCACTTCGTGGATCATCTCCGCCACGCCTTCCATTACGTCGTCGCGCTTCAGAATTGCCGCGCCGAAGCTCATGATATCTGCGACGCTCTTGCCGTCGCGGGCTGCTTCCATGATTTCGGCGGAAAGAATCGCCACCGCTTCCACGTAATTCAACTTCAGGCCCCGGGCCTGCCTGCGGCGCGCCACGTCTGCCGCGACCACGATCAACAATTTTTCCTGTTCACGTGGAGTCAGATGCACTGCGTCGCTCCCGATTGAATTGCGCTACCAATTTTCGCACTACTCATGCTTGAGCCACGCTCAATTCACTTTTCTCGGTGGCACGGCGTCCTGGCCATATAAGCGCCGCTTCGCCGTTTGCCACAGAGCTTGCAATCCGGGAAGCACGTGGCGTCCGTGCACGGCGACGCAGCGCACCATTAGGCCGTGTGCGGGGAGCGCGCTCACTGCCCACAAGGTTTCGCCGTGTTGCGTCAGCGGCATTGCCTGCTCACGGAGTTCGTGCTCCAGCGCGAGCCATTCCGCGGGGCTTGGACCCACTCGCGCGATGCAAAAAGTCGCCCATGTGCGATAGGGCCCCAGGCGGCCGAACGATTGCGTCGAGCGCCTCGCTGGTTCGATTCTTGCGCGTTCGCTGGCGATGGGCTGGTTGAGCGCGATAACATTTGTTTTCATTTCCACTGAATCGTACGCGAATGATTCGCCGCGCGCTTCGCGGCCTGGCGCAAGAATTTCCCACCAGAAGATTCCCGCGCCCCGCGCCAGGTGAATGGTGGTCGTCTGCGAGAAGCGCGCGCCGGCGTACGGGATGATCGCGTCCGGAACGTATTCCAAGAGTGCGCCCTCGTTCACCGTGAATTCGTTAGATTGTGTCGCGGGTAGCGCTTGGCGTCTCGGGCGGTAGATGCGCGTCGCGCCGGTCGTGGTCAGCTGCACGTGGGCGCATGCGCCGACATTTACTTTGAGCGCAAGTTGATCGCCGCCGAGTAATCCGCCGGAAACATTGTGCAGATGGGCGAGCGCGGCGCCCCCCTGCACGTTGAATGCGCGGACAACTTTCAGCGGAGGTTCCTGGCGGCTGGCGGCGAGCACGGTGTGTTCGGCAAATTCATCGCGCGCGAAATCTAGCGTCAGGGATGCTTGCAGCTGCAGCGGTGCGCAAAGCTCCGAGCTTGCTTCACCTGCCTTTTGTGCGGTGGAGGCCATAGTCGCTGCAAACGCCATCCATAAACGCCGACTTAACTGATAAAAAGTCGCGTGCCGAGCGCGGGATGCTCCATTGCGCCCCAATCAAGCAGCGGCATAAAGCAGCACGCCTCATCTAGCGCAAGTGCGGCACTGCGATCGACTGCAGTAATGATCGCCGGCTTCAAATTCCACAGAATTCGCGCGGCCTCGGATTGCCCCAGCGGCAACAGGCGCTGGCAGGACGACACCAGGCTGGCCACGGATTGATGGAGATACACCAGGACCACGCGATTTTCTGCGAACCCGAGCAGGCCGCACGCAAGGCCGAATGCGGTGCTGTGATGTACCAGGCTCGCCGAGCGTTTCGAAGCATCGAGGGCCGTGCGCGCGAGCGGAAGCTCTGCGAGATTTAGCACTACTTGTAGAAAATTCCCACCGAGTGACGCGCTGCCTGCACGGCTTTCGCGGCCTGGCTTGCGCGCGCTTAATTGATCGTTGAGCTGTACCCAGCGCGCCATGAAATCACTTTCCGAAGCGGTGGCCGCAGGCAGGTGAAACGCCTCCCTGCAGAACGTCGCTTCCATTGTTCCGGCTTCTTCCAGATACGCCTGCAAAAAATCGGGCAGGTCGCGCGTGGTGAGCATCTCGCATGACGTGAGCGATTCCATGCCGAAGGAATGTGCCAGCGCACCGACGGGCAGAGCGCTATCGGCCAAGTGGAGCAGCCGCAAATCTGCAAGTGCGTCACCCTGCGCGAAAGCTTCGTTCGCTGAATCGCGTTCCATGTTCACGATTTCTTGCACCGGCGGCGAATTCCCGCGCGTCTGACTGCGTCCTTAATCATGTCCCGCGCCACGAGCGAGGGTGTGGCCGTCGTCGGGGCCCTCGCCGGGAGCGTCAGCGTGCGTGTGATTGTGATCGTGACCGTGCTCGTGACCGTGCTCGTGACGATGATCGTGGCTGTGCTCGTGGCTGTGCTCGTGACGATGCGCGGCGTAAGGAGCATGCGCGTCAATCAGCGTGCGACGCGCGTTCGGCGGCTGCTGAAGCTTTTCCTCCAGCCAGCTCACCACGCGGTCCAGCCCCACTCCATCGCGCAAATTCGTAAAAATGAATGGACGCTCGCCGCGCATGCGCCGCGAGTCGCGCTCCATCACATCCAGCGACGCGCCCACATACGGCGCCAGATCAATCTTGTTGATCACCAGCAGATCGGAACGCATGATCCCGGGGCCGCCCTTGCGCGGAATCTTGTCGCCTTCGGCAACATCAATCACATAAATCCAGATATCCACCAGTTCGGGGCTGAAAGCAGCGGCAAGATTGTCACCGCCACTTTCAACGAAAATCAGAGCGAGCGCCGGCAACCCGTCTTCCAGTTCCGCAATCGCCTGCAAATTCATGGACGCGTCTTCGCGAATCGCGGCGTGCGGGCACCCGCCGGTTTCCACGCCGCGAATCCGTTCGGCGGGCAGAACTCCCTGACGCACCAGAAATTCGGCGTCTTCCTTGGTGTAAATATCGTTGGTGACGACGGCAAGATTGATGCGCGGCCAAAACTGGCGGGAGAGCTGATCAACGAGCGCGGTCTTGCCGGAGCCGACCGGGCCCGCGACGCCGACTCGGAACGCCCGCGGGAAATCACTGGGGAGCATCGCGCTCGCCTCCTCTTTGCCGTGCGTCGCTCTCTGTGGCTTGCCACAGCAAAATATTTCCGTGAAGTATGCGACAGGCGCGGGGAGCGTCAAGCGATTCTTCGCGCGCGAAAAGATTCAGCAGGCCGATTCGCTGGTCTGGCGCATGTTTTCGTTTTCCAGCGGCAGCGTGCCGGCCACTTCGGACACTTCCACGTCATCCTGTTGAATTGCCGGGCGCGTGAGGAATGGGGCCCAGGTATCGGCAATCGCACACGGCAGGTGCACGGGTTCCAGGCGCACCAGCGGCAGCGAGTGAGTGGATTGCAGCAAGCGCCGCGCGCGCTGGCTGCCGGTAAGCCGGAAATGTTCCTGCAGCAGCGTGCGCAGCCAACCTTCTTCCTGGTCGCCGACGCCGTCGCCAATTTCGGCGCAGCGCACAAATTCGTGGTTGCAATTGTCGCCAGTGAGCGCATCGCGAAGAATGTAGGTGAGCCCGCCGGTCATGCCGGACCCGAGATTCATGCCCGCGAGGCCCAGGATTACGGCGATGCCCGCGGTCATGTATTCGCAACCGTGATGGCCGGCGCCTTCGATGATGGCGAGCGCGCCGCTATTGCGCACGGCAAAGCGTTCGCCGACGCGCCCAGCAATAAAAAGTTTTCCGCTGGTCGCGCCGTACAACACCGTGTTACCTGCCAGCACGTCGCCGCGTTTTGAAGCCGCGGCGCCGGCGGTGATGGCGATCGTCCCGCCGCTCAGGCCTTTGCCGACGTAATCATTTGCGTCACCGACAAGCCGGAAACGAATGCCGGGAACCAAAAATGCGCCGAAACTTTGGCCGGCGGAGCCGCGAAATTCGCAGCGAATGCTCTTCCCTTCCAAACCGTCAAAGTTCGTCTTGCGCAGAATGTGGCCGCTGAGGTGCGCGCC
>Ga0209773_10000234_pt1 | contig 16981 bp, 20 predicted proteins | sample BogFormECP14_OM1_FD_188244 | JGI IMG/M metagenome (GOLD analysis project Ga0209773, IMG submission 188244) | Bog forest soil microbial communities from Calvert Island, British Columbia, Canada - ECP14_OM1 (SPAdes) (version 2) | ecosystem: Environmental > Aquatic > Freshwater > Wetlands > Bog ... | reverse complement strand
GGGCCTGGCGCGGTTTTGGCCTGAGCCGGAGTCCCTGGCTTGCTCCACGACACGGCTCGCGGCCGAGGCGGATGCGCGCGACAAGCATCTTGGCCTGTGGCTCGATCCATATTATGCGGTGGTTGACACGGCCGATCTCGATAAATTACGTGAGCGTGACGGCCAATTCACCTTGGTCGAGGGGACGCCTTCACGGGTCGGAGAGGGGCGGAGCCGTTACTTCATCGACTTCGGCCCCCATCGTGGGTTCACAATCGTGATCCCCAAGAGGCGAACCAAGGCTTTCGAGCGGGCGGGAATGACGATTTCGGCGCTGGCCGGCGCGAGAATTCGTGTTCGTGGCGCGCTCGATGACCGTTTCGGGCCGCGGATGACTATATCCGAGCCCGAGGATATCGAACGGCTCGAGACGGACGGCGCTGCAAAGGGAGTCGCCAAGACGCCATGAGCGGTAGCGTTGGTGTTGAGGGCAGGAACCGAAAGTGGAGACGCCGATTTGCGTTGGTGCTGCTCGCGCCCTTGCTTGTCGCCGCCTGCGCCAATATCGACAACGGCGCCTCCAAGAGCGTGGGCAGCATCGTGCCGAACGCGGCCCCGCGCACGACCGGGGGTACAGCGGCAGTCGCGGAACGCCGTCGGCTCGTCGAACTTTTCGGCGGCGAGTACGCCGCGCCGCAAACCGAGCGCTATCTCAACGGCGTCTTGACGCGGATTGCCGCTTCTAGTCCGTCGCCGGGCGAGCCCTATCGGGTGACGATTTTAAATTCCCCGATCGTCAACGCCTTCGCCTTGCCGTCAGGCGATATTTTTGTCACCCGCGGCCTGCTCGCCCTGGCCAACGATACATCCGAGATCGCCGCGGTGATGGCCCACGAGATCGCCCATGTCACCGCTCGACACGCCGCAAAGCGAGCCGAACTCGTCAAGACCGCCGCGCTGTTTTCGCGCGTCTCGAGCGATGTGCTCGGCCGGCCAGACGAGGGGCAGGAGGAGGAGGCCAAGGCGCGGCTTTCGTTCGCCCATTTCTCGCGCGAGCAAGAGTTCGAGGCCGACAAGATCGGCATCAAGAACATCGCCGCCGCCGGCTTCGATCCCTATGCGGCCTCGCGCTTTCTCGCCTCGCTCGGCAGGTCCACCACAATGCGCGCCGCTCTGCTCGGCGAGAGCACCAGCGCCAAGCCCGACATCATGTCGACCCATCCCTCTACGCCCGAGCGCGTCGCGCAGGCCCTGGCGGAGGCAAGGCAGCTCGGCGCCCCCGGCGCCGGCGAGACGGGACGCGACGCCTATCTCGGGGCGATCGACGGCATCGTCTTCGGCGATGATTCGGCGCAGGGCCTGGTGCGCGGCGCGCGGTTCGTCCATCCCAAGCTCGGCTTCGCCTTCACCGCGCCTGACGGATTTGTGCTCGAGAACCAGTCGGCGGCGCTGATCGGCGTCGGCGACAGCGGCGCCGAGGCGCTGCGTCTCGACAGCGTGCAGGTCGATCCATCGACGAGCCTGGAGGCGGCGATCGCCTCGGGCTGGATCGACGGCGTGAAGACTTCCGGCGTCGAGGCGATGACGGTCGACGATTTGCCGGCCGCGACCGCCGTCGCTCAAGGCGAGCAATGGAGCTTTCGCCTTGGCGCCATCCGGCTGAGCGGCAAGGTTTATCGGCTCATCTTCGCCGCGCACACCCTGACGCCGGCCGTCGACGCAAGATTTCGCGCTTCCATCGCTTCATTCCACAAGCTCACCGCCCAGGAAGCGGGCGAGGTCCATCCTTCGCGCATCGAGATCGTCACGGCAGGCCCCGGCGATACGGCCGACGGTCTGGCTGCTCGCATGGCCGTTCCGGACCGGCCGCTCGAGCATTTCCTGCTGCTCAACGGATTGGAGAAGGGCGGCGCCCTGCAAGCCGGGCAGCGCTTCAAGATCGTTGTCGATTGACGGCCCAAGAGCGCCCGGGCACATGACTCACCGAAAATTGTCGGGGCGGCTGGTCGCCGCGACGCATAATCGCGGCAAGCTGCGCGAATTGATCGAGCTGGTCGCGCCCTATCAAATCGAAGTCGTGGGGGCCGGGGAACTCGGCCTCCCCGAGCCGGAGGAGACGAGCGACAGTTTCGCGGGCAATTCCGCGCTGAAAGCGCTTGCTGCGACGCGGGCGGCTCGCCTGCCGGCGCTCGCCGATGATTCGGGCCTCTGCGTCGAAGCGCTGGACGGCGCGCCGGGAATTTATTCCGCCAGGTGGGCAAATGGCGCGAGGGATTTCGACGCCGCCATGCGTCGCGTCGAAGAGGCGCTCCTGCAAAGCGGCTCGCCGCAACCTTGGCGCGCCTATTTCGTCAGCGCCCTCGCTCTGGCCTGGCCCGACGGCCATCTCGAGACTTTCGAAGGCCGGGTCGACGGGCGTCTTGTCTTTCCTCCGCGTGGCGACAAGGGGTTCGGATACGATCCGATTTTCGTTCCCGACGGCTATGACCGTGGCTTTGGCGAAATGACCTCGCAGGAAAAGCACGGCATCCCCGCCGACGGAGCGCGGGCGCTCTCGCACCGGGCGCGGGCGTTCCAGGAGTTGGCCAAGGCCTGCCTGGTCTAAAGCAGGTTCTCCGATCAAGTGTCCGCGCAGCGCCGGCGCGATGATCGCCTTTTCTCGCGAAGATGATCTAAGGCGGCGCAATCGACAGATAGCGCGTCAAGTGTCGATCGAGGACATTGGCGCGCCAGCCGTGCACGCGGCGCGAAACGAGATCCTTCGACAAGTAGAACATCAGCGGCATCATCGGCTGATCGCGCGCCAATATGTCTTCGGCCGCGTGAAGGACGGCGGCCCGCGCGTCGGGATCGCGCGTCGTGGCGGCTTGGCGCATCAAGGCGTCATAGGCGGGGTTGGCGTAGTGCGAATAGTTCAGCCCAGGATTGTCGCTCTCGGCGAGGGTCAGGAAATTTTGTGGATCGGAATAATCGCCGATCCAACCCGCCCGCGCGATGTCGAAGTCGCCGCCGTTTTGAAGCAGCGCAAAATGGCTCTTGGCGTCGGAATTGACCAGCCTCGTCTCGACGCCGAGCCGCCGCCACATATCCGCCAGCGCGACGCAGGTATTGCGATGATTTTCGCTGCTGTTGTAACGGATTTCGACGTGAAGCGTCTTGCCGCCTGGCCCGTAGCCGGCCGCCGCCAGCAGCGCTTTTGCCTCTCTCTCGCGCTCGGACGGCGAAGCGTTCGCCCATTTCGGGGCGGCCGGCGCATAATGGTCGATCCCCGGCGGCGTCAGAGAATAGGCCGGGATCATTGCACCGCCCCAAATCTCTTGCGCCAGGAAATCGCGATCGACCGTCATCGACAGGGCGGTGCGGATTCTTGCGTCATCGAGAGGGGGCTTTCGCGTATTGAAGGCGAAATAGTACACGCCCAGCGTCGGCGACAGTTTGAGCTCGTCCGCCATTTTCTCGCGAATGAAGGCGATCTGCTCGGTCGGCGCGTCTGGATAGGTATCGATCTCGCCGGCTTCAAAACGTAACAAGGCCGCCGCGCGATCCTCGATCGGCAGAACGATCTCGCGATCGATCCTGACGCTCGCCGCATCGTGAAAATATTCGTTCCTGACGAGCACGGCGCGATCGTTCGGCATGTAGTAGGCGAGCTTGTATGGGCCGTTGGAGACAAGATTGCCGGCGCGTGTGAATTTCTCGCCATCGCGCTCGATATTCAGGCGGTCGAGCGGCATCGCCGTCTGATGGGCGAGCAATTCGAGAAAATATGGAGTCGGCGCGGCGAGCTCGATCTCGAGCGTTGAAGGATCGATCGCCCGAACGCCGAGCGCCGATGGATCTGCTTCGCCGCGGTTGATCTTTTCGGCGTTGAGAATGGGAAAGAACAGCGGCGCATATTGGGCGGCGGTCGCCGGGTCGAGCAGCCGACGGAATGAAAAGACGAAATCGCCGGCTTCGAGCCGGTCGCCGTTCGACCATCTGGCGGCGCGCAGCTTGAACCGGTAGATCAGGCCGTCATCGCCGATCGTCCAGCTCTCCGCGACGCCCGGCGCGATTTCGCCATCCGCGTCATAGGTCACGAGCCCCTCGAACAGATCGCCCAGGAGGTCCGCCTCCGAAACGGTGGCGGTCTTTTGCGGATCGAGCGTCGCCACGTCGCCGGCCGCGCCGCGACGGTAGGTCATTTCGCTTTGTGCCGTCGCGACCTCGCCGACCAGCAGCGCCGTCGAAAGCAGAACGAGCAACGAGCCGGCATGGCCCAATATCGTCTCCTGAGGCTCGGGCGGTTTCGAACCGGATCCTTCGGCAAATCGGGCCGCCGCGCTTGCAAGTTTAGCTCGCCTACGCCAAGTCTGGCGAGGAGGGCGCTCGGCCCAGCCGGAGGAAGCAGATGGGAACCTTCGATGAGCGCGAAGAGGGATTCGAAAAGCGCTTCGTTGTCGAGGAGACCTTAGACTTCAAGGCGCGGGCGCGAAGCAACAAGCTCCTGGGCCTGTGGGCGGCGCAACTGATCGGCAAGAAGGACGCTGACGCTGAGGCCTACGCCAAGGCTCTTGTCGCCTCCCAAGTCGAGCGCGCCGATGAAGAGGCATTGTTTGAGGCGCTGCGCGCCGATCTAAGCGGCGCCGGGGTTGAAATCTCCGATCATCGCATCCGCCGCAAGATGGAGGAGACGCTGGCCCAGGCGCGCGCCGCGATCGCCGCAGGGCGCTGAGCATCGCCGGATCGCAACGTCGAAGCGTTGACGCGCACGGCCGCCGCCTACGCCTGCAAGGCGCGCTTGTCGGCGAGGATGCGGCGCACGACGCGATCAAGCGCCTTATTCAAAATTATTCGGATCGTTGATTACGATTCGAATCTCTCTGCCAAAATTGACAAGCGAGGCGCCGAAGAGCACCAGCGCCAAAATAAAGAGAATGCTGACCGCCCTCTCGTGCTGGAATTCGAAGAATGCGGCGGTGAAGGCCGTGATCATGAGCGCGATGGTCACCAGTGCGCTGGTGACAGCCCAAAATAAGGCGCGATTGATCAAAGAGGCGCGGGCGGTCAACCGCGAAAGTTCAACTTGCGCCTCCGTACTTTCGCTGGTCGTCGAGAGAAGACGAGAGCGGTCCACGATGCGGTTGAGGCGGGTCACAAGCACGGATATGAACCCGGACGCGGCCCCCAATATGAAAGCCGGCGCGATCGCCTGCGAGATGACTTGCGAAAGATGCGATATTGGATGGGGCTCTATCATTCGATTTTCACTTAGAATACGTGTGCGTCTAGTCCAATGGCGCCGGGCCGTCGCGCTGAGAGACGAGACACCGCGAGCGATAGCTCCGCCGACTACTCCACAACCGCGCGGCGCGTGGCATGCGCATTCTAGGCGCCGGGCTTGGCGAGAGTTTTGAATGTCGCCACGACCACCTCGTAGACCTCGCGTTTGAACGGAATGACCAGCGCCGGCAGGGCCTCGATACGCTCCCAGCGCCAGGCGTCGAATTCCGGCGCATGGGCGCCGCGGGCCGGGCGGTCGATGTCGATCTCGCTGTCCGACCCCTCAAAACGGAAGGCGAACCATTTCTGCCTTTGCCCGCGAAAACGGCCTCGCCATCGGCTCACCGCGACGTCCGGCGGCAGATCGTAGCTCAGCCAGTCCGGCGCCTCCGCCAGGATCGAGACGCTGGCGACATTGGTCTCTTCATAGAGTTCGCGCAGCGCCGCCGCGCGCGGCGCCTCGCCTTTGTCGATTCCCCCTTGCGGCATTTGCCATTCGTGACCGATTGCGGCGTTGGCGCCGCGTCGTCGCTTGCGCCGGCCGAGGAACACCCGTCCGTCGCGATTGAAAAGGACAACGCCGACGCTGGGCCGGTAGGGAAGGTCCTCGAACGTCATTGCCTTTCGTATCCGCTGCGACTTTAGGGCGAAGCTTGAGCGGCCGATCCGGGGGCGCGTGTCACTATGGCGGAGACCGGCGTTAAGGCAAGGCCGCGCGCCTCCAGCCCGCGCGCCCAGCGGGCAATGTGATCGATGCTGACCGGCAAGGCGGTGGCGACGCCGAGCGCCGTTCCGTTGGCGCGCGCCAGCGCTTCCAGACGGTTGAGCGCGTCCTCGATCGCTTCGGGCTTTTGCACGGCGTCGATGACGACATCGGCGGCGGCGGCTGGGAGCTTGATCTTGGCGGCGGCGCTGCGGGCGAGGCTGCGCGGCGAAGCCCCGTCATCGACGTATAAAAGACCGCGATTCGCGACATCGCGAAGCACCGGGGACAGCGCCGTTTCATCGGCGGTGAATTTCGCGCCGAGGAAATTGGTCACGCCGGCATAGCCTTGAAACCGACCCATCAGCCAGTGGAGGTCGTCAAGCCTCTGCGCCTCGCTCGAAGAGGTCAGCAGCGTGTGCGGCCCCGGATTGTCGCTGGAATAGTCGAAGGGCTCCATCGGCAGTTGCAACAGCGTCTCATGGCCGGCTTCGCGCGCCGCCGTGGCGTTCTCGCTGAGGCGCGACCCGTACGGGGCAAAGCCGAGCGAGACCGCGCCCGGCAATTGCGCGATCGCGTTGGCCGTGCCTTCGTCGCTGAGGCCGAGGCCGCCGACGACCAGCGCGATGCGCGGGGCGGCCTTGAGTTTCGGGGGGATGAGCTGCGGCCTTGCATAGACTTCCGCCGGCCTGGCGCCATCGGCGCCGATGCGGGGCAAAAGGCCGAAACGGGTTTTCTCGACAAGCCGGGGGTCAGGGGCTGGATCCAGATGCACGCCAATAGCCTGCGGCACCTCGATGATCACCGAGCCGGGCGGGGCGCCGCCGCCCCCCCTCACCACCTTGACGCCGCTTTGGGCCTCGAGGTCGCTCGCCGAAACCTGCCCGCCGGGAAGGCCGGCGCCGCCCGGCGGGGTGGTTTGACCCGGCTGCTCGTGCGCCGCGGTCGCCGGCCCGGCCGAAGGCTGCGCGATCGTGGCCACCGCGAAGGGTTCGCCCCCCATGCGCTCGTCGTTCTGGAAGAGATAGACGAGGCCCCCGAGCACGCCCAGGCCGCAAAAGGCCAGCAATGCGTGCTTATAGGAAATAGGCGGGCGTGACGGCGCCGGGGTAAGCCCCAACGGTTGGTCCAATGCGTCGCGCTCGTGAAGACCCGCCATCCGTCCCGTTCGGCGCGGCGCCAGCGCCGCGAATCAGCATTCTACGCTGATGCGCCGGCCTCTGCATTGGGCGCGGGCGACGCTTGCAGCCCAATTTCGTTGTTGGCGTCCTGACCGGGGCTGCGCGGGCGGTCGACACCCCTAGCCCGAAGGCGGCCGACCGAGCGTGTCGCGACCGGTTGGGGTTTGCCGGCGCCCATCAGCGCAGGCGCTCGAGCCCTTGGTGCGCCACCTCGTTCGACTTTTCGAGGCTGATCGCGCGACCATAATTTTCAATCGCCTTGGCTCGGTTGCCTTCCTTCTCATAAGCGAGGCCGAGACCAGCCCACGCTTCAGCGTTGCGGGCGTCGACATTGAGAGCGGCGTTGAAATCCTCGATCGCCGCATCGTATTTGCCGACCGCAATCAGGCTCTGGCCGCGCGCTTGATAGGGAGCGCCGGCGAAAGGATCACGGTCGATGGCGTTGTTGAAATCGGTGATCGCCTGGGTTTGGTTGCCCTGCAACTGGTAGATCAGGCCGCGAGCGTGGAAGGCCTGGGCGCCCTCCGGGTTGAGACGGATGGCCTGATCGAGATCGGCGAGCGCCTCGGGAAGATGCCCCTGCGATCTCAAAAGATTGGCGCGGCCAAGGTAGGCGGCCGCATGGTTGGGATTGACCGCGATCGCCTGGTCGAAGTCGGCGAGCGCCAGATTTTCCTTCTTGACCTGCCGGTAGGCCAGCGCGCGATTGGTGTAGGCGGCGGCGAAATTCGGGTCGATCTGGACGGCTTTGGTGAAGTCGTCGATCGCGCTTTGATAGCGGCCGACACGGGCGTAGGCGGTGCCGCGCGTGTTGTAAGCGGCCGAATCGTTGGGGTTGCGCTGAATGACGTCGCTGAGCGAAGCGATATTGACGGCGCTGGCCCCGGTCTGGTCGGGTTCGACCTCCGCGACGCGGGCGTCAGGCGCCGATCCCCCAAGGCCGCTGCAACCGGAAACAATCGTTGCGGCGATAACCGCGAGGACAGCGCCCAGCGCCGGGCCCAAGGAGTTTCTCGCCATGTTTTCTAGTTCCGCTCCTTGCGCAATCGATTGAACCCGTAAGCGCCATCACTTTGTCTTCAAAGAGGCTAAACAAATCACAATCGCACTCGCGCCGACGGAGCGCGGGCTGTCCCAGAAACGATAGCGGCCACGAGCTCCCTGCTCGCGGCCGTGGAAGAAGGGCTCAACCGCCCGGCGCGCGAGTGCGCCTCTCAGCGCGGGGCGCCGCCGGGCGTAGGCTTCGGTTTCATCGGCAGCAGCCCCTCGCGCTGGAGCTTTTTGCGGGCGAGCTTGCGAGCGCGGCGAACCGCCTCCGCCTTCTCCCGCGCGCGCTTCTCGGAAGGCTTCTCGTAGTGACCCCGCAACTTCATCTCTCGGAAAATACCCTCGCGCTGCATCTTTTTCTTCAGCGCCTTGAGGGCCTGATCGACATTGTTGTCGCGGACGAGAACTTGCACGAGCGATCCTATATTCAGAAGGCTCCACGGCCTTCAGGGCTAAGAGCGGCGAAATAAAAAGCAGCTCCCGCGCTCGAATGACCGTCGGGCGAAGGAAAACCGGGAGTTATCAGAGGCGCGAATTATTGTCCAGAGCGCGACTGCGGCGAGGGGCCGGATTAGGCCGTTGATCAGGCCGGTAAAATCCGGGTCACATGCCCCATTTTCCGCCCCGGCCAGGCTTCGATCTTGCCGTAGAGATGCAGATGCAGGGCTGGATCGGCAAGGATTTCCCGCCAATGCTGCGCTTGCTCGCCGATGAGGTTGCGCATTTCAATGGCGCCTCGGCGCGTGGTTGGGCCCAGCGGCCAACCGGCGATTGCGCGAATATGTTGCTCGAATTGCGAGGTCTCGGCGCCGTCGATCGTCCAGTGGCCGGAATTGTGGACGCGCGGCGCCACTTCGTTGACGACCAGGCTCTCGGCGCCGTCATGCGATTTGAGCACGAACATTTCCACGGCCAGAACGCCGACATAACCGAGCGCCTCGACGATCTGGCGTGCGATCTCTTTGGCCCGCGGCTCGGTGGCGGGCGCGACCGAAGCAGGAAGTCGGGTTCGCGCCAGGATGTGACGCTCATGCTCGTTTTCGCAGAGGTCGAACGCTGCAAATTCGCCGGTAAGGCCGCGCGCGGCGACAATCGAGACCTCGCGCTCGAAGCGCACGAAGCCCTCGAGGATTTTCGGCTCGTCCCCCAGGGCGCGATAAATCGCCGGCAGATTAGAGCCCTCGCGCACCAACGCCTGGCCTTTGCCGTCATAGCCGAAGCGCCGGGATTTCAGGATAGCCGGGCGCCCGATCGTCGCCACGGCGCGAGCAAGCGCGCCGGCGTCCTCCACCACCATGTACGAGGCGGTCTTCAGGCCGATGTCGCGGAGAAAATTCTTCTCGGCCAGGCGATCCTGGGTCAGGGCGAGGGCGCGGGCGTTCGGTCGCAAAGGGCGGCGCTCGCTCAGAAACTCGGCGCAGGCGATCGGCACATTTTCGAATTCGTAGGTCGCCACGTCGATCGAATCCGCAAAACGCGCCAAAGCCTCCTCGTCGTCATAGTCGGCGATGGTGCGCGAGGCGACGACCTCAAAAGCCGGCCCGGCGGCCTCCGGCGCGAAGACATGGGCTCTGAGGCCGAGACGCGCCGCCGCCATTGCGAGCATGCGGCCGAGTTGTCCGGCGCCCAAAATACCGATCGTTGCGCCGGGAGAAAGCGTCACCGGCTCGGGCCCTCTGTCGGCCGCTCGGCGACCGCCTTGCTCCGCGCCGCCCGCCAGGCGTCGAGCCGGCCCGCCAAGGCCTCGTCCTCGAGCGCGAGAATCGCCGCCGCCAAAAGGGCCGCGTTGACCGCGCCGGGCTCGCCGATCGCCAAGGTCCCCACGGGAATCCCGGCGGGCATTTGGACGATCGACAAGAGACTGTCCTGTCCGCGGAGAGCTTTTGATTCGATCGGCACCCCGAGAACCGGCAGCGGCGTGAAGGCTGCGGTCATGCCCGGCAGATGCGCCGCGCCGCCGGCCCCGGCCAGGATGACTTTGTAGCCCGCCGCGCGGGCCCCCTTGGCGAAGTCCGCCATCCTTTCGGGCGTACGGTGAGCCGAAACAATGCGGGCGTCATAGCCGATCGCCAATTCATCAAGCATGGCGGCGGCGTGGCGCATCGTCGCCCAGTCGGACTGGCTCCCCATGATCACGGCGACGGGCTTTGCTGAGATCGCCAAACCTCTTCTTGATGGGGCGGGACAAGGCCTGAGCGATTAGCCCACGTCGACCGGCCGCGCAAGGCGAGGCGGATTCGACCGGCGCCGTCCCTCGCTCACGCGATGATATCGGGCGTCAGCAGGTCTTCGTACAGAGCTAGTCGATCGCGCAGCGCAAGTTTTCGTTTCTTCAGGCGCTGCATTTGCAATCTGTCCGTGGCCCCGACCCGCTCGAGCGCCTCGATGGCGGCGTCGAGATCACGATGCTCCTCGCGCAAACGCTCCAACTGTCGACGGATTTCCGCGCGCTCGGCCTCTGTCAGCTCCTGTTGGGCCATGCCGTCCGCCTGATGATTCGGTCGACGCCTTCGACGCCCTGAACGCCGGTTTGCCGACGCAATTATGGGAGCGAGCGCGACGCCCCGCAAGAAGAGGCGATGGATGATGGGGATCATCGCTTGGCGCTCTCCGGGCGCGCGACGTGCGGCGTCGGCTCGGCGATCGTGCTATCAAATTGATATGTATGACTTTATTGCCAAATATGGCGCACGGCGGCAGGGGGCGCCCACGAAACGCGGCGAAATTGACTAACCCAGTCAAAAAAATTGATCTTGGCGGCCACCCTGCGAACCTTGAATAGCCCAACAGCTATGTCACATTGATGTCGTCGATCACAACCAGGGAGTGACTCATGTCGCTAGAGGCGCATCTCGCCGAACTGGAGCGTCGTCACCAAGCCATCAAAGCGGCGATAGAAAGTGAAAAATCCCATCCTTCTGCCGATGATATCAAGTTGATCGAGTTGAAACGGAAGAAATTATTGATCAAGGACGAGATCGAAAAGCTGAAGCAAACGGCTATTTCAGCCGTCTCCCATTGAAGCAAAGCGCGTTCTGACTTCGCCGGCCGGTCCGGCGAGCGAGTTGGCGCTGTTCCTTGAGATGAAGTCGAGGTCGCGGGGCCGATGTTCGGCTTTGGGCGCGCGCGCAAGGTTTCGCAATCCCCGGCAGAATTGGGCGGCTTGCGGCCGGGAGGGAACCTTTCGGGTAGCGCCGGACCGCCTGCCTCAAGCGCCGCCTGCCCGCCATTCCGCGAGGACGGCTTTGTCCGTTTCGTCGGCGCCGAAACTCTGCCGGAGGCGGGCGAAGCTTTCGCCCTCTGCAAGGCGGGCCAGAGCCCAAATCGCCATGGCTCGTACCAAGGGCGAGGAATGCCTCAAGCGGGCAAGAGCGCTATCGGCGAGCGACGGGTCGCCTGAATTTCCGATTGCAATGAGAATATTGCGCAGGAAGCGCGTATGCCCGAGGCGTTTGATAGGCCCTCCGGCGAATCGCGCCCGAAACGCCTTTTCGTCCATCGCGGCGAGCTCGACGAGCCTGGGCGCCGCCAAGTCGTCGCGCTCGGCGAACTTGGCCTCGCGCGAGCCTTGGGCGTACTTGTTCCACGGACAGGCCGCCAGACAATCATCGCAACCATAGATGCGATTTCCGATCGGGACTCGAAATTCCCGCGCGATGTGGCCTTTGTGCTCGATCGTCAGATAGGAGATGCATCGGCGCGCATCGAGTTGGTAGGGCGCCGGAAAAGCGCGGGTCGGACAGATGTCGAGGCAGGCGCGACAGCTCCCGCAGTGATCCGTCTCCGGCGCGTCGGGCCTCAATTCGAGATCGGTGAACAAGGCGCCGAGGAAGAGCCAGGATCCGAAATCGCGCGACACGAGATTGGTGTGTTTGCCCTGCCAGCCGACGCCGGCCGTCGCGGCGAGAGGTTTTTCCATCACCGGCGCGGTGTCGACGAAGACCTTGACGTCGACCGGCGTCGGCCGGCTCGCCGAGACAAGCCACGCGGCGAGCTGTTTCAGACGCCCTTTCATTACGTCGTGATAATCGCGGTTGCGCGCATAGACAGAGATGACGCCGAGATCCTTGTTCGCCAATCCGGCCATTGGATCGCCGACAGGACCATAGTTGACGGCGAGCATGACCACGCTTTTCGCCTCGCTCCATAGGGCGCGCGGATCGGCGCGACGTCGAAGGGTTTGAGCCATCCAGTCCATGTCGCCGTGACGGCCGGCGGCGATCCATTCGGCGAGGCGTTCGCCCGCCCCGCTCGGCGCGGCGGGGCTGGTTATCCCGCAGAGATCGAAACCGAGCTCGCGCGCCTTGGCCCGCAAGCCCGTTAGAAGTCGAGGTCCGCGTAGACCGGACTTGGGATCATGCCCGGCAGCTTCTCGGCGAGCAGGGCGCGAAAGGTGGGGCGCGATTTCATCCGCGCGTACCAGCTCTTCGCGATTTCGTCCTCGACCCATGGCACATCGCCCAAATAATCGACGCAGGAGAGATGCGCCGCCGCCGCCAGATCGGCGAAACTCATGCGCTCGCCGGCGAGCCAGTTTCGAGCGCCGATCAGGCGCCCAATATAACGCAAATGATAGCGCAAATTGGCTCTGCCGACCCGCACCGCCTCCATGTCCGGCGGGCCTCCGCCCTTGGCCGGCGATTTGAAACGCTTGAATATCTTCTCGTCGACGAGCCAGCTTGAGACTTCGGCGAAGAACTTGCGATTGAACCAATCCATCAACCGGCGCGTCTCGATGCGGCCAAACGGATCCTCCGGCATCAGTCGCCGAAGGCCGAGAGCGGCGCCGCGCGTCTCGTCAAGATATTCGGCGATAATGTTGGCGCCGGGGACGTTCGGCAGCCCCGGCTCGCTTAATACCGGCGTCGAGCCCTCGGGGTTGAGCAAGAGAAATTCGCGCCGCCGCTCCCAAGGCCGCTCTTCGACGAGAGCCGGCTCAACGCCGAATTCGGCAAGAACCAATCGGATGAAACGCGAATGCGGACAGAAGGGATGATGGTACAGCGTAATCATTCAACTCTGAGGGAAAGCGCGGGCGAAGCGGCGGTCAACCTGAGAATTCTACGCATTTCGCCGACTGGGTTAACAAAATCCTAATGGCCGGCGCCCAGCAGAGGCTGGACGATCGCCCGACGGACGCCTCTATTGCGCGTCGCTGATTTCGCCGTCGCCGATTTCATCTCCGTAGCGATAGAGCTCGCCCCATTCTTTTTTCCAGACGCCGTCCGGGTCCATGACCACGATTGCAAGCTTGGCGGTGTTGGCCAGCTTGACCGCGCTCCCGAGCGCGTCGTTCGGGGCCATATCCTCGCTTGCCATGTCTTTGGTCAGCGAGGGCAGGGCGGAGACAGGACAATGGACCCGCGCCCACTGTCCGTTGGGGCGCTGGGCGAGCGACACCGTAATTGCATCGGGTTGGACTTGGTCGACGAGCTCGAAGCGATTGGGCATGGCAACTCTCCTAAGCGGTCGAAAGAATAGACGGGATGGACAAGGCCTTCAAATGTTGCGTCGTCACGCGAGGAGCGTTGCGCTGACGATGCGTGCTACTCCGGCGTCGGTCATTTTCCTCCAGGCGGCTTCGAGCGAGCCGGCAAGGTCGATGGCGCGACAGGCGTCTTCGATGACCAAAGCTTCAAATCCGGCCGCTCGCGCGTCGAGCGCGGAATAAGCGACGCAATAATCGGTGGCGAGCCCGGCGAGAAAGACGCGGCCGATCCCGCGCTCGCGGAGGTAACCCGCAAGGCCCGTCGTGGTCGCACCGTCCGCCTCGACGAAAGCGGAATAGGAGTCGAGTTGAGCGTTCGCGCCCTTGCGCAGGATGAGGCTCGCGCGCTCGACCGCCAGATCGCGATGAAGATTCGCGCCGTTGCCGCCTTGCACGCAATGATCGGGCCACAGCGTCTGGTCGCCGTAGAAGAGGCGGATGGTCTCGAACGGTTTGGCGCCGGAATGGGACGAGGCGAATGAGGCGTGCCCGGGCGGGTGCCAATCCTGCGTAAAGACCACGTGCTGGAATTTCGCCGCCAGCCGATTGACGAGGGGAACGATGGCGTCGCCCTCGGCGACCGCGAGCGCGCCGCCGGGCATAAAGTCATATTGCAGGTCGATGAGCAGGAGAAGGTCGCTTACGCGCGGCCGGCGACTCTCGTCCATGGCCCCTCACAGATCGGCCCGGTGGCGCCAGGCTTCCCGCAATCGCCCGCGCTCGAAGATGACGACCGCGATGATCGCGAAGGCGAGAGGGAGTATCAAGTAGAGCAGCCGGAAGGCAAGCAAGGCCGCGAGAACCTGAGCCTTCGGCGCCTCCGGCATTGAGCTCAGAAAACAATATTCGAGCACGCCAACCCCGCCCGGCGCGTAGCTTGCAAGAGCGACCGCGAAACTCGCGAGGAAAATGCCGAGCACGGTCGCGAAGCCGGGATTTGCGGTCGCCGGCAGCGCGAAATAGATGATGCCGGCAGCGCCGATCAGCTCGAGCGGAGCGGCGCAGAGCTGCGAGGCGAGGATCGTGGGGCGAGGATAGACGATCTCCAGGCTCCCGATCTTCAACGGAGCGAAATGGCGAAGCGAGCCAAAGATATAGAGCGCGACGGCGCCGAGCATCGCCAAGCCGATCAGGCGCGCGCCCCAAAGCGGCATCGCGATCCATCGCTCGACCAGTTGCGGCGTGTACGTCAGCACCAACCCGCCGAGCAGAACCATGCCGAGGATGAACGTAAACGCGCAGAAGGCGACGAGAGCGCCGACCTCGGTCACGCTCAAGCCGCGCGTCGAATAGGCGCGATAGCGCACGACGGCGCCCGAGAATACCGATGCGCCGATATTGTGCGACAGGGCGTAGGTCGTAAAGGAGACAATAGAGATGAAAGTCCAGGACAGCTTGTGGCCGAGATGGGCAAGGCCGATGCGGTCGTACCAGGCGAGCGCGCCATAGGCGACCAGAGTCGAGCCGAGCGCAAACAGCCACCGATAGTCGGGGATCGATATGAAACTTTTCGCCACGTCGGAAAAGGAGATGCCGCGGAGGTCCCTCACGAGGAGCCAGAGCGACAAGGCCACGGCAAAAAGCCCGACCGTCGTCCATGCGTAATCCGTCGCCCGCTTCATCTTATTTTTTTGCTGACTCCGTCGCGCTGCGCCGCCTTCCCTGCACGAGGGCGCACGCCAGGGCAAGGGCCGGCCAGGTCGACCAGAAAACAACATACCGATCATGTTAAACGAAGCCCTCGCCGGCTCGGCTTGCTCCCGAGCGGTCACTTGGTCATCTTCGCCTCGTCTGATGAAGATTTTGGGTGGCGGCGATGCAAGGTGAGAGCGAGTCGAGCGCTGGCTCGCAGGACTATGTCGGCGATCCGCGCAATGAGGGCGTGCTGATCAGTGTCGACGGGGTGTTGACGCCGCGCGAAGAGGCCAAGGTTTCGGTCTTTGATTCGGGCTTCGTGCTCGGCGACGGCGTGTGGGAGGGATTGCGGCTGGTCGAGGGTCGGATCGCTTTTCTCGACAAGCACTTCGACAGACTTTGGGACGGCGCCAAAATGCTGCGCATCGACATTGGTCTGACGCGCGCGGCGCTGGCCGCGCGGCTTTTCGACGTCGTCGAAGCCAATGACATGCGCGATGGCGTGCATATCCGCCTGATGGTCACACGCGGCAAGAAGCGTTCGCCCTACCAAGATCCTCGTCTTGCGGTCGGCGGTCCGACTATCGTCATCATTCCCGAATTTAAGCAGCCTCATCCGGCCATGCGTGTGCGCGGTCTGCGGCTTTTCACCGTTCACGTGCGGCGCACGGGCCCGGCGGAGCAGGACCAGAAGCTCAACTCCCACTCCAAGCTCAATTGCGTACTCGCCTGCATCCAGGCCATGGAGGCGGGCGCCGACGAAGCGCTGATGCTGGATGACCGCGGATTTGTCGCAACTTGCAATTCGACGCATTTTTTTATCGTGCGAAAGGGCGAGCTCTGGACCTCGGGCGGCGGCTATTGCCTCGCCGGGATCACGCGCGATGCGGTGCTGCGGGCGGCGCGCCGCGCCGGGATCCCGGCTTATGAAAAGGACTTTTCGCTCTTCGACGTCTATGGCGCCGACGAGGCCTTCGTCACCGGCACTTTCGGCGGGCTCACTCCCGTCGCCTTTGTCGATGGACGCCCGATCGGCGAGAGCGAGCCACGCGCCGCAGACGACGCCTCGGGCGCAATGACGCGGCGCTTGCGCGCGCTATATAAAACGCTCGAGGCGGAAGAGGCGCGGGGAAGGGGACGTTGATGAACCCGGCGTCGGGCGCTCGCAATCGCGAGGCGCCGCTGCGCATCGCCATGTGGTCCGGGCCACGCAACATCTCGACGGCGATGATGCGCGCATTCGGCAACCGGCTCGACTGCGTCGTTTCCGACGAACCCTTCTACGCCGCCTATCTCGTTGCAACCGGACTTGAGCATCCGATGCGGGAGCAAGTGATCGCTTCGCAGCCGACAAACTGGCGGCAGGTGGTCGCCGAGCTCGCCGGCCTGCTCGGCGAGGCACCACGACCCGCGCCCGCGCCTCCGCCGGCCGGGCCGCCGCCCTGGCCCGCCGAGCCGCTCACCGTCAGCGAGACCCGCGTGCTGCGCTACCTGCCCACCCACATGGCCGCGCCGGAGATCGCCGCCGAGCTGTTCCTGTCCGCGAACACGGTCAAGACCCACCTGCGGCACCTGTACCGCAAGCTCGGCGCGCACAGCCGCCGCGAAGCGGTGCAGCGCGCCCGGGCCATCGGCCTGCTCACCGCGCCCTCCCGCCGCCCCTAGACCCATGGCATACGGGCACGC
>Ga0209773_10000233_pt1 | contig 17024 bp, 18 predicted proteins | sample BogFormECP14_OM1_FD_188244 | JGI IMG/M metagenome (GOLD analysis project Ga0209773, IMG submission 188244) | Bog forest soil microbial communities from Calvert Island, British Columbia, Canada - ECP14_OM1 (SPAdes) (version 2) | ecosystem: Environmental > Aquatic > Freshwater > Wetlands > Bog ... | reverse complement strand
GTCGTCGCCCGCCAGCATGATGTCCAACGCCGCGGCGTAACGCGCGAAGTCGGCGTCGCCGATGATATCGACGGGATTGGCCCGCGACCAGGTCTTGGGCATACAGGCGTCGAGCGCCGCGAGGGTCTTCGAGGACATCGGCGCAAGCCGTCCGCCGAAATCGATCAGGCGATCGACGGCCAGCACGCCGATGCCGCCGCCGTTGGTGAGGATGCCGACGCGCTCGCCTTGCAATCTGGCGCCGCCTGCGAGTGTTTCCGCCGCGGCGAACAATTCCTCCAGATCCATCACCCGCGGCAATCCCGCGCGACGAAAAGCGGCGTCATAGACAGCATCGGATCCTGCCAGAGCGCCCGTATGCGACAAGGCGGCCCGCGCTCCCTCGCTGTGACGTCCCGCCTTGACGACGATGACGGGTTTTACGCGCGCGGCGGCGCGAGCCGCCGAGAGAAACTTACGAGCGTCGGAAATCGCTTCGATGTAAAGAAGGATCGCATCGGTTCGATCATCGAGCGCGAAATGATCGAGGCAATCGCCGAAGTCGACGTCAATCTGGTCGCCGAGCGAAACGACGCCGGAAAAGCCGACTTGATTATGGTCAGCCCATTCGACGAGCGCCGCGACGATCGCGCCCGACTGCGAAACGACGGCGAGATTGCCCGCGCGCGCGGGCTTGGCGAGAAAGCTCGCGTCGAGACTTGCGCGCGGCGAGAGAACGCCGATGCAACTGGGTCCGACGATGCGCAGCCCGCCCGCGCGGGCGACGCATCGAAGGTCTTCAGCCAGCGAACCCTCGCCATGACCGAGCCCGGCCGTGATGACGATCGCCGCCGCAGCGCCGATCGCGCAGGCTTGTTTCGCGACTTCGATCACGCCTTCAGGGGGAACCGCGATGACGACAAGATCGGGAGACGCTGCGAGGTCCAACAGGCTCTTGCGACATTCCAACCCCTCGATCTCGGCATGCCCGGGATTGACGAGCCACGGTGGGTTCGATGGATTGGCGCGTCGCAAATTGGCGAGCACGGCATGGCCGAGCGCGCCGGGCCGCAGGCTCGCGCCGACCAGGGCGACGGAACGCGGCGAGAACAGCTTGTCCAGACGATAGTTGCTCATCGCTTGATGTCATCCCCTTGATACATGGCCCGGACGTCGAGTGAAAGCCCCGCACAATGGGACGGTCGAGACTTGAGCCTTGTTCTTCGAACCGACAATTGATTGGTTGCGCCTTGATCGAAATCAGAGAAAGGCAACCGGCGTCCGATAATGATCGCGGCGTCTCGCCTCTGAACAATGGGAACGTCTATGCCGCTAAGGACCATTTCTCTTGCGCTGATAGGCAACAGCGATCCCGATCCCACGGCGGCGGTTCGCTACTCGCTCGACCTCGCTGGGCGCGCTCGGGCTCATCTGCTCGCGCGCATCGGCGTCCCTCCCTTGGTCATCCCGACGCTGGGGTATCCCATGCATGGAGCCGCGTCGCAAATGCAGGCGATCATCGAGGAGGAAAACGTAGAGGGCCGAGAGCAAGCCGAGCAAATGGCGCTGATGATCCGAACCGAGGCGGAAAGGTTGGGCGCGATCGCCTCCGTCGAGGTTCGCTCCGCCGCCTACGATCCTCTAGCGCCTCATCTGATGCGGATGGCGCGCGTCAGCGATGTCTGCATAACGCTGGCGCCGCCATCCACCGAACCGCAACAGCGCGAAATTCTCATCGACATGCTATTCGGCTCCGGCGCTCCCCTGTTGCTCGTTCCCGCGAATTGGAACAAGCCCGGCCCCGTCAGAAAAGCGATCGTCGCCTGGGATGGCGGCGCCTCTGCCGCCCGCGCGGTGCGAGACGCGCTGCCGTTGCTCGCCGCCGCAGAAATGGTGGAGGTCGTGTCGGTTCTGGGCGAGAAGGACATCACCGCGGAGGCGTCCGGCGCCGATATCGCCCGACATCTGACGCGCCATTGTCCTGAAGTCTGTGTCAACGTATTGCCGGTCGGCGAAGACGGCGTCGCCGCCACGTTGTTCGCACACGGAATATTGACGCTGGCGGACTTGATGTTCATGGGCGGCTATGGCCACTCCCGTTTGCGAGAGTTTATCTTGGGCGGCGTAACGCGCGATACGCTGGCGCGGACCGATATTCCCGCGCTGCTCTCACATTGAGGAGGCGGCGAAGCCGCCGCCTCCCCTCGATTGCGAAACGTTCTCGGCGGCCCTACGGCGTGATCGCTACCTTCAACGCGCCCTCGCGTTGATGCCCGAACAGTTCGTAGGCCGCTTCGATTTCGTCCAGTTTGAAGCGGTGCGTAACCAGCGGCTTCAGATCGACCCGGCCAGATTCGACGACCGCCATGAGTCAGCGCATGCGTTCTTTGCCGCCGGGACAGAGCGTGGTCACGATCTTGTTGTCGCCGAGACCGGCCGCGAAGGCATCAGCGGAATGCGCAGATCGGTCGAATAGACGCCAAGGCTGGAGAGCATGCCTCCAGGCCTGAGAACGTGCAACGCGTTCTCGAACGTGCCCTGTGTTCCCAAAGCCTCGATGGCGACATCGACGCCGCGGCCGTCAGTCAGCTCGATGATCTGCTCGACGACGTCGCCCGCCGTGAAGTCGATCATATGGTCGGCGCCCATCGCCTTGGCGACGGCGAGGCGTTTGGGCACAGCGTCGACGCCGATGATAGTCGTCGCGCTCGTCTGCGCCCCGGATCGGATCGCCCGTACGCGTGCATTTTCGTGGTCGTCCATGGTCGACTCTCCCTTCTCTCAGCTAGGCTTGGACCGATTCGGAGGGCGACGCAGGCGAAGCGTTATCGAAACCGTCCTCGTCGATGGGCGCAGTGGCAGGCGGGGATTCGCGTGAACGATTTGTCACGTGGCAGACTCCGAACTTCGCAGATCGCGCCGTCTATGCGTGGAACGGCGCTTCCTTGCACGCGTTTCTCCCGGCGATACGGCCAAAGGCGAAACATTCGCCGACGTTCCCGCCCGCATTGTAGTTGAACGCGTAGATGGAACCTAGCTCGCCCGCCGAGTAGAGCCGCGGGATCGGGTCCCCGCCAATGCCGATCACACGAGCGTCCTTGTCGCGCCTCGGACCGCCTTGGGTATTGATGAAACTCGGCGTCAACTCCATCGCGTAATATGGCGGCGACCGTATGGCCGCAATTCCGTCCGACTCCCGATTGAAATCGATATCTTTGCCTTCGGTCGCGAACGTATTGTAGCGTTCGACCGAGGTATGCAAAGTATCTGGCGCGATGTCGATCAAACTTGCCAGTTCGCGAACAGTGTCCGCCCGCTTGACCCAGCCTTTTTCCACTTCGCGGAGGTTGTCCTCGCTCCAGTCGTAGAGATTGCCGTGACTGACGTCCCAACATGCGAACGACTCGCCGATGGAGCCGGTCTTGCAGAATTTTTCGTCGAAGATCAGATAAATCGGGACCGGAGCCGGCTGCTGCATCCACGTTCCATGATACCTGACCTTGCCGTGGCGGTCGGCTCCCATGGCGGCATTGCCTTCGGCCATGAAGCGCGCACCGTCGCGGGCCACGAACATGTAGCTGTTCACGTGCGGCGGATTGATCCAGCGCGAAAACGGAATCTCCGGCGCCTTGAAGAAGAACTCCGGACCGGCGATGTTGCCATATGCCAGAGGTCGGCGCCAACTTCGATGCCCATGCGTACGCCGTCGCCGGTGTTGTAAGGGGTCCCCACCGGGTATACGTCCGGGAGCCCTGTCAGACAGGTGTGGATCATGGCTGGATTGTTCTCGAAGCCACCGCATGCGAGCACGACGCCACGGGCCGCCTTGATCGCAATTCGGTTTCCTTTCCGATCCGCCAGGACACCCACGATCTCGCCGTCGTCCTTCAGAAGGCTCACCGCCGCCGTTTCGTAGAGCGCCCGAATCCGTCGCGTCGCCAGAGCGGGTTCGGTGACGCATTTCCACAGGCGCTCCCCGCCGATCGGGGAGTTCTTCATTCTGAGCTGCGTGTTTGTGTACGACGCCGGACTGCGTTGTACGTCTACAGTGTCGTTGTGGACGAGCATTTCGACGCAATCCGAGCCCTCGAATTCCGGAAACTCGGCGGGACCGATGTCGAGCGGATTCATGCCGAGAGGAGCTTCCAGCCATGCCCGGTTCGCGTGCATCTCCGTGGCCCACACATCGACCATCTCCTCCGAGATGTTGTCCATGTACGGGCCAGTCAGGGCCTTGAAGTAGGTTTTGGCCTTCTCGATGTCGTTCGGCCAGAAGACGATCTGGCCGCTGACGCGACTGTTGCCGCCTTTGTCCGCCTCCGGAGCCTTCTCCAGCAGCAGCACCTTCGCTCCGGCGTCGTGAGCGGCGATCGCGGCGGCGCTGCCGGCAAAACCGTAGCCGACGATGACTACGTCAGCCTCTTCATCCCATTTCGTGTGCGCGTTTGCGCCATGTCGAAGACTCCAGATTTCCCCGCATCGGAGTATGTCGGGGGTATGTCGCGACGTCGGCGTCCGGGTCATATCCGCCAGAAGATGCGCGGCCGGCCGTCGGAGCGTTCCTTCGGAACGCGACTATGGATTGCCTGACGACGGACGACAGCCCCGGAATCTACACACAGGCCGCGCGCTGGTCGGACTCACGTCCGATGCGGACCAACGACGAACCACGCAAAACACGCCGGGCGCGCGCCAAATTCGAAGGCCTCGCGGAGCGATCGCCCCGGCAATTCGTCGGCGATCCGACGATCCCGCCTCTTCTCGGGACGAGGACGGGCGACGACGTCCAACACGCCGAGGGCGGCGCGAGTAGTTTCCGATCGCGAAGCCCGAGTCCCCCGGGACGGCGGGGATGGTGGCTTTGGCATCCGGCTAGCTGAGCCTCCCCGGCTGGCTCGCGGTTTCGCCGGCCGCGAGTTCGATGACCTCGGCCGTGATTTCCTCTTGTCGGACGAGGCGCTGGCGCCCTTGCAACTGAGAAAGCTGGCGTTCGACCTGCTTTCGCGCCGCCGCCATCGCCTCCGTGCGCGCCTGGTTCTCCGCCGCGAAGGCATGCAATCCCGCTCGGCAGAGTTGCGCATGCATATAGTCCGCCGCCAAAGCGCGAATGAGAACGTCCGGCGCGAGATTCAACAAAGGCGGGTTCGGGGCGATTGCCCTCGGAAAGGCCGACAGGTCGAACGGGAAAAGCCTTTGGCGCTTCACCTCCGCTCCCGCGCCCGGACTCCATCGGCTGAAAACGACGTCGAGGGCGTCGATATCCCCGGAGGCGATGCGCACGTAGAGGGCCTCGACGACGCGATCGGCGAGCCTGGGGATGCCCGGGGAATGCGACGGCATCGCGCTCTCCCAGCCGGCGACGATTCCCTTCTCCGCGATCGCCGCGCGCCCGCGCGTTCCGATCAGGAACAACTCGCATTTTCCCAAATCGCCATGAACGGAAGCGAGAACCCGCTCGCTGAACGCCCCGGCGAAACCTTGCTCGGCGCAGAAGACCACCAGCGCGGGTCGGATCGCTCGCCGGGCCTGCGGAGGGTCGGCGGGGGGCAGGAACGCCAGCGTCCGTCCGATCGCGAGCTGTATCGTCTTCGCGTAGCCGTCGACGGCGACCAATTGATTGCGCGCCTGCTGCGCCCGAGCGGCGGCTATGCCGCGCATCGCGTTCATCACCGCGCCGAGCTGGCGGATGCCGCCGATCCGCGCGGTGATGTCGGCCAGGCGGTCGGTCATGCGGGCTTGGCCGGCGTGAGAGATTGGACATAGGCTTGCAAGGTCGCCCGCAACTTTGTTTTGCTCGCCTCGTCCAGCGCGCCGTCGCTCTGGATCGAACGCACGACGTCCGTCGCGCCGCGATCGAGCGCATCGCGCAGGCCCTTCAGGAGGGCTGGAACGGTGGGCAATGGCAGCGCGTCGATTAATCCCGTCTGCACCGCCAGCACAAGCGCGACTTCGTCCGCCAGGCGCAAAGGCGCATGTTGCGGCTGGCCGAGGATCGCGCGAATGCGAGCCCCGCGCGTCAATTGCTGCATTACCCGAACATCGGACATGCCGCCGAAGCGGGTGAAGGCTTCGAGTTCGAGGAACTGCGCGTAGTCGAGCCGCAGCGTCTCCGCCGTTTCGCGAAGCGCGCGGGCCTGGGTCTTGCCGCCGACGCGGCTGACGCTCGTGCCTACGTCGACGGCCGGCTTCTGCCCGTCGTGGAACAGCTTGGCGTCGAGAACGATCTGACCATCGGTGATCGAGATCAGGTTGGTCGGGATATAGGCGCTCAGGTTTCCTGCGTCGGTTTCGGCGATCGGCAATGCCGTCAATGAGCCGCCGCCTTTCGCCTTCGAGAGTTTCGAGGCGCGCTCCAGCAGCCGCGCGTGCACGTAAAACACGTCGCCGGGATAGGCCTCTCGACCGGGCGACTGCCGCGTCAGCAGGGCGATCTCGCGATGGGTTGCCGCGTGCTTGGTCAAATCGTCGACGACGACGAGCGCGTGTCGACCGCGGTCGCGAAAATATTCGGCCATGGCGAAGGCCGCGAAGGGCGCGATCCATTGCAGCCCCGGCGAACTAGCGGCTTCTGCGACGACGACGACGCAACGCTCGGGCGCGCCGCCGCCGAATATGGCGTCGATCGCGCGGCGCACGCTCGAACTCTTCTGGCCTATGGCGACATAGACGCTGACGATGTCGCTGGTCTTCTGATTGATGATAGTGTCTATGCCGATGGTCGTCTTGCCGATGGCGCGGTCGCCGACGATGAGTTCGCGCTGGCCGCGTCCGAGCGCGAACAGGGCGTCGATCACGACCAAGCCGGTCTGCACGGGCTGGACGACCCGATCCCGATCGATGATCGCCGGCGCGGGCCGTTCTATCGGCATGCTCGTCTCCGTGGAGATCGGACCCTTGCCGTCCAACGGTCGCCCGAGCGGGTCGACCACGCGGCCCAGCAATTCCGGCCCCACCGGCGCGCGCACGACATCGCCCGTGCCACGTACGTTATCGCCTGCCTCGACGCCATCGACGTCGTCGAGGAGGACGCAGCCGATGCGATCCCGCTCCAGCGATTGCACGAAGCCGAACTGCCCCTTCTCGAATCTCAGGAGTTCGGCGAGGCGCGCGTCGGGCAGGCCGGAGACGAGCGCGATGCCGTCCCCGACCTCCTCCACCCGGCCGATTTCCTCGGCCTTCGGGCCGAGCACGGCGGCGTCGAGCTTTTGGCGCGCCGCGCCGAGCCAGCTTTCGGCTTGCGCGCCATGGTCATTTGTCATGCGCCAGCTCCGCCAGGATACGGGTGAGATCGGCGCGCCAACTGTTGCTGACCACCAGATGGGTCGTGCGAATTTCCAATCCGGCGATCAAGTCCGGATCGGTTTTGAAGGCGATGTCGACCGGCGCGCCGAAAGCTTCTCCGATCGACTGTATCGCTCGCTTTTGCTCGGCGGGATCGAGCGGCGTCGCGCTGGTCGCCTCCAGAGCGACGGACGAGCCGGTCGCCGCCTGTCGCGCGGTCGCGGGCAGCGCGCGGATCGCCGCGAGCGCCCAATCGAGAAACACCCTGCGCACGGCCGGTCCGTCGAGGCGCGCGGCCAGACGCTTGGCGATGTCCACCGCCAGATCGGACGAGCGGCTCGCCCAGGCCCGTGTCGCCGCCTCCGCGTCGTTCGCGACGCCCGCTTTCGCCGCCTCGACGAGGGCCGCCGCCTGTCGCGTTGCCTCGACCGATTTTACCGCGCTGGCGCTTTCCGCCTCCGCATGGGCGTCGGAGAGAATCTTGTCTCGCTCCCCCGCGAAGCCGGCGCGGGTCTTTTCGACGCCGGCGAGCGCGGCTCGGGCCTCGTCGCGAGCGGCTTGCGCGTCGGCCAAGGCCTTTTGCGCGGCGGCGCGCCGCTCGGCGATCATGCCGGCGACCGGCGTCCAGAAGAACCGTTGCAGCAGCCAGACGAGAATGACGATGTTGACGGTTTGGAGGCCCAGCGTCCACCAGTCGATACTCATGGGTTATTTCAGCAGGGGGTTGGCGAACAGCAGCAGCAGCGCGACGACGAGGCAATAGATCGCCATGGTTTCGATCATCGCGAGACCGACGAAAAGCGTGCGGGAAATCGTGTTCGCGGACTCGGGTTGCCGCGCGATCGCGTCCATCGCCGCCGCCACCGCCCGGCCTTCGCCGAGAGCGGGCCCGATTGCGCCGAAGGACACCGCCATCGCGGCGGAGAAAATGCTGACGATAGCTGGCCAGTTCATGGCTTGGTCCCTTTGTTCGGTGTCGGCGAGGCGGGCTGTGCATCGCCTATCGCGCCGGCGATGAAGACCATCGCGAGGATCGCAAAGATGTAGGCCTGGACGGCGCCCGTCAGCAGATCGAGCGCCATCAGCGGGATGGGAACGAGAAATCCGGCGAGGGTCAGGACGATGCCCACCATGAAGACGCCGCTCATGACGTTGCCGAACAGACGCACGAACATCGAAAATGCGCGCGTCAGGCTCTCGACGAAATTGAGCGGGATCATGATCGGGCTTGGCGACGCGAAGGTCGCGAGATAGTGCCGCAGGCCGCCGGCGCGAATCCCGAAGACGATCACCGCGAGGAAGACGAGGAAGGCCAGAGCCATGTCGGTCTCCAGATGCGCCGTCGGCGGCTCCACGCCGGGGATGAGCGTCGACCAGTTGGCGACGAAGATGAATACGAACAGGGTGCCGATGAACCCGCGATAGCGCGCCGGGTCGGTCTGCATCGTGTCCCGAATCTGCCCGTCCACCGTGTCGACGATCAACTCGAACGCCGATTGCGTCGGAGAAGAATCCAGCGACAGCCGCCGCGTCGCGAGAAATGCACCGCCGACTAGAAACGCCATCAGGCCCCAGGTGACGGCCACGGCGGAGGTGATCGGCGCGGGACCGATGTGGAACAGCGTGGCGTTGGCGAGCGGAGAGATCATGGCTCGCCGGTTCCCATCGAGCGCAAGATGAAGAAGCGCCCGATGAAGACGCCGAGCGCCGTTGCCAGCAGCGGCGTTGCGCCCTCCAACGCGGCCAGGGTCAGCAGGCCGCCCATCAGCAAAAAGCGGCTCAGGGTCAGTGCGACCGCAGTCGAAATCCGGCCTCCGCCGACCATGAGGCGGGTGTTCCACAAGAGGCTGCGAAAAAAGAGGACGCCAGCGCCGGCGCCGACCGCGAAATTGGCGGCAAGCAAGATCGGCAGCGAAACGATGGGCAATCCGTCGAACAAGAGCATGGTCATTCGCTTCTCATCCATTTCCAGGCGGACCAGCAGCCGAGCGCCGCCCCGAGCATCAGAAACGGCGCGGTCCAGAAGATTCCCGAGCCGAATTTGGCGTCGATCCACCGGCCCGCGAACACGCCGACCAGCATCGGCGTGACGATGATCCAGCCGAGAACGCCGATCTGCGACAGACGTCGCGCCACCGAGGGCTCGCCGAATTTCACCCAGTCGAGTTCGCGCCGCGCGCGCGACCGAACCTCCTTCAGCAGAGGATCCTCGTCGGGCTGGGCGCGACCCGGTTCCGTCATCGGAAACCGCCAATTCCCCCGGCGCCGCGCCGGAGGTGGCTGACGATTTGGCGGATCGCGCTCAATTCCAGGCGGGTGCTGTTGACGCGCTCGGAGCGTTCGGTTTCGATATCGGCGCGAAAGCGCGCGAGCACCGTCTCCGCGAGGGTCGCGAGATCGTCGCCGAGGACCGCGTCGCGCGTGGCGATGGAAATGTCCTGGCCTCCATCGACGCTGAGAACGCCCCGTCGCACCGCACAGTAGCGTCGGGTTTCGTCCTTGGTCTTCCATCTCACGACCGAGATCGCGAGGCTGGTCAGGAAATCCGCGTGGCCCGCGAGTATGCCGAACCCGCCGCTCGAATCCTCGGCGCGCAGGGCTTGGACGCCATCCTCGTCGACGACGACCTCCAGCGGCGTGGTGATGCGCAGCTTCATGGCTCGGGCGCCTTCGTTTTCGCCGCGGCCTCCTTTTGCCGCGCCTCTTCGAAATTGCCGACCATGTAGAGCGAGCCTTCCGCCCAATCGTCGGCTTCGCCGTCGAGGATCGCGCGGCACCCCGCCAGCGTGTCGGCCCGGCTCACGCTCCGACCGGGCGTTCCGGTGAAGGCCTGGGTGACGACGAAGGGTTGACTGAGGAATCGCTGCAATCGACGCGCGCGCTTGACGATGAGTTGATCGCCCGCGCTGAGTTCCTCGACGCCGAGCAGCGATATGATGTCCTGCAAGTCCTTCAGCCGCGCGATCGCCTCGCGCGCGCGTTCCGCCAGCGCGTAATGTTCCGCGCCGACGACGAGCGGATCGAGCAACACCGACGAGGAGGAGAGCGGGTCGATCGCGGGATAAAACGCTTGGGCGGCGAGATCGCGCGACAGCATGATGATGCTGTCCATGTGGCTGGAAATGGCCGTGACGGCGGGATCGGTGAAATCGTCGGCGGGCACGTAGACCGCCTGGATCGCGGTGACCGAAGCGCCAGCGACCGAAGCGATGCGCTCCTCCAGCAAGGCGACCTCGGTCGCCAGCGTGGGTTGATAGCCGACGCGCGAGGGCAGGCGGCCCAGCAGGCTGGAAAGCTCGGCGCCGGCCTGAACGAAGCGGAACACGTTGTCCATCAACAGAAGCACGTTCTGATGCTTTTGATCGCGAAAATATTCCGCGATGGTCAGGGCGGTGAGCGGCACGCGCCAGCGCGCGCCCGGCGGTTCGTTCATCTGGCCATAGACGAGCACGGTATGCGCGAGCACGCCCGACCCCTGCATGTCGGTCAGCAGTTCGTGCCCCTCGCGCGAGCGCTCGCCCACGCCGGCGAACACGGAAATGCCCTTGTACTTCTCGACCATCGAATGGATCAGCTCCATCACCAGCACGGTCTTGCCGACGCCGGCGCCGCCGAACATCGCGGCCTTGCCGCCCTGCGCGAGCGGCGCCAGGAGATCGATCACCTTGATGCCGGTCTCGAACATCGCCACCGACGAGGTCTCGTCCCTGAGAGCCGGAGGCGTCGCGTGGATGCCGCGACGCGGCGTGTCGGCGGGAAGCTCGGGACCATTGTCTCTCAACGTCCCCACGACATCGAGCAGACGTCCGAGAACCGCGTCGCCGACAGGCACCGAAACCGGCTTACCGGTAGCCTCGACTTTGACGCCGCGCGCCAGTCCTTCGGTCGCCTGAAGCGCAATGCCGCGCACGGTGACGGGATCGACGTGGCTGCGGACTTCGAGGACCAACGTCTCCGCTCGGTCCCATTTGACGATCATGGCCGTGTTGACGGCCGGCGCTTCCGCGTCGCCGAACCTCACGTCGACCACGGCGCCGCGAACCGAGAGCACGGTCCCTTCGGTCGTGACCGGCTTGGGCGGAGGCGCGATCGCGTTCATGCCCTTGCCACGTTCTTGGGGACCTGGGCGTGACGTGCGATCGTCGTTCCCTCGTCGGTTGCGACGAGGCGAGCGTCGATGCCATCCACGTTGGCGCCGTTCGAGTCGCGGCGAGAGCCGAGCATTTGTCCTTCGCCTCTCATGCCGCCCTCACGAAGCGCATGTTCGATTGCCATACGAACCCCTCGCCTGAGGCGGAGGTTCAATCTCTCTAGGGGCGGAGCGACCGTCTCGGCAGGGGCGGAAACTACTCTAGGCGCCACCTCCGCCCGCAGCGTGCGCGGCATCATCGGCGCAAGCTCGCCCGGACCAAAGCCCACCCGGCACGTCGCGGAATCCAAATCTTACTGGCGCGGCGCGTCTTCTCTGGCCTGAGTATTTTCCGACACTCGCGCGAAGCGCTCGCAAGCGCCTAGCGGTGTCGGGACGAGAAACAATTCGGACAAAGATCGCGGCGATCGGCCTCCGTCTGGGATTTCCGATGGCTCGGGGCGTTCGGCTCGGGAGCCGAGCGGCTTTCCTCGCTTCAAACAAATGGAGAAGATCATGCTGCAAGACAGTCAGTTGCAAAAGGCCGTCATCGCGGAACTGGGTTGGGAGCCGAGCGTCGATTCCGCGCACATCGGGGTCTCTGCCCACGACGGCGTCGTGACCCTCAACGGCCACGTCCAGAACTTTTCGCAGAAGCTCGCGGCCGAAAAGGCCGTCGGTCGGGTCAAGGGCGTGAAGGCGGTGGCCGAGGAAATCGAGGTCAAACTTCCTTTCGACATCGAACGCGGCGACGAGGACATCGCGTCGGCGGCGATCGAAGGCCTCGCGTGGGACTCCCTCGGTTCCCCGCGACGCCGTCAAGGTGCGTGTCGAAAAGGGATGGGTCACCCTCAGCGGCAAAGTCGACTGGCACTATCAGAAGGAGGCGCCGCCCTTGGCGTCGGGACCTTGCACGGCGTCATCGGCGTCTCCAACCAGATCCTGATCGAGCCGGCGGTCGACACGCGCGACGTGGCCGCCGACATCACGCGCGCGCTGCATCGCTCCTGGTACTACGATTCCAACACCATCCGGGTCAGCGCGCAGGGCGGCAAGATCAAGCTGACCGGCAACGTCACGACCTGGAACGCGCGCGATCTGGCGGGAACCGCGGCATGGGCGGCGCCGGGCGGCCTCCGTCGAGAACGACATACGCGTCCTGTCCTGATCGGGGAATCCCGAACTGCTCCGAAGATCGGGGTCGGTTCGGGAGCTTCGAGGCGTTCACGGGCGCGTCGGGCACCGAAGGAGCAGCGAAATGTCGATTTATTTGCTTGTGACCCCCGCGGCGACTCCTGGCGTCACGGCGAGCAGCCCGCTGTGCGGCACGATCGACGAAACGCTGCGCGACGCCGACTTCATGTTGGGCAACGGAGCCGCCTCAGTCTGGATTGTCGATGGCGAAGGCAACTTGATCCTGCCCGCCGACCAGGTCAGGCTTCGACTAGCGCCGCTTGATTCCGCGGCAGGCGAGCCGGCGTTATCATAGTCGCCGGAGGCGGCGGAACGTATTGGATTCACGAAGTCGAACCCTGCGTCCTCGTCGGACCGCGCCCGGCGAGTTTCTCCTGCCGCTGCCTTCGACGCCGCGGATCGCACGCTCTGAAGGAACGTCGGCCGGCCCAGGAAACTCGATAGAGTGGGTTCGCTTGCACAGGAGTGGGACGCTTCCGACTGCCGTCGCGCGGCGGAATCTTCGTTCCGCTCGCCTCGATGTTCAACTCAAGCGAAAGTCGCACCTATCGTCGCCGCGGACCAGCGTCTTGGTGCGAACGAGTTTCTCATCGGTCAGCTCGGCGAGCGCATAGTCGAGGTTGCACCAGGTCCCGGAACAAAGGTCGACGGCCCCCTGGCCGCGAAAGTAGTCGGCGACCGGGCACCTGACGACGTCGAAGGCGGTTCCGCGGTCGACGCGGACGGGCTCGACGAGGTAGCCGGGCGCGTTGAACGGAAAGCTCAGGGAAACGGTACCGAGCGGATCGGCAGGGCTGGTGACCGCGAAGGCGAGCGAGGTCGTCTTTCCCGGCGTCAGGCGGGCCAGCCCCAAGGCGATGCTCGACCAGAGCCGATAGATCGTCCAGGCAGCATCCGCGACGAGTTCGATCGCATAGGCTCGTTCGACGCCGACCCCCAGGAGCGCGTCGAAGAACGACATCGTGAAGCAGGCCAGCTTGACGTTCATCCGGCTTCCGAACGTCGGCTCCGGCGGCAGCTTGCCGACTCGCTCGGCGTAGAGACCCCATGCCGTCTTCAGAAGAGCGTCCACCTCGGCGCGGGTGAAGCGGCCCCGATCCGGCGACGTCCGCGCGCGATTTCGTCCGACCAGCGCCCGGCGCGCCGCGCGCGTCGCCAGCGGCCGATAGATGAGGTTCACGTAGTCCATCGCTCGCTCTCCACTCGGCCTCGGGGCGTCGTCAAAGCTTGAGCGCACGCAAGCGCAAGGCGTTCGCGATCACGGAAACGGAACTGAACGACATCGCGAGCGCGCCGACAATCGGACTGAGAAGGATGCCGAAGACCGGGTAGAGGACGCCGGCGGCGATCGGGATGCCGATCGCGTTGTAGGCGAAGGCGAAGATCAGATTTTCGCGGATGTTGCGCATCGTCGCGCGGCTCAGAACGATGGCCCGCGCGACGCCGGCGAGATCGCCCTTCACCAAGGTGATTCCGGCGCTCTGGATCGCGACTTCGGTTCCCGTGCCCATCGCGATGCCGACGGCCGCTTCGGCCAGGGCCGGAGCGTCATTCACGCCGTCGCCCGCCATGGCGACGACGCGCCCGTCGGCGGAAAGCTTCTTGACGACGCGGTGCTTGTCCTCGGGCAGAACGTCGGCTTCGACCTCCTGGATGCCGAGCTTGCGGGCGACCGCCTCGGCGGTCGTCCCGTTGTCGCCGGTCAGCATCACGATTCGGATGCCGAAGCTCCGCAGGGCGTCGAGCGCCGCCGGCGTCGTCGGCTTGATCGGGTCGGCGATCGCGACGACGCCGGCCGGTTTGTGGTCGATCGCGAGGAACAGAGCCGTCGCGCCGTCGGCACGAAGCCCGTCGGCCTTGAGGTCGAGATCGCCGAACGCTATCCCGAGGTTGGCCATCAGTCTGGCGTTGCCGAGCGCCACGGGTCGGCCGTCGATCTTGCCGGTGACGCCCTTGCCGGTGACGGAGGCGAAGTCCGTCGGCTCCCGGAGCGCCAGACCGCGATCCTTCGCGGCCTGGACGATGGCTGCGGCGAGCGGGTGTTCGCTCGACCGTTCGAGGCTCGCCGCCAGCGGCAGGATCTCGGCCTCCGACAGTCCCGCCGCGGCGACGATCGCCGTCACCCTCGGCTTGCCTTCCGTCAGCGTGCCGGTCTTGTCGACGACCAGGGTGTCGACCTTCTCCATGCGTTCGAGAGCTTCGGCCGACTTGATCAGGACGCCGGCGCCGGCGCCCTTTCCGATCGCGACTCCGATCGACATCGGGGTCGCCAGCCCGAGCGCGCAGGGGCAGGCTATGATGAGGACGGAGACCGCCGCGATCAGCGCGTATGAGAGCGCCGGCGCCGGACCCCAGACCGCCCACGCGACGAAGGCGAGGACAGCCACGCCGAGCACGGCGGGGACGAAATAGCCCGACACCTTGTCCGCCATCGCCTGGATGGGGGCGCGGCTGCGCTGGGCTTCGGAAACCATCGTCACGATGCGCGCGAGCATGGTGTCCGCGCCGACCTTGTCCGCTCTCATGACGAGCGCGCCCGTGCCGTTCACCGTCCCTCCGATCAGCCTGTCGCCGGATTTTTTCGCGGCGGGCATCGACTCGCCCGTGACCATGGATTCGTCCACGGCGGACTCGCCCTCCAGCACTTTGCCGTCGACCGGCACGCCGTCGCCGGGCCGCACGCGAAGACGATCGCCGATCCGGACCATCTCAAGGGCGACCTCCTCGTCCTGGCCGTCGGCTTTCAGCCGGCGCGCCGTCTTGGGCGCCAGTTTCAGCAGGGCGCGGATCGCGCCGCCGGTCCGCTCGCGGGCCCGCAGTTCCAGCACCTCGCCCAGCAGGACGAGAACGGTGATCACCGCCGCGGCTTCGAAATAGACGGCGACCGCGCCGCCCATGCCGTGGAAGCCGGCCGGAAACATGTCGGGCGCGAAGGTCGCGAACAGGCTGTACAGATACGCGGCTCCGGTCCCGAGCGCGATCAGGCTGAACATGTTCAGGCTGCGGTGGACGACGGAGGCCCAGGCGCGCTCGAAGAACGGAAACCCCGCCCACAGCACGACCGGCGTGGACAGGGCGAACTGAATCCACGCGGAGATTTGCGGCGGGACGAGGTCATGCAGCCCGAGCGCTGGAATGTGGCTTCCCATTTCGAGGACGAAAACCGGTAGGGCGAGAGCGAGCCCGACCCAGAATCGCCACGTCATGTCCGTCAGTTCGCGGTTTTCGCCCGCCTCCGCCGTCGCCTTCACAGGCTCCAGCGTCATGCCGCAAATGGGGCAGTTGCCCGGCCCCTCCTGGCGTATCTGAGGATGCATCGGGCAGGTGTAGACGGCGCAGGGGGTCGAGGCCGGGAGCGCGATCGAGGGCGCGGCGTGGTTGGCAAGGTAGGTCATGGCGCCCACGCTAGCAGGTATGGTTGCGGTGCGGGCGGACCGCGACAGGCTCGGAATATACTCAGCGATGCCGGTCTCCGGGCGACTCCCAAGCGGCGGTCGCGCTTCGGCGGGTCTTCCTCGTCGACCGGACCAAGGCCCAACCGGCCCCTCCGGTCTATTCTACATCGCCTGTGACGCGATGGAGCGGAAGCGCAAAACGGCGAGACTGAAGAACAGGCCTCCGATCCCTGCGACCGCCAGGAATTCCGGCCACACCGTGTCGATGCCCGCCCCGCGATAGAGGATCGATTGCGCGAACGACACGAAATGCGTCGAGGGCGACGCCTGCATCGCGGTCGCTAGCCATGGCGGCATGCTTTCGAGCGGCGTATTGCTGCCCGAGAGCATGTTCATCGGCAGGTAGACCAACATGAAGAGCAACCCTAGCTGCGGCATCGACCGCGCCACCGTGCCGAGGAAAATGCCGATCGCGGTGGCGAAGAAGAGATAGATTGTGACGCCGAGCATGAAGAGCGGTATCGAGCCAGCGATCGGGACCGAGAGCATCCAGCGTACCACGACATAGAGAGAAAGTCCCGTCGCGACCGTGATCACCAGCCCGTTCGCCCAGACCTTGGACATCGCGATCTCGAACGGCGTCAGCGGCATGACGAGCAGATGGTCCATCGTGCCGTGCTCGCGCTCGCGCACGATCGCCGCCCCGGCCAGCAAGATCGCCAGCATGGAGATGTTGTTGATGATGCCCATCACGCTGGTGAACCATGCAGTGGTGACGTTCGGGTTGAACGCGATCCGCACGTCCAGATTGACCGTCGACAGCGGAACGCCTTCTGAATGCGATACGAAATCATTGATCTCGTTCGTGACGATCTCCTGCGCGTAGCCGGAGCCGAGACCCGCCTGCACCATCGCCGTCGCATCGACGTCGATCTGGAGGCCGGGCCGGCGCCCCGCGAGAACGTCGCGCTCGAAGGTCGGCGGAATGTCGACGACGAACGTGTAGGCGCCCTTGTTCATCAACGGGACGAGGTCTCGCTCGGCGA
>Ga0209773_10000232_pt1 | contig 17075 bp, 16 predicted proteins | sample BogFormECP14_OM1_FD_188244 | JGI IMG/M metagenome (GOLD analysis project Ga0209773, IMG submission 188244) | Bog forest soil microbial communities from Calvert Island, British Columbia, Canada - ECP14_OM1 (SPAdes) (version 2) | ecosystem: Environmental > Aquatic > Freshwater > Wetlands > Bog ... | reverse complement strand
CGCAACCAAAACAGAAGGTCAACAACATTGTCAGGAAAAAAGCTGTGAATAATTTCATAGGTCAACCCTTCGATCAATCACAAAAAAGAGTTCAAGCAGGTTGGTATGATGAAAGCAGGAAGACACTGAGTGAAGTACTCTTAAGTGCAGCCTGGAATTACTCTGAATTGTTGCTGGACAATAGCATATCGCTCTGGGATTCCCAAGGTGATTCGCCGAGCAGGCTTACTCCTGTGAAGTCGCGAAATCGTAAAAGTGGCTCATAGTACCAAGAGGCGAACCTCGCTGTAACGCCAATTCTTGGTATCGCCCTGCGCCGCTAACCGGCCATCATGGACAAGAGCTTCAATACGTCTGGAAATTACTTCGTGGTCTTCATCTCCGGGTGGCAGGTCGTGACCCATAGCGTTTGCAACCCTGGCAATCACCATGGCAACCTTTGTCCAGTGTTCTCTTGAAAGAATCACTGAGTCAATTTGCGACGTGTTCATGCGGATTTTGCTTAAAGTTCGCCTTCACAACGTCTCGTTCGGTGTTCCTCGTATTGCGAGCCTAAAGGAGTGGTTCGGTTCGCATCCAGCGGGGGAGTTGACGCCGAAAGAAATTGAGAACGTTCTCGCGCGAGCAGCGGAAAGGGGGAAGTGGGCGCCCTCCACTTTCAATCACTATCGTTCGTTGATGTCGCTCAGCTATCGTCTTGGAATATTGAACCGGAAGGTGACTTCAAATCCAGCACGTTCTGTCACGCATCGCCGGGAGGATAATAATCGCGTTCGCTTTCTGACCGAAGAGGAAGAAAAGAAGCTCCGTAAGATTATCGAGGCCAAGTGGGCTTCGCATATGCCCGAACTCGATCTGGCGATCAACACCGGTATTCGCAAGGGGAGTCAATACGGGCTCACTTGGGACATGGTAGACTTTAGAGGTCGGACGTTGAACATTCCGCGAACGAAGAACGAAGACGCGTTACACGTTCCCTTAAACGATTCTGCGATGGCCGCCCTTAAGGTTGTGCACGGGCGGGGCGAGGGGAACGGGCGTGTGTTCCAGTCGGAAAAAACTGGAGAGCCGCTTGAGAACGGGCGCCATTGGTTCGACGACGCGGTGATTGAGGCGGGGATCAAGAACTTTCGTTGGCACGATCTGCGGCACACGTTTGCGAGCAGGTTACGGACGAAAGGTACTCCGCTGGAAGACATTGCTGATCTGCTGGGGCACAAGAGTTTGACGATGACGAGACGATATGCGCATTTGGGGCCAAACAAGCTGCATGCAGTGGTGTCGCTACTTAAACCAAGTGACCCCAGAAGTGACACCAGCCAAACTGGTGTTCCGAGCGATGTCGTGCAAGTTGTTATGCAATAAAGAGTTTAGGGGCGTAGCTCAGTGGTAGAGCAGCGGCCTTTTAAGCCGAAGGTCGTGGGTTCGATCCCCACCGCCCCTACCAACCATCGTTCTGATTGGTAGGCACTTAGCAAAAACACGCGGGGGCAAAAAGGGGCCGATTAGGCGAATGACCCGGTTCTGTGTTTCTTTTTCAGCGGCACGGGTGACAACCGGTCGTCGCGCCAATTTCAGCGTCAGACAAATATCTCCTGGAACCCCGCTTGTGGATAGTTTCCAGATTGCCGACAATCCACGCACTTCGGAACGCGGAAGTGGTCTCGGACGATTCCCGGTTATCTGGAGTAATTTCGGCAGACGTTTACTAGGAAATCGTAGGGTAGAACGAATGATAATCTGTGATTTCTGTTCCTTATCGTCAAACAGCGAGTGATGGGGAACTCGATCGGTTTTTTCGCGGTCAAGGCAGATCCTGTGATCAATGCGATTCTGTTTGACAGCCGCATCAGTGGACTCCGCTTGCGCAAGTCTTGGCTTTGACGGCAGGTAAAAAGTCGGACGGGACAGGCTCCTTGCCGGTGGAGTGGGGCAGAATGTCCCAAGCCGTGAAGGTCACAATCAGACCCTCCTTTGGAAACGCCATCAGGTCCTGCCCGCCGAATCCGCGGCACATCCAGACGTACTCTGTGGAATCCGGCAGTTTGGACAACCACCACTGGAAGCCATACTTGAACTGCGGCTCATCGGTTTGGAAGTAGGGTGTCACAGACTCTTTCACCCATTCACTGGAGACGATCCGCTGGCGGTCCCACATGCCATCGTGCAGATACAAGTAACCGATCTTCGCCAGATCGCTGCCATTCAGATACAAGCCGCCTTCGGTGTCCACGACTCCCAGATACGTGCGCTTCCATTCGTGCCGAATCCCCAGCGGTGCGAACAGATATTTCTGGCCATAGTCGTCGATGTCCTGACCGGTTTCTTTCTGAAAGATATAGGCGAGCAGTTCCGTAACGCCGCTGCTGTAGTTCCAGACCTTGCCGGGTTCGGCGGCCATGGGCTTGTCAATCGTGTACTGCACCCAGTCATCCGTGGCTTCCATCAAGCTGGCATCGTTGCGCGGGTCGTCGTAGGGCACATCATCCTCATGCCATTCCAAGCCCGCAGTCATGGTCATCAAGTCGCGCAAGGTGATGCGGCGTTTGCGGTCGTCCACGTTTTTCACTTTGGAGGTGTCGAAGTATTTCAAGACTGGTGAATCCAGGCCGACTTTGAAGTCGCCGCGGTGCATGGCGGCGCCGATAATGACCGAAGTGACCGTCTTGCTGACCGATTGCATCGTATGCAGATCCGTGCCGTGATAATAGGGGTGCCACTCCGGATCGAAATAGTTGTACCGCCCCGTAAGGCGAGCGTTGAGCGGCCCTCGTTCCCCGGCTTCCTTGCCATAGATCTTTGCGTAGTCGTGCGGGTAGCTGCGTTCAAAAACCTTCTTGCCACAGCGGAAGACCGCAAAGCTGTCCATCATCTGCGAATATTTTCCCGAGGCCATGTCTTTATCCAGCCTGAGGAGAACCTGCTCATCTAGCCCGACGCTGGCAGGGCTGGCGGTTGCCCAGCCTTTGGTCGGCCACGAGTCGTCACCCGAAGGCCGGGCTGCGGGGTCGCCGGCAAGCAGAACGGCCGCGGAAGCCAAAAGCAGGCACACGATAAACGCAGGGAAGAGGGTCTGCTTGTTCATTGGGGTTCCGTCGCAAACCTTATAGCATAGCGCGCGGCGATCAGCGTCAAAACAGGGGTACGGACAACACAGGTGGGCAATGCACCTACCCGTCCAGCCTGTGGGCTAGCAAGGGGCATTCCGTGGCTGCATAAGCAATCGTACAGAGCAAAGACGTCACGGTCTTTTGGGTGCCCAGCCTGCGGTCGCTAACCATGACTTGGCTCATGAGAATCGATCGCAGCTACTCCCCAGATAACGGGCTACTCTGAAGTAATCCCAAGGTAAGGTTTGCTGACTAACTGGGATTTGATCGTTCGGTCGACCTTGTCCCCTTTTATTTCCGCCTTTGGCCGGCCTATAGTGGCTTCTATGTTCAAGAGAATCGCTTCCGTCCTGGGAGTGCTGGGTTGTGTTATCGGCACTATCGATTTGGCTATCGTTCAAGAGCAACGCAGCCTTCCGTCGAAACCGCTGGTCCTATCTCACGTCACGGTCATCGATGTCGCCGCCGGCCGGGTCAAGCCGGGGATGACTGTAATCATCACCGGCGACCGCATCGAGGCAGTGGGCCCATCCGGTAGTGTTCCAACTCCTGGCAACGCGCTGGTCGTGGATGCGACGGGCAAGTTTCTGATCCCAGGGCTTTGGGACGCGCACTATCACCTCGCCCACGAGTTCTCGGCGAATTGGGCCAGGGAGGTTAGTCTGCCGCTGTTGGTCGCCAACGGCATCACCGGCGTGCGCGACATGGGGGGCGATTTCGAACTCATTAAGGCACTCCGGAAGGAAATCGCCGCGGGAACGCTTCCCGGCCCCCGCATCATCGCTGCCGGTCCTCAATTGACGGGAACCAGCGAGAACTCCGTTCAGTTCGCCGCTTCGAATAACGCGGAGGCAGCACGGCGGTCAGTGATTTCCCTGAAGCAAGCCGGAGTCGACTTCATCAAAGTCCAATCCCTGGTCCCGCGTGACGCATACTTCGCGATTGCTGACGAGACGAAACGGCAGAATATCTCATTTGTTGGTCACATTCCGGAGCTGGTAAGCGCAGTCGAGGCATCCAACGCCGGTCAGAGCAGCGTCGAGCATTCGATGGGAATCTGGCAGAGTTGTTCCACCGCCGAGCCTGAATTACGAAAATCCATGGCCGAAGCGTTGAAGGATACCAAAACCACCCCCGACTATATCTTCGCTCGCCTTGGTTTCGGACTACCTCCCCGCGGAACGCTTGATACCTTCAGCGATGCAAAGGCTTCACAGCTTTTTGAAAGCTTTGCGCGAAACGGGACTTGGCAGGTGCCGACCCTCGTCGAAGAACAGTCATTCGCGTTACTCGTCTCCAAACATTTGATGGACCAACGTGGCATGAATTTTATTCCGCCGGCCATGCAAAAGCCGTGGGACCTGCCCAACATTTTGACCCCCCTGAGTGCGGAGGACCGGCAAGACTTGGTAAAGATCGTTCCGATGATGCTGGAAGTAGTTGGTCGCATGCATCGCGCCGGAGTGAGAATTTTGGCGGGAACCGATGCGCCCTGGCTTGTTGTCCCCGGTTTCAGTTTGCACGACGAGTTGCTTCTGCTCGTGAAAGCGGGGTTAACCCCGGCAGACGCGTTGCGGGGTGCAACGTTGGATACAGCACAATTCCTTGGCCTGCAGCACTTGCTCGGGACGGTCGAGAAGGGCAAGGTCGCTGATCTGGTTTTGCTCGACGCCAATCCGCTGGAAGATATCCGGAACACTCAAAAGATCAGGGGAGTTTTCATGCAGGGCCACTATTTCGATCGGCAGGCATTGGATGGTCTTTTGCAAAAGGTGGAAACCCAGGGGGCTGCAACCAGATAGGGCCAATCTGCGATTGTGGGCTGATGACGGGCAAACATGAAGTAATCCCAAGGTAAGGTTAGCCGACATCCGGGAACTACCCCATTTTAATGGACACAAGGACTTAGCCGGACACGGGATAATGTCCGGTTAGTGCTTACCGGGCATTGAGTCTGTTTAGTCGCCTCCGTCACTCGACCACACTCCGGACAGCTCATGTTATAAGTACCCCTTTAGCGAACGTGATAGCAACGATTCGGCTGGCTTGATGACGAACCCGATGTCCGACATACCACTCCTTGAGCGTGGGCCCGAAACACCGACGAATCTGTTCATCATGAAACGCAATGTTTTTGTTTGCCTGGCACTGTTCCTGGTTGGACTCGCCATCCTGCGTTCTGCCATCACAACCCGCCTCGACGGCTTCACCATCGATGAGGCCTATCACATCGCCGCTGGCGTCTCTTACACGAAGTACCACGATTTTCGAATCAATCCTGAGCATCCACCACTTGTAAAACTCTGGGTGGGCGGTATCGTTCAGGCTACCGGATTTCGACTGGATGCTCTTCACCCATCCAACGAAAAGGAGGCGGAACGATCGTATACGGAACGCGCGGTTTTTCGGCAGAACGACCCCGATTCCGTGCAGCGGCGCGCAAGGGTGGCGATGTATGTGTTGAACGGCCTGCTGTTGCTCGCTCTGGCCCTCGCGCTGGAGCGCACTTTCAACGCGGGCGTTTCCCTCGGTACACTTCTCTTCCTTGCTATCGACCCGACAGTTGCCGCGCACCTGCCCGTGGTCATGACCGATCTGCCGGTGGCGCTCATCTCGACAACAGCTGTTGTCCTCGCTGCAAGAGCCTTTCGCGAATGGATTTGGACCGACCTTGCGGCTTGCTCCGCATTTCTCGGGCTTGCTCTGGCGACGAAACATTCCGCACCAGTCGTACTCCTGAGCCTAGGTCTCATTGGAGCCACACTTGCCATCGTTCAGCCGCTTCAGTCGTCAAGGGAGTCGCGGTGGCTAAAGGTGGTGAACGTTGGTGCGGTACTCATCGGCGCAATGGTCGTCCTGTGGGCTTCCTACCTCTTCCGCTATTCCGAATCTTCCAATGGACTGGAGACGTTCAACCGTCCTTTAGCAGAAAAAATCAACGACGTGGCTTCGCCCCGCTATCACGCCGTGCTCTCCACGATGGCTGCTACCCACGTTGTGCCCCGCGCCTATCTCTGGGGTTTTGCAGACACCGTCCGTGCGGGAATGGAAGGTCGCGAGAATCCTCAGCTGTTTCTGGGCAAGGTATATAGCTTCAAGGCCCCAAAATATTTCTTCCCCACAATGATTGCCGTCAAAGTGCCTATCGGTCTGCTCGCGCTGTTGATAGTCGGGCTGTTTCTCTTTCTCAGCCGGCGCATTCCGTCGGACTGGATCGTACCTTGTTGGGTTGTGGTTAGTGTCGCGGGCTTGTTTCTGCTCGTTCTTTCGACTGGAGCGACCTATGCAGGCATCCGTCACGCTTTGCCTGTAGTTGTGCTGCTTTCCGTTTTTGCAGGGATCAGCGTGGAGATGGCGCTGTCGTCCAAAACACGGCAACTCAAGATCGTCGTAGCGCTCGCTTTCATCGTCGCGACAGTTTCAGCGCTGCCCCAGATGCGGCCCTGGGAATATTTCAATGAATTCGGCGGTGGAACCGCGAACGCCTACAAATATTTCAGCGATGAAGGCGTGGACCTCGGACAACGGTCGAAAGAACTCGCGGAATACTACCGACGGGAGCTGAAACCAAATGACCTCCGGCCCATCTGTTTTTATGACACTCCGGACGCCGAGAAGGTCGCAAGAGGCGTCGACTGTTTTGGGAGCGACAAGGAACACGACCGGGCGCGCGTCGAACTCCCGGAAAGGTCGGGAACCATCTTTGCCGCGCCATCCGACTTCATTCGACAGAGCTATTGGGATCGCGCTGCCTTGCGGGAAGCCACCCCGGTGAAGCGATTGGGAAATCTATTCATCTTCCGTGGCACCTTTTACCTGCCTGGACAGGCGGCCCGAGTGTTTTACTACCGTGGACTCGAGAAGATTTATGGCGAGAAACCTGATGATGCGGAGGCGGAAAACGCGTTTCGTAGCTCCGTAGAACTCGACCCAACGGCCTATTTCGTTGACATTGAGCTCGGAAATCTCTACCTGAAACGCGGCTCTCGCGAGGAATGTGTGCGCGCCTATTCCGAAGCACTCAAGTACGCGCCGCATGAGCCCGAGATTCGTTCGGCGCTTCAGAATCAGATTGAGCGTGTTTCCCGCGATGCGCTGGCAGGGATCAATCCCCTGCGCGACCCCAGCTTGGAATGATGCCTCGGGCAGCTAGTTTCAGTTCGGTGCCTAGCCGAAGCCGGATTCCGAAACACACCTTGTCAGGCGTGGAGAACCTCTTGCACTATGCGAAGTGCCGTTCAAGATTAGCATCAGTCCCCTTAGAGCGGATGCAGACGTCCAGATCAAGATACGGGAACTCGATTTCGACTTGCTTTTCCCTGTCAGTTTTTGAAGCTCCCATTGTTTACGCCTCCTTGGGAAACCGTCTTCATTGGCAGAGACGACACACTTGGGAAAAGGATGCAACACGCAACGATCCGCCGAATTGTTTAGTGCTGCCCTTTAGGTTGGAACTGATTCGGCTCGCAGCGTAGCCAGCGTGAAAGATTATAGGTTGGTGATTGCTGCCGTGTAGCCGACCGCTGGTCAAATGACCAGCCGATTCTGGGGTTATGAGTGCTATCGCGAGTTTCCGACACCTATCTTTCTCAATGGTGCTTCACAGGGTGAGACGAGAAGAGCCTGAGCAATATCTGCACCTTTTTTTGATCGAGCTGTTTTCCTGCCTTCGGTCGTATCCTGATAGCCGGTTATAGCCCAACACTTAGGATGTACCGTGAGGTATGCCGTGAACCCTGTCATGAGATCATGCGTTCTCCTGATACTCCTCTTTGATGTCAGCTGCGTGCCAGCTCGATCTCAGACCGATTCTCGTCCTCTTGTACAGATCGATTCCGGCACGCTCGCTGGCGCGCACTTCGGCACCGCGCCGGACGAAGTCATGTTCCTTGGCATTCCTTACGCCGCGGCGCCGACCGGGGAGCAGCGCTGGAAACCTCCTCAGCCGGTCGAGAAATGGCCGGGCACGCGCAAGGCGAATGCATACGGTGGGGTTTGCCCTGAACCCGAAGACCCAGATCAAGACGAAATCACAAAGGAAATGGTCCGAGTCGATCCCTATTACACCTACCGCACCGACGAAGACTGTCTTTATCTGAACGTGTGGACGACCAACCTACCGGCAGATCATCCCGCCGCTAAAAAGCTCCCTGTGATGTTCTGGATTCACGGTAGCAACCAAACCGGCCAGAGCTTACCTTTTGGCCCGACGCTGGCGCGAAAGGGAGTGGTCTTGGTCACTACGAACTATCGCGTTGAGGCGCTGGGCTGGCTGTCTCATCCTGCCCTCACCGCGGAATCCCCACACCACGCCTCGGGAAATTATGGCATTCTCGACCTAATCGCGGGTCTGCAATGGGTGCAGCGCAATATTCCCCAATTCGGCGGAGACCCAGCGAACGTAACCATCTTCGGCGAGTCGTCGGGTGGAATGATGGTTTGCTTCCTGATGTCGTCGCCGCTAGCGCGTGGCCTGTTTGAACGCGGCATTTTAGAAAGCCTGGGCTGCGCCGATACCATCACTCCCGAGTTGAAGAATTTCTCCCACTATGAGGGGGGCGTCGGTACCGCCGAAGAGAACGGCCTGCGCCTTATGCGGGACCTGAACATTCCAAATGGTCCCGAGGCACTGGCCAAACTACGTGGGAAGACTGCAAAGGAAATTCTGGACGCCTCGGACCGTGACCGAACTGTGACCTTCGACATTGAAAGTACTATCGACGGCTGGGTACTCCCCGAGCAGCCAGCGACCACGTTTGCGCAAGGACGGCAGGCGCACGTGCCAGTGATCGTTGGGAGCAACGCGGATGAGGGGACGACCGTGATTGAGGAGACACTGCACGGCCCGCCGACCCTGGCCAATTACAAGGCCTTCCTGAAAAGCGAGTTTGTGAATGACGCCGACGCCGACGAAATTTTTCACATGTATCCAGCAACCAACGATGCGGAAGCTCGCGCCGCGTTCATTGCCTTCGACACCGACTACGAGTTCGGCAATTCCGTCCGTGTCATCGCCCGCGATACGGCGCTCGTCGGACAGAAAGCGTGGTTCTACTACTTCTCCTATCCGGCGAGAGCCAACTTTTACGCGGATAAAGGCGCATTCCACGGTATGGAGCTTAAGTTTCTTACCGGATGGTTTTATCCCAGCCACTGGGGCAATCCGAATGCCGAAGACAAAAAGCTTGTGGATCTAATGACGGGATACTGGACGCAGTTCGCCAAGACCGGCGATCCCAACGGCCCAGGTCTTCCGCCATGGCCGGTCTACGATCCTAAAGCAGACTTGGTCTTGGAAATCGGACACGAGGTAAAACTGCGGCCTGCTCCCCACGCCGACCGCTTTGCTGTGTTCGAGCGCAGCCTGAATGGCCGGCTCGCCTCGATACCGAAGTCAAGCCAAGTGCCAGCCACGACGCCGCAGAAATGAACGAAGGACGTGACTGAAACGGCATATCTCGAATCTTCATTGCGGCATACAAATTCGGATGGTTGCAGGGTTCGCGGAAATTATTGAAAGGAAAGAACTTTTGGTTGCGGGGGCCTGCAACCATCCGAATTTGCTAGTGCTGCCATTCCGAATGGAATTGACTCGCAGAACTGCATAGCGAATATGAAACTTCAAGGTTCCGGATTGTTTCCGACAAACTGGTCGTTGTCCCCTCGCGGCTCGAACCCTGATCCTCGTGTTTGCTCGCGTCACGCTCGACTACTTCAGGTACTGGTCCAGCCAATCCAGCCATCGGCTGTACACGTCCCGATAACGAACGGGGTCGTCGGGAAAGTGTCCGGGAACCGGGTAGGCTACGAATTTCACTGGCACTCCGTTGTCCTTCAAGGCATGGTAGAGCTGGTAGGACTGCGTGATGGGTACGCGCGCGTCTCCCGTATCGCTCATGATCAGCGTCGGCGTCTTGATCTGGGCAGCGTAGGTGATCGGCGACTGCGCGACGTAGTCCTTCATGTTGCCTCCCACCCACGGAGAACCCTTGAAGAAGTAGCGCGAATAGGAACCACCCATGTCCGATAGGTTGTGCTCCTCGTTCCAGTCGGTGATCGAGGCTCCCGTTACCGCCGCCTTCCAAATGTGGTAGTGCCCAATCAGCCAGCTTGTCATGAAGCCGCCATAGGAAAACCCCGAGACCGCAATTTTCGACTCGTCGACAAATCCAAGTTTTTTCACCGCGTCGATTCCTGCCATCACGTCGCGCCCGGGCCCGTCGCCGGCATCGTTGTAGATAGCACGCTGGTAAGCATTGCCCAGGTTGTCGCTGCCCCGGTAGTTGGGCTCGAAAACGACATACTCTCGTGCTGCCATCAGTTGGCCCAAATCGTCGAATCCGATTGTTGCAGCATCCTGGGGCCCTCCATGAATGTAAAGGACGAGTTGGTACTTCTTGTCTTTGCTGAAGTCGGGTGGGTAGACGAGGATGCCGTCCTCGCGGAACCCGTCCGGACCCTGCCACTCGAAGCTTTCCATCTTCCCAAGTTGCAGCGCGGCTATCTGCTGGTTGAAATTCGTCAGCCGCTTCGGCGCGTCAGTGGGAGAGGTCATGTAATAAAGCTCGGAAGGGTGCGACGTCGTGCTGCCAGGGAATGCAATCTCACCTTTCGGCCCAACGGCGGCGTCAACCCAGTCGTCCGAGGTGGGACTTACGTCGCCCAAGGGCAGTTTGCGAGCCTTGCCTTTGAGCGGTTGTAGCCACATGGAAACCAGCGTACCGTCGTCGCCACCGATCAGCAAAGATTGGCCGTCGGGCATCCAGATGGCGCGCCACGGGTTGCGGTCGATCTCGCGCGTGAGGTCAACGCCGTCGCCGCCCGCGACGGAAGTGACAAAAATTTCGTTGACGTTGCTGTAATCGCCGTCGCGCGGGTACCAGTAGGCCAGCTGTGAGCCATCGGGAGAGAACAGACCAAAGCTTTCGAACTTCTCATGGTTGGTGAGTTTGCGCATCTCGCCGGTCTCGACGTTCAGGATCTGCAAAGTGGTCAGGTCGCCGTCACCGAAATGCGGGTGCTCCTGTCTGGTGAAGGCCAGCGACTTGCCGTCCGGCGACCACGAAATAGGCGAAGCCGGACGATTCGGGGGCGGACTCTTTTGCAGGCTCCACGACCCCGAGGTCAGTCTCTTCGCTTTGTCACCTCCGGCGTTCCCGCCCTCGGCACTCACCAGCCAAATATGAGAAGAAGTCGGCGCGGCGGTCGCCAAGTAGTCGTTGTCTCCCACCTCGAACGAGTCGTTGTGCTTATCGATCCCTTGCTGGTTGGTTGGGTCGTCGCTGGTGACGTATGCGATGTCCTTGCCATTCGGCCGCCAGGCAAACTGTTCAACCCCGTTGGGCGCATGGGTGACTTTCTTCGCGTCGCCGCCGCTCATCGGCATGAGGAAAACCTGCGGGCTGTCTTCCTTTTTTGTGGTGTCGTCTTTCTTGTCCTTGCTGTACGGCACGACCGCCACGAATGCCAACCTGTCGCCGCTCGGGGACCAGCGCGGAGACCCCACATCCTTGCGGTCAAAGGTCAGCACTCTCTGGGCGCCGGTCGCCACGTCGACCAGCACCAGTTCGTTGTCGTAGCGGTCTTCGTCGAAATTCTGCCGCGAGACCACGCAGACGATTGACTTGCCGTCTGGCGAGATCTGGGGATCGGAAACGGTCACGACCTTCGCCAAGTCGTCGAGTTGGATTCGACGCTGTTGAGCTGACGTAGTGGGTGACGCAAGAAGAACAGTCAGCAGCAGCGTCATCATTATCGTTGCCAGCGCTCGCGACGGTCTCCGTCCGGCAGCGGAGCGGAGGTTCGATTCCTGAAGACAACAGTTGAAAGTGGAATGGTTCTTTGGCAAAGAGGCGGGCATAGCCGAGTAAACCCCCTGCAATGGAATTGGGCCCCAGTGCATGACGCCGACGGCTTTAGAATGCGAAGTTAATATTACACAAGAACCCCTAGAACTATAGGGAATGGATAACGGGCAAGCCGGAAGCAATATCCAGAAGGACCGATTTGCGCCATTCCATACTGCTGCTTGCGACTTCTTGAACGTCGGCCAGTTCAGGCATTAAAATCGAGCGAACCTGCGATCAATTCTCCGCAACCTCTGGTCGCCCACGCCATTCATTGCCTGCTTTCCAGCGTGCTTGGTACAAGTTGCAAATGGTCAAATGAAGGTAACCTAGCCTCAATCTCCTTGGGTGGATTGCTTCACTAGCTAAACGAGCGGGGAACAGGAACTTTCCTAGCCGCACCAGATGGCGCCCGATGTAACCCCGAAGGGTCCACCCTGGCATAAGAAAAATCGAAGATTCTCAAAATAATCGGAGAGATTTTGCTCTAAAAACCCCTCTGTATATATGAGGGCACAGAATTCTCGCGCGTGCCCCCAGCGACCTAGGTCAGACCGTCCCACTTCGGCTTTGCCCTGGCGCGCAACGTTCCGGTAACGGCACTCCCTCACTGTGGGCCTATCGACCCCATGAAAATATCAGGACCCCATGTGGCTGCAACCCAATACCCACCGGATCATTTTCACAGCCGCCTGATGAGTGAAAGCCGCTTTGAGGACCCGGTTGTAAGAGGCTACCTGAAGCGCTCTTCAGTACCAGACTTCAGGCGCAGGAGTTTTGCGCTTCAGGTCGGAGGGGTGCAGTGGACTTCACCCCGGCACTGGACCCATAGCCTTTATTCACTTCACCTTGGCCGTGAAGCGAACTTGTAAGAAACAGGGTAAATACACCGTGAAAAACAAGCCCGGAGGCACGCGGCAAAACTCGGATGGGGCGGGAGCGACCCCACCCTTTGACGCACCGTGCGTCACGGTTGCTCGTGGGGTCGCTCCCGCCCCTCCCGTGTGCTGCGCGCAACCTGTTTGGGCCACGCTACGGAGTCCCAGAAAGCATTTGTAAAGCGCACGGCATTACATCTTGTAGGTAAAAGGAGTGGAAGTGCTCTACGACGCCTTACCACCGCACGTAACCCTTGTCATAGTCGTGGACCCAAACGGCAAAGATTACCGAAAACCGAATTTTGCTGGTGAGGTTTCCCCGTTTTTCCTCCTCTGTATAGATGAGGGGAGTTTTTGCTCAATGCTCAACCACGAGCGTGGGACCGCCACTGTAACCTGTGAAGCACTCAGGGCGACGAACGGGCAGGTCTTGCGGGAGCAATTCGAGCACCTGCAGGTAGGAGGCTGTGCGATTAGCGTAGGTATACATCCCCGAATAGCGAGACAACGACCGCACTTATGCCGCGTATTTTGCTGTGCAGGCCCTTCGCCGGGTCGCCGCAGCAGACGACGAATCCGCTGAGACAGGGTGAAGAGGATAGAAATGACGCTCTGCACTTTTATCTTTGTCACTTTCTTCACCTTGTAGTGGAGCAAAGTCCTTGTCCGTCAGAGGAACGGAAACACTGCGAGGAGAAAAGGTGCTATGGACAAAACATCAAATCGGGCGGGAGCGACCCCACTTTTTCGGCTTTCAGCCGCCCAAAAAGTTCGTGGGGTCGCTCCCGCCCTCGGCACGCCGGTGGCGTGCTCTAGGATTGCCGTGCAGGGATGCGGCAAACAATTTGTAATGCAGGCTGCACTACATCTCGAAAGCGAGAAGGAGGAAAGGACATGGCACTACTGAAAGCACCATCGAAACAACCAAAAACTACAACCCTTCAAGTTCGCTTGGAGGAGGGCGTCAGAAACAACCTAGACAAATATGCCGAATTCATCGACACCAACGCTTCCTACGTCGTGAGTGAAGCACTCAAGCTCCTGTTTCGGAAGGATGAGGAGTTCAAGCATTGGCTAGGACAACATCCGAACAACGGCAACCAAGAACAAACGCAAGGAGACGCTCTTAAAAAGACCGCTTAGCAAATATGAAGTCCCATCCAACCCAATTCGGTGTGCGCGAGAATACAGCGTCCTCAAGACAGCATGGCTCGCGCCTTGTATCGAGTTCGTCGCTCTTGAAGTCCGCAAAGCCGTCAGGAAACGCGCCTGAAGACAAGCAATCGCCAGCGCACAGGTGTCCCCTACGAGCAGAGACGGTCCATCTCTCCCTAGGCGAACCAGAAAACGCGGCCACAGGAGAAGAAAGAAACGACGCCACCGGTCTTGCAACTGAGTTGAACGGGCGCGGCGAACGATCCGGCATTGAACGTCCGCTGACTTGTGAAGAAGCAGCCGAACTCGTGCGTGTTCACCCCAAGACCGTCAAGCGCATGGCGCGTGGTGGCAAGGTGCCAGGGCATTTTCGCTTTGGTCGCTGGTTCTTCTATGCATCGGAGCTGGACTGCTGGATGCGAACAGAGTTACATTCGTCGCGTCACTCGTGCCGCTAGAACAGACTAAGGAGAAATCGTCATGTTCAAGCGAGCACGGCATCAGTTCGGTTGGTTGGAGAAACGAAAGAGGAAACGAGGCCCCGAGGTTTGGGTTTGGCGATACCACGAGAATGTCCGCGGCAGAAAGGGAAAGAAGCCTGCGGTTGTCGTCGGCGATGTGAGGCAGTATCCGACGAAATCAGAGGCATGGAAAGCTGCTGAGGGCATTCGATTGGCAGTCGGCAACCCCGTGCAGTCGGACCTTGTAACTTTTGGTGGGCTCATCAATCGCTTCTTACGTGAAGCATTGCCTGAGCGGAAGGGAACTGCCGACCGGTATCGTTCGTGGATTCTGAATCACATCAATCCACGATGGGAGGCGGTGCCGCTTTCAAAGGTCAAACCTTTAGCCGTAGAGATGTGGATTAAGGGATTGAACCTAGCACCGAAGAGCAAGGGCCATGTTCGAAGTGTGATGCATATTTTGTTTGAGTGGGCGATGCGCTGGGAACTCATGGACTACAACCGAAACCCGATGAGCTTGCTCAAGCTCAAAGGACTTACCAAGCGAGTGAAGGAACCACGCGCTTTGTCGGTTGAGGAACTTCAGAGTCTCTGGGCTCATCTCGATGAAGACACTCGGACAATGTCCATGGTAGATGCATCACTCGGACTTCGAGCAAGCGAGTTGCTCGGGTTGCGCTGGGAAGACTTCGACTGGAAAGGTTTACGAGTCAAGATTCAGAGGTCCTGGGTCTACGGCAGAGTAGAGGCAGTAAAAACCGAAGGCTCAGAAAAGTGGTTGCCTCTGGATTCGAATCTCGCGGACATTCTTCGTCATCATCGGGAGAAAATGCCCGATGAGTTGTTGAGAACGGGTTGGGTTTTCGTGAGTCCCTTCACCGGCAAGCCATGGTGGGCGCACAAGATTGTGCGGTATCACCTTCGTCCGGCTGCCGAGAAGGCCGGCATCGGTCGAATCGGTTGGCACACGTTCCGTCACACGTATTCGACTCTGTTGCATGCCTACGGGACTGACATGAAGGTTCAACAAGAACTGCTGAGGCATTCCGACATTCGAACTACGATGAACATCTACACGCACACAGTGTCATCAGCACTGCGAGAGGCGAATAGCAAAGTCGTTCGAATGATTTTGCCTGAAAGAAAAACCGCGTGAAATTGCTCACAAAAACGCGGGGGCAATACGGGGGCAGTAGCAGTTCCGAGTTCAGGCAACAAATGACTTACGACTACAACACATTCCGCAGAGTTCCTTTGGACTCTGCGCCTTGATAAATTCGATCCCCACCGCCCCTACCAACCATCCCATGCTTAGAACAGCTTAGCAATTTCGCGAGGCAGCAAAAGGCAAATACCGAGAAAATAGGGAATCCCGACGCAACGACTATAGCGACCGAGTTGATTTTTCCCCTAGGGTTTTGCCTTAAAGGGATTAAAGACCGAAACGCCTAGATGGCCGAAATCGCGTTCGTTCCGAGTGGCGACGGTGAGGCCGTGAACGCGTGCCGTCGCCGCTATCATGGCGTCTTCTGCAAGCGTATCCGAACGACCGTACATCAAGCGCGCATATTCGCGAAAGCACGCTGAGTCCACAGGTAAAACCTGCGAGGCGCGTTCCAAATGGGCTGCCCAAGCTTCGATTTCGTTCGCCTTCAGAGGGTCCTGTCGGCGGGTGATCTCCACGCCCCTCTGAATTTCTCCGAAGGTTACTGCAGAGAAGAAAACTTGTCCCAATTCGAGGCTTTGAAGCCAGGCGAATGCACCGCCATGCGGCTTCGGCTTGCGCATCTCAGACACGACATTCGTGTCGATTAGGTATCGAATCAATCGTACACCGGAGGCCGGCGCGATTTCACCATCCCACGATTGGGGAGGGGAATCTCGAATCGTGGGCCATCACCGAGGAGGACATCTTTCCAGGTCAGACGTTTCTCGTCTCTGAGTTTGCGCCATTCATCGATGGAAACGACGACAGCAGTGTCAATTCCACGGCGGGTAACGACTTGCGGTCCCTTTTCGATAGTGTCGTCAATAAGTTCGCTGAAACGTGCTTTGGCTTCCTGTAACTGCCATTTGGTCATGAACTACTCCTCAGGTCAGATTATATGGCTAGTCAGATGGCTAGTCAAGTTAGGGTTGTCCTGTTGCCCTGTGGCTCTGGTTCATCTTCGCGAATCGGACGTGGGCTTGTATCCCACGCCCCAGAAAGCCGCCGACTTTATCCGTGTTGCCGTAAAACCTCGCGCTTTAGGGCGGGGATATAAGGCACCTCGGATAAGTTCTGCGCAAATTTCCTTTCTGCCAGAGCTGCTTCTGGGAGTTGGGCTAGTCTAAGTCTGGTTGCCAGGTGCCCAACGTAACCTACGTACGTTACGTTAGCCCTGGCGTATTCCCCGAGCATGATGGAGTTCTGAATCGATGATAAATCTCCAGAAATGAGTAATCGGTGCGGGATTAAAGTACAATCGCTAGCAATTAATCGAGCGAGCACCCGATGGACTCAAAGACATTATCGGGATTTTGTCGTATGGAGTTAATTAAACCCATCGGCGGTGAGACAGATCATTGCCCCAAGGCGATTCATAGAGTGGCGCAATGAAGTTCAATGCTATCCTGCTCACA
>Ga0209773_10000231_pt1 | contig 17094 bp, 15 predicted proteins | sample BogFormECP14_OM1_FD_188244 | JGI IMG/M metagenome (GOLD analysis project Ga0209773, IMG submission 188244) | Bog forest soil microbial communities from Calvert Island, British Columbia, Canada - ECP14_OM1 (SPAdes) (version 2) | ecosystem: Environmental > Aquatic > Freshwater > Wetlands > Bog ... | reverse complement strand
GGCAATGGCGTCGCCCAGTACGCGACATAGCGGGCACGGCCGTCTCGATAGTCTTACAATCACAGGCCGTCGATCAGAGTGCCGAGAGCCAGGACGACATAGGCCGCCACGACGAACCAAAAGGCGTGCGCGGAAACATATTCGATCTGAAAGCGCGTGCTCGCGACGCCTACGATCGCCAGCAACAATGCGATCACGAAAGTGAAATGGTGGGGCTGCTTGGTTCGAAAGAACTCGCAGCCATCCCGACCTGCTTTCACTGTAGGCGAGCGCAATCGCCCGTCGACCCTCGCCCATGACATAGGCGATCGAATGGCTCCCCGGAAGGCGCCGCGGGTGGAAGAGCGCTGCCGTCACGGCATCATCTACGCGCGCGCCTTGGCCGTCATCAGCAGCGGATCGCGCGGGCGCAGGGTGATCCCCTGCCGCGGCCACACCGATTGGCCGTGCGCCATGCGAAGCTCAAAGTTCTTCACCAGGCTCGCGAGCATGAGCCTGGCCTACGCGGCCTCACTCCTCGAAAACCGCTGAATCGCCAGCAGCCGACGCCAGGTTCGATGGCGTTCGTCGACCAAGCTTGATATAATTGCAAATATCGGGATTTTGAAATCCCGCGGCGTTTTCGCTGGCGGGCGCCGACCTGTTTTACTCGACTGTCATTCGAGGGAGAAAGCGTGTCCGACGAAGGCGATCTGATAAAATCGATCCGCACGATTGCCGACTATCCCAAGCCCGGGATCCTGTTTCGTGACATCACCACGCTGCTGGGCGACGCTCGCGCCTTTCGGCGGGCGATCGACGAATTGGTGCAGCCCTGGGCCGGAACCAAGGTCGACAAGATCGCGGGAATCGAAGCGCGCGGCTTCATTCTCGGCGGCGCGATCGCGCATCAGCTCTCGGCCGGCTTCGTGCCGATCCGCAAAAAGGGCAAGTTGCCGCACACGAAAGTATCCATCGCGTACAGCCTCGAATACGGGCTGGATCAAATGGAAATGCATGAGGACGCGGTGAGCCCGGGCGAGCGGGTGTTGCTTGTCGACGATCTCATCGCCACCGGCGGCACCGCGGAAGGGGCAGTCAAACTCTTGAAGCAGATCGGCGCGGACATCGTCGCGGCTTGCTTCGTCATCGATTTGCCGGATCTCGGCGGCGCCGCCAAAATCAGAAATCTCGGCGTGCCGGTGCGCACGCTGATTTCCTTCGCCGGGCATTGAGACGCACCACGATTCGGGGCCGGAACCCGGCGCTCATCGAGATCCCTCGACCTCCTCGCGCAAAATCTCCAGTTCCAGCCAATCGTGCTCGGCCTTTTCGAGCTCCGACCGCTTGGCGGCGTAGGCGCCGGTCGTGCGCCGAAAGCCCTGCGGATCGCGTTCATGCAGGCTCGCATCCGCGAGCGCCCGTTCGAGTGAGGCGAGTTCGCGGCGCAGATGCTCGATCTTCTCGGGCAGGATCGAAAGCGCGCGGCTTTCGTTGAACGACAGCTTTCGCTTGGGAACCGCGCGGTCCGGCTTGTTCGGCGCCGCTTTTTCCGCCTTTCTCGCGGCTTGTCTGGACGGTCCAGACAAGCCATAGCCGCGCTGCGCGACCATGTCGGAATAGCCGCCGGCATATTCGACCCAGCGTCCGCCGCCCTCCGATACGAGGACCGAAGTGACGACAGAATCGAGAAAATCTCTGTCGTGACTGACCAATAGAAGCGTGCCGGCATAGTCGGCCAGCAATTCCTGCAGCAGATCGAGCGTCTCGATGTCGAGATCGTTGGTCGGCTCGTCGAGCACGAGGACGTTCGAGGGAAGCGCGAGCGCGCGGGCGAGCATCAGCCGGCCGCGTTCGCCTCCGCTGAGCTTGCCGATCGGCGTTCGCGCCTGCTCCGGCGGAAACAGGAAGTCTTTCATGTAGCCGAACACGTGCTTGCGCTCGGCGCCGACGGTCACATAGTCGCTGCCGCCGCCGGTCAATGCGTCCACCAGCGTCGTCGTCGGCGACAGCGTCGCGCGCCGCTGATCCAAAGTCGCCATCGCAACCTGTGAGCCCAGCCGCACGATTCCCTCGTCCGGCGGCAACTGGCCCGTCAGCAAGTTGATCAATGTGGTCTTGCCGGCCCCGTTGGCGCCGATGATCCCCAGCCGATCGCCGCGCATCACGCGCAACGAGAAATCCTTCACGATCGGACGGCCCTCGTACGCCTTCGATATCGCCTCGGCCTCGATCACCAGCGCGCCCGACGCCCGAACGTCCTGGGCCATCATCGTCGCGACGCCTACGGCTCGCTGCGCTTCGCGCCGCTCCCGGCGCATCGCCGATAGTTCCCCGACGCGGCGCATGTTCCGCTTGCGCCGCGCGGTGACGCCGTAGCGCATCCAATGTTCCTCGGCGACGATCCGCCGATCGAGCTTGTGGCGCTCGGCCTCCTCTTCTTCGAGCTTTTGATCCCGCCAGGCCTCGAAAGCCGCAAACCCCTGCTCGAGGCGGCGCGTCGCGCCCCGATCGAGCCAGACCGTCGCCTTGGTCAGATCCGCGAGCAGCCGCTTGTCGTGGCTGATCAGGACGAAGGCGGCTCGCGAGTCTTGCAGTTCGCTTTCCAGCCACTCGATCGCGACGAGATCGAGATGGTTCGTCGGTTCGTCGAGCAGCAGGATGTCCGGCTCCGCCGCGAGAACGCGCGCCAGGGCCGCCCTACGCGCTTCGCCGCCGGAAAGTTTTGCGGGATCGGCCTCGGGATGCACGCCGAGATCCTCCATGTACGCGCGGGCCCGGTGCGCGCCATCGTCGTCGTCCAGACCGGCCAGGACAAAATCGAGCGTGGTCGAATAGCCCGTCAGATCGGGTTCCTGCGGCAGGTAGCGCAGCCGTGCGTTGGGCTGCGCGAAGCGGGTTCCGCCGTCCGCCGCGGTCTCGCCGGCGGCGATGCGAAGCAGCGTCGACTTCCCCGACCCGTTGCGGCCGACGAGCGCGATGCGGTCGCCGGGCGAAATCGTCAGCTCCGCGCCGTCCAGCAAGGGCGCGCCGCCGAGCGTCAGCCGGATGTCTCGCAGTTGCAATTGTGGAGCCATATGAAGCAAACTCGATTCCAAACCCATCGATTAGAGCGGCGGGCGAGAAAGGGAAAGGTCCGGGATGGAAACCGCGGTTCTGACGGCGCTGGCCAGCCTCGAGGCTCACAAGAACGAGGTGCTCGCAACCTCGGTCTCCGGGGAATTCGCCCGGGATCCCGATCGTTTCCAGCGGTTTCATGTCGTCCTCGACGATCTCCTGTTCGATTTCTCGAAGCAACGGGTCGAAGCCTTGACGATCGGCCTCCTGGTCGCGCTCGCCCAGGCGGCTGGGGTCGAGGCCAAGCGCGAGGCGATGTTTCGCGGCGATATCGTCAATCCGACGGAACGGCGCTCGGCGCTTCACACTGCGCTGCGCGACCTGACATCGCAGCCCGTCTTCGTCGACGGGCGAAACGTCGCGCCCGATATCGCAGCTGAGCGCGAGAAAATGCTGGCGTTCGCCGACGATGTGCGCGAGGGCCGTGTCCGCGGCGCGCTCGGCCAGCCGATGACCGACGTCGTCAATATCGGCATCGGCGGCTCCGACCTCGGGCCGGCGATGGCCGCGCGCGCGTTGTCGCCCTTTGCGCCTTTGCAGCTGCACGCCCATTTCGTTTCGAACGTCGACGGAGCCGACATCGCGGACACGCTGCGCGGCCTCGACCCCGCACGAACCCTGTTCATCGTCTCCTCCAAGACCTTCACGACCCAGGAGACGATGACGAACGCGCGATCCGCCCGCGAATGGATCAGCAGCGCCCTCGGCGCCGAAGCGGTGTCGGACCATTTCGCCGCGGTGTCGACCAAGCTCGACAAGGTCGCCGAATTCGGAATCCAGGCGGGTCGCGTATTCGGGTTCTGGGATTGGGTCGGCGGCCGCTATTCCATTTGGTCGAGCATCGGCCTGCCGCTCGCGATCGCGATCGGGCCCGCGGAATTCGAAGAGTTTCTGCGCGGCGGTTCCGAGGTCGATCGCCATTTCCGTGAGGCGCCGATCGATCGCAACATCCCCATGCTGATGGGGTTGCTGTCGGTCTGGAATCGCAACATTTTGGGCCACGCCTCCCACGCCGTCATTCCCTACGATCAGCGGATGGCGCGGTTTCCCGCTTACCTCCAGCAGCTGCAAATGGAGAGCAACGGCAAGAGCGTCCAACTCGACGGATCGAAGGCGGCTGCCGCCACGGGCCCCGTCGTCTGGGGCGAGCCCGGCACCAACGGGCAGCATGCGTTCTTCCAGCTGCTGCACCAGGGAACCGAAATCGTGCCGATCGATTTCCTCGCGGCCACGAAGCCGACCGGCGCCGACGATCCCCATCATCACGAACTGCTGCTCGCCAATACGCTGGCCCAGGGCGAGGCGTTGATGCGGGGACGCACGCCGGAGGAAGCCGAACGGCTGACCGCCGCCCAAGGCGCCAGCCCAGCTGAGGCCGCTCGGCTCGCGCCGCACAAGTCGTTCTCGGGCAGCCGACCGTCGTCGACCTTCCTCTACTCACAAATGACGCCGCGCGCCCTGGGCAGGCTGATCGCGCTCTATGAGCACAAGGTGTTCGTGGAGTCGGCCGTCTGGAACATCAACCCGTTCGACCAATGGGGCGTAGAACTCGGAAAGGAACTCGCCTCGCGCCTCGCCCCCATCGTTGCGGACCCGAGTGCGGACCTCGGCCCGCTCGACCCCTCCACCGCGGGGCTGATCGCCCATTTGCGGAAGCTGCGGAGCTAGCGACGAAAACCGAAAGTTGGCGCGCCATTGCGAACTGCCTGGTTTAGAGATCCGTCTGTCAGACCAGCAACTCGCGGCAGTCGAGGTCGTCAACCGCCAGGAAGTTGCGCTCTAGATTGGGCCACCAAACTCGTGCGGGAAGGTTGTTGGTCGCCTGCCAGATCGGGCGCAACATGAGCAAAAGCACCGATCGCCGATAGTCTTCGGCCAAAATTTGCCGACTGTAGGCGCGCACGCCTCGCGCGACGAGCACGTCGTGATAGAAGTCGAGCAGCGGTTGTTCGATGCGACGCCGGCGATCTGGGAACCAGAGCATCGCCATCATGTAGGCGAGATCGGTCGCCCCGGCGCCGATTGTCCAATCCTCCCAGTCGAGTAGCCTCACCTGCTCGTGTTGGTCATCTCGCGGCAGGAAGCAATTCCACCAATGCGCATCGCCATGTATCAGGGTTAGATTTCGACCTTCGTCGAACCGCGCCAGCAGTGGAATCGCCGAATCGAGCAACCTCTCATAGAGGGCCCGCCGCTGCGCCGGCATTGCTTCGCCAAAGCGATCCATGAAACGTGCGAACCGTTCAGCGGAGCTGTTAAAATACTGCGTCCACACTGCATTCGCCGAACGTCCCAGAAAAACGCTCGAGCGTGGATCGTCCCATAGCGCGGCGTGCAGTCGGCCCCATGCCTGTATTGCGCTCCGACACTGGGGGAGCGCGGGCGGCAGCGGGTGCTCCGTGGCTATGAAATGGGTATCTGTCAGGTCTTCGAGCAATAGGCGCCACGGACCAGCTTCGGTCGCGTCTGCCGTCTCGTAGCAGCGAGGCGCGAGCCGATCCGGCAACGCCGAAGCAACGTTGCGATAGAATCCAATTTCGCGACGATTGCCGTAGGGTGGACGGCCGTCGCGCAGATGGCCCATCTTCATGATGAGGGAGGTTGGGGCGCCGACGACTGACCCTTCATACTTTAAACCTAGGCGGAGCGTATGCGAGCGCAGTTTGGTGACCGCACTCAACACCTCGACAGCGCAAACGCGTCCGGAGCCGACCACGCCAGCGCGACGTAGCATCTTCGTGAGATGCTCAGGCGTTGCTGATCCTGGGAGGGATAGCACGGTCACTGCGATGCCCAATCTTTCTCGTCAAGGCGATGATGCCCCGGCGGCGCAGGTCCTGCCAAGGGTCGATCTGCGTCGGAACCGCCCTAATTCGAAGTCGAGCGAATTGGGCGGCAGGGTTTAGTACCCCGAGTCGCTCAAAATGAGGGGCGGGTTGTGCTTAAAAACGCGATTGTCATGCCCGCGTAAGCGGGCATCCAGACTTGGCCGCGCGTGCTGCGGCCCTGGATTCCCGCTTACGCGGGAATGACAAGGTAAAGGACCTCATTTTGAACGACGCAGGATATTAGCTGCGTGGCCCCTCGCCGATCGGCGTCGAAACCCATGTCGAAACGACAACCGACTAACGCGCAGCCGGTTGCCGACTCAGCTCCTCGAGCAGTGGGCGCAGCGCATCGAGTTCGGCGCCGAAACCGCCCCAGTCTCCGGCCTTCAACCGCTCTATCGCCCGATCATAGTGCGCGAGCGCGTCGCGGGCGCGCTCATCGGCTGGGCCCGCGGGCGGAGCGCCGGCGGCCGCCGGCAGCGGGGCGACCGGGACGGATTCCTTGAACAGCGCGGCCAAGGCCGCGGGGAGCGTCTCCTCCATCACCACGCGGTCGCCGTAGGCCGCTATCACCCGCTTGAGTTCCGGCAATTGGCCCGACTCCGCTCGCAGATAAAGCGGCGATACGTACAGGATCGAGTTCTCGATCGGCACGACCAGCAGATTCCCGCGAATAACCCGCGAGCCCATCTGATTCCACAGCGAGATCTGCTGCGAGATCACGGTGTTCTGGTTGATGAGCGCGTCGATCTGGAACGGCCCGTAGACCAGCTTCTCCTTGGGGAACTCGTAGACGATGAGCTTGCCGTACTCGGGCAGATCGCAGCGTGCGGCCAGCCAGGCGATCATGTTCTCCCGCCGGCTCGGCGCCATGGGCAGCATGAGGAAGAACTCGGTGTGCGTTTCGCCGGGCAGGCGCATCATGATGTAGTACGGCGCCATCCTCGTTTCGCCGACGGCGTTCATCCCGCCGGGGGCGATCGGCTCGCGAGGGAACTGCCAGAGGTCCTCGCGATTGTAGAATACTTCAGGCGCCTCCATGTGATAGGCGCGGTACTGCTGAGCCTGAATATTGAAGAGGTCCTCGGGGTAGCGAATGTGCTTTTGCAGATCCGGCGGCATCGCGTCGAACGGCTTGAACAGCGAGGGGAAGATTCGGCGATAGGTCGCGACGATCGGATCGGCGGCGTCGGCGACATAGAACGTTACCGTCCCGTTGTAGGCATCGATGACGATCTTCACTGAATTGCGGATGTAATTGACGTCGCCGCCGTCGGGTTGCGGCGGAGCGTACGGGAACCAGTCGCTCGTGGTGTAGGCGTCCTGCATCCAGAAGAGCCGCCCATCGCTGATCACCAGATAGGGATCGCGATCGAGTTGCAGGAACGGCGCTATCGTCTGCACGCGATCCTGGATGTTGCGATGGAGCATGATTCTGCTCTGGCCGGTGAGGTAGCTGCTGAGCAGGATGTTCACGTCATCGAAATACCAGGCGAACAGCGACCTCCAGGCAATCCCGCCGACGGGAATGCCGTCGGCGCCGCTGTAATTCGCGTAGACGTTGTCGTTCCCCTTGGGGTAGTCGAACTCCGGCGTGCCCCCTTTGACGATCACGTCGCTGCCGGCGCTCTCTCCAAAATAGATCCGGGGTTCGGTGATCTCAGGGCCGCCGGAGGCCACCGGCGGGATATCCTTCAGGTAGAAAATCGGCAGGCCCTCGGCGGACTTCTGGGTAACCGGGGACATGACCACCCCGTTGCCGTGGGTGAACACCAGATGCAGGTTGACCCAGGTTTGGGCGTTGGCTGACAGCAGCGAAGGGTCAAGCTCGCGCGCCGCGAGCGTCACCTGCTGATAGGAGCCGCCGAGATGGTAACGATCGACGTAGACGTCGAGGAATCGGTAGTAGGTGCGGATCTCCTGTAGTTGCGCGTAGGTGTCCATTAGCGGCCGCCAGTCCCACAGCCGAATATTCTCGATGGTCCCGCGGTTGTCCTGCAGCGACTGAAAGGTGAGATTCTGTTCCGCGGCGAATGGCTTCACCGTTATCTGGAGCAGATTGTACGCTTCCCGCGTCAAGGCGATGTTCCGCTGAAGATACGGTGCCTCCAACTGCAACTCGCTCGGCTTGACATAGAAGCGTTCGAACAGCGCCGGGACGACCTCGCCAAACAAGAACGAGCCGCCGAACACCAGCACAGCGGCCGCGATGACGAGGCGGACCTTGCGCAGCCGCACGTTGGCCCAAGCGACGGCGGCGGCGGCGGCGGCGAGGAGGATGAGCAGCCAGAGCGCCGGCAGCTCGACATGGATGTCGGTGTAGCCGGCTCCGACCACGACGTCGTTGTCGTCGTAGAGCAGCAGAAAACGGTCCAACGCGTAGGACCACGCTTTTACCGCGAAGAAGACGCCCAGCAGCGAGGAGCCATGCGCGATGGCGGCGGACGAGACGCTCCACGGCCGAGAATCCGGATCGATGTCGCCATGCAGGAAGTAGATCGAACCGGCCATGAGGCTGGTCAGGAACAGGATCCACAGCAGCCAGTTCTTGATCTCGACGTAGAGGGGAAGCGAGAAGAGGTAGAAGCCGATGTCCTTGTCGAACAGCGGATCGCTCCGGCCGTAGGGCGCCTGGTAGATGAACCGGAGGACGAGGTCCCACTTGCCGGTCTCGCCCATGGCAACGAGCAGTCCGAGGACGAGCGAGACGGCCAGGACGAGCAGACGCCACGTCAACGGAGAAGCCGCGGATCCGTACGACCTCAACGAGGGCCCGGGTAACGCTCGAACGGTCGCAGATCCGGGATCGAACGGCGCCGGAAGCGGGAGCGGCCGCTTCGACGCAAACCGCAACGCCAACATTGCGCTCGCCCAGAGAAGCAAGGTCGAGACTGCAAAGACGACCACGAAGAGAGCGGCTTTCGTGGCCAACATCGTCCAGAAGACGCCGACATACCCGATCGACGAGAACCACGCCCAGTCGACCACGATGCTGCAGAAGCGCGCGAGCGCGAAGAGGAAGGCGATGGCGGCGATCAGCACGCCAATGCGTCTCGAGGGCATGCTCTCCCCGTCGCGCCGTTCACGTCAAAGACCGACAGCCGCCTCCGTTTTGCCGAGCGCAGGAGTCCGCGCCGCGGCGCGAGCCGTCGTCAGATGGAACTTGCCATTAGGGCCGACATTCTCCCGATGTAAAGGGCCGACGCGGCGGAGGCGGCGACGCCGACGCCGGTTGCTCGGCCGATGCACGCGCATCGTGCAGCCGCGACCCCGATGGCGTCTCGCGCTCCTCGCGATGACGACCCAGCCTGCGCGGACGCTGATCTAGTCCTCTATCGCCTGATAGGCGAGCGCGCGGAGATCGAATTGCGGCGGATCGAAGCCCATCATCGACTGAGTCATGAACAGCCCGACCATCTGCTCCCGCGGGTCGACCCAATAGTAGGTCGTCGCGGCGCCCGCCCATCCGAACTCGCCGACCGAGCCCGAGACCGCGGTTTGCGCGACGTCGAGCGCCACGCGCGAGCCGAGACCGAAGCCATAGCCGGGCATGGGCAGCAACCCGATAGCGATCGGGAGGAGCGACATCGGCAGATGATTTGCGTGCATCAGCTCGAGGGTCTTGCGTCCGAGTATCCGCGCGCCGTCGAGATGCCCGCCGTTGGCGAGCATCTGGGCGAAGCGAAAATAGTCGCCGGTAGTTCCGAACAGGCCGTGGCCGCCGCGGGCGAACACTTGGGGGGCGTCGACGGGGTAAGTCGCGGAGAGATCGAGGCGTTCGTTGACGCCGTTGCGCCAAGCCTCGAATACGCCGCGCAGGGTCTGATTGGTTATATCGGGGCGCCCGTACATTGCGCTGAGGCGATTTCTTTTTTCGGGCGGGACCTCGAACGCCGTATCGCGCATCTGGAGCGGCTCGAACAACCGCTCGCGCAGAAACTCGCCGAGCGGGCGGCCGCCGATCACTTCGATAACCCGCGCGATCACGTCGATGCCCACGCTGTAGTGCCATCGCGATCCCGGCTGAAAAGCCAACGGAAACTGGGCGAGGTCCTCGATCGCCGCTTCCAGAGAACAGCTCGCGTCGAAGAGCTTGCTCCCCTTATACATTTCGCCGACGGGAAAGTCCTCGAGCCAATGGTAGGTGAGTCCGCTCGTGTGCGTCATCAGATCGCGCAGGTTGACGGGGCGCACCGGATCGACCAGGGCCCCTTCGGGGTTCAGCACCTTCACGCGACCAAACGCCGGAATATAGGCGGCCACGGGATCGATGAGTCTGCAACGCCCTTCTTCGTACAGCGTCATCAGCGCGGTGCAGACAATCGGTTTGGTCATCGAATAGAGACGGAAGATCGTGTCGGCCGACATGGGCGACCGCGCTTCCTTGTCGCGCCAACCGAACTGCTCGGAATGCACGACTTTTCCGCGACGCGCGATCAGCGTGCTGATCCCTGAGTAAACGCCGCGGTCGACATAGGACTGCATGACCGGCCTGACCAGTTCCAGGCGCCGCCCGCTCATTCCAACAGTTTCAGGCTTCTCGACGGCGTCGGACAAGTTCCCCTCCTCTACGGATATCGATTTCCTTCCCGAAGTACGCCATTCCCCGCGAGGGGGGAAGGGTCGCCGATCACTTCGAAGCCAGCCGGCGCGTGGCTTGGACCAGCCAGCTTCGGGTTTTTCGGTTCACGTGCGGCGAGAGCGTAGCGCGCACTTTTGCGTGATAAGCGTCGAGCCAGGCGACCTCTTCCTCGTCGAGCAGCTTTACATCGATGAGGTTGGCGTCGATGGGCGCCAACGAGATGGTCTCGAAGCCGAACATCTCGCGTTCGGCCCCCGGAACGGCGCGGGGTTCCACGACCACGAGGTTCTCTGTCCGAATGCCGTACCGATCGGCGGCGTAATATCCGGGCTCGTTGGATACGATCATCCCTGGCGCCAACGCGGCCGTTCCGGCCTTGGCGATCCGCTGCGGGCCTTCGTGCACAGACAAGTAGGACCCGACGCCATGGCCCGTGCCGTGGTCGAAATCCACTCCCGCGCGCCATAGGGCCTGCCGCGCGAATGCGTCGATCTGCGCGCCCGTCGTTCCTTTGGGAAAAACCGCGCGCGCGATCGCAATGTGACCTTTGAGCACGCGCGTGAACCGGTCCCGCATTTCCCGGCTGGGCTTTCCCACCGCGATCGTCCGCGTGATATCGGTGGTGCCGTCTTCGTATTGGCCGCCGCTATCGATCAGGAACAGGCCCTTTCCCACCTTCAAATTCGATTCCTCGCTCACGCGATAGTGGGGAATCGCGGCGTGCGGGCCCGCCGCGGCGATGGTCGCGAACGAAATATCCTTCAGCTTCCCCGTCTCGCGTCGAAAGCTCTCCAGGGCTTCCGCAGCAGAAATCTCGGTCAGCCCTCCCCTTGGCGCCTCGCGCTCGAACCAAGCGAGAAATAGCGTCATGGCCGCGCCGTCGCGCACATGCGCCGCCCGCGCGCCCGCCAGTTCGACCTTGTTCTTGCAGGCTTTCATCAACGTGATCGGATCCGGGCCGACCGCCGGCGCGCCGCCCGCGCGTTGAAATGCCTGCGTCAGAATCGCCGGCGCCGTCGAGGCGTCGAACGCCACGCGCGAACCGTCGGCGCCGAGCGCGCCGACAAATCCCAAAAGGCGATCGGGCTCCTCGATGTCAGCCACGTCGGCGAGACGGGCTCGCACGGCATTGGACAATTTTCGCGAGTCGACAAACAGCGTGGGCTTCCCGGATTTGGAAACATGCGCGAAGCTCAGGGGCAGCGGCGTATGCCCTACATCCGCGCCGCGAATGTTGAACAGCCAAGCTACATTATGCGCGTCGCTGACGACAAGTCCTTCCGCCGCTTTCAGCTCCGCCTGAACGCGCGCGATCTTGGCTGACGCGCTCTCCCCGGCCCAACGCTGGGGATGCGCGGTGACGGAGCCGACAGGCTTCGTCGGCCGATCTGTCCAGATCGCGTCGATCGGATTGTTTTCCAGCGGCGCGAGTTCGGCGCCGGCCTTGGCGCATGCTTTGGAGAATCGGTCGACGGCGTCCGGCGTGTGCAGCCAAGGGTCGTAACCCAAACGATCGCCGGGCTTCAGATTGGCCTCGATCCAATCGGCCGGCGCGCTCTCCGCGATGTTGAGCGGTTGATATACAGCCATGTCGACCTGCGCCGGAGCTTGCAGGGTGTACCGACCGTCCACGAACAGCGCGGCCTTGTCCTGAAGCACGATCGCCAAGCCGGCCGACCCGGAAAATCCGGTGAGCCAGAGCAGGCGTTCGTCCGAGGCCGGAACGTTTTCGTTCTGGTGTCGGTCGGCGCGGGGCACGATGAATCCCGCCAGCCCCAGCCTGCCGAATTCCGCGCGCAAGGTTAGCGTCCGCTCGGCGCCGTGCGCGGGGCCGCCGCGGCTGGCGAACGATTGAAACCGGCTTTCGAATCGCTCCGAACGATCTTCTTTCATCCGACCTCCGCGGCCTCGACGACATGGCCGATGAACGGCAGCTCGCGGTAGGCGTGCGCGACATCCATCCCATAACCGACGACGAACAAATCAGGGCAGACGAAGCCGATGAAGTCGGCCTCGACGTCGACCTCGCGCTTGCCCGGTTTTTGTAGCAGCGCGCAAACGAGAACGCGCCGCGCGCGGCGCGCAACCAGCAGATCCTTGGCGTAGGCGAGCGTCCGACCCGATTCCAGAATGTCGTCGATCAATAGGATATCCCGATCCTTCACCGACGATTCGATATCCCTCAGGATCGTGACGACGCCGGAGGAGACCTTCCCCGCTCGATAGCTCGAAAGATGAAAGAATTCGACGTGCGGCTCGAGACCGATGCGATGGAGCGCGCGCAGCAAATCCGCGGCGAACATGAACGAGCCTTTCAGGATCGCGACGACCAAGAGGTCTTTGGGCTCGGCAGCGGCTATCTCCCGGGCCAGCTCGGCGATTCGCGCCGCTATCGTCTTTTCATCGAGTAGAATCTTGACTTGCCGCGCTCCGCTCATGAACCCTCCGCGCCGGGCGTCGCCTTAGTCCCCGCATCGACAAATCTGACTATAACATCGTTCGCCGCTTCCGGCGGCGCCTCGAGTCTGGCTGCGAATCTGACGCGCTCGGCACGCTCGAGACGGCGCCTCGGAGCCCGCGCCGTCCAGACATAGAGCTCCCCGCCGTCGGAACCGCGCAACGCAATCCTCAAGTCGGGCGACGTCGTTTGCGCGGCGCGCAGGTTCACGATCCAACCTTCGATCATGAGGTACCTCTTTTCGCCTGCTTCTCCCAAGCGGGCGCGGACGTCTTGGATCGCGAGGCCACGCGCGTTCACCGGCAGACCGATCGCCGCGTAAGCCGGCGCCACAAAAGGGACCATCGCGACCACGCGCTCTCGCGCGGCCAAGGCCGACATCGACCCCGCCACGAGGCAAGTCGCCGCGAGCGGGATAAAAAGACGGCGCACTGCATTGGCCGATTTTGGATCCCCGGTCGAGTCGCAGGGTCCCTCCGAAGTCCGGGCTGCGCCCAATGACGAAAGGACCGCGGACAATGGAATTCGAGGCGCCGCCGATTCTCGGCCTTCGGGTCGAGATTCGCTCGTCTCGCGCATGAGTGGTTCGCCCAAAGTGTGGTATGAACGCACCCAGGCGCGTCGGGCCATATTCATACCGAATCACCTTGTTTTCTGGCGCGGCCTCGCCGCTGTTCCCATTTGGTCGCGTACGTGGTTAAGGGCGCGTTAAGGATAGTTGCCGCCTTAATGAGGGGTCTCGTGCTGTGCTTCGAGAATGTCGGCCTACGCTACGGCATGGGCGCCGAGGTCGTAGGAGATCTCAATTTCAGCGTCGACCCGCAGAGCTTTCAGTTCCTCACCGGCCCGTCGGGTGCGGGCAAGACGACGATCTTGCGCCTGATGCTCTTGTCGCTGCGCCCGACGCGCGGCACGATCCAGATATTCGGCGAGGACGCGTCCAGACTCGATAAGGACATGATCACCGGCTTTCGGCGACGAATCGGAGTCGTGTTCCAGGATTTTCGGCTTCTCGAGCATCTCACGACCTACGAGAACGTGGCCTTACCGCTTCGCGTCATGGGTCGCGACGAGGCGAGTTACCGCCCCGAAGTCATCGAACTCCTGGATTGGGTCGGGCTCGGCGACCGAAAGAATGCTCTTCCCGCGGTGCTTTCCGGCGGAGAGAAGCAGCGGGCTGCGATCGCGCGTGCGCTGATCGTTCGGCCGGAACTGCTCCTGGCGGACGAACCCACAGGCAATGTCGATCCCGCGATGGCCAAGCGACTCTTGCGACTCTTCGTCGAGTTGCACAAATCCGGTACGGCGATCGTGATCGCAACCCATGACCTGGCTCTGATGGATCAGTTCGGCTATGCGCGACGCCTCGTAGTCGGAGGCGGACGGCTCACTGTATACGACGCGGAAGCGGCATGAGCGACGGTTTGGGCGGCGAACTGCCAATACCCGCCGATTCTCGGTTGAAGCGGGACATGCCATTGGTGCCAGCCGATTCCATCGCCGGACGGGCGCTGGTCGTCGTAATCGCGATCATGACTTTTTTGGCATGCCTGACGGCCGTGGGCGCGTTGCTGATCGCGCAGGCCTCGCAACGGTGGCGAGCCGACGTTTCGCGGGAGGTGACCATCCAAATCAAGCCCCACCCCGGCGAGGACGTACAAGCGCTCGTATCAAAGGCCACTGAGGTCGCCGCGCGCTCGTCTGACGTCGCCGACGTCCACGCCCTGTCGAAGAACGAATCCGAGCGCCTGCTGGAGCCTTGGCTCGGCCAGGGTCTCGATCTCTCTCAGCTGCCGATCCCCCGACTTATCGTGGTGCACATGCAAACCCGACAGCAAGCGGGTTTGGAGTCGTTGCGCGCGGCGCTGACGGAGGCTGTCCCTGAGGCCAGCCTCGACGATCACGCACTGTGGCTCTCGCGTCTCGGCACCATGGCGGACGTCATCGTCATGTTCGCCGCCGCCCTGTTCGTATTGATGATCATCGCGATGGCCACAGCTATCGGGTTCGCGACTCGCGGCGCTATGGCGGGAAACCGCGAAATCATCGAAGTCCTGCATTTCGTGGGCGCGGAGGATCGGTACATCGCAAGGCAGTTCCAGACGCATTTCATGCGGTTGGGTCTCCGAGGCGCGGCGATCGGCGGATCGGCGGCGGCAATCCTCTTCCTGGCGGCCTCGTTGCTTTCGGCTTTATCCAACAGTTCGGCGGGGGGACGGGAGATCGCCGCCCTGTTTGGCGCATTTTCTCTGACGGCAGGGGCGTACGTGGCGATCTTTGTCATTTGCGCGGCGATCGCCGCGCTCACCGGCCTTCTCTCCCGACAGATCGTATTCAATCATCTACGACAGCTGATGTGAGCAGAAGATGGTTCTTGCTGTAAACCTGCGGACTGCGGCCAAGCCAATGTTGATTTTACGCTCGCTGATTTTCAATCTGGCGTTCTACGTGAATCTGATAGTCCTTATGATTTTAGGACTGCCGATGATGCTATTCGGGCGCAAGGGCGTGTTTTTCATGGCGAAGCTGTGGGGATCGACGTCGGTATGGTGGCTCGAAAAAATCTGTAACCTTCGCGTTGAATATCGTGGCGTCGAAAACATTCCAAAAGGGGGTTACATAATCGCAGTCAAGCATCAGTCCTTTCTGGAAACCTTCTCGCTGCTGAGATATTCCCCAGATTTTGCGATAATCATGAAAAAGCAGCTGATGTATATTCCGATGTTCGGACTTTATCTCGTTGTAGGGAAGCAAATTGGGATCGACCGCCAACGCGGCCACAGCGCGCTTTCGCAATTGATAGAACAAGGGCGCGCCGTCCTCGGGGCCGGTCGCCAAATCTATATATATCCCGAGGGAACCCGGCGACCGCCAGGAGCTCGTCCGATGTATAAGTTTGGCGTCGCCGCGCTTTATGAGGCAACAGGAGCGCCATGCCTTCCCGTCGCAGTCAACACGGGTCTGTTTTGGGGTCGACGGGGATTCCGACGCCGGCCGGGAACCGCGGTCATCGAGTACCTTCCGCCGATCCCTCCGGGGGTCGACCGCGACGCCTTCGCCGCCCGGTTGGAATCTGAGATCGAAGCCGCGTGCGCGCGGCTCAATGAGGAAGCCGTCGTCGCCGATCCCTCCCTCGCATCCTTTCTGGCCGAACGCGAAGTCGCTTGACTGTGGGTCGTTGACCGCGATCGCTCCGTCACCGGCCGCTGAGGAGCTCTACGACGGCCGCGGCTAGAGTTCGGCAAATCCGGCCTCGGTCAACCGAATCACGCCGAGTTGGAGCGTAATCCAGCCCTGCTCCAGCGCATATTCAACAGCGGCGTCGTAATCGGGAGCCCTTCCCAGATTGTGGGAAAGGAACTCGGCTTTGACGTGACTGAATTTCAGGCTCTGTTTCGCTTGCACGCGCCTACCGCGGAAGATCGTCAGCACCGAGCGAGCATAATCTTCGTCGGCCGGCAAAGTCGCCATCGTTGTGGCCTCCAAATTCGGGAAGACGCCACCTCCCCGCGGCATGAATTCTCCCGCCCCGTCGCGGGCGGAAAGGACGCGCCTCCCCACGCAATCCCCATATTGGCGCCGATCGGAAGAGGCGCCACGGCCGTGCGACGACTTGCGGCGCTGCGTCGCATAGCGGGCGATGGTGTCGACCGTAGGGCGGGGAGGTCTCCAGCGGGCGCATCCGGGTACGTCTCGAGCGTTCAGGCCTCGAGGCAGGCGAATCGTATCGGTCGCCGCGTAAGCGATCGAGAGGGAATGCCGGCGTTTTTGATAAGGCGACGGCGCGGAATAAATGCTTCAACCCGACGTTCGCAGCGCAGCCCGCGCGGCCCGTCCGGAGAAGCGGAGCGTGTTCGTCGGCTACCGCAGCATAACTCTGTAGTTGATTATTTAATTATCCTCTTCATGTAAGCATTTTTGACGCGTCGGGGCGAGCGGATCGGTTTTCGCGCGGAATTCCCTGCTCATTCCCTGCGCACCGAAAAAATTCCCTGCGCGCGCGAAAAAATTCCCTGCGCGCTCGCGTAGGGAATTCATCCGCAAACGACTGAATTCGCAGATGTTTTCGAGACAGATGTTCGCAAAAAAGGGCTGATTCGACGAAATTCCCTGCGTTTTTCCCTACGACC
>Ga0209773_10000230_pt1 | contig 17095 bp, 12 predicted proteins | sample BogFormECP14_OM1_FD_188244 | JGI IMG/M metagenome (GOLD analysis project Ga0209773, IMG submission 188244) | Bog forest soil microbial communities from Calvert Island, British Columbia, Canada - ECP14_OM1 (SPAdes) (version 2) | ecosystem: Environmental > Aquatic > Freshwater > Wetlands > Bog ... | reverse complement strand
AAATGGCCCTTGCCGTTGGAGTGGCGAAGGCATACGCAGCGCAGCAGGGCAGCTGTTAGCTACTAGCTTCTAGCTTTTAGCTAAAACGAATCAGTCGGATAGAAAGAATGAGCTAGCAGCTAAAGGCTAATAGCTAAGAGCTAAAATGGCAGATTTTCTCCTTGAAGTTGGACTTGAAGAGATTCCCGCGCGCATGATTGCGGCGGCCCAGGGTGAGCTTGCCCGGCGTGTGGAAGAATTGCTGACGCGCGAGCGGTTGCTGAGCGGGGGTGCTGTGACCAGTTATTCGACGCCGCGTCGCCTGGCGGTGCTGGTGAGCGATGTGCTTGCGGCGCAGGCAGACGCCGAGGAGCAGCTGACCGGGCCTTCGTGGGCAGTGGCGTTCAAGGGTGGCGAGCCGACTCCGGCGGCGCAGGCGTTTGCCAAGAAGGCTGGCGTTGAGGTTGCAGCGCTCCAGAAGGTTACGACTCCGAAGGGCGAGTATGTTTCGGCGACGGTGCTGCGCAAGGGGCGCTCGGCTAACGACATATTGAAGGAGTTCCTGCCGAAGGAGCTTGCGGGGCTGTACTGGCCGAAGAACATGTACTGGCGCGCTGGCAAGCCGGAGCGTTTCGTTCGTCCGGTGAAGTGCCTGCTGGCGATTCTCGATCATGCGATTGTCCCAGTGGAGTTTGCAGGCGTTCATGCGGGCAATCTCAGTTACGGGCATCGCATTCTGCATGGCGGGCATGCTGTGACCATCAACAAGCCTGCTGAGTATGCCGCCGCGCTTGAATCGGCCAAGGTGCTGGTGGATGTGGAGGCGCGGCGGCAGCGGATCAGGAAAGCTTTGGACGCAGTAACGCGGACTATTCCTGGCGCTCGCTGGCGTGAGGACGAGGCGCTGGTCGATACGGTGACGCATCTCACGGAATGGCCTTCTGTGCTGCTTGGCGGCTTCGAGGCGGAGTATCTCTCGCTTCCGGAAGAAGTGCTGGTTACGGTGATGCGCGATCACCAGAAGTACTTTGCCGTGGAAGATGCTGCGGGCAAGCTCGCTCCGCATTTTCTGACTGTGCTGAATACCGAGGCGAACGAGCAGGGAATTGCTGTCATTCGCCATGGCAATGAGCGCGTGCTGCGTTCGCGGTTCAGCGATGCTCGGTTCTTCTGGAACTTCGATCAGAAGATTCCGCTGACGGATCGCGTGGAGATGCTCAAGTCGGTGACCTTCCAGAAGGATCTGGGCAGCTACTACGTCAAGACCGAGGCGAACCTGCGTATCGCTGAGCAACTCGCGGACCTGGTTGCGCAGCGGGGCGTAGACGTCGACGAATTCGCGCTGCTGACCGCAACTCGGCTTGCCAAGACTGATCTGACTGCGGAGTTGGTGAAGGAGTTTACCGAGCTTCAGGGTGTTGTTGGCGGCCTCTATGCTCGCGCTCAGGGACTTGGCGAAACGGTTGCGCAGGCGATCTACTCGCAATACACGCCTGCTTCGACTGACGATGCTATTCCGGAGACGGTTGAGGGGCAGATTCTGGGGCTTGCTGACCGCTTCCAGACGATTGCGGCCATGTTTGCCATCGGGCTTGAGCCTACTGGTTCGAAAGATCCGTTTGCGCTGCGGCGGGCTGCGAATGGCGTGGTCAAGATTTTGGCTGAATCTGAGCTGCCGCTTACTTTCTCCGACCTGGCGAAGGCTACTGGTGATTCGTCGCAGGAATCTCTGCCCGATTTCTTCTTCGAAAGAATGGAGTTCTACCTGCGCGATGTGCGCGGTTTTAGATACGACATTGTGAAGGCAGTTCTTGCAACTGGCGGTGATATCGATGTTCGCGACGCGATTGCTCGTGCCGAAGCGTTGACTGCAGTTCACGGTTCGGAGGATTTTGCAGCTATCTCGGCTGCGTTCAAGCGCATGAAGAATATTATCCAGCAAGCCAATGAGAAAAATCTCTGGAGGCATGGAATACCAGACAAACTCGTTGCTGCAGAACGGTTCACGGATTCAGCGGAGAAAGGCCTCTACGACTACGCAGAAGAAATTGCGCCTGGAGTGGAAAACTTCAGCAGAAATCACAAATATCAGGAGGCGCTGGAGCAGATTGCTACGCTGCGGCCGCATGTCGATCTCTTCTTCGACAAGGTTATGGTCATGGTGGATGATCCTGCTGTGCGGCAGAACCGGCTGGCTCTGATTTCGAAGGTGCTGGTTGGGTTTTCGTCGATTGCGGATTTCTCGGAGATTGTTTCCCCTGCTTGACGCGGCATCTACAATAAGATCGGAAGCACTAAAAGGCATGGCCCATTCGGTCATGCCTTTCGTCTTTCTGGCGTAAGTGATTGAAACTAAACGATCTCCGTACAGAGTTACCGCTGTAAGCAATTGAAAACAAAGGATCTCCGTACAAAATACAGGGAGGGGGTACGCCTACTATTCCTCGCGGAGCAGTTTTGCTGGGTCTACGGACTGGGCTCGGCGGGCTGGGACGAAGGTCGCCAGCGTTCCGAGAAGCAGCATGGTGAGGACCACTCCGAGCAGCACTACCGGGTCATGGGGCGTGGCCTGGTAGACGATGTGGGCGAGGACTCCGCTGGCCAGGACGCCGAGGATGAGTCCGGCGATGGATCCGCCCAACAGGAGGAAGACTGGACGGGCCAGTGCCGCTCGCATGAGCTGCATTGGCTGTGCGCCGAGGGCTACGCGGATGCCGAGTTCCTTCATCCGCCTGGTAACGCTGTAGGAGGCCATGCCGAAGATTCCGGTGACTGCGAGCATGGCGGCGAGCAGGCCCATGATGCCAAGTGCGGCGGTCGCAGTGCGGGAGGGAAAGAGAGCGAATTCGAGCCGCTGCTGCCAGGGGTTGATGTAGTAGGGGAGGTTTGGATCGATGCCGTAGATGAGCCGCTGGAGGGACGGCGCGACCTCGGCGCGCAACATCTGCGTGCGAACGACGAGGAAGAAGTTGCTGTGGGTGTCCTGCGCGAGGGGTTGGAACATGGCGGCCTTTTCGCCCTCAGCCAGGTTGAAGTACTTGCCGTCTTCGACGATGCCAACAATCTCATACACCTGATTGTTGCCACGCTTGAAGCGCTGGCCGATGGCTGGCTTGTTTCCGAAGAAGATGCGGGCGAAGGTGGCGTTGACGATGGCGACGTTCGGGGACTTGTTGTCGTCGTGCCAGGTGAAGTCACGGCCCTGAAGCAGATGGGTTTCGGCGGTCTTGAAGTAGCCGGGCGAGACGGCGTAGCGCATGGAGTCGGTGACGCTGTTGGATTCGCGGAAATCGGTGGCATCAGGGCGATAGACAAAGGAGTCGCTGCTGTTGATGCCGAGTGGGATGGAATCGATGGCGCCGACGGAGAGCACTCCGGGGATCTGCGCGGCCTGTTCGGTCAGCCGTTTCTGCAGGGCGACCGACTGATCGTCAGAGTAGCCGGCCATGCTGGTGTCGGTGCTGAGCAGAGTGACGCCCTGTGGGTTGAAGCCGAAGTTGGCGTGGAGTGAACGCGCCATGCCACGCAGGGCGACCAGAGAAGCGGTAACGAGCAGCGTGCAGATGGTGATCTGTACGGCGAGCAGGATGTCGCGCAGGGTGAGACGGCGGAAGAGCGCGACGGAGGCTGGGCCGGTTTTCATGGCCTGGGAGGCGTCGATCTTCCAGATCTGGCGGGCGGGCAGCAGACCGAAGAAAATGCCGCTGGCGAGGGAAAGCAGGAGAGCGACAGCGTAGACGACCGGATCGGGCGCGACGACGACGTGCACAGGATACTCGACTAAGGGCTGCCAGCGGCTGAGTGTCTGCAGCAGAGAGGAGGCTAGGACGGTGCCGGCTGCTCCCCCGATGAGGGCGACGATGATGGACTCGGTGAGAAGCTGGCGGACCATGTTCCAGCGGCTGGAGCCGATGGCGAGACGGATGGCGAGTTCACGGCTGCGGTCGGCGGCGCGGGCGGCGAAGATGCTGGCGAGGTTGGCGCAGGCGGCGACCAGGACCAGGACGGCCATGAACATGATGCCGAAGAGAAAGGCGCGGGTAGGCGCGCCGAAGCCGTTGCCCAGAAGACCGGGCTGGACGAGGCGGGCGTCGAGGCCCTCGTCCTCAGGGTGGATCTTCGCGAGCTGACGGGCGATGGCGCTGAGGTTTTCTGTGGCCTGTTGCGGAGTGACGCCGGCTTTGAGGCGTCCGACGATGTAGATCTGGTGATCGCTGCGCACGCTGAGGTAGTCGCTGCCGTCGAGGTCTATTTCGTTGACCATCGGGAACCAGAAATCGGGCCACCACATGAGTTCTATGCCGTGGAAAGACGCCGGTGCGACACCGACGATGGTGTAGGGATGCTTGTCGAGCTTGATGACGGAGCCGATGGCGTGGGGGTCGCTGTTCAGGCGGTCGTGCCAGAAGCCATAACTGATGACGACGTAAGGAACGGAGTTGGGGCCGTGCTCGTCGGAGGCGTGAAAGAAGCGGCCGGCTGCGGGCTGAATTCCTAGCGTGTCGAAATAGTTGCTGGAGGCTTCGTAACCCCAGAGTTGGGTGACGCTGGCCTGCTGCGATCCGGATGCGGGTATGGTGACGCCCGCGCCGGTGAAGCTGTAGGCAGCGAGGCTGCTGAAGGTAGTGTTCTTGTCGCGGTAGTCGACGTAGTCGGGGTAAGACTGGGAGTCCCATCCGGCGTGGAGGCGGGATACCTGGTAGACGCTGCCCGGCTCAGGGATGTTCAAGGGGCGCAGCACAAGGGCATTGAGGACGCTGAAGACGACGACGTTGGCCCCGACGCCTAAGGCGAGGGTAAGAATCGCCGTGAGGGCAAAGCCGGGCGATTTGCGGAGCTTTCGTAGGCAGAAGCGGATGTCCTGTGTGAGGGAATGCATCGGTTGCACCTCAGTCTTGGTGGAGCATTTGGCTTACCAAATGCCCAAGGCGTGATGATTGCCGGATTCTGGTGGTTTAGCTGCTTATGGTGGGGACGGGTTGATGTGTGCGTGTTCGGAATTGGGGAGAGGGTGTTCGGGAATGGACAGCGGTTGGCTGTCCATTCCGCCGGAGATTCAGTGTGGGGTGGGGGCTGGCGCAGGAGCCGGTGCGTTCAAGTCGCGCTGGTCGATGAGTTCTATATCGAAAATGAGGTTGGCTTTGGCCGGAATTGGGCCTCGGCCTTGTGCGCCGTAAGCTAGTTGCCAGGGGATGAAGAGACGTCGCTTGCCGCCTATGCGCATGCCTTCAAAGCCCTCGTCCCATCCCGAGATGACCCGATGCATGCCTTGCGGGAACTCGAAGGGCTCACCGCGATCAACGGATGAGTCGAATTTGGTGCCGTCTTCAAGCCAGCCAGTGTAGTGGACTTTGTAAAACTTGCCGGGAGCGGCGAGGTCGCCTGTGCCTACGGTGATGTCCTGGTAACGTAGGGCGAATTCGTATTTGATTGGGCCGGTGACGGCTGGGATGGTTTTGGGGACGACAGGTGGGGGGAGCGGTGCGGCGAAGCGCACTGTGGTTGGGGGCGTGTGATGTGTTGTGGTTTTTGGCGGCGGGGTCGTTTGCGCGGTTGATGAAATGGCTAGCAATCCGAGACACAAGAATAGAGAGGGCTGAGTGAGGCTGATTTTTTTCATGGAGGTCTACTGCAGACATCTTCGCCGTCTGCGTCATTTATTTCAAGACGCAGACGGCGATGGGATTTTTTACTGGTGAGGGCGCTGCTCCGGCACGATAGCGGGTGGCGGCGGTACGCTGGCCAGGGCTGCAGGTTCTTCTTCCTTCAACTCGGGCAGAGGGCCTTCGAGGGCCAGATGCAGGACCTCGTCCATGGAGTCGACGAAGTTGAGCTTCATGACGCTTTTCAGGTTTTCGGGCAGGTCGGCCAAGTCCTTTTCGTTGTCACGCGGTAGGATAGCTTCGAAGATGCCGGCTCTGTGTGCGGCCAGAAGCTTCTCTTTGAGGCCGCCGATGGGCAGGACTTTGCCGCGCAGCGTGATTTCGCCGGTCATGGCGATGTCGCGCCGGACAGGGATCTTGGCGAGTGCGCTGGCGAGTGCTGTGGCCAGTGTGATGCCCGCGGACGGGCCGTCCTTGGGGATGGCGCCTTCCGGAACGTGGACGTGGATGTCGACGTTGCGGTAGAAGTCGCGCGGCAGGCCGAGGCGATGTGCGCGGCTGCGAACGTAGGAGAGCGCGGCTTGCGCCGATTCCTGCATCACGTCGCCGAGTTGGCCGGTGAGGGTGAGCTTGCCTTTGCCGTCGAGGACCTGGACTTCAGCGGGAAGGATGCTGCCGCCAACTTCTGTCCACGCGAGACCGGTGACGAGGCCGACTTCGCTCTTTTCGTGCACCTGCGAGTCGCGGAACTTCGGGACGCCGAGGAAGTCGGCGATGTTGGCTGCGTTGATTTCTTCTTTGTGCTTCAGGCCGTTCTTGACGACGCGCCGCACTACTTTGCGGCAGACGTTGCCGATCTCGCGTTCAAGGTTACGGACGCCAGCTTCGCGGGTATAGCCGCGAATGATTTCGACCAGGGCATCTTCGGAGAAGACGATGTTCTTCTCGGTCAGGCCGGTGTTCTCGCGCTGCTTCTTGACCAGGTACTGCTTGGCGATTTCGAGTTTCTCGGCTTCGGTGTATCCATGCAGGCGGAGGATTTCCATGCGGTCCTGGAGCGGCGCGGGAATGGTGTGCAGGACGTTGGCTGTCGCGACAAAGAGGACTTCGGATAAGTCGTATTCGACGTCGAGGTAGTGGTCCTGGAAGGTGGTGTTCTGCTCGGGGTCGAGGACTTCGAGCAACGCCGATGAGGGATCACCGCGGAAGTCGGAGGCCATCTTGTCGACTTCATCCAGCATGAAGACCGGGTTTTTCGTTCCGGCCTTCTTCATCGATTGGATGATCTGGCCAGGGAGCGCGCCGATGTAGGTCCGGCGGTGGCCGCGGATTTCAGCTTCATCGCGCACGCCCCCTAACGACATGCGGACGAACTTGCGGCCGGTTGCTTTTGCGATGGACATGCCAAGCGAGGTTTTACCTACGCCCGGGGGGCCGACAAAACAGAGGATCGAACCTTTCGGGTTTTTGACGAGCTGGCGGACGGCGAGGAATTCGAGAATACGGTCTTTGATTTTTTCGAGGCCGTAGTGGTCTTCGTTCAGGACCTTTTCTGCGCGATCGATGGAGCGGGTTTCCTTGGATTTTTTCTTCCAAGGCACCGCGAGGAGCCAGTCGAGGTAATTGCGCGAGACGGTGGACTCGGCGGACATGGGCGGCATCGCTTCGAGCTTCTTGAGCTCCTGGATGGCCTTTTCCTGCACGTCCTTGGGCATGCCCGCGGTTTCGATCTTCTTCTTCAGGTCGTCGAACTCGCTCTTTTCGCCGCGGCCCAGTTCCTTCTGGATAGCCTTGATCTTCTCGTTGAGGTAGTACTCTTTTTGCGCGCGCTCCATCTGTCGCTTGACGCGGGACTGGATGCTGCGATCCATGTTGAGCTTTTCAATTTCCACGTCGAGCACGTCGGCCACGCGCAGCAGGCGCTCTGCCGGGTCGAAGATGTCGAGGAGCTCTTGCTTTTCGGGGATTTCGAGCTGCAGGTTGGCGGCGATGGTGTCGGCGAGTTTTGCGGGCTCGTCGGTGCGGACGGCCGCGATCATGGTTTCGTAATTGAGCGACTGCTGCAGCTTGACGTACTGCTCGAAGAGTGAAGTGACGCGCTGTGTGAGCTGCTCGATCTGCGGGGTGATTTCGAGGTCGGTCTTGCCGGTGCGCACGGTGGCGACGAAGAAGCCGTCCGAGTCATTGAGTTCAACGGCTTTGCCGCGCTCCAGTCCTTCGACGAGCACCTTGATGTTGCCGTCGGGCATCTTGACGCTCTGCACGATGTTGCCGATGGTGCCGACGGTGAAGATGTCGTCCGCTTTCGGCTCGTCGATACGCGCGTCGTGCTGCGTGGCGAGGAAGATTTTGCGGTCGCCGTTCAGCGCTTCTTCAAGCGCGCGCACGCTGGACTCGCGGCCCACGACGAACGGGGTCATCATGTAGGGAAAGATCACCATGTCCCGGATCGGCATCATCGGGAGCTTGCGAAGATCGTTCCTGTCTTTTGCTTCTTTGGGTTGGGTCACGTCGTCCCTTTCGCTTCCTATTAGATGAACTTTAACTCATATGGACGCAGGAGGGAACTGAATGGGTGTGTTTTTGGTAACTGTGCGGATAAGTATTTATTGGCCTAACACGATGATTTTACGGTTAGAAGGGAATGTTTTACCGAGGAGAACGCCAAGGTATGCAGAAGAAAACCTAGGCTGATTGAAAGTTGTGATTCCCATCCTTTCGCAAACTGCGCGAAAGGATGGGGCACCCTTTGCTGTGCCATTCAATGCGGAAAAGCAGATCCCTCGCTACGCTCAGGATGACATCATCAGAGGATATTAGCCGGCCTTGTCGAGCAGCGTGATCGAAAGATCGCGTTTGCGGACCATTTCCGCATTGATCTCGAGTTCTTTGATCTTCTTGTTGCTCGGGAGGTGATACATCAGGTCGAGCATCAGCTCTTCGAGGATCATACGGAGGCCGCGCGCGCCGACCTTACGATGCAGAGCTTCCTGGGCGATGGCCTTCGAGGCTTCTTCGTTGAAATGAAGACGAACGCCCTCATATTCAAAGAGCTTTTGATACTGCTTGATGATGGCGTTGCGCGGTTTGGTGAGAATTTCAACCAGAGCGACTTCGTCGAGTTCGTCGAGAATGCCCATAACCGGAAGCCGTCCAACAAATTCGGGGATGAGGCCGAATTTGATCAGGTCCTGTGGCTCGGCCTGGCGGAGCAGTTCGGCGTCGCGCTGCAGGCGAATGCCGCCGGGTTCTGCCTGCTCCGTTTCTGCAAGAGCTTTGAAGCCGAGAGCTTTCTTGCCGACGCGGCGTCCGACGACACGTTCGAGACCGACAAATGCGCCACCGCATATGAAGAGAATATTTGTTGTGTCGACTGGAGTGAATTCCTGGTGCGGATGCTTGCGGCCGCCTTGTGGAGGAACGTTGGCCACGGTGCCTTCGAGGATTTTGAGCAGGGCTTGCTGTACGCCTTCGCCGGAGACATCGCGGGTGATGGACGGGTTCTCGTCCTTGCGGCCGATCTTGTCGATTTCGTCGATGTAGATGATGCCGGTCTGGGCGCGGGCTACATCACCGTCCGCGGCCTGCAACAGCTTGAGGATGATGTTTTCGACATCTTCGCCGACGTAACCAGCTTCGGTGAGCGTGGTGGCATCGACGATGGCGAAGGGGACGTCGAGCATCTTGGCCAGCGTGTGCGCCAGCAAAGTTTTGCCGCTGCCGGTGGGGCCGACGAGCAGGATGTTCGACTTGGAAAGCTCGACATCGTTGCCGCGTGTGCGGTTCATCTGGATGCGCTTGTAGTGGTTATAGACCGCAACGGCGAGTTTCTTCTTGGTCTGGTCCTGGCCGATGACGTATTCGTCGAGGAAGGCGCGGACTTCAAGCGGTTTGGGGAGATGCGCTGGAGCAGCACCGGTCTGCGTTTCACTGCGATCGTCTTCGAGGATCGAGTTGCAGACGGCGACGCATTCGTCGCAGATGTATGCGCGGGGGTAGTCGCTGGGTGAAGATATGAGTTTAGCCACCGCGTCCTGCGATTTATGGCAGAACGAGCAGCGTAGAGCGTCGTCAGATCCCGTGCGCGTTTTCATCGTGGTGCTGCTCCAAGACAACTATTAGTCGGCTGCGATGAGTTTGGTATCTGGCGCCTGTCCAGAGACTTCGTCAACGATGCCGTATTCTCTCGCCTGTGAGGCGTTCATGATAAAGTCGCGCTCTACGTCGCGTTCAATGCGTTCCAGCGATTGCCCGGTGTGCTTCGACATGAGGGTATTGGTGATTTCACGGATGCGCAGAATTTCGCGCGCGTGAATGTCGATATCAGTAGCCTGACCGGAGAGTCCACCCATGGAGGGCTGGTGAATCAGGATGCGGGAGTTAGGCAGGGCAAAACGTTTGCCCTTTGTGCCCGACATGAGGAGGAACGCTCCCATGCTCGCCGCCTGACCGATGCAGTAGGTCACCACATCATTCTTTATGTATTGCATTGTGTCATAGATTGCGAGCCCGGCGGTAATTGAGCCACCAGGAGAGTTAATGTACAGCTGAATATCCTTCTCCGGGTCTTCGGCGGAGAGGAAAAGCATCTGGGCGATGACGAGATTGGCGATCATATCGTCGATCGGCGTTCCAAGGAAGATGATGTTGTCGCGAAGCAGACGGGAATAGATGTCGTAGGCGCGCTCGCCACGATTCGTCTGCTCAATGACCATTGGTACCAGTGCCATGCTTTGCTTCTCACTTCTTGGAGTTGATGGACTCCGCTAGTACATCGTGATGAGCCGAGCCGATACGTATCTCACCAGCGCATCGGCTAAAAACGTCGACGTTAAGAGGCAAGCTTTTCGTAAAGCAAGCTGCCCGTTTTTTCTCTGCGGAGTTGTTCACGGATTCTAGCGATACCGCCGTCGTCCGTCAAACGCTTGCGCAGTGTATCTAATGGTTCGCGCATTTGCAGCGAGAGAAGCTCGAGTTCGCGATCCACTTCCGCCTCGGTGACGTCAATCTTTTCTTCGTCGGCAATGCGGTCGAGCAAGAGCGATCCCTTGACTTCGTTCACGGCTGAGTCGCGCTGTGCGTCGCGCAGGCGGTTGAAGTCAAGCTTGCGCATGTCTTCGGTGCGCATGCCTTGCTGTGCGAGTGCGCGCAGGCCGCGATCGAGGCGTGCGTCGACTTGTGCCTGTACGAGCGATTCAGGAACAGGGAACTGATATTTCGCAATCAGTGCTTCGACGATCTTGTCGCGTGTTTCGCCTTCGAGCTTGCGCTTCTTGTCGTTTGCGAGGTGATCCTTCAACTTCTGCTTGAAGTCTTCGATGCCTTCGTACTCGCCCAGTTCCTTGGCGAATTCGTCGGTGAGTTCAGGCTGAATCTTTTTCTTGATGGCCTTTACTTCGACATCGTAGGAGATGTTCTTTCCGGCAAGACTGCGCTCACCGAAGTCTTCGGGATAGCTGACTTCGAACTTTAGCTCCTGTCCGGGCTTTGCTCCGCGCAGGGCTTCGTTGAAAGCGGGCAGCGTGTTCTGGCCACCGACTTCGATCATAACGTCGTCGCCGGTGACGGGAGCCTGCGGCGCTTCTGCCTGGGCTTCTCCCTGGAACTCGCCGCGGAAGGTGATCTGTGCCCAGTCTCCATCAACTAATGTCCGGTCTTCGGCGACTGGCTCCATCGTGGAGCGGGAGTCGCGGACGCGATCGAGCTCGGCGTTGAATTCGGCGTCGGTGAGTTCGGTGTCCGGTTTTGCTACATGGACATCCTGATAACCGGCGACGGAAATCTCTGGCAGGATTTCAAAGACTGCTTTGAACTTGAGCGGCTGGCCGTCTTCGAGGTGGAGGTCGGTGACCTGCGGCTGCGAGATCGGCTTCAATCCGGCATTGTCGATGGCTTCGCGGAAATGCGTTGGAAGTACGGACTCGACTACATCCTGGCGAAGGCCGTCGGCGAAGCGCGAACGGATGAGCGACTCGGGCACCTTGCCCGCGCGGAAGCCGGGGATGCGCGCCTGCTTCTGATATTTTTTCGTCACGGCGCGAAATGCCTTCGATACTTCGTCGGCGGGAACCTCGATTTCCACTTCGCGCGTGCATTCGGGGTTCAGGCTGGGCCCGTGCTGGTGATGTTCGTGGTCATGATCATGAGCGTGGTCATGGTCGTGAGTGTGGGCGTGCTCCTCGGGAGCGGCTGCCTCGGGATTCGGAGTTGTTTCGATGGTGTCTGCTGAACTCAACGTAGTGCCCTTCTAAATGTCGTCGTTCAATGCGGAATGAGGGCGATTGTCAGGGGATTCAGTCGCGCCTTTGGTGCGCCCGGGATGCAGCACAGAACGGTCTCTTCTCTATGTTAAGTGCCTTCCCCAATAAGATCAAACGACTGCGCGTCGAGCGGGGCGCGCCTTTGGCGCCATCCTCATATTTGCTTCCTGGCGCTCCCTTTGGTCGCGATTTAGGTAAAGACTGGATTGGGAAGGATTCTTATACTTCGGATTCCAGTGGCTTGCGGACGTGACTTACGAAGCGCGGGTGCGCTGCGCCGCAAATCTGAAAATTATTGCGGGCCTCGGCCAGACTGAGTTCTCCGTTTACTGTGCCGCGGACTACATCTGCGTCGCTGTCGTCCTGTCCATCGTCCTGCCACCAACAGACGGGACAGAGGCCGAGCGAGTCTGGAAGGTCGAGAGTTTTGAAACCGCAGCAGAGGCAGCGCACGCGCGCAAGTGTATCCATATATGGTCAGACGCGATTTTTGTTTCCTAGTCGCGGAAATATTTGTATGCGGGCGGACGCAGCCACGTCTGCCCGCAGTGTTGTTGGTTATGGCGCTGCTGGTTGCGCAGCTGGTGGCACGAAGAGCGCCAGCTTGCACTTCCATGTGACGGATTGGCCCGGCTTCAATGTCACCATGCCGGTGTCCATGCCATGCCAGACCTTGCTCCAGGGATCGGCGAAGTTGAATTGCTCTTCGATGGCGACGAAGCTTTTGTCGGGTGGAGCGTAGACCTGCGCCGTCTTCATCTCGGGTGATTCGCCTATCACATGGATCCCGTATTTTGCTGCTGGATCGGCAAGGCTTACGACGATGTTGCCGTCGGTGAGCTTCAGGTGCGAGAAGTTGTCGTCGAGGAACATGCTGCCGAGCGGCACGCCGTCCGGCTCGTTGAAGTCGTATTCCGTGCCCTTGACAGGAAGCAGCTTGCCTGTAGGAAAGACATCGTCGTAATTATTGACCTGCGCGTAGACCTCTGCCGGAACGTGCAGACGCGCCTGAGTGCGGTCGCCGCTCGGTAGATTGAAGTATGGGTGCCAACCGATGGACATCGGCTCGTCCTCATTGCCTACGTTCTTTGCGGTGATGGTGACTTCGACTGCGTCGCCGCCGAGAGAGATGGTGAAGTTGAGATCGGTCTGCGAGGGCCAATAACCGCCGAAATTACCGGCGTGAATCACACCGGTGATGGTCTGGCCGTCGGGAGTGGTCTGTGTTTGCACATTCTCTGCTTTGCTGGCGTTAATCAAGCCGTGAATCGCGTGCTTCTCGGCGCCGGGCTTTTTCCCTGACCAGTTTGCCGGAAGGGTGAGCGTCTTGCCCTTCCACTCGGTGGTGAGGGTTTTGCCATCGGCCGAGAGCTTGCCTCGGATGCGATTCGGGTAGGGAACGAGAAACGCGCCGCCGAAGGAGAAGCTGGCGTTACCGTTCTGGTCGGCAGGGCCTCCGTTCAGTTTCGCTGCGGCATCTTCAACCGACGGAGAAGCGAAGACCTGCACTTCTCCTTTGCCGGGAATGTTGGCGGTGACCTGGAAGAGGTTCATACCGCGGCCAGGAAAAACAGTAGCTGTTAGAAACTCGGGCTTGGCGCCGTTGGCCGTCGCGGTGCGTTGCAGCTTCACGATGTTTTCTCCGCCGATTTGAGGGACTGCGGGCTGTGCGGCAGTTTCCTGTTGTGCCGGGGGAGCGGGCTTGTTGCAGCCTGCGACTGAGAGCAACGCCGCCGCGGCCAGTGCCAGCAAATAGCGTTCGTAGCGAACAGACATAGATCGAAACCTCATGCTTGGTGCGAAATGGGAAACGTTTGCTTTGTTCATGGAGGCAGGAAACAAAGCGCACTCATTCTACGCGATGCGTGCAGGGAAAGTAGAATCGGCTTGTGGCTCTGAAACAACTATCGGGAAACGATGCGCTGGCTGCGCTAAATGCGCGGGTTATTGCGTGCGAGCGCTGTCCGCGATTGCGCGCCTACTGCAGGGAAGTGGCGGAGAAAAAGCGCCGCGCTTATATGGACTGGGAGTATTGGGGCAAGCCTGTGCCGGCGTTCGGCGATGCGAAGGCGCGGGTGCTGATTCTTGGGCTTGCGCCGGGCGCGCACGGGTCGAACCGCACGGGCAGGCCTTTTACGGGCGATGGCTCGGGAGACTTTCTGTATCCGGTGCTTTATGAGGCGGGGTATGCTTCGCAGCCGTTCGCGACTTCGCGTGACGACGGAATGAAGCTTCGGGATGCTTTCATCACGAGCGTTGGGAGATGCGCTCCTCCGGGTAATAAACCCCTGCCGGAAGAACTGGTGAATTGCTCTTCGTTTCTGGATGAGGAAATTGCATTGCTAACGCGCATGCGCGTGGTGGTTTGCCTGGGCAAGATTGCCTTCGATGGATTTGTCGCGCACCTGATACGCACGCGGCAAATAGAGAAGCGCGGTGCGCTCCAATTCGGACATGGAGTGGAGTACGCCGTACCGGGCAATCGCTGGTTGATGGCGAGTTATCATCCGTCGCTGCAGAACACGAATACAGGGAAGCTTACGAAGGCGATGTTTCTTGATATTTTTCGACGTGCTCGCGCTCTTGCAGATGGGAAGTAATTGCGACGTGAAGCGCGGCAACGGGTTGCCTCTGTGACGGAAGAAAAGATGCAATCGCTCATGGCGATTTGCATTGTCGGAAGGCATCTTCAGATGACAAAGAGAGCATCCTCCAGATGGTGAGTCGTTCGAGTTCCTCTGGAGGTAAGAGATGTTGATTGATGTTCTGATTGTGATTCTGTTGTTGATGTTGATCGGCGCATTTCCCGCGTGGCCCTACAGCCGTAACTGGGGATACTATCCCACTGGTGGAATCGGCCTCATTCTGGTGATTGTGATTGTGCTGTTGCTGCTGAACGTGGTTTAGGGATCCGTGTGCACACCACCAAGTTAAAATTGACTGCACATGACGAGTCCGTTCCGACGCGCTATGAGCTTCTGTGCTGCTCTCTCGGCCTGCTCAATCGCTATTTTCGCCTTCGCTCATCATCTTGTTGTATACGCATCGAGCGATGAAGGGCGGCAGCGTGGCGCAGTCGCATTTCATACCAAGGGGTGCGAGCAATGCCACAGAATTGCCGGCGTTGGTGGAGATCGAGCACCTGACCTTGGCAGCGTTGGTCAACGTCGCGGGGCGTCTCAAATCAAGGTGCAGATACTCAAGGGCGGCCACGGCATGCCTCCCTTCGAGCGCGTACTGACAAAAGATGAAGTGAAGGATCTTGTCGTGTTCCTTACCTCGTGCCGCGCAGATACAGCTCCCGGTTGTCGGCAGTGGATGCCCTCAGAATCGCCTCAATAAAGGTTTCCAGCTACCTGCTCAGCGATCTGCGTTATTACATCTTCCTGCGCATCTGTTGATTTCGTGGTGCTCTTCAGTCTGCGGGAAGCGCGCGTTACGGTGAAATGCAGGTCGCGAACCCGGCTGCTCACCATTTCGACGGCTTCACTGTGTGAGCCGGGAGGCTTGCACAGTGAAGCCTCGTTGCCGATGCCCACGATCTTTGTGCTTTCCGCGGGACATGTGGGCAAAGCAGCTTTGCTGATCAGGATATCCAATGAATCAAAAGAACCCTGCTGTCGCGTAAACTTGCAGGAACCCTCACCTGTATCCGCTACATTGACTGTTACAGATACGTCCCCACCAAGCGCCTTAGCCGCGCTGCCTTCAGTCAGCCAGGGGCAACTTTTCTGAGAACGGGCCGGTGAAACTTTATGTGGGGCCGGGGTGCCATATTGCGCCTGCTGTGCGGCAAGCGAGGTAGGAAATAGCAGCGCTAAAAGCAGATACCTGGCTAACATGGGCTGTTAGGCTTTCACTTTTGCTGGCGTCGTGGTTTGTGTCAAGGGGCCGGATTTCAGAATCTTGCCGCCTTCCTGTATGACATAGAGCTGGTTCACCTCGAGGTTCTTCAGTTGATCCACCTGGCCGCTCAGCCAGCGGATTTCTACCATGTCCACTTTTGCTGCCTGGTCCAATCCAAAGTGCATGCGCAAGTCATTTTGCGAGAAGTAGCTGCCGCCGCTGCGCAATTCGTCCATCTGCACCAATGGCTTGCCGGCGTCAGGTACGGTTTTCGCTGTGACACTGACGCGACTGCCGATTCCCGAGCGATTCGATTTGACGCCCACCAGCTTTATCTTGATCCAGCTGCGATGGAGCGTAGAGTCGCAACGCAGAAGCTGAGGCAGAGCATTGATGCAGTTGACGGCGATGTCGATGACGCCGTCATTGTTATAGTCGCCAAATGCGCACCCGCGAGCCGGAGCATTTTCCAAAATGCCCGGCCCTCCCTCATTCGTGACCTCTTCAAATCGTCCGTTGCGCAGATTGCGGTAGAGATATTTGTGCTCGGCGTATTTCAGATCGGCCTTCGATTTATCAACCTCGGGATAGACGTGTCCGTTGGACATAAGAATGTCGAGCCAGCCATCGTTATCAAGATCGAAAAAGCCCACTCCCCACCCCAGCAGCCGGGTATTTACACCCAAGCCACCCGGGTAAGTTCGATCCTCGAATGAGGCGTCGCCCAGATTTGTGTAGAGAGAATCCGTGTCACCCGCGAAGTTGGTCTTCACCACATCGAGATTGCCATCGCGGTTGTAGTCTCCGATGGAAACACCCATACCCGCCTGCGGCTTTGCTTCCGCTGAGAGCGCCGCTCCTGCTTCGATGGCAATATCGCGAAATGTGCCGTCTTTCTGATTGAGATAGAGCGTAGCCGGGGCGGAATCATTCGCGACATAAATATCAGGCCAGCCGTCGTTGTCGAGGTCCGATGCGGCAACGCTGAGACCATACGTGCCTACAGCCGTCCACATGCCCGACTTTTCGCTGACATCGGTGAACGTTCCATCACCGTTGTTGTGATACAGAATATTTCTGCCGCCCGGCAATCCCGGCGGACCGCAGGCAACGAGAATTCCTTTATAAGTACACGGTCCGTCTTCCGGTTTAGGCGCCGTTTTTAGATCAAAGTCGACATAGTTTGCAACGAAAAGATCGAGGTGTCCGTCGCGGTCATAGTCGACGAAGGTGCAACCGGTGTTCCATCGTGTCTTTGGACCCGGTTGTATCAGACCTGCCTGCTCGGTTACATCGGTGAACGTACCATTGCCATTGTTACGATAAAGCACATTCTGGCCGTAGTAGGTGACAAACAAATCGTCATGGCCATCGTTGTTGTAGTCGCCTACGCAACAGGCCTGGCCC
>Ga0209773_10000228_pt1 | contig 17145 bp, 16 predicted proteins | sample BogFormECP14_OM1_FD_188244 | JGI IMG/M metagenome (GOLD analysis project Ga0209773, IMG submission 188244) | Bog forest soil microbial communities from Calvert Island, British Columbia, Canada - ECP14_OM1 (SPAdes) (version 2) | ecosystem: Environmental > Aquatic > Freshwater > Wetlands > Bog ... | reverse complement strand
GTCATCTCGGCATCGATACGGATGAAAGCCGATGTCGTTGGAATTGACGAGAGAGAATCCGGCCTGCGCATGATTTTGAACTTCGGGCACACTGTCGGCCATGCCATCGAGGCTGTCACGCATTACCGCAAACTGCTGCACGGTGAGGCGATTGCCTGGGGGATGCTGGCGGCTCTCAAGATTGGACGTATACGTGGAACAATCTCGCCCGCGCATGCGGATCGAATCGAACAGACGATTCTTGCCTACGGACCACTTCCCTCGTTCAACACTGATACCGGAAAACTGCTAGACGCAGCCTCACACGACAAAAAGAACCGCGCGGGCGTTCGACGCTTTGTGTTGCCGGAAGGCATTGGCAACGCATCCGTCGTAGAAAATGTAACTGACACTGAGCTGATTACTGCCGTCAAGTGGATGCTCACCAAGGTTCGGCAATCGTAATGCAGACTCACGGAGCGCAACCCGTCGGGACCTCTGACCAGGAGAGCGCCGCGCGTGCGGTGCGGGAAATGTTCGACAGCATTGCGCCACGCTATGACCTGCTGAATCATGTGCTCTCGATGAATGTGGATCGTTTGTGGTGGTGGCGAACCGCCCGCAAATTTCACGCAATTCTTTTGCAGCCTGACGCCGCTATTCTCGACATCTGTTGCGGCACAGGTGATATGACGATGGCGCTTCTGCGCCTTCGGCCTGTAGATGGCAAGCCGATACTCGCCGCGGACTTTGCACACCAGATGTTAATTCGTGGTAGGGATAAATTTGCCGGGAAAAATGTTCTAGCGGTTGAAGCTGACGCATTGCAATTACCGCTTGCGAGTGGTTCCATCGACCTGATTACAACAGCATTCGGTTTTCGAAATCTGGCAAACTATCGCGCTGGCCTGGTTGAATTTTATCGTGTGCTAAGACCGGGGGGGCAATTCGGCATCCTCGATTTCAGCGAGCCCGGTGGCCTGCTCGGGAAGCTGTATGCGTTTTACTTTCGCCGCGTTCTACCCATCATTGGTTCGCGCATCTCTGGCAGCTCAGGACCATATTCATATCTCCCTGCATCTGTGCACAGATTTCCACCGCCCAACGAGATGCTGCAGGAGATGCGCGATGCCGGGTTCGAAGAAGTCTCATGGAAGCCTTATAGCTTCGGTATTGCCGGGCTCTACCGCGGTATGAAACCCTGATAGTTCATATCAGCCATGCCACAGACAAAAACAGCTGCGGACACTGCTAGCGCGCGCGCCGAGAAGCGTTCGGTCACCATTGTGTCTGTCTTGGCAGCGAGCGTCATGACGCTGCTGAAGCTCGTTACCGGATTGCTAACTGGCAGTCTCGGCATGCTATCCGACGCGGCGCATTCAGGAATTGATCTGGTTGGCGCGGGACTGACATTTCTATCTGTTCGCATCTCGGATAAACCGGCAGACGAGAACCACCCTTACGGCCATGGCAAGGTCGAAAATGTTTCAGCTTTTGTCGAAACATTTCTCATGCTGGCATCCAGCCTCTGGATTACGTATGAAGCTGTCAGCCGCCTCTTCTTTCACTCGGTTGCGATTCACTATTCGTTCTGGCCGCTGCTGGTGCTCGCGCTCTCTATTGCTGTCGATTACTGGCGTTCACGCCAGCTCATGGCTGTCGCCAACAGATACAACAGCCAGGCATTGGAGGCGGATGCGTTGCACTTTGCCTCTGACATTTGGTCAACCGTTGCTGTTTTCTTTGGATTGTGCGCTTCATGGCTGGGAGCGTATTTGCAGATCTCGTGGCTGCGACTCGCCGATCCGTTCGCAGCGATTTGCGTTTCACTCATGATTCTGTACTTCGGCGGGAAACTGGCCTATCGCACCATAGGGGCGCTGGTGGATACGGTGCCAGTCGAAATGCGGCGACACGTACTGACCGAAGTGCGACATACGCCGGGAGTTTTATCTGTGGATCAGGCACGCATGCGGCGCTCGGGTAATTCTTATTTTGCGGATTTGACGCTCTCGCTTTCACGTCAGTTAACTTTTCAGCACACTGAGGAGCTGGTGAAAGATGCAACCGCAGCCGTGCAGCGTGTTTTGCCCGAAGCGGACGTTGTAATTCATACCGTCCCGAGGCCGGGTGTTGCGGAAAGTGTTTTCGACAAGGTACGCGCCGTCGCGGCACGCAACAATGTCGTCCTGCATGACGTGAGTATCCAGTCAGTAAATGGAAAGCTGCGAGCCGAGCAGCACATCGAAGTCGCCGAAAAGATGCCGTTGCGTGAGGCTCACACTTTTGTTCGGCACATTGAAGAAGAGATTCGCGAGGAGTTGCCGCAAATTGAATCTGTGTTGACCCACATCGAGAGTGAACCCGCGACGATCGAGCAACCAGCGAGGGTCGCTAGCGATCGCCTTATCGAAGAACACCTGCGCCACGCCGCTTCGTTATTGCCTGAGATCATTGATGTTCACGAAGTTATGGTTGGAAGGATGGGAGACAAAATACAGGTTTCCTGCCATTGCACACTACCCGATGCGATGGAGATGAACCGCGTTCACGATGTGATTACTTCGCTCGAAGATCATTTCAAAATAGAGTGTCCGGAAGTATATCGCGTGCTGGTCCATCCGGAACCTGTCACAGACAATCATCACCGCTAAGAGGGCCTAACTATGATTGCAAGCGCTGAATGGAAAGGTGGAGAGCAGTACGAGGGACGTACCGAGAGCGGCCATATCATCCACTTTGACGCCGACAAGGCGCACGCAGCCGGACCAAGCCCAATGGAGGCCGTATTGACCGCGCTCTGTAGCTGCACTTCGGTTGATGTCGTCAGTATTCTGCAGAAGAAGCGCGAGCCGATTACCAGCCTTGTCGTTTCAGCGGAAGCGGAGCAGTCACCGGCACCACCTCGCGTTTTCACGCATATTCGACTGATCTATCGAGTAGGTGGCGCAGTCTCAAGAAAAGCAACGGAAGATGCCGTAGCGCTCTCGAAAAACAAGTACTGCTCTGTATCAAAGATGCTGGAGAAAAGCGCGACGATCGAATTCGCCATCGAATACGCCGACGGGGTTCCCGGCGAATGATTGCCTTCTTTCGCGTCGCGCTGGTGGTCTTGCTCCTTTGTGTCGTTACTTTGCTATCGGCCGTCACCACGATGCACTTCGCCATCCACGGCGCGGAAGTTTCCGTACCTGACTTCAGGGGACTGACCGCAGTTGACGCGATGCGCAAGGCAGCGTCACTGGACCTGAACCTGACTGTCGACAATCGCTTCTACAGCGCGGAGATGCCGTCGGGCCGCATTCTTACGCAGTCTCCTGCATCGGGCGCCATCGTCCGTCGCGAGTGGCATGTGCGCGTTACAGAGAGCCTGGGACCACAACGGATTGCAATTCCAAAGGTAATTGGCGAGCCGGAGAGAACGGCCACGATAGCGATTCGTCGCGCCGGGCTTGACCTGGGCAATGTGGCGCACATGCCCTATCCTGGGGCATCTGCGGGCGCCGTAATTGCGCAGAACCCCGCCTCTGATGCGGAGGGCGTCGAACGGCCCAGCATGAGCCTATTGGTCGCAGATGCATCTGCCACTGGAGCCGACGGAATCGTTATGCCGGAACTGACGGGCCAGCTTTTTGTAACAGCCGCCTCGGCAGTAACGCGTACTGGCCTTAAACTCGCGCCGGTAGTTGATGCGCCCGCCGGTATTCCTACGATCTCCTCAGGAAGCGCAGCGCAAGCTCTAACGGCAGCTGTTGCGCCGGGTACAGTGATAAGCCAATCTCCGGTCGCGGGCCATCGTGTCGATGCAAATACTCCGATCCAATTGACCGTGGTTCGCTAGGACCTCACGAGTAAGGCGGCAAAGAAGCCATCGCATGCATGAACTCCAGGAAGCGTGCGCAGATAACCGTCTACAAGAGCAGTTGCTGATAATTCCCGACCACCTTCGGGAGTAACAATTCCCGCACGCTCGAGTCGCTCGATTTCCTGATCGATTCGAACGAGTTCGAAGTCATCTCGACGATCAAGACAATCGCGAACGACTGCCTCATTCTCCTCCGGCTCCAGAGAACACGTCGAATAAAGCAACCGTCCGCCGGGTTTGACGCCATCCATCACGGCAGACAATATCGCCACCTGCCGGTCGTGTTGCCGCTTCAACTCTTCGAGTCTGAGCCGGTGGCGAATCTCCGGGTTGCGCCCCAATGTTCCCGTGCCGCTACATGGAGCGTCACATAAAACCAGGTCGTACTCAGGTTTGAGCTTCAGACTTGCCGCATCGGCTAATGTGAAATTGATATTCGCTCTGAACGGAGCATGTTGCAACATCTGCTGCATTGCAGCGAGGCGCCTTTTGCTGATATCGCAGGCCGTGATCGCAGCGTCTGGATTGCGTTCGGCAAGAATCGCCGTTTTGCCTCCGGGTGCAGCGCAGGCGTCGAGAATCCGCTGGCCGTGCCCCGCGATTTCTGCGACCAGTTGTGAGCCCTCGTCCTGAATGCGCACTAAGCCATTTCGGAAGGCGGTGGTGGATGTGACGTCACCCCGCGTCACTCTGCGGACATCCGTCAAAAAGCTTGCAGGAGCAAGCTCGATGCCTTCCTGCAATAGTCCCTGTTCAGCTTCCTCGGCAACCAACCGCACGAAGATTGGCGCAGGCTCTTGGTCGTATTCGCAGATCCGCCTCGCCGATTGCATCCCGAAATTCTTGACCCATCGTTCGACAAGCCATTGCGGATGCGCATAGTAAGAGGCCAATTCGGCACTATTGGTGGCGTCAGAAAGATTGTCGGGCTTCGCCAGAGCTGCGATCTTGCGCAGAATCGCATTCACCATGCCGGCTGCAAACTTGTTGCTGCCGCTTTTCGCGAGTTCAACGCTCTCACCAATTGCGGCATAGACGGGAACCCGATCAAGATACAACAACTGAAACGCGCCGAGGCGCAAGGCAACTTGCACTGAGGAATCAAGCTTGTTAGGCCGGCTGAGCAGGGCGGCAATTCGCGCATCGAGGGCAAGCTGCCACCTTAGCGTACCCATTACCAGATTGGTCGTGAGATTGCGATCTTGCGGAGAGAGTTTCTCAACGGCCGGCCGGTACAGGAGTTCATCGCTATTGCCGGAACCGCGCTCCAATGTGCGCAGAATTTCAAAAGCTGCAGCACGCGCTGGCGCTACTCTGTTCATCCGAGCCGATCGCCACTCTTCAACTGATATCCGTGCAGGAAGTCCGCAACCGGCATGCGTTTTTTTCCCTCCGGCTGCACTTCAAAGATTTCGATGCGGCTGTTCTCGCCGCAATCGACCAGCAGGCGACCGCGCTCGATGCGTACTTCGGATGGAGTGGTCTGCTCTCCGCGCAATTCCATCGGAATCAAGCGATGCAGGACCAGTTTTTTGCCATTGAAGTACGTGTAGGCCCCGGGCCAAGGCTGAAAGCCACGCCAGCGGTTATAGATATGCATGGCCGGACGCGCAAAATCAACCAGGCCATCTTCGCGTTTCAAAATTGGCGCCAGCGTGGATAGCGCGTCATCCTGCTTTTTCGCCGTAACTGTGCCAGCCTCCAGCCTCTCGAGCGTCTCAACCATCAATGGGGCGCCCATTTCTGCCAGCAGTGGAAAGATGTCCTCGGCCGTTTGGTCAGGAGCGATGGGTAACTCGCGCTGCAGGAGCATATCGCCGGTATCCAGTCCTTCGTCGATGCGCATAGTGGTGGCTCCGGTTACTGGCTCGCCATTGGCGACTGCCCATTGAATGGGAGCCGCGCCGCGATACTTGGGGAGCAAGGATGCGTGCAGGTTCAGGTTGCCGTAGTGAGGCAGATCAAGCATCCATTTTGGAATGATACGGCCATACGCAACAACGATGATTGCCTGCGGCTGAATCGCTTCCAGCTTCGCGCGAAACTCCTGATTGTTCTTGATCTTTTCCGGCTGGAAAACGGGAAGATCAGCCTCAAGCGCGGCTTGCTTTACTGGAGGAGCAACGAGTTGCATGCCGCGTCCGCTGGGACGATCCGGTTGCGTTACGACGAGTTGGATATCGTGCCCGGCATGCAGCAGCGTCTTCAGCGTGGGAACAGCGAACTGCGGCGTGCCGCAAAAGACCAGGCGCATGGTCTACCACTCGCCGTTTTTCTGCATTTTGCGAATCTTGCGCAGAAGCAAATCGCGTTTCAGCGCACTCACGCGAAAGATGAAGAGGATTCCGTCGAGATGATCGATCTCATGCTGAAAAGCGCGAGCCAGCAATTCTTCGCCATCAATTTCGAACCATTTGCCCGTGACATCCTGCGCGCGCACGCGCACTTTTTCAGCGCGTGATACCTTTTCGCGGATTTCCGGAAGACTTAAACAGCCCTCATCTTCGTTCTGCCTGCCTTCTTTGTGAATGATCTCGGGATTGATGAGAACGATTTTTTCTTCCGGGTTTTTCTTGAAACTCAGGTCGATCACGGTCAGCCGCTTGGAAATGCCGACCTGCGGGGCGGCCAGTCCGATACCTTGCGCCGCATACATCGACTCGAACATGTCGTCGACCAATTCCCGCAGTTCGTCGTCGAACTCGGTCACCGGTTCTGTCGGTTTTTGCAAAATCGGGTCGGGATATTTAACAATCTCTCGAATCATTCTTCCAGAACTCAGTAGGCGCGAATCTGCTCCACGTAACCATCATAGTTACGTTTCAACTCCCGCAAAGAATCACCGCCGAATTTCTCCAGTACCAGCCGCGCAAAAGCAAGCGCCACCATGGCTTCCGCGGCAACGCCCGCCGCCGGCACCACGCAGACATCGCTTCGTTCGTATGCGGCCTTCGTTACTTCACGCGTGTCAAAACGCACTGACTGCAACGGCCTGCGCAACGTAGATATCGGCTTGAGATACCCGCGAACGATGACGTCTTCTCCGTTCGATATGCCGCCTTCCACGCCTCCGGCATTGTTGTGCTCGCGCGTAAAGCGGGTATGCTTGCCATTTGCCGCCTCATTGCTGTAGCCGATGGCGTCGTGCACATCCGAACCAAAAGATTCTGCGGCGGTGACACCACGGCCAATTTCAACAGCCTTGACAGCCTGCAATGACATAACCGCTTGCGCAAGGATGCCATCCAGCCGCTCATCCCAGTTTGTGTGCGTGCCAATTCCAGCAGGCGCTCCGTGAATCACAACTTCAAAGACACCGCCAACCGTGTCGCCCGTGCGCAATACCTTGTCGACTTCGGCTTTCATGCGCTCTTCCGCTTCCGGATCGACGCAGCTGAGCAGCACCTCGTCTTTAGCACGCAGCGCGGCGATCTCACCCCAGCTCGCATCGCGCTCCAGTTCTGCATGGCCCACACGAATCACATGGCTTGCAATGTCAATTCCCAATTGCAGAAGTACCGATTTTGCTATGGCGCCCGCAGCAACACGCGCCGTTGACTCGCGTGCCGATGCCCGCTCGAGTACATAACGCGCATCCGGGAAGTCGTATTTCAGTGCGCCTGCGAGATCCGCATGGCCAGGACGAGGCGATGCGACGGCCTTGTGTTTCGATGGATCACCAACTTCGACGGGGAGAATATCTGTCCAGTTCTTCCAGTCACGATTTTCAATTTCAATAGCGACAGGAGATCCGATTGTCTTTCCGTGCCGGACACCGGAAAGGATATGCGCGGTATCCCGCTCAATGCGCATGCGGCCCCCGCGGCCATAGCCCTGCTGGCGGCGCCACAATTCACGATTGATGAAATTTGTATCGACGTCGACGCCGGCGGGTAGCCCTGAAACCAAGGCAATCAAACTTTCGCCGTGCGACTCACCTGCGGTTGAAAAGCGTAACATTCTGTGTGCTGTGCCAGTAATGATTGTAGCGCAGCACGACGGGCTTATTCACCCGTCAGCCAGTCGTACTGCGCCTCGGTGAGAGGCACCACAGACAATCTACCCTGGCTCACAAGGGGTGAATCGGCAAAGAGTTTGTGCGCCTTGATCTCAGCCAGCGTGTGCGGTGTCTTGATTGGCTTGCCCGCTTTAATGCGCACGTTGGGAACCTTTGGATTCGCTGCGTCTACAGACACCACCTTTGCCGTGCCCACTGCTGTACGCTCATCGCCGGTGTGATAGATCACCAGTTTCTCGTCTGGCTTCATGCTGCGGAGAAATTTCACCGCGGCTGGATTCGTAACACCATCCCATATGGTTTCACCGTCGCGCTCCAGGTCGCTCATTGAGTACACGGTCGGCTCAGTCTTCAGCAGGTAAGGCATTCGCTTCCTCCTCTGGCACAGGTTCTTCCAACTCTAGTTCTAGGGGCCGCGGTTGTTCTCCCAGATATCCGGCTGTGTTCAACAGCGGCCGCTCCAGCGCCCGTACCCACTCGGTGAGTTGTCCCGGAGCGCGGCCTTGCGTCTCGGCGCGAGCAAATTCGCTGCGCATAGTCTGCATCTTGGCATCGAGATCATCAAGATAATGCAGCAGAAGCGCTTCCGGAATCATGGGCAGTTTGGGCGACCCAAACTCATATTTACCGTGATGGCTCAGGATGATGTGCTCGACCAGTATGCGCAGATTTTCGGGGAAATCCGGGAGATGGGCCAGCTTTTTCTCGACCATCACAACGCCGATCGAGATGTGGCCGATAAGCTGACCTTCGAGCGTGTAGTCAAAACTGGTGCCCCAGCGCAATTCATGGAGTTTGCCGATGTCGTGGAGAACCACTCCCGTCAGGAGCAGGTCGCGATTGATTTCCGGATAATGACGCGCTGCGAGGTCGCTGACGCCGAGCAAGGAAACGATATGCTCCAGCAGTCCGCCAACCCAGGCATGGTGCATGCTCTTGGCCGCCGGCGCGCTCTTGAGTGCCTGAGCAATCTCTGGATCGTCAAGGAAAGTGCGGAGCAGCGCTTGCAGGTGTGGATTCGTGAAACTGGCGACGTATCCATTCAGTTCCGCCCACAATTCCTCAATATCGCGCGAGGTTTTGGGGACAAAATCTCCGAGATCGAACTCAGAAGAATCGGCTCGGCGAATTTTGTCGAGCGTCAGTTGCAACCTGTCCTGGTAGCGCGAAACTTGTCCGCGGGCCTTGACGACGTCGCCTGCGTCAAATTCCTGAGCGTCGGCAACTTCCCACATGCGGCATTCGATTTGTCCGGTGCAGTCGCCAAGCGTCAAGGCGAAGTAAGGCGCGCCGTCTTTCCTGCTGCGCACCTGTTTCATGGTGACGGCAAAGAAGCCTGTCACCACCTGATTTTCAAACTTTCCTAAATCCCCGACAAACAGATCTTTCATTCGCTTTTGCCGAATCGCGCCTATTTACTGCGGATTAGTCGTCTGAGTCGGGGCCGGGGTCGCAGCCGGAGTCGGCGCAGGAGCAGAAGGCGTTGTCGGCTGGCCCGCTGGCGCCGCACTCGGATTTGGCTGCTGATCGCTCTCCGGCTTCTCCTTGGTCTTGTCAGAAAGACGTGTCTTCTCCGTTGGCTTGGGCGCCTTCTTAGCCTTGGTTGTATCGCCGTTCAGGCCCAACGGGGTGGACTGTTCCTGACGCGTAGCCAGTTCATCCGAAGTCTCAGGCGAAGGAGCGAAAGGATCGCTCTTGTCCTTCACCTTCTTTTGCTTCGGTTCCTTGGCGCGCGCTGCGTATCGCGTCTTCTCCGGCTTTGCTTCAACAGGCTGATTCTCTACCGAGCCATCGGGTCCGACGACCTGCATATTTGGTGGCACATTGTTGGTAGCGACCTGTGTGCCGCCCGATTCGGCGTTCGCGCCCGCGTCCTCGGTCTTCGTCGGAGCAGCAGGTAGCGTCTCACGCGGAGCCTGGCCGTAGCGAATCTTTTCTTTCTTGCCCGGCTTTTCTACTGCCGTGCTTGCAACCTGCGAATTTTTGGCAGGAGCTTTGGCCGCTGGAGCGGCAGCAGGGGTGGTCGCAGCGGCTGAAGGCGTCGCACTCTGCGCCGTCTCTGTTGCAGCGGCAGGCTGGGTTGCGTTGCCCTGCGGTACATCCGCCAGCGAAGGAACGTTAGCGGGAACACTTGCCGTTTCCGTCACAGGCGCCGTCTTGGTCGACTTCTGCCGGTAGCGTGTCCGTTCTACCGGCTTTTTCTTCTTCCCGGTCGGCGGCGCATAGGCGCTGTACGTAGTTGTAGGCTTGATTTCATTCGGAGTGGCAGCGGAATCTTCATACCCCTGCTTGATTTCGACGTAGGCATCTTCACGCAATTTGGTTAGATACTGGCGCAGCGCCGGAGCCATTTTCTGGCTGTAGAGAGCGTCTTCTACCTGTGGCTCAACATCCTTAAGCGGCTGCACGCCGCCCTGCGTATGCTCGGTAACCTTCAGGATGACGAAGCCCTGCTTGGTGCGGATCGGCTCCGTATACTCGCCCGGCTTCAGATTAAAGGTCTGGTCTTCGAGAATCTTCGCCAACTGGCCCCGGCGAAACTCGCCCAGTTCCCCGCCTTGCGCGGCTGTAGGGCCACCCGATTCCGTCTTCGCCAATTGCGCGAAGTCTGAACCCGATTTCAGTTTTGCGACAACGTCATCGGCCTTTTTCTGCGCAGCTGCTACTTGTGCGGTATCGTCCGGATTCGCTGTGGGAACCAGAATTTCGCTCAAGTGGACCTGTTCCGGACTGTCGAAATCAGATTTATGCGCGTCGTAGTACTTCTGTACGTCGGCCTGGCTGAGGTTGAGGCGCCTGCCGACTTCATCGCGAATCACTGAAGACGTGATGATGCCGTCTTTAATGTGCTGCTTAAAATCCTCATAAGAAACGCCTTGTGACTCCGCTGCCTTCTGCAGATCTTCCAGGCTGTCCAGGTGGTTCTGCTTGCGAATGTCGTCGAGACGCTTGACCGTTTCCGTCTCGCCGGTGATCCCCAGATCTTTACCTTTAGAAAGGAGCAATTGCTGATCAATCAAATCGCGGAGCAAGTCATGTCTTGCTTCAAAAAGCTGCTGCTGCGACCAACCCTGCTGCTGGGCCTGTGTCGCTAGTTCCTGATCGGCACGCTGATAGTCCGACTTGCTGATGACCTGCTCGTTGACGCGCGCTACAATCTCCTCGACCACCATACCCTGATACGGCGTCTGCGGTGTTGCCGGAGCCGACGTTTTGGCGGAGGTCTGACTGAGAGCTGGAATTGCCAGGAACACGATGCCCGCTGCGAACGCGGCCGGAAGGGATAAGGATCGATAAATCATGTGTATACGTCTCAACCTGAACGCCCACCGCGTTTGGAGCTTTCAAACGGTTCGGCTTGCGCTTACGACATTCTAAACACTATAGGGAGCCGATTGCGAATTGAACTAATGAAATGACGCCACGATTTCGTTTGCGGGTAGCAAAAATGCGGCAAGTCGAACGCTCTTTCTTCTCCGGCTTGTTATACTTTTCAGAAGGATTGCCCAGAGGGTCCTCGCAATCATGCCATCCCGCACTCGACGCACTGTCTTCTCCTTAGTAGTCTTTTTTTCCGCCTGCGGCCTTGCAGGCATGATTGTCAGCCAGAAAGTCGGCGCGCAATCCAGCACTGACGAATCACAATTCCGCGACAGCCTGAAGTCTTTCACCAGTGTCTATGACGTCGTGTCGCAAAATTATGCGGAGCCCCTCGACGGCGACAAACCGGACAAGGCGATCTATGACGGGGCGATTCCGGGCATGCTGCGCGTGCTCGACCCACACTCGAATTTTTACGATCCTAAAGCCTACGCCAAGATGCGCGAGGACCAGCACGGCAAGTATTACGGTGTGGGCATGACCATTCAGCCGCAGAATGTAGGCGGCGCACAGCGGATTGTTGTTCTCTATCCGTATGAGGGGACCCCATCGTATAAGGCAGGTGTCCGTCCTGGTGACGTGATCGTCTCGGTTGATGGAAAAGCCACCGATAACCTCAATTCCGAGGAAGTGGCGAACATGCTCAAAGGTCCCAAGGGGACGCATGTTCACCTCACAGTGTCGCGCGAAGGCGCTGCAGCACCACTTACTTTTGACCTGGTTCGTGACGAGATTCCACATCCGAGCATCGACCTCAAGGAAGAGATTCGTCCCGGTATCGGCTACATTCACATCACCCAGTTCCAGGAAGCGACTGGCCGCGAAGTGGCAGATGCTCTGGATGGCTTTGGTCCTGACCTCAAGGGGCTCATTCTTGACCTGCGTGGGAATCCGGGCGGCCTGCTCACCGAGGCGGTTTCAACCTCCGATAAATTCCTTAAGAAAGGTCAGGTCATTGTTTCGCAGCGCGGACGCGCATTTCCCGAGCAGACCTACCATGCCATGCACGGCAATGGCGGCAAGACGTACCCCATTGTTGTTCTTGTGAATCACGGCACCGCATCGGCAGCGGAAATTGTCAGCGGTGCACTGCAGGATCATGACCGCGCAATTGTCGTTGGCGAAACAACATTCGGTAAAGGCCTGGTGCAAACGGTTTACCAGTTGTCAGACAACACAGGGCTCGCGCTCACAACCTATCACTACTACACGCCCAGCGGACGTCTGATTCAGCGCAACTATAGTGGCGTTTCGCTCTACGATTACTACTACAACCATGACCAGCCGCAAGACGCCAAGGATCGTGAAGTCAAGCTGACTGATTCCGGACGCACCGTCTACGGTGGCGGTGGTATTACGCCTGACTATAAGATCGACACTCCGAAAGCTACTCACATTCAGGAAGTGCTGACGTCGCCGGAACATTATGCCTTCTTCAATTTCGCCAAGCACTACCTGGCAAATCGCACCGTCACCAAGGACTTCCAGGTGGATGACAATGTGATGAGCGACTTCAAGCAATTCCTCACTGCGCAGGAGATTACTTACACCGATCAGGAACTGAACGCCGTCATGGATTGGGTGAAGGCAAACATCAAAGCTGAAATCTTCACCACACAATTTGGCCAGGCCGAGGGATTGAAAGTTCGCGCGGCGTGGGACCCGATGGTCAATCAGGCACTGACCTATATACCCCAGGCCACCACCCTGGAACAGGCTGCTGAGAAGACCGATGCGCAGAAGACTGTCACCGCCAAGAACACCCCATCAAGTCCTGCAACAGAGTAGGTAGCGGCAGTCGCAAAATAAAAAAGAGCAGGCTTCCATGCCTGCTCTTTTTATTTTGCCAACCGATCCATATTGATTCGGGCGCTAAGCTTTGCCGATCACTCTGGCCACAGTCTCGCCGATTGCAGCCGGGCTTTCGACGACGTGAATACCCGCCGCAGTCAGCGCCTTCATCTTCTCAGCTGCAGTTCCCTGCCCGCCTGAGATGATTGCGCCGGCATGACCCATGCGGCGTCCCGGAGGGGCGGTCTGTCCAGCGATGAAGCCTACGACCGGCTTCTTGACGTGCGCCTTTACATACTCCGCAGCTGTCTCCTCAGCCGTTCCGCCGATTTCACCGATCAGGATGATCGCTTCTGTCTCGGGATCTTCATTGAGCAGCTTGAGCGCGTCGACGTGCGTGGTGCCGATGATCGGGTCACCACCAATGCCGATGGCCGTCGACTGGCCAATCCCGCGCTGAGTCAACTGGTAGACAGCTTCGTAGGTCAATGTCCCTGAACGCGAAACAATGCCGATGTTGCCCTCTTTGTGGATGCGTCCGGGCATGATGCCGATCTTTGCTTTTCCGGGCGAGATCACACCGGGGCAGTTGGGACCGATGAGCGTGGACTTCGAATGCTTGAGCACGCTCCAGACCTTCACCATATCGTTGACCGGAATGCCTTCCGTGATGCAGATAATCAGCGGAATGCCCGACGCATTTGCTTCGAGAATTGCGTCTGCTGCAAACGGTGGCGGAACGAAGATAACGGTAGCGTTGGCACCTGTCTCGGCAACGGCTTTCTCGACCGTATCGAAAACGGGCCAGCCTTCGTGGATGGTGCCCCCTTTCCCAGGGGTTACGCCGCCGACAACTTTCGTGCCGTATTCGGCGCAGCCCTTCGCATGGAACGTGCCTTCCTTGCCGGTGATGCCCTGCACAATGAGGCGAGTATTTTTATCGACTAAAACAGCCATTAGCTTTTAGCTCCTAGCTTCTAGCTCTTCATTCCGAGCGAAGCGATCAATGAGCTGAGCATCTTACCAACCTCTATGCTAAGATTTTCAGCTTTATTCAATAATTCCGTTTTGCCCATCTTCAACTGCTTTGCAACGAGCAACTGGGTCTGAACCTCGTAATTCGAACCTTGAGCAAGCCCAAGAAATTGACGAAACTCTCCCTGAGATAACCTTCCGCGCCCTTCAGCAATGTTACTTGCTACAGAAACTGCGGCACGTCGCAGCTGTGAAGTGAGTCCATACATCTCCTCACGAGGAAATGCCAGCGTTACTTCGTAAATACAAACGGTCATTTCCATTGCACGTTGCCATACCAGCAAATCCTGAAAGGCCTGTCCCATTTATTCTTCGTTTTAAGCTAGTAGCTAATAGCTAGCGGCTAGAAGCTGTTTTCGCCGCGGAAACGACTTTCTGCGCCGCGTCCTGCATGGTTTCACCGATGATGAAGTTGAGCCCGGATTGCTTCAATATTTCGCGTCCCTGCTCGACGTTCGTTCCTTCAAGCCGCAGCACCACGGGAACCTTTACATTCGTCTTCTTCGCCGCTTCGACGACTCCCTGCGCCAGCGTATCGACGCGCAGAATGCCGCCAAAGATGTTGATGAAGACGGCCTGTACGTTCTTGTCTGAAAGCAGAATCTCGAAGGCATGCTCAATCTGCTGCTGGTTGGCACCGCCGCCGACGTCGAGGAAGTTTGCGGGTGAACCGCCCGCGTACTGGATGATGTCCATCGTCGCCATCGCCAGACCAGCGCCGTTCACCATACAGGCGATATTGCCGTCGAGCTTGATGTAATTCAGCGCATACTTGGAGGCCTCGACTTCGAGGGGGTCTTCTTCAGCAACATCGCGAAGTTCCTTCAATTCCTTGTGGCGGAACATCGCGTTGTCGTCAAAGTTGATCTTGCAATCGAGCGCGAAGAGTTTGTCGTCCTTCGTCGTGATGAATGGATTGATTTCGAGCAGCGAGGCATCGGTATCGACGTATGCCTTATAGAGGCCCATCATGAACCTGACCGCTTCGTTGATCTGCGTCGACTTCAGTCCCAGCGCAAAAGCAAGCTGACGCGCCTGATAAGGCTGGAACCCGACTGCAGGATCGATGTAAGCCTTGTGAATCGCCGTGGGATCTTTCGCCGCTACTTCTTCGATCTCCATGCCGCCGGCCTGAGAGGCCATGAAGACCAGCTTCGCCGCCGCGCGATCGAGCACGATGCCGAGATACAGTTCGCGATCGATCGCCGCTGTTTCTTCAATCAACAGCCGCTGCACCTTCTGGCCTTGAGGACCGGTCTGATGCGTGATGAGTTGCATACCAAGAATCTGCTTGGCATACTGCTCGGCATCATCGATGTTCTTCGCAACTTTCACGCCGCCGCCCTTACCGCGACCACCGGCATGAATCTGCGCCTTCACGACAACACCGCTCGCTCCGCCGGTCAAGAGCTTCTTGGCCACATCCAGCGCTTCGTCGAGCGTGTTGGCCACCTCACCCCGCGGCACGGCTACGCCGTATTTCGCCAGGATGTCTTTCGCCTGATACTCGTGGATTTTCATAGCTTGTAGGTGCCGCAGACTCGCCCCTGCGCGGAACTCCCGCGTATGAGGGCACAGAATTACGGCGGACTCTTCATACTATCGGACGGTAGAGGGCAGCGGCAAACACCGCAGGCTGCAGGAAGGACGCGACAGTGCCGCAGCTACTGGTTTTCCTTCATCTCGTCGCTCACCACATAAAAATACTTCAGATTTGCGACTCCGAATGATGTGGTGATGGCAACATCGGAAGCATCGCGCCCGACAGCCATCAATACACGGCCGATACGAGGCCGATTGTGACGAGCGTCAAATGTCCACCAACGATCGCCCAAATACACTTGATACCAGGCGCTAAAATCCATCGGCAGCACAAGTGGCACGCCAATGTCGCCCAGATAACCCGTCGCATAGCGCGCAGGCATATTGAGCGCGCGGCAAAACGTAACGGCGAGGTGCTGGAAGTCGCGGCAAACGCCGAGCCGCTCCGTGAAAACGTCCAGAGCAGTCTTCGTAGGACGCGCATACGAATATCCGAACACGACCTTACTGTGCACCCAGTTATTGATCGCCTGAACCCGCTCCAGACCTGGCGCATAGCCTCCGAAGAGGTCTAAAGCGATGCTCGAAAGCCGGTCTACCTCGCAATAGCGACTATTCATGAGATAGACCAGCGTTTCATGCGGTAAGTCGTTTACTGCAACCGCAGGGGCATGGAACGGAATGGGGTCCAGGTCGCCTGAATCCCTGACCAGGGTTGAGCCTTTGATTTGCACTATGCCCGCATTTGCCTTGAAGCGCGTACATTTGTTCCCGAAAGTGTCGATGTACGAGTCGCAACGGGTCTGTGGCGTCACCGTCATCTCATCCGGTTCGAGCAGGTCGCACTCACGCGATGGGTGGACGTGCAGCATGGTTACAAAGGCAACGGGCTCAGGCACTTCGAACTGTAGGTCGTATCCCAGGCGAATCAACATATCTGTATAGCTTTCGGCAACGGACGGGAATTGGCTGAAACAGCGCCCAATGCAGGTAAGTAACGGTTAGATGCCATGAATCTGCAAAATCGTTTGCCCAATTAGCGATTTAGTATTGAAGAACCGTAGTCAAGGATTGGCGTGCGTCAATACAGCCAATATCCCGCATCGGCTACGGAGTTCGCTACCTGGCCATGCGTTCGATACCATGACAGTAGCATGTCCACTCTGGAAGAGTTGCTTCACTCCGTCGGCGAAGACCAGCGTACACTCTCGCGCGAAGAGGCACGAACCGCGCTTCGCGAGATGCTGACCGGCAGCACGAGTGACGCTGAGATTGCCACACTTCTCACTACATTGGCACGTCGTGGCGAGAGTGTCGACGAGTTGACCGGCTTTGCCGAGACGATGCGCGAGCTTGCAGTCCCGGTTCCGCTTACGGATGCAGAACGCGCACTGCTCATCGATACCTGCGGAACTGGCGGCGACGATCGCGGCACCTTCAACATCTCGACCGGAGCTGCGCTGGTTGCGGCGGCCGCTGGAGCCATGGTCGCCAAGCATGGCAATCGCGCGGTTACGTCGAAGTGCGGTTCGGC
>Ga0209773_10000226_pt1 | contig 17221 bp, 19 predicted proteins | sample BogFormECP14_OM1_FD_188244 | JGI IMG/M metagenome (GOLD analysis project Ga0209773, IMG submission 188244) | Bog forest soil microbial communities from Calvert Island, British Columbia, Canada - ECP14_OM1 (SPAdes) (version 2) | ecosystem: Environmental > Aquatic > Freshwater > Wetlands > Bog ... | reverse complement strand
GGCCACTACGCGCCATGCTGAACACCAGAACGGGAGGAGAGGACATGCCACGTCACGAGGAGCAAAAGACGCTTGCCTACATGGCCGACGAGCTTTTCTCCGTCGTAGCGGACGTGAAGGACTATCCCTCATTCGTGCCCTGGTGCACCGGCGCGCGTATCCGCAGCAACGGTCCGCAGGAAATCATCGCTGAGCTCGAGATCGGGTTCGGCCCGTTCCGGGAAAGCTTTACGAGCCAGGTCACGCTGGATCGACCGCGGCAAGTGCGGGTGCGCGCTACTGAAGGGGGACCGCTGGAGCACCTAATAAACACGTGGACGTTCACGCCAGCAGGCGACGGGACGCAAGTGGACCTCGTTGTTGACTTCCAATTCAAGAGCCACCTCCTCGATCATGTGGCCAACAACATGTTCCACGAGGCGGCGACAAGCATGATGGGCGCCTTCGAATCGCGCGTGCATCTGGTCCATCTGATGACGCGACGCCACAGGCAGCATCCTTCTTCCTGACGGGCGTCGACAGGCGGGTCGTCAGGCGACAAATGCGAGACGATGTTTCGATTTTGCGCCGCAATTTGCAATGCGGATTGAGGCTGAGCGCCTTCTGGGCCTCGGTCCCCTACAAGTAGCCCGCCAACTCCTTGGCTGAGTCTTCGGGCTTGCGGTCGAGGTTGAAAGCTTCGACGAAGCGTCCCTCGGAATCCATGAGGTAAACGACGGCGCTGTGGTCCATCGTGTAGTCCCCGTTCTCCTGCGGCGCCTTGCGCGCGTAGACCCGATAAGCGCGCTCGACCTGGTCGATCGCCGAACGATCGCCGGTCAGCCCGATGATGCGGGGATCGAAATTCGAGACGTAATCCTTCATGATCGGCGCCGTGTCGCGCTCGGGATCTATGGTGACGAACAGGGCCTTGACGGGCTTGCCCGGGATCTTGGCGAGAACGTCGGAGATTTCGGAGAGCGTCGCCGGACAGACGTCGGGGCAATGGGTATAGCCGAAGAAAACCAGGAATGGCTCGCCCCGCATGTCGGCGTCGGTGAGGGTCCGCCCGTCCGTCGCCGCCAGTTTGAAGGGGCCGCCGATGAGCGAAGGGGCCCGCGCGCCAGCGCGCCATGGGTTGGAAACATAGGCCGCGCCGGCGCAGACGATCACCGCGAGCAGCACGCAGGCGATGAAGAACCAGCGGCCGCCGGCCAAGAGCGAGCGGGCGGGGGACGGCTCGGCTGAACTCAACTTAGGGCTCCCAGTGAGGTAATCGGCCTATGATCGCGAAAAGACCGGACCGAAATAAGACTTGAAGCTCTGCGCGTCCATGCGGGGGCCGCATGCGAGCTCAGCCCCTCGGGCGCCCGGACCGCCCTTTGCGTCGGAAGTGAATTGCGATAGAGCATAATCATATTTTGAAGGCTAGAGTTGGCGAAGTCGCAGGGGGCAGGTCTTGGCGGGCGACGCGACGGCGAACAAGGCGGAGGAGAAGGTCGAGGGCCCCTCGCCGACGATCGGACGGGATGTCGATCTTTCGCAATTGACCCAACTCGTCGGCTATCAGTTGCGGCGCGCCCAGATCGCGGTCTTCGACGATTTTATCCGCTCCTTCGCCGCCCATGAAATCCGCCCCACCCAATATGGCGTCTTGACCGCCATCGATTGCAATCCGGGATCCTCGCAGGCGGCCATCGCCCAATCGCTCGGCATCAAGCGCTCGAATTTTGTCAAGCTCATCGATGAATTCGAGCGACGCAAATTTGTGGTGCGTCGACAGGTCGCGGGCGATCGGCGCGCGAATGCGCTGCACCTGACCAAGGCCGGCGAGAGCGCATTGGCGATGCTGCATGAGATAAGGGTGGCGCATGAGTCGCGGATCGCCGCCCTCGTCGGCGGCGAACATGAGTGCCGGCTCTTGCTACAGCAATTGCGCCGCCTGACTGCGCTGAAAGACTCGGCGGGGCCTTAGCGCGCGAGCCAGACCCGCCGCTTCCAAGCCCGGTCGACCTGGTGAGCCGGCGCGTTCTGCCTCCCTCGCTTTCCAATCGCCGGCGCCTCCGTTAGCTCTAAGCCTCCGCATAGGGAGGCGCGCCATGGCTTACGAAACCATCATTGTCGAGACCCATGGCAAGGTCGGGCTGATCCGGCTCAATCGCCCGCAAGCGCTGAATGCGCTCAACGCCGCGCTGATGGGCGAGGTCGACGCCGCCCTCAGAGCCTTCGAAAGGGATACGGCGATCGGCGCTATCGTCCTGACCGGCTCGGACAAGGCCTTCGCCGCCGGCGCCGACATTAAGGAAATGCGCGACAAGACCTATGTGGACGCCTTGCTCAGCGATTTCCTCAGCGCCTGGGACGGCGTTGCGCGGGCGCGAAAGCCGCTGATCGCGGCAGTCGCAGGCTTTGCGCTCGGCGGGGGGTGCGAAGTGGCGATGATGTGCGATTTCATTGTGGCCGCCGACACCGCCAAATTCGGCCAGCCGGAAATCAAGCTCGGGGTCATTCCCGGGCTCGGCGGCACGCAGCGCCTCGCCCGCTTCGTCGGCAAATCCAAGGCGATGGATCTCGTGTTGACCGGCCGCACGATGGATGCTGCCGAGGCCGAGCGCTGCGGCCTGGTCTCGCGCATTCTTCCGGCCGACAAGCTCGTCGAGGAGGCAATCAAGATCGCCGCCGGAATCGCCGCTTTGTCCGCGCCCTCTCTCATGCTCGCCAAGGAGAGCGTCAATCGCGCCTTCGAGACGACGCTCGCCGAGGGCGTGCGTTTCGAAAGGCGGGTATTCCAATCGCTCTTTGCGACGGAGGACCAGAGAGAAGGCATGACGGCGTTCATCGAGAAACGGCCGCCGGCGTTCAAGAACAGGTAGAGGCGCATCGCACGCGCCCGCCGGTCGCCGAACCTCGCAACGCAAGGCGCCTAGCGCCTACCAAAGGCCCGGCGCCAATCGGTAGCGAACGCGCCGCATATAGTCGGCATAACCGGGAAGGCCGTCTCTCAACATCCGCTCTTCGCCGCCGATGCGCAGCGCTAGCGCGACGACGAAGACGGGGGCGAGGGCCAGCCCGATCCACGAGCCGAGCAAGAGCGGCGTTCCGATGATGCTCAAGATCGCGCCGGAATACATCGGGTGGCGTACGAACCGGTACGGGCCCGTCGTTACGACGCTCTGGCCTCGTTCTCGCTGAATCTTGACGACCGGCGCGGCGAAGGAATTCTCGCGGAAGACCAGCCAGCAGACGACGAAGAAGGCCGCCACAAAGATCGCGCCGACGAGGTTGAGCCAGACGGGCATGTGCGACAGCCCCCAGCGCTTGGCGTCCAAGCCCATCAGGACGATCCAGCAAGGGAGGGCGAGGCGGAGGAAGCCCAGGAAAATCTTGTCCCATGGCGCCTGCGCGTCCCGCACGCCGCCCCTTATCCGCTCGGCTAGCAGCTCGGGGTCGCTAAAGGCCAGCCACAAGGCGATGGCGAAGGCGCCCACTGCTGTTTCCCCGAGGAAGACCCAGCCGCCGACCCAGTCGAAAGTTCCCGCCGGCAAAAATACGGCCGCGCCCAGCAAGGCCATAAACAATGCGAAGCGGACGTGCGACCGCCCGGACATGGCGCTCATAGCCTCTTGAGCCTCGGGGCGGACCGCCCGCCTCGCCCGTTCATATGTTGCCGCTTTTGATCCGACCAGCTTCAAATTGCGCCCTTCTTGGCTTAAGGACGAAGCGAAATCGAAAAAAGGACGCTGAGCGAGGCGACGAGGTGAATGATTTGACTGCCCAGGAGACTGTCGCCGGCGTGACAATCGCCGCCAAGAGGGGTCCGCGCTACGAGGAAATCCTCAGCTCCGGCGCGCTCGCCTTCCTCGCCGATCTCCATCGCGAATTCGACGAGCGTCGGCGCGTGTTGTTGGCGCGGCGGATGCAGCGCCAACAGCTCTTCGACGCCGGCGAAACTCCCGACTTCCTCAACGAGACCAGCGCGATTCGCGACGGCGATTGGCGCATCGCGCCGATCCCGACCGATCTTCAGGACCGGCGCGTCGAGATCACCGGCCCGGTCGATCGCAAGATGATCGTCAACGCGCTGAATTCCGGCGCCAAGGTCTTCATGGCCGATTTCGAGGATGCGACCGCCCCGTTTTTCGCCAATCTCATCGAAGGCCAGATCAATCTGAAGGATCGCTGGGACGGCAAGATCGACTTCACGGATCCGGCGAGCGGCAAGGCCTATCGGCTCTCCCGCGAGCCCGCCGTGCTGATGGTGCGTCCGCGCGGCCTGCACCTGCCGGAACGACATGTCATGGTCGACGGGCGCGAAATCTCCGGTTCGCTGTTCGACTTCGGCCTCTACGTCTTCCACAACGCCAAGGCGCAGATGGCGCAAGGGGCGACGCCCGCCTTCTATCTGCCGAAGATGGAGAGCCATCTCGAAGCGCGGCTTTGGAACGATGTCTTTGTCTTCGCCGAGCGGCGTCTGGCTATTCCCGCCGGCGCGTTGAAGGCGACGGCGCTCATCGAAACCCTGCCGGCCGCTTTCGAGATGGACGAGATCATCTATGAATTGCGCGAACATATGGCCGGCCTCAATTGCGGCCGGTGGGACTATATTTTCTCCTTCATAAAGAGGCTGGGCAAGAACCCCTTATTCCTGACGCCGGACCGTTCGGCGATGGTGATGGGCAAGGCGTTTCTGTTGGCCTATTCGCTGCTGCTGATAAAGACATGCCACCGGCGCGGCGCCTTCGCGATGGGCGGGATGGCCGCGCAAATTCCGGTCAAGGGCGATGCGGCCGCCAACGAGGCCGCATTCGCCAAGGTTCGCGCCGACAAGGAGCGCGAGGCGACCAACGGCCATGACGGGACTTGGGTCGCCCATCCCGATCTCGTGCCCATCGCAATGGAGGTCTTCGACCGGGTCATGCCCGGTCCGAACCAGCTTGCCGCGATGCGCGAAGATGTGAGCGTCTCGCGCGAGGATCTTTTGCGCGTTCATGAAGGCCAACGTACCGAAGCCGGTCTTCGTGAGAACATCCGGGTGGGCGTTCAATATATCGAGGCTTGGCTGCGCGGCCGTGGCGCCGTGCCGCTCTACAACCTGATGGAGGACGCCGCCACCGCGGAAATCTGCCGCGCGCAGATCTGGCAATGGCTCAGACTCGGCGCTGAGCTTAACGACGGGCGCAAGGTGACGCCCGAACTCTTCAAATCGACGCTCGGGGACGAGATGAATAAGTTGCGCGCCGCCTTCACGCCGGCGGTCTTTGAAAGCGGCCGGTTCAGCGAGGCGATCGCGCTCTTCTCGGATATGTCGCTGGCCAAGGACTTCGAGGAGTTCCTGACGCTGCCGGCCTATAAGCTCATCGATTGAGGGAGCTTCGCGTGACGAGCAGATGGATGGCGTGCGCCAAGTCCCCGCCCCGTCATTCCGGGTTCTCGCCTGCGGCGAGCCCCGGAATGACGGGCGTTGGTCGCGTCGAGGTAGCGCCTCCCATAACGCCGGCTCGCGCAGCGAGCGAGGATCGGATAGGAAAAAGGGCGAGCGCGAATCGAATCAGCCGTGGATGCACGATACCAACGGACGCGGTCCGCCCCGATCGGCCTTTTTCTGCTGCTGCCGATCGCGGGCTTGCTTTACGTTTTGTTGCTTCAAAACGCTTGGGGTCCATTTCAAGGCGGCGAGGCGGGGATCGGCGACGCCTTCGGGGCCTTTTTCCTTGCCTCGGGCCTGTGGATCACCCTGATCGTCATGATGCTCGTCGCCGTCGACTCCGGCGCCATGCCCCGTTGGTGTTCGATCCTTGCCGCCATCCTCGTTCCCCTCTCCGGCGTCGCCGCCTTCGTGGCCGTCGACATGTGCTCTCGCAACATGCGATGGGCGATCCTCTTTCCCGGCTTGCTGGCGCCGCTGATCGCCTTCTATGCGATATGGACGCGCTCGCCTCGGCTTCTCGCGAGGCTGCCGGCGCAATCGACGAGCCTGGCGGCTTGGGGCGCGATCCTCCTTTTGTCGATCGCCCCTTTGCTGCTTGCGAACTGGCTCTAAAGCTGCAGCGCGATGACCGGCGCCCGGCGCTTCATTCGCCGGTGATGACGCCTTCGACTTCGGCGACCGTGGTGCGCTTGGGATCGATGTCGTCGGCGACGATTTTGCCGCGACGCATGACGACGATGCGGTCCACCACCTGGAATACGTGGTGGATGTTATGTGCGATGAAAATGCAGGAGTGGCCCGAATCGCGGGCGTTTCGCACGAAACGCAAAACGCCCTGCGTCTCGGCGACGCCGAGATTGTTGGTCGGTTCGTCCAGGATGATCAGATCGGCGTCGAAATACATCGCGCGCGCGATCGCCACCGCCTGACGCTCGCCGCCCGACAGCGAAGCGATCGGCGTCGAGGCCGGAATGGCCTTACCGATGCCGACTTTCTTGAGTAGGTCGCCCGCCACCGATTCCATCAAGACAGAGTCCATGCGATTGAGAACATGTGGACCCTTGAGCGGCTCGCGACCCAGAAACAGGTTGCGGGCGATCGACAATTGGATAACCAGCGCCGAATCCTGGTAGATCGTCTCGATGCCAAGGGCGATCGCGTCCGTCGTGCTGCGAATGCTGACCTTATCGCCGCGCACATAGATGTCGCCGCTCGTCGCCGGCACTGCGCCGGACAAGACCTTTATCAGCGTCGACTTTCCCGCGCCATTGTCGCCGAGCAATCCGACGATCTCGCTCCGGTTGACGATGAGACTGACGTCCTCCAGCGCGCGAACGCGGCCGTAGTATTTGGTGATGTGCTCCATACGGATCAGTTCTTCGGCCATCCGATCACGTTCCTGCCTGGTGGCGGCGTTCGAGCCAGGAATGGAGGGCCATCATGCCTAGGATAATCGCGCCGATGAATATGTTATAGGCGAGCCCGGGCACGCCGATCATCACGATGCCGTTGCGCATCACGCGAAGGATGAAGATCCCGAGCACCGTGCCGACGATCGTTCCGCGTCCGCCGGAAAGCGCGGTGCCGCCGATCACCACCATGGCGATGACTTCGAGCTCGTAGCCCGTTCCGCTGTTGGGATTTGCGGCCGAGGTGCGGATCGAGCTGATGACGCCGGCGAAGGAAGCCATGACGGCGGAAAGGGCGAAGAGGATCACCTTGGTCCGGTCAACGTTGACGCCGCGCGCCCGCGCTGCGCCCGGATTGCCGCCGGTCGCGAGAATCCAATTGCCCGCCTTGGTGCGGCTCAACACATAGTTGAGCACGACGGCGGCGGCGAGGAACCAGAATAGCGACATGTAGACGCGGAAGCCGCCGACGACAAAATCGCCGACCAAGACCCAGGCGAGCCAATGCCCGCCCGCGCTCCAGGTGCGCTGCGGGAACCCGTCCGTGATGTACAGGGCGGCGCCGCGCACCACCAGCAACATGCCGAGCGTCACCAAGAAGGAGGGTATTTTCAATCTGGTCACGAACCAGCCGTTGACGAAGCCGATGAACGCGGCGACGACCATCGAGATCGCGAAGGCGACGTCCAAGGAGACGACCCCGCCGTTGAACAGGGTCCACATCAGGACTGGCGAGAAGCCGAACAGCGATCCGACAGAGAGATCGAACTCGCCCGCCGTCATCAGCAACGTCATGGTCAGCGCGATCAGCCCGAGTTCGACCGTGAAGGCGAGGGTGTTGCTGATGTTCAGCAGGGAAAGAAAATCGGGATTTATCCACCAGAAGCCGAAGAGTTCGACGACAAGCAGGATGAAGGGCCCGAATTCGGGCCGCGCGACGGCGCGCTGAATGATCCCGTCCCGTTTCAAAATCAACCCGCCGATCGGCGACGAAGGAAATCTGCAGCCGCCGGCGACCGCATGATTGGGCGTGCCGACGAAAGTCTCATCTCCCGCTCGCCGAAGAAGACGGCGGGCCCGATTGGACCGATTTGGCTCATGGGTTCGGTCAGTGCGCCGGCTGGGCCGGTCCCTCGAATGGAGGCGCGTTCGCCGCCAAACTGCGGCGAACGCTCTGAGGTAAGCGGAACTTCCTATTTGCCCGACAGGATCTTGTCGTAGAGCGCCGCCCTGTCCTTTTCGTAGAGCGCCCCGGTAATCACGTTGAACCCCGGGGGGATGCCGCTGGCGGCCATCGCGGCCAGCGACAGCGCGACGTAGCTGGTCGCCTGCGGGTCCTGCCATTGCGCGGCGTTAACGTAGCCGTTCAGCACTTCCTGCGTCGTATCGAGCGAATTGCCCCAGCCGACGACCGGGATTTCGCCAGGCTTGACGCCGACCTGATCGAAGACGCGCTTGATGCTGCCGTCGGCGAGATCGCCGAGCGAGATGATCGCCTTGATCTTCTTGCGATTGGCGGTGAGATAGTCGGCCATGCGGGAGATCACCTCGCCTTGGTCGAGGGTGACCTCGGTCGTCTCCGTGGTGATGCCGAGCGGCTTGAACACGCTCATGATGCCTTCGGTCTCTTGCACGCCGTAGGTCGCGCCGGGCACCTCGACAGGCGTCCAGACGAAGTCGCCGCTCTTCACCAGGCCCTTGTCGACGAGATACTGCGCCCAGTGCCGCCCGAAGACCGTGTTGTCGCCGCCGACATAGGCGTTGAAGCTCGCCTTCGGATCGGGCGTATTGAAGTTGACGATCGGGATTTTGGCGTCGTTGGCCTCCTTGGCGACCTGCACCAGGCTGCCGGGATCGGGGCTGGTCGTGACGATGCCGTCAGCTTTGGCGGCGATGGCGGAGCGCACCGCCTCCTGCTGCGAGGCGACATTGCCGTTATGGAAGGACGTCTTGACGGTATTGCCGGTGTCCTTGGCCCATTGATTGGCCCCGGCCAAAAAGTAAGTCCAAACCGGATCGGCGGGCGAGCCGTGCGAAATCCAATAGAAGGTCTTGGCGTCAGCGGCCAAGGGCAAGGCCAGCGCTAGAATCGCGCTGTAGACGATCAGCTTCAGATGTCTGAGCATTTTCAGTCTCCTCCCTGCGGCAATGTCCCCCTTGACGCTGCTCGGGTGCTCTCATCGCCGATGTCCAACACTTGCACGCGCGCAAGGGAGGGGCAAGGAGTCGGTCGCTTTCGACGGGCGATTGGCGGCAGGGCTTAGAGCGGTTTTCGACCCTCTGAACCGTCCTTGCGAGGAGCGAAGCGACGAAGCAATCGAGAGATCGCAGCGCGGCGGCAGCAGCCCTGGATTGCTTCGCTTCGCTCGCAATGACGTCGTGGATTCGAAGCGATCGGAAAGCGCTCTAGGCGTCAGGGGCGCCGACCCTCAAAGGGCGCCCGCCGGCGGCCGGTCGATCCACGGGTTGAGCACAGGCACGCGCGCCTTTTGGCGGTCGCTGACGTCGCGCGACACGACCGTCGGGCGAGGGGGCCGCCGCGCTCAAGCCGCCCGCGCCTTCGGTTGCACCTCGGCGCTGTAGTCGTCGACCAAGGCGCCGGTGATATTGCCGGGCGTATACTTATGCGGCCCGATCTCGCCGACCGGCGTCACCTCCGCGGCGGTGCCGGTGATGAAACATTCATTGAAGGAACCGAGCTCGTCAGGAAGGATGCGACGCTCCGCAACTTCGAAGCCGCGGCGGCGCGCCAGGTCGATCACGGTCTGGCGCGTGATGCCGGCCAGGAAGCAATCGGCGATCGGCGTGTGGAGAACGCCGTCCTTGATGAAGAAAATATTGGCGCCGGTGCATTCGGCGATGCGGCCCTGCCAATCGTACATCAGCGCGTCGGCGTAGCCGCGCCGCTCGGCGCGGTGCTTGGAGATGGTGCAGATCATATAGAGGCCGGCGGCTTTGGAGCGCGCCGGCGCCGTCGCCGGATCTGGCCGACGATATTCCGCGATATCGAGGCGGATACCCTTCATGCGCTGGGCCGGATCGAAATAGCTCGGCCACTCCCAGGCTGCGATGGCCAGATGGATCTTGTTGTGCCGCGCTGAAACGCCCATCATCTCCGAACCGCGCCAGGAGATCGGGCGCACATAGGCGTCGGCAAAGCCGTTCTTCTGCAGCACTAAGGCCTTGGCGGCGTCGACCTCGGCGACGCTATAAGGGATCTCGAAGTCGAGGAGGCGCGCAGACTCTTTCAGACGCTCGGAATGTTGCTTCGATTTGAAGATTTCGCCGCCGTAGGCGCGTTCACCCTCGAAAACGGCGCTGGCGTAATGGAGGGCGTGGGTGAGAACGTGGACCTTGGCGTCGCGCCAGGGAATTGACTGGCCGTCCAGCCAGATCATGCCGTCGCGATCGTCGAATGTTGGGCCCGCCATGACGCCCTCCCATTGAACCCGGTTTGGAAATCAGCCGCGCGGGGCTTAAAATTCCAACTCCTGTCGGTCGACCACTAGCAGGATCGTCGAAATATGTCAACATTACTGACGTAATTAGCCCAATGGAGATCGCGGCAAAGCCGACCAGCGTCGAGCCGGCGTCCAACATGGACGCCGCGCCGATGTATGACCTGATCGAACTGTTCTTTTTCGCCTACCGCGATTTCATCGGCGACGCCGACCGGCTGCTTGAGACCTATGGATTCGGGCGCGCCCACCATCGCGTCCTCCATTTCGTCAGCCGGCAACCTGGCCTGACCATCGCCGAACTCCTCGACATCCTGAAAATCACCAAGCAAAGCCTCAATCGAGTGTTGAAGGAGCTGATCGCCGAGAGCTTCATCGAGGCGCGCGCGGGGGCGCAGGATCGCCGCCACCGCCAACTCTACACCACCGCCAAGGGGGCGCGTCTTGCCCGGGAGCTTGCGGGGCTGCAAACGCGGCGCTTCTCGCGGGCGATGGCCGGCCTCGGCGTCGACGGGCGCGGGCGGGCGATGGCCTTTCTTCTCGCCATGATCGATCCCGGCGAGCGCGAGCGCGTCATCGAATTGATCGGCCTGCGCGGCTTTACCGATGGGGTCGAAAGCAAATCGCCATGAACGCGAGCGAGCCCACTCCCGCCGATGAGGCGGCTCATATCCTCATCGTCGACGACGACCGGCGCATCCGCGACTTGTTGACCACCTATCTGCGCGGCCACGGCTATCGCGCGACGAGCGCGGCCAGCGCGAAAGAGGCGCGCGGGTTCCTGGATTCGCTCGCCTTCGAGCTCATCGTGCTCGATGTGATGATGACGGGCGAGAACGGCTTCGATTTTGCCACTCATTTGCGCAAGGACTCCGACGTTCCCATCCTTATGCTCACGGCGCGCGGCGAGCCGAGCGATCGCGTGCGCGGCCTGGAGATCGGCGTCGACGACTATCTCGCCAAACCTTTTGAACCACGCGAATTGCTGCTGCGCATCGGATCAATCCTCAGGCGCGCCAAACCGTGGTCTATCAAGACGAGCGTCGCCTGCGTTCGCTTCGGGCCTTTCACCTTTTCGCTCGAGCGCGGCGAGCTCAAGAGCGAAGATGAAGGGGTGCGCCTGACCGAGCGCGAGCGCGACATACTTCGCCTGCTCAGCGAAAGCGCTGGCCAAAGCGTTTCGCGTGAAGCGCTATCGGGTTCGGGCGGGGCGGCCAATGAGCGAACGGTTGACGTGCAGATCAACCGGCTGCGTCGTAAGATCGAGCGCGATCCAGCCAATCCGGTCTATCTGCAGACCGTGCGCGGCGCTGGCTATCGCTTGGTGATCGACGGGTAGACGATGAGCGCGCCGGCGATCAAGGTCAATTTCTCGCGTCCGCGCCTCCTGTGGCGCGAATTCACGCGGACGCTCGCCAATCTCCTGCCGAAGGGGCTCTATGCGCGCTCGCTGCTGATCGTCATAGCGCCGATGGTCCTCCTCCAGACGGCTGTCGCCTACATCTTCATGGAGCGCCATTGGGAGCTCGTCACCCATCGTCTGTCGGCCGCGGTGGCGCGCGACGTCGGAGCGGCGATCGACCTCTACCGCGACTTTCCGCCGGCGCCGGGCGATAATCGCCTGAAGAGGATCTCAGCCGACCGCTTCCAGCTCGACGTCGATTTGGCGCCGCCGGGGCCGCTGCCCCCGCCAGTCCCCAAGACCTTTTTCAGCGAACTCGATCCGCTGACCCGCGCCTTGCCTGACGAGATCGCCAAGCAGGTGCATCGTCCGTTCTGGACCGACACGGTCGGACGCTCGGGGCTGATCGAGATCCGTATTGATCTGGGCGATGGGATTCTCACGGTGGTGACCCATCGCAACCTTGCTTACGAGCCGAACGTCCATATTTTTATTCTGTGGATGCTCGGCGCCTCGATCGTACTTCTGACGGTGGCGATCCTTTTTCTGCGCAATCAGATTCGCCCTATCCTGCGCTTGGCCGACGCTGCGGAGGATTTCGGCAAGGGCCGCGACTTCGACTTCCGGCCGCACGGCGCGCGGGAGGTGCGGCAGGCGGGTTATGCCTTCATCGAAATGAAGAAGCGCGTCGAACGCGCTTTGGAGCAGCGCACCGCTATGCTCAACGGCGTCAGTCATGACCTACGCACCATACTGACCCGCTTCAGATTGTCGCTCGCCGTGATGGAGGAGCAGACCGAGATCGAGCAGCTGCAAAAAGATATCGACGAAATGCAGCACATGCTGGAGGCCTATCTCGCCTTTGCGCGCGGCGACACCGGCGAGAACGCGTTGCCGACGGACATCAGAGCCATGCTCAACGAGTTGAAATCGGACGCGGAACGGCAAGGCGCGTCGATCGGCGTTGAGGCCAGCGGCAACCTCACAGTGAAGCTGCGGCCCAATGCGTTCAAACGTTGCCTAGCCAATCTCGTCGCCAACGCCACGCGCCACGCCGATCGAATCAATCTTCAGGCGGCGCGCGAGCAGCGATTCGTCTCGATCAACGTCGACGACGACGGCCCAGGAATTGCGCCAGAACATCGCGAAGAAGTCTTCCGACCGTTCTATCGGCTCGATGAAGCGAGAAACCAGGACGAGAGCGGCGCGGGCCTCGGCCTGGCCATCGCGCGCGACATCGCGCGCTCGCATGGCGGCGACATTACGCTGGGCGCAAGCCCGATGGGGGGCCTGCGCGCCAACGTGCGTATTCCGGTGTAAACCCCGAAGGGCTGACGGCGAGCGCCAGCCTAGACCGAAGCGTTGATCCAGCGGACGAGTTCGCTCTTGGGCGCGGCGCCCGTCTTCTGCGCCGACAACTTGCCGTCCTTAAACATCATCAAAGTGGGAATCGAGCGAATGCCAAGCTTTTCGGCAACCGCCGGATTTTCGTCGATGTTCAGCTTCGCGATCTTGACCTTGCCCTTCATCTCGCTGGCGATTTCCTCCAGCGATGGGCCGATCATTCGACATGGCCCGCACCATTCAGCCCAGAAATCGACCACAACCGGCTCGCTCGACTTCAACACGTCGCTATCGAAAGTGGAGTCAGTGACCTTGGCTGTTGCGGACATGGCGTTCCTCAAAGAAAACACGCGGGTCAAACCCGCGCCAGTCGCATAGGTAGGAATGGGCGGGCGAGGCGTCAAGTCGGCCAGCCGCCAAGCCCGATCAAATTCACGCGCTTGAGCGGGACTTGCTAGAATAGCCTGCCTCCATTGGGCACGTTTCGGCTCGGGCCGACCAGCACGACTTCGCCCTCCGCGTCGGGAAAGCCGAGGGTCAAGACCTCCGATATGAAGGGTCCGATCTGTCGCGGCGGGAAATTGACCACCGCGGCGACCTGCCGACCGACCAAGGCCTCGGGGGCGTAATGCGTGGTGATTTGCGCGGAGGATTTCTTCACACCGATCGTCGGACCGAAATCGATCGCCAGCCGATAGGCGGCCTTCCGCGCTTGAGGGAAGGCCTCGGCAGAGACGATCGTGCCCACTCGAATATCGACTTTGAGGAAATCGCCAAAGGCGATCGGCGCAGCCGCCGCAGCGTCCATTTTCGTCTCTCCATCCTTATCGCGGTCAGTTCATCGCAAGCGGCCCCCTCGATGGTCAAGGCGGGGCGCGTGGGGCGCGCGTCAAGCTTCTCGCGCGTTCGCCGAATCTTATTACAGGGCGAACTCGGCGCCGCGCTTGACAGCGGCCGGGCGCAGGCAATAGCAGCGGCCGCATGAACTCTCCTTCCGCCACGCCGACGCGGGTGATCGCCGGGCTCAATCGCATCGTCGAACAGTACGAGGTCATTCTCTGCGACTTGTGGGGCGTCGTCCACAACGGGCGTCGCTCTTTTCCCGCGGCCAGCGACGCGCTAGCGCGATTTCGCGCCAGTGGCGGCACGGTAATCATGATCACCAACGCGCCGCGCCCCAACAAGCCGATTCGCGATCAGCTCGACCATTTGCAGGTTCCGCACGCCGCCTACGACGGGGTCGTCACCTCGGGCGACGTCACGGTCGATCTCATCCGCGCACGCGGTCGCGCGCCCGTCTATCACATAGGACCGCCGCGCGATCTGAGCCTGTTCGCGGCGATCGATGAGATCGCCCCCGGCGAAGCGCCGCCGCGCACGCCGTTGGCCGAGGCTGCGTACGTTCTATGCACCGGGCTCTTCGACGACACGCGCGAGACGCCTGCAGATTACGATGCGACGCTCGCCGCCATGCGGGACCGCGATCTCTCGATGATTTGCGCCAATCCCGATTTGGTCATTCACCGCGGCCAGGACCTGATCTATTGCGCCGGCGCGATTGCCGAGCGCTATGCTGGGATCGGCGGCAAGGCGATCTTCGCGGGCAAGCCGCATGCGCCGATCTATCAGCTGGCGCTCAGCCGCGCGGGCGCGGCGCGCGGCGCGCCGATCGATAAATCTCGCGTCTTGGCGATCGGCGACGCCATGCGCACCGACATCGCCGGCGCGTTGGCGCAAGGGCTCGACGCGCTCTTCGTCGCCTCCGGCATTCACCGCGACGAATTTGCCGGCGCGAGCGCCCTCGACGCTGCCGCCGTCGAGCAATTCGCCGCCCAGCATGGCATGCGTCCCACCGCGACGATCAGCGAGCTCGTCTGGTGACATGCGCAGCCCGGTGGAAGCGAGCGTAACTCGATGAGCGTCGGACCCTTCTCAACCTATTGTTTCGAAGACCTCGTCATCGGCATGCGGGAGACGTATTTCAAAACCGTCAGCAACGAAGACGTTATCGGCTTCGCCGAATTGTCCGGCGATCGCAATCCGATCCATCTCTCCGAGCATTTCGCCCGCAAAACCCGCTTCGGCGGCAGAATCGTTCACGGCCTCTACACCGCCAGCCTGATTTCGGCGGTCGTCGGCACGCACCTGCCGGGGCCCGGCGCGGTCTATATTTCCCAGACCCTGAATTTTCGCGGCCCGGTCAAGATCGACGACGTCGTCGCGATCAGCGTCGAGGTGGTCGAGCTCGTCGAAAAGGGCCGCCGGGTGCGGCTTCGTTGCGAGTGCGCGGTCAACGGCGAGGTCGTGCTCGACGGCGAGGGCGTGCTGAGCGTTCCCGGGCGCGCCGGCCTGCGGCCGGCGTCCAAGCTCTCGCCTTGACCAATCAGGACCCGCACGGCAGTTTCGCGCGCCTTCGCCCCTTCCGCCGACTAGAAGAGATGGACGCTGCGTGCCGCCAGCGAACGCTGAAAAAGACTTCATCACCGCGCTAGACCCGCCGTTCGCCCCGCCTGGACTCGAACGCGCCGTCTATGCGATCGGCAATTTCGACGGGGCCCATCGCGGCCACGCGGCGGTCATCGCGCGAACGAGGCGGGTCGCCGCCGAACTCGACGCGCCGAGCGCCGCGCTGACTTTCGAGCCCCATCCCGCGGATTTCTTCGCCGGCCGACCAGTCGTATTTCGTCTCGCGCCCGCGTCGATCAAGATTCGCGCTCTGCGGGACCTCGGTCTCACCGGCATCGTCACCCTGACCTTCAACGCCGCTCTCGCCTCGCTGACCGCCGAGGAATTCGTCGCCAAGGTCCTCGTCGCGCGGCTCGGCGTCGGCGCGGTCATCGTCGGCTGGGATTTCCATTTCGGCAAGGGACGCGGCGGCTCGCCGGCCTTTCTCCTTGACGCCGGTCGCCGCCACGGTTTCCGCGTCGAAGTCATCGATAAGGTCGAGGCCGCGACCTCCGCGGAGGTCGCGGCGATTTCCTCCACAGCGATACGGCGCGCCCTGGAGGCCGGCGATGTCGAGGCGGCCGCCCTCCTGCTGGGCCGTCCCTATTCCATCGTCGGGACAGTGATCGAAGGGCGCAAGCTCGGCCGCGCCTTGGGATTTCCGACCGCCAATATCGCCCTGGACGCCTCGAACCGGCTCGCTCACGGCATCTACGCCGTTGAAGTCCTGTTCGATGGCGCGCGTCGAGACGCCGTCGCCAGTTACGGAACGCGACCGACGGTGGACAACGGCGCGCCCATGCTCGAGGTCTTTCTTTTCGACTTTTCCGACGACCTCTACGGCAAGACGCTCGAGGTCGTCTTCGCCGCCCATTTGCGGCCGGAAAGAAAATTTGACACCCTGATGGCGCTGAAAGGTCAGATGGACGAGGACGCGGCGGCCGCGCGGGCGTTGCTCAAAGCGAGGCGCGCGTTTTAGGTCGCTCACGACGGCCAGGCCCGCCGCGAAGGGGCGAGCCTCGTTGAGATCGGCGCGGCGCCGCGTGGTTTTTCTGTGCGCCGCCCTGACGCCGAGCCGGCTCGGTTTGGCCCGTCGGATTGGCCTTTTCAGCCAAATCGCTTAAACGACGGCGCGCTAGCGTCATGTCGCGAATGAATCGAGCTTCAAGAGAGATGAACGAGACGACCGTCAAGGACTATTCGCAGACCCTCTTTCTGCCTAAGACCGATTTTCCGATGCGGGGCGGTCTGCCGCAAAAGGAGCCCGAGATTCTGGCCCGCTGGCGGCGCGAGGACCTCTACGGGCGCCTGCGCGCCAGCGCCAAGGGCCGCGTCAAATTCGTTCTGCACGACGGTCCGCCCTACGCCAATGGCGATATTCACATCGGCCATGCGCTCAACAAGATCCTCAAGGACATGGTCGTACGTTCGCAGCAAATGGCGGGCAAGGATTCGAACTACGTGCCGGGCTGGGACTGTCACGGCCTGCCGATCGAATGGAAGATCGAGGAGGAGAATTATCGCGCCAAAGGAAAGGCGAAGCCGGATCTCTCAGACCCCGCCGCAATGATCGCTTTCAGGATGGAATGCCGAGCCTACGCCGAGTATTGGATCTCGGTGCAGCGCGAGGAGTTCAAGAGGCTCGGCGTCGTCGGCGACTGGGACCATCCCTATTCGACGATGAGCTTCCCTGCTGAAGCGCAGATCGCCCGCGAGATCATGAAATTCGTCAAGAGCGGATTGCTCTATCGCGGAT
>Ga0209773_10000225_pt1 | contig 17229 bp, 13 predicted proteins | sample BogFormECP14_OM1_FD_188244 | JGI IMG/M metagenome (GOLD analysis project Ga0209773, IMG submission 188244) | Bog forest soil microbial communities from Calvert Island, British Columbia, Canada - ECP14_OM1 (SPAdes) (version 2) | ecosystem: Environmental > Aquatic > Freshwater > Wetlands > Bog ... | reverse complement strand
GCCATGGCCGGAATAGACGAACACTGCCGTGTCGCCGGGCTGGATTCTCTCTATGAATTGTGCGACCGCGGCCTGCATGTCCAGGAAGCCGAGATCGTATCCCTCCTGAACGGAATAGCCTTTTTCCCGCAGCAGGCCGGCATAGCTCTTCGCGTCGGCCCTCGCCTTCTGCAATACCGCGATGTGCTTGTAGCCGTCGTTGCCGATGACGAGCGCCAGCCGGTTCTCCGCGAGCGCGGACGTCGCGAGCAAAAGCCACGAGAACAAGACCGCGATCCACGAGCGCATAGCCGCCTCCCGATCGCGGGAAAGGTTAGGCCGACCGCCCGCCCCGTGCAAGGCGGCTGGCCTCCCAGCGAATGGAAGGGCGACGCTCGACGGACAGGGTGGAAGTTTCAACGACCGCGCGGACATGCTAAGCGAAAGGCGCCTCATCCTCTCGCTTTCGCCGGACCCGCATGACCTCCCTCGCGACCCTTCGCTCCGCCGAACCCGACGTTCGCGCGGCCATGCGCGCGATCGGCGCCGAAGCTCGCGCCGCGGCGCGGATGGTCGCCACTGCGCCGGCCGAGGTCAAGACGCGGGCGCTGCTCGCCGGGGCGCTGAGGCTACGCGAAGGCGCCGCCGATATCCTCGCCGCCAACGCTCGCGATCTCGCGGAAGCGCGCGCGAAGGGGCTGACCGCCGCCTTTCTCGACCGGCTCGCGCTCGACGCCAAGCGCATCGAGGCGATGGCTCGGGGCGTCGAGGAGGTCGCCGCCCTGCCTGACCCGGTGGGGCGCATTCTCGCGACGTTCGAGCGGCCGAACGGGCTGAAGATCGAGCGGGTCGCGACGCCGCTCGGCGTCGTCGGCGTGATCTATGAGAGCCGGCCCAACGTCACCGCGGACGCGGGCGCGCTCTGCCTCAAGAGCGGTAACGCGGTGGTGTTGCGCGGCGGCTCCGACAGCTTTCATTCCTCCGCCGCGATCCACGCCTGCCTCGTCGCCGGCCTCGTGGAGGCCGGCCTGCCCGAGGCCGCGATCTCGCGAGCGCCGTTCGCTGCGCGTGACGCGGTCGGCGAAATGCTCGACGGACTCGGCGGCGCGCTCGACGTGATCGTTCCGCGCGGCGGCAAGAGCCTCGTCGAACGCGTGCAGCGCGAGGCGCGAGTTCCGGTGTTCGCGCATCTCGAGGGCGTGGTGCACGTCTATGTCGACAAGTCGGCCGATCTCGAAAAGGCGCTGAAAATCATCGTCAATTCCAAGATGCGGCGCACAGGCGTCTGCGGCGCCGCCGAGACGCTGCTCGTCGATCGCGCCGGCGCCGAGCGTCTACTGGCGCCGCTCATCGAGGCGCTGATGTCAGCCGGCTGCGCCGTACGCGGCGACGCCGACGCGCGCGCCGCCAACCCCGCCGTCACGCCCGCGACCGAGGTCGATTGGCGCGCCGAATACCTGGATGCGATCATCGCGGTCCGCGTCGTCGACGGGTTAGAGGCCGCGATCGGGCATATCGAGAGCTATGGCTCGCATCACACCGACTGCATCGTCAGCGAGGATGCCGCGGCTGCGGAGCGCTTCTTGAAAGAGGTCGATTCCGCGATCGTGCTACACAACGCCTCCACCCAATTCGCCGACGGCGGCGAGTTCGGCTTCGGCGCCGAGATCGGCATCGCCACCGGGCGCATGCACGCCCGCGGGCCGGTCGGCGTCGAGCAGCTCTGCACCTTCAAATATCGCGTGCACGGCGACGGGCAGACGCGGGCGTGAGGGGCTGTAAAGCTCGTCATAGTAATGACACGCGAGCGCAGCGAGCAGGGTCAGAATCCGAGACGGCCGCACCGGTGCGCTGACCGAGGAGCCGATGCACCGCGTCGACGCCTGGCAGCCGATCCGCGCCGCAGGGAGTCCCGCAATGATTCGACCCGACGATGTACGTAGATGTACGTAATCGTACAAATATCTTGTACGATAATCGTACAAATCTCTTGCCTTGGAGGCCCAAATGAGCGTATACACGCATTTGGATAACGCCACGACCAAACGAGGCTATAGATACGTTTAGATCTACGCCTTCTCTCTCACCACAGAAGTAGGCTCCACAAAATGACTGACATCATCTTCAATAGACGCAACGTATCGTACGGCGAGCATAATCCGGTTGACGTCCATGTGGGCAGCCGGGTTAGGTTGCGCAGGATTTCTGCTGGAATTAGCGAGGAGGAGCTGCGCGCGGCTCTTGGTGTGACGTCTGAACAAATGCGCGCGTACGAAAGCGGCGCCACGCGGATTGGAGCTAGCTTATTGTATGACGTATCTAAGCTGCTCGAATGCCTGCCCAACGTATTCTTTGAAGACATGAAGAGTATTTGTTAAAGCGCGACAAATTCGCGCCCTGGAAACCTGGGGTATGCCGAACTCCGATCAAATCAGGTACTATTGGTTAAAATGGATCGACCGGCAATACATTAAGGCGACGCCCAGAAATTACCGAGTCAGGCGGCTTCGGTCGCCCGCCCGTCATGCCCGGCCTCGAGCAGCCTCGAGCCGGGCATCCAGGCGGCGCGGTCGGTGATTATCCGCGGACGTCGGCCCTGGATGTACGTATCAAGCCCGTGCATGACGAAAGCTGAAAGCGCAGCGCTTATATCTGGGCGTCGCCTAAAGCCGACCCATCGCATGTAAAAATGCGCCCTGAAGTCCCAAAACCTTCGGAAGACATCGGAACGGCAGACGACGCCAGGGCCGGATCGTTGACACAGGAAGGAAGGAACGAAATACCCCCGTCTAGCAATGGTTCTAAGCGCAAATAGTTTCACTGGGGGGATCCCCGGAGTGGAATTGGTCTAGGGATGATAGGGCCACTCCCCGCCGGGCGCGTGTCAACTCGCCAGGAGCTCGCCACCTCGTAGCACCGCCTGCGATTTCCGGCCGACTTCGCAGATCGAAACGCCCTACGCCGACGTTTCGACGAGGGCGATCGCACGATCGACGATCTCTCTGTAGGCGTCGGAGGGCGGCATTTCCAATTTATTCGTTTGCACGTCGGCGAGATACGCGTAGAGCGCGTCGTGATTGTCGCCCGCTTGGATTCGGTCGAACAGCGCTTCCGCGTAAGTGAACAATTCTCCTTCGTTGCAATCGGCGGGCAAATCCCAGCAGCTCTTCATGATGGCGATGATTCCGCCGATCGCGTCGGTCTTGTCGGTCATGCTGCTGTCTCCCGTCATCGTTCACTCGGCGTAGGGCGGCGTCATCAGGCCGCCGTTGGCAGGCAGCGTGTTCGGCCCCACGGGGATGTCGAGGGGCGAGCCTTGGCCGACGTTCCGCCGGAACATCGCTTGGTAACTGCCTGTCGTCGCGAGAACCGCCTCGCGCCAGCCCGCCGTGATCCCGATCGGCGCCGCTGCGATCGGCAGGCTGTCGAGGCCGCCGGCCGCCCAGTCCCGATACGGCCGATCCGCGTCGATCAGCGTCGCGATCGTCCAGAACACGAGCGCCGACCACGCGCCGTCGCTCGTGCCGGTCGCCACGATGATCGGAAAGCTCGCCAGCGGTTCGGAGAGAATGCGACCGCCGCGCAGTGTTTTTCCGCCTTCCAGCCGGACCGCGGCGAGTGTCGTGACTTCGGCGGCCCACGCCTGGCATTGCCGGGCGTCGAAAGCGTCGTGGAGCTCGTCCTCCTCCTGATAGCCCATACGCCGGAACGCAACCCGGCGGGCGGCGAAATACGCTTCTAGGTGGCGATGGGAGACATCGCCTTGGAGGAAGCAGATCGAGCGCCCCGCCAGATCGGACGGACGCTCCAGAGAGGAATCTCCCGCGACCATCAGTGCGGTCGTCTCGTGGAATACGGACGGCCCAGGGACGAGGAAGCCGGGGAGCGTCTGGTCGACGATCTCGGCGCCGCTGAGAAAGAAGACGTCGTCGCGCCCTTGCCGGACGGCGTCGAAGGCTCTGTCGGAATCGTAGACGCTCGCCGAAGTCTTGACGGAAGCGCCAGCGGCGGCGACGCCGATCGCGCGACAGAGATCGACGAGCAAGCCAGTTGGGGCGCCGTCGGGCGATGGCATGAGCAACCCGGGTCTCGCCACGGCGCCGCAGCGAATGACGCCGCCCGCCTTGACGCGATCGAGCACGGGCCCCGCCCGAGCGATCGCGGCGAAACCGACGATGACGGCCGCCGCGAGCGCCAATATCGAACCCCGGGACCGGGCCGTCATGGGCCGGCTCGTGCGAGGTCAGGAACGAATGCCGACATTCGGATCTCCTGGTTGGCGGTGCGCCCCAATTCGATAGCTATCGTTATCATTCCCGCGCAAGCGGGAATCCAGGGCCAGCCCGCACCTCGGGGTCAAGGAATGGCGCTGAATGACCACCAGCATGCAGGATCCCGCGAACTTCCGGTCCTGCACCATCGGTGCCTCGTCGCGACAACGCGCAATAAATGCTTGGTCGCGGCGAGCGGATCGATTTTAAGCCGTTTTCGCTGCCGCGGTCGAAAAGGCGGAAATAATTCCCTGCGTGCACGAAAAAATTCCCTGCGCCGCCGCGTAGGGAATTTCCTCGCAGACCACTGGAGTCACAGATGTTTTCGAGACGGATTTCGCGGAAAGGCGGCGGATTCGGCGAAATTCCCTGCGTTTTTCCCTGCGACCAGGGAATTGCCCACACAACCGAACCATAGAGACTGGAGCGCCGGATTGAATTGAACATTTATCCCACGCCGTCGCCTTAGTCATAGGCAGGCAGCGTGGCCGGCAGCGAATTGAAATGATCCGGCGGCGGCGCGACGATGTGCTGCCGCTGATCCTCCGGCGTCATCCCGATCGCCGCGCAGCCGTGGCCGCCATAATGGGGCAAGCTCCACAGGACGTCCTTTGGCGTCATCGCATATTCTGCCGGCAGAGGCGGCGCCTCGCCGCGAAGGCGCCTGGGGCTGAAGCCGGAGAGGAGACTGTCCGTGATCGGCGAATTCGTATCCCGAGGCCCGAGATATTTCTGATGAAAACCCTCCGGCCCGAATTTGTTGAACGCCGCGGAATCACCCGCCTTCAGCGCCTCCGCCTCGTCGGGCAACTGCGACAGAGCCGGCATGCCGAAGATCGCGTTGATGGTCTCGATCACCGCGTTGTGATCGCCCTCGGCGTGCGATACGGCGTGGGCCCGCGCAAATGGCGAGATGAGCAACAGGGGCACGCGAACGCCCCGCGCCAACGGCAGCCCGTCCGGACCATAGGAGAGGATGCGCGGCGGCACGTGATCGAAGAAACCATCGGACTCGTCGTAGGTTATGACGATCGCGCTCTGGCTCCACAAATCCGGATCACCTGCGATCGCGTTGACGACCTCGGCGTTCATCGCCTCGCTGATCTGACGGTCGCTGTAGGCGGGATGATCGTCGTCGCCCGATTTGACGGCTGCGATCGCCTCGAGTTCGTCCGTCCCGAGGCCCGCCGGGTTGGGGTAGCGCGGGTTCTCTATCGGCGGCGTCGCCCCACGGATGTTTCTGAACCCGCCTCTGAGATAAAATATCCCGCCGTCCTTCGGAAGCGCGTGGTTGGCGACGTCGGCGAAGAAATCCCCCTCCCCCCGCAGCATCCTGCGCTCTTCGGGATTGTTGGCGATATAGCCGAAATATTGCGCGCCGTTGTGGTGCGCGACATAGCCGCTGTGCGAGGGGTAAGCGTTCGTGTCGGTGGGCTCGAGGTCATAGCCGTTCTGGTACCAACCCCAGGTCACAGGCGGACGATTCAGGCCTTGAATGAACGCAATGTCCCTCTGGATGTCGGCGAGATCGGTGAGCGGACTGAAGTCGCGCTTGGCGCGTTCGGTTATCCCGCCCCCCATCGCCGTCAGCGGCACGGTGGCGAAGGTCAGGTTTTCCGAGATATTGCCGGGCGCGTAGTTCTCCGCGGGCGAAGTCGGTTGCCGATCGCCGATCGTCGCGTCGTATTGCGAACCCCAGAACGGGTTCGGGTCGTTGACGATGGGAGCGCGCTGCGGCTGGCCGCTCCCCCAATGGGCCTGCCCGTTGATGACGCCGCTCATGGGAAGCGGAGGATGCGGGTCGGACGCTTGCTTGACCCATTGGGACTCGCCCGCCTGGCCTGCGATCATCGCGATCGCGTTCGGCGTCGAGGGCGTATCCTCGGTGGCGAAAATCTTGTCGAAGATCGTGAAACGGCTGGCGAAATTCCAAAATAGCGGAATGGTGTCGCAATCGATGTGCGCCATCACGAGGCGCGCGAACTGCATGCCCTGGGCCTGGCTCATATTGTTTCCCGCCCTGGCGTATTTCCGATACTCGTCGGCGGAGAACCCATCCATTCGCGGAACCCCGTCGACGACGTGCAACTTCGCCGCCAGCCCTTCGTGACTGTGATCGACGCTGTCGACGAAAGACGCGTTTTGGCTGGGCCCGATGAGGAACGGCTGCACCGTCACGACCGCCCCGTTGATGTCCTTGTAGGATTGCGTGAAGCCCGGAGTGTCCGCGGCGGATCGGGGAGAGAGACCGTCCGAATAGAGGCCGTCGACCCCGGGAAACGTCCCGTATTCGTTGTCGAAGGAATGGTTCTCGTTGAATATCACGAAGACATATTTGATCTTGGCTCGCGCGAGCGCGGCCATTTCGTCGTTGGTCAGCGGCGCGTCCTTGGCCGGATCGATCACATAGGGCGCGATCGGCGGAGTGGGATCGGGTTGGGCCGTGACTCTGGGCGCATCTCGGGCGGCGGCTAGGTCGGCATCGGCGCTCGAGACTTGCACCGCGCAAACCCACGCGAAGATCACCGCGCCGCCACGGAAAGCTCTCGTCATTTCGCCTCTCGCCGGTTCGATCAGTCCGCCCAACTCGCCGCGGCGCCCGAGCGCTGATTTCGGCGGCGGCGGCCGCGCGCCTCAGACTAGGCCTTCCCTATCACGATGTGATGTCGGCGCGCGCCGGTCAAAATCGAGCGCTCGCGGCCGCGCTCGCCGCGGAATTTGCGGGGAAGGCATCGATGCCCCGCACGAGACGCTTCGAAGGCGGATTCCGGAGGCCGCTATCCGCGACTCGAAAAAGTACCGCTTTCGCGCTATGATTGTGGCAAGGAGCCGCTCATGCCCAAGACCCCCGCCGAACCGACCAATCTCGTACTGGAGCAGCTGGGTGTGATGCGCGCGGAGACGAACGCGCGTTTCGATCAAATGGGCGCAAAGTTAGAGGCGCTCGACGCCAGAGTCGGGCGCGTCGAGAAGGAGCTGCGCGGCCTGAAGCTCAACACGATCGCCGAGATTTACAAGGCGAACCTCACCGTCGCGAGCTTCGCCGATCACGAGCGGCGCATCCAGGAGTTGGAGCGCAAGTCCTCGTGATCGCAGCCCGGCGCCCGCTCACTCCGGCCGTGGAACACGATCCAGCCCCAGCAGATAATCCAGCGCTATCCTGCCCAGTCCGAACGTCAGTATCGCCAGTTCCAGCCCACGGCAGGTGGAAATTCATCCAGCCGTCGGGGACGGTCAATTGGATGATCGCGGTCATGCCGAGCAGCCCCAACGCGGCGTACCGCGTGCCGAGGCCGAGCACCAGCAGGACGGGCAGGGCGACCTCGCCGATCGCCGAGACGTAGGCCATCAGCTCCGGCGCCGGATAGGGATATTCGGCCCCCAAGAGATGCAGCTTGAATTCGTCGGTGAACAGCGCCTTGGCGCCGAACGACAAGGAGAACCAGCCGTCCCATTTGGTCAGGCCGGATTTCCAGAACGGCAGCGCGAGCGTGATGCGCAGGACGAGCGTCGTAAGCGAAAGGGAACAGGCCGAACACGCGAAACTTGAATCGGGCGAGCGGATTCGTCGCCGCTGGCGAAGCGGCTGGGGCGTCCGTCGACATGGGAAGCTCCCTCAGCGAATATTCGTGACCGCGCCGGCCTCGATCAGGCCGACGAGATGGGGGCCGGGATCGACGCCCTCGGCGGCGAGCGGGGCCGCGGCCTCGGCGAGCGAGGCGCCCGACAGGAGCGCCGCGGCGAATTGGTAACCGCGCGGCGGCAGGATGCGCACGTCGACGTCGGCGTGCGGGCGCGCGATGAGCGCGTCCTCGGGGCGCCAATGGTCGGGCGAGCGCGGTTCGCTCGCCCCTTGATGCGCGGCCCAGATCGACGCGGCGGGGTGGGCGAGACGCAGCAGCCGAACGGCGGGATGAAAGACGAAGCGCAATTCGCCGAGCCGCTCCGGATCGACCGTGGCCAGTTCCGCGAGGCCCAGCGGCGTCGCCTCGGCGGCGTGATAGACCTCGACCCACGCGTTCTCCAGCCGCGCTACATCCGCCAGGTAGGGGATTTCGCGCGCAGGCTCGAACGCCCCGATGAAGGCGGGAAAGTCGGCGCCCCAATGGATCAGCACCGGCGAGCGGGGCTTGTTCCCAGCGACGTAGGCGCGCGCGAGGCCGCGAAAAAAGTCGTCGCCGACCAGCCGCCGCGTGACGGGATAACGCATCTCGACCGATGCGATCAGGCCGACCGCGACGTTGTTGCGATAGACGGCGAAGCGGCGCGCGTCGGGCCGCCCCTCGCGTCCCCTCGTCTCAGCGGGCGGGGGCGCCCACGGATCGGCCAACGCTTCGACGAATGCCTCGAGGGTCGCGTCAAACGGCATGGCCGAACGCTCCCGTCCCGGCGACCGCGGCCGCCTGCGCCGCATGGCGCTCGGCTCGGCGCGCCTCGGCGTGCAGAACGGGCCATTCCGGCACGTCGTTGTCCCACTCGACGAGGGTCGGCTGCATGCCGATGCACGAGATCACCTCCTCGTAGAGCGCCCAGACGCCGGGGCGGACGGGCGAATCGTGCGCGTCGATCAGCAGGCGATGGCCGGCCTCGTCCTCGGCCTCGGCGTAGCCGGCCAGATGGATCTCGCCGACATGCTCGAGCGGGAAAGCCTCGAGATAGGCGAGGGGATCAAAGCCGTGATTGGTCGCGGACACTTCGACGTTGTTGACGTCGAGCAGCAGCCCGCAGCCCGTGCGGCGGGCGATCTCGGCCAGAAATTCGGTCTCGGGGATCGTGCTTTCCGCGAACAGGACGTAGGTCGAGGGGTTTTCGAGCAGCATTCGCCGGCCGAGCGCTTCCTGCGTTTCTTCGATATGCGCGCAGACGCAGGCGAGAGTCTCTTCGGTATAGGGCAGCGGCAGCAGGTCGTCGAGGAAGCCGAGATCATGGCTCGACCACGCCAGATGCTCCGAGAACAGCCCCGGCTCGTAGCGTTTCGCAAGCGCGGCCAGGCGCGCCAGATGCGCTTTGTCGAGCGGTCGCGGCGAGCCGATCGACAGGCCAACGCCGTGCAGGGACACCGGGTAGAGCGACCGGATCGACTCCAGCCGCCGATGCGGCGGGCCGCCGTCGCCCATGTAATTTTCCGCGTGGATTTCGAAAAATCCGACGTCCGGCCGCTCGGCGAGGATCGCGTCGATATGTTCGGGCTTCAGGCCGACGCCCGCCCGGTTCGACAGCAACGCGGCGACGCGCGGACGGTTTGGGGACGGCACGGGCTTCTTCCTCGACGGAGTTTCGCCGGCTTCTTCGCGCCCGGCCCGACGCATGTTACACGGCGCGGGCAAGCGGTTCGCTCGGTATTTTTTCGTCGGCGACCGCCGGCGCCGTAACATCTGTCACAATGGGACGAAAGCTGAATGGGCCAGGAGCCGTCCGGCGATCCGGTGGAGGAAAAGTGGGCGACGATGATGCGCGCCGCCTTGGCCGGCGACGAGGGCGTCTATCGGCGCTTGCTGGAGGAGATTGGCCGAGCGGTGCGACCGATGGCCCGGGGCGCTTTTTCGCGAGCCCGGGTGGGCGATGCGGATGTCGAGGATGTCGTGCAAGAGACTTTGTTGGCGATCCATTTGAAGCGGCAGACCTGGGACGGCGGCCTCAGGCTGGCGCCCTGGGTGAACTCGATCGCCCGCCACAAGATCATCGACGCGATGCGCCGGCGCGGCGTTCGCCGTCATGAGCCGATCGAGGATTTCGAAGCTGTGCTCGCCGCGCCCGAGGCGGAGGATCCGCATACGCGCGGCGACGTCGAGCGCCTGCTCGAGCAATTGCCGTCGCGCGCACGCGACATCGTCAAATCGATCTCGCTGGACGGCCAATCGATCGCCGCCACCGCGATGCGGCTCGCGATGACGGAGGTCGCGGTGCGCGTCGCGCTGCATCGGGCGCTCAAATCCCTCGCGGCGGCCTGGCGGAGCGCGAATCCATGAAGACCTCGGACCTCATCGCCGCACTCGCGGCCGATGCGCCGGCGCGGTCGGCGCCGATCGGTCGCCGCCTGGCGCTCGCACTCGGCGTCGGCGCGCTGATCAGCGCGGCTCTGTTCATGACCACGCTTGGACCTCGCCACGACATCGCAGCCGCCGCGCACACGATGCGCTTCGACCTCAAATTCGTCGATACGTTGGCGTTTCTGCTGCCTTGCGCGCTGCTGTGCCTCAGGCTTGCGCGGCCCGACGCGGGTCCGCGCGCGATGGCGCTGTGGCTCGCGGCGCCGCTCGCGTTGCTCGCGGGCGCCGTCGTCATGGAGCTGATGATGGTTCCCTCGCAGCTCTGGGCGACCCGGTTGATCGGGACCAACTGGATGCACTGTCTGATGCTGATCCCGCTGCTGTCGATCCCGCCGCTGGTTGCGCTGATCGTCGCGCTGCGGGAGGGCGCTCCGCGCCGTCCCGCGCTCACCGGCGCGCTCGCGGGCGCGGCGGCGGCGGGGGTGGCCGCGACGATCTATGCGACCAACTGCACCGACGATTCGCCGCTGTTCGTCGCGAGCTGGTATCCGCTCGCGACGTTGATCGCGGTCGCCGCCGGCGCGCTCGCGGGCCGGCGGTTCCTGCGGTGGTGAAGCCATCCCCGCCGCCGGGTAACCCCTTCTCCCCCCCTTGCGGGAGAAGGTCCCCAAAGGGGGGACGTCATGGGTAACCCGCCGGGACCACGCCGTCCGGCCGCAGTCAAGGCGCCATAGCCCGTCGAAAGACGGGCGTTCTTCGAACGCCCTTTTGGGCGCGCCTCCTCCGCTTCGCTCCGGCCCTTCGGATGACAGCGTCCAGCCGACGTGGCGCAAGGCTACTACGACGCTTGCTGATGGCCACGCCCGGCCCGGGCGAGGCCATCAGCAAGCGTCGTGGAAACCACTTGCCGCACCGCTTCGGGGGAGTCACCCGAAGGGGCGAAGCGAAGCGTAGCAGTGCGCTCTTCGGGCGCTTGACGGCCCCGAAGCGGCGTGGCCGTGCCGGTCGGCGCTCTCAGCGCAACTGCGTGACGGTGTCTCCCGCAAGGGAGAAGGCGCTCACTTCACCAGCGGCTTCAATATCGCGTCGAAGTCTGGCATGCTGAGTTCGCCGCCGTAGACCTTGCCGTCGATGACGAACGTCGGCGTGCCCTCCACCTTGACCACATCCTCCGCGGTCTTGACGATCTTCTGCATCGCGTCGGCCTTGGACTGATCCTTCAGGCACGCCATCGCTTTTTCGCGGCTGAGGCCGGTCGGCCTGACGGCGGCGAGCAGCGGCTCCAGCGGACTGTCGACGAAGGCCCATTTGTCCTGCTCGGCGAACAACAGATCGATCGTCGCCAGCGCCTTGTCCTCGCCGACGCAGCGCGCCAGCACGAACGCGGCGACGTCGAGCGGATTGCGCGAGAACTCGCGGAAGATGAAATGCACCTTGCCGGTATCGATATACTGCGCCTTCAACTTGGGCATCACCTCGCGGGAGAAGGCGGCGCAATGCGGACAGGTGAGCGAACCATATTCGACGATCGGCACGCCGTTGGGGTTGCCGAGCGAAAGCTCGGGCAGCGGGCCGGGCTGCAGCACCTTCGCCATGTCGACGGATCGCTCCGGCGCGGGAGCGGCGGCGGCCGCGGCGAGGCCCAGGGCGAGGAAGCCGAGCAAAAGCAGAACGCGGCGGGCAAGGACAGACGGTCTCACGATCATGTGCTCCGAAGACGGTGCGAAATCGCGCGGGACATTGGACGTTTTCCCCGCAGTCGGCAAGGCCGGGCGACGTTGGAGCTGCCTCGGCGGTCGAGATCGCGACGTCCCGCCGCCGACGCGAAGGTCGTGAGCAAATCCGAGCTCCCGATATGTGATGCGCCGAACCGACTTTCGCGGCAGAATTGCACAAGGAGCCGCCCGTGACCAACACACCTGCAGAACCGACTAATCTCGTTCTGGAACAGCTGCGCGTGACGCGCGCGCAGACGAATGGCCGTTTCGACAGGCTCGAGGCGGAAATTGGCGATTTAAAGAAGGACATCCGTGGGTTCAAACTCAATACGATCGCGGAAATCTACAAGGCCAATTGACGGTTGCGAGCTTCGTCGATCACAAGCAGGGCATTCAGGCCTTGGAGCGCAAGTCTTCCTGATCGCAGCTTGGACGAACGCCTGGAGCGGTTTACCATCTCGAAGCCGGGCCGACCCTGGGCCGTCATCGCAAACGTTGCGAAGATTCCATGGGGGATGCAGGGCGGAACGCGCGTGTTCGGCGGCCGCGACCGCATCGTCGGCGGTCTGCTCGGCGCCGTGGTGATCGCCAGCGTCGCGAACGGCCTCGATCTGCTGGGTCAATCGGCCGATGAATCCGCGGTATGTGCTGGCGCCGTGAATTGAAATACGGCGCCGTGGGGCGAGTTCGCGGTCGCCCACAACCGTCCGCCCTGTGCTTCGACTATCGAGCGGCAGATCGACAGCCCCAGCCCCAAGCCGCTCGGCTTGGTCGTAAAAAAGGCGTCGAAGAGGCGCTCCGCAGCCGCCGGCGCGAGTCCCGGGCCCGAATCCCGCACCGTGACCAATACGTCATCCGACTCGTTTCTTTTGGTGCTGAGCAGCAATTCCCGGGGCGCAGCGTCCGATCCGCTCATCGCTTCGATGGCATTGATGACCAAGTTGAGGATCACCTGTTGCAGTTGCACTCGGTCGCCTTTTATGGGTGGCAAGCCCTTCGCGAGTTGCGTCCGCACCGTGACGCCGTTCTTTGTCGCTTCGCCATGGGTCAGGTCGACGACCTCGAGGATCGCGCCGTTGATCGCCACCCAATCCTTCCGCGGCGGCGCATTCCTGATCAGCGCACGGATCCGGCTGATGACCTCGCCCGCACGACTGCCGTTCTCCACGATACGAGTGAGCGACTGCCTGACCTCCTCGAGATCCGGCCGTTGCGCGCTCAGCCAGCGCAGAGCGGCGTGAGCATTGATGACCGTCGCGGCGATCGGCTGGTTCATCTCATGGGCGATCGAGGCTGTGAGCTGCCCCATTGTCGCGACTCGATTGGCATGGGCCACCTCCATCTGTGTTCTGCGGAGCGCTTCCTCGGCGCGCTTGCGTTCCGTAACATCGACCGTCGTACCCACGAATTCGACGAGACTGCCCTCAGCATTGAAAACCGGATGCCCGATATCATTGATATGTTTGACGGTCCCATCGGCCAGAACAATCCTGAAATAGTCGGCGTATTCTCTTTGCTCGTTGGCCTCCCTCTCCATGCGCACTCTCACCCTGTCGTGATCTTCCGGGTGAACGAATTGCCAGAATTTTTCGCTGCTGCTCGGACCTTCCTGCGGATCTGATCCAAAAATTCGGAACATTTCGTCGGACCAGTAAGTCGTTTTCCCGGTCAAAGGGTTGTAGGCCCAACTGCCCGTCTTGGTGAGCCTCTGCGCTTCCGCCAGATGAGCCTCGCTGCGCCGCAGAGCCTCCTGAGTCGTCTTGCGTTCAATTGCGACTCGCGCCAGATGAGTGATTTGTTCTACGATCTCGCGATCGCGCGCGCTCGGGCCGCGCGGCTCGCGATAATACATGGCGAAGGTCGCGATTACTTTAGCTTGCGAGGAGAAGATTGGGGTCGACCAACAGGCGCGTAGAGAATGGGACAAAGCCGTCTCCCGGTAGTCCGCCCACAAGGGGTCGATTGCGATATCCTCCACGATCACCTGTTCTCCCCGATACGCCGCTGTCCCGCAGGAACCCGCGGAAGGCCCGACCGGAGTTCCATCAATGGCGTCCGTGTAGGCCTTTGGAAGGCTGGGCGCCCCACCATGCCGCAAGCGATTGTCGTCAACCAATAGGATCGATGTCAGGAGGCCGCTGGCTTGTTCCTCTACGAGCCGGCACAGGCTCTCGAGGATTTGAGCAAGCGAGTCCCCCTTCGTCACCATTTCGAGAATCCGTTTCTCTCCGGCGAGTAAGGCTTCTGCCCGCTTGCGATCGTCGATATCGGTAGAGATTCCATACCACTTGAGAATATTACCGCTCTCGTCACGGAGCGGGACCGCACGATTGAGGAACCAAAGGTATTCTCCATCCCTAGCTCGCCGTAACCGTGCTTCATTCTCAAAGGGCTTCCCGCTGGCGAGCGAGGCGCGCCACTTCTCCGTAGCGACGTCAGCGGGGTGAATCGACGCCGTCCAACCAGCGCCTGATGCGTCCTTTGCCGATATCCCGGTAAACTGCAGCCAATTCTGATTTGCAAAATCGTGGGCGCCGTCGGGCAGTGTGGTCCATGCCATCGCGGGAATCGCTTCGATCACCTCACGAAGCTCCTTTTCACTGCGGCGCGCTGCCTCTTCGGCGCGCCTGCGTTCGGTGAGGTCGAGCGCGAAGGCGACCACACGATCGGGCTCGAACATCGCCGCGCCGATCAGCACGGGTACGCGGCTGCCGTCCTTGCGAAAGTACTCCTTCTCGAAGGGTTGAACCGTCCCGGACGTCTTCAGCTCGGCGACCGTCCGTGCGTCTCGGTCGCGCCATTCCGGAGGCGTTACCTTCGTCCGGTGAATGCGACCGGAAGCCAGATCCTCACGATCGTACCCCAGCATGCGGAGAAACTCATCGTTGACCTCCAAGGCCTCCCCTTCGATATTCCCGATGAAAGCCCCAATAATGTTCGCGTCAAACAGCACCCGGATCTTGGCTTCGCGTTGTTCGAGATTGCGGTACAAATGGCTATTCTCGAGCGAGGTTGCCGCCTGCGAGGCGAGGAGCTTGAGCACGACGATCTGGGCCGGCGCAAAGGCCCCCGCGATGAGGTTGTTTTCGAGGTAGAAGGCGCCGATGAGCTTGGCCTGGTTGATCAAAGGCAGGCAGAGAATGGAACGCGCCTGGCGCTGACGAATATAAGGGTCCGCGGCGAACGAGGGCTCGGTCGCGGCCGTGTCGAGGACGACGCTCTCTCGGGTGCGCAAGACATAGTGGAGGACCATCTCGGGCAGCACGGAGGAGGTGATGGGCGCATCGCGAAGTTCTACGACGACCATGTCGCCGGAGGTGGTCGCTTCCGCCTCGATGCGCGGCTCGGCGTCTCGCGATAGGATCAATAGGCCCCGCTCGGCGCCCGCTTGCGCGATCGCGGTGCGCATGAGCCTATCGATCAGTCTCTCCAGCACCATCTCGCTCGAGACAGCTTGCGACAGCTTTATCACGGTCGCGAGGTCGAGGCGTTCGACCGGCGTCGCGATCGTGATCGACGGGCCGGGCGCGGGCTCTTCCCTCCGGAGATGCGGATACATCGCCTCGAGTTGCCGTACCTTGCCATCGGCGCCCCAACGGACATATGCGTAGCGAGCGTTATCTAAATAGAGATCAGCGATCTGGTCGAACCCACGCGCCCGGTAAAAGTCGGACGCGCGCTCATAGGCGATTGCCTCATTGTGGACAAAGCCGTTGGCGCGCGTCGAACGGATTGCCTGTTCGTAAAGGCGCTCGGCATCAATCTCGCGGCTCTCCAGACGCGCAATCTCGGCCGCGACCAGCGCGGCGCGGTTCTCGAAATTCTCCGGACAATTCTCCGCCCACACCTGTAGTTGCCTGTGATGCGCAACCAGAGCTGATATGTGCTGCTGCCCATGGTCGGCTGAAACGGCGTGGCAGGCTGCTGCGCGGGAGAGCGCGCCATAAAAGTGATATTCCGCCATTTCAAATTGCGAGGCCGAGGTCCACAGCAGCTGTTGCGCTCTCGAGGCCGCCTCGATGGCGGACGCGTGGTCGCCAGCAAAGAAGCGCGCCTGCAACTTGCGGATCCAGTACCAGCACTCGGCCAGCTGCAAATCTGGGTTGCCGGCAAAGCGCCGCTCGATCCGAAGCTCGTCAAACTGCTCGTCGTCAAAAGTTCCAAACTTCCGCGTCAACCCGCGTAGCGTCCGCACAAGTCCGAGCTGGGCGCCAATCAGGTCGGTGATGAATCCGAACCGCGCTTTCTGCGCAAATGCGAAACCATTCTCTGCCTCGCGCTGCACTTCAACGAGCGAATCGCCCGCAGCCAACATATTCGTGTTCAGTTTATCGCAGCTGTAGGCCGCGTGGGTCAGATCGCCGATCTGATTGGCGGCGTCGAACGCGCGACGCAGGAGTTCACGACCGAACCGGACATGCCTAGTCCATGATAGCATGAGGTATCCACGCTGCAACCAGGTCCTGGCATGGTAACGCCTCAACCCGCGGCGTTCAGCCAGTTCGTAGCCGAGTCGGCCGAATCGAAATCCGGTTTGGTAGTCGCCGAGGTGGGGCCCGAGCACCGTGGCGAGGTGGGCGTAGGCGTAGCATGACGCGTCGCTATTGCCGTGCTCCAGACTGAGGTTGACCGCGTGGCAGAAGACCAGGGAAGGCAAATTGGCGTCGGTGAATGCTGCAGGCGGCACGATCCTGATGAGCACATCCAGGGTCGCGAGCCGCGCCGGGTCGCTCATCAAGGGCAGATCAACGAGCTCCTCGATCGCGCGGCCGCCGAGCTGGCGCCAGATGCGCTCGTACTCGCGGCGCACTTCCTCGTCTGTCGGATGTGGCGACCAATTGACGCCAAGATGCCGAAGATAGTCGAGGCCGATGGCGATCGCGCGCCCACCCTGGCCGAGGGTCGTATGCAAGTCCACGCGCAAGCACGCGACGGTCGCTCGTTCGACAGTATTTGCGGCGCGCAGTGACAGTGCGGCGAGGCGCTGCTCCGCTTCTGTCAGCGCGCCGGTCAGGAACTCGCATTCGGCGCGGTGGAGCTCCAACGCAAATCGGAGGTCATGTTTCCGCCCCCAGTCGTGGTCTCCCAACAGTTTGGCGCCGCCGACGAGATAGGTGAGCGCCGAGGCATGCGCCGATGAGGCCTTCGCGCGCTTGGCGGCGATCCAGTTGAGCTCGGCGAGTTGGTCCCGTTCCTCTCGCTCGGTGATGAGCGCGGCGCCGCGGTTGAGCTGATTGACGATTTCGAAGATCGCCTCCTTCCGCTCCTCGG
>Ga0209773_10000224_pt1 | contig 17239 bp, 12 predicted proteins | sample BogFormECP14_OM1_FD_188244 | JGI IMG/M metagenome (GOLD analysis project Ga0209773, IMG submission 188244) | Bog forest soil microbial communities from Calvert Island, British Columbia, Canada - ECP14_OM1 (SPAdes) (version 2) | ecosystem: Environmental > Aquatic > Freshwater > Wetlands > Bog ... | reverse complement strand
TGTGGCGCTTCCGACCTGGCGCGCGCCCTGGTCGGAGGCGAACGACGGCCGGACGTGGCGCTGGTTGTTCGGCAGCGTCACGTCCGGCCCGGTCGTCGTTCTCGAGCTTGATCTTCAGGGCGTCGAGATTGGCCTTCGGCGTCACGAGGCGATGGGTAAGGGCGAGGCGCGCACCCACCGCTTTGCATGATCAGTGCACCGCGCTCTGGACCGGAATGCAGCGCAAGCTCTCGAGTCAAAGACGTCAGGCATCTCCTACCGGCGCCGCCAATAGTAGGTGGGGCAATCAGGCATCGCGCCACCTTGATCCAACGCGCACTGCGACGGGTTAGGTGGCAATAAGCCATCATCCAAGGGAGCGAGAGGGTCGTAGGACCTTGGCATCTCTACGGACAACCCATTTATGCTCATGTGGCCGGAGCTGTCGGCTCTAGCGACTCCGGCGCTTGCAATGACGACCAACGTAGCCAACGCCAATGTGAGTTTACGCATGTTGATATCTCCATGATGGAATTTGACCGCCATCTTTGTCTGCCCTTCGAACAGGGCATCGGTCGTGGCGCTTCCGACCTTTCCGGTTATTCCTGTGATTGCGTGCATGTTGATCTCCTTTCTCGACGCGCGTCGCTGTGGCGACAAATCGCGAGGGCGCGCGCCGTAGTTGGTTCATACTGCGGACGGCGCGTAGCGCGCGCCCCAGTCGGAGGCGAACGGCGACCCGGACGTACCCTTGGTTCTTCGCCGCGATCGCGGCCCGGTCGTCGTCGACGAGCGTGATCTTCAGGGCGACGAGATTGGCCGTCGCCGCACCAGTGCGCTGCCTCAAATCACGATTGAGACGATTACTACGCCTGTGCTATAGAGAGAAGCCTGTATATGCCTCTACCTCTATTGGAGTTTGGCTATGACGTCCCAGGCCGGTTGGGAGAGCCGCATCGGCCGCCGGTTGAGGCTGCGGGATCTGCATTTTCTCATCGCCGTCGTTCGGGCGGGCAGCATGATGAAGGCGGCAACCCATCTGGGGGTTTCTCAGCCCGTTGTGTCGGAGGCCATAGCCGACCTGGAGAGTACGGTCGGCGTGCGGCTTCTCGACCGCGGCCCACGCGGCGTCGAGCCTACGCTTTACGGGCAAGCGCTGATCAGTCGAAGTCAGATCGCCTTCGACGAACTCAGGCAAGGGATCAGAGACATCGATTTTTGGCTGATCCGACGACGGGAGAGGTCCGGATCGGTTGCCCTGAGTCGCTTGCTGCCGGCGTGCTGTCACCGATTATCGATGAATTGTCCCGTCGATCTCCGCGGGTGCGCTTTCAGGTCGCGCTGGTGAACTACCACTCTCGGCTCGAATTCCCGGAACTGCGTGAGCGCAGGCTCGATTTGGTTCTCGAGCGCGACCATGAAGCGTCCGGTGAGCTTGAATACGCAGAGGATCTCGATGTCGAACAGCTGTTCGACGACCATTTGCTGGTGGTTGCCGGTGTAACAAGCCCTTGGGCCAGGCGTCGCAAGATCAACCTTGCTGAACTTGCCGACGCGCCTTGGATTTTGCCTGCCAATAGTTGGAACTGGTCGCGCGTCGAGGAGGCGTTTGGCGCGATCGGCAAGACTATGCCCAACGCGATGGTCGACACCGTTTCCGTTGCGCTTCGCCAGCAATTGCTCGCGACCGGTCGTTTCGTCGCGGCGATACCAGCTTCGACCTTGCGCTCAAACATCCATAAAGGGCTTTTGAAGGTACTGCCTGTTGCGCTTCCAAATAAGCCATGGCCTGTCGTCATGGTCACGCTCAAACATCGCACCTTGAGCCCAGCAGTTCAACAGTTCATCGAGTTGGCCCGGATCAGTGCGCGCGCCCCCGCTCAAATCGAGAAGAGCAAGGCATTTTGACGGACGGTTCATCGAAACCATTCCGCGCCAGCTCGAGGTTACGGTGACAGTGCACCCTACATGGCCACTCAATTCATTCAATTGAAAGAAAAGTGCACTGTCACCGTAATCCGCATAGATGTAACGTTACGGACGTAACGCGATATCCGATTGATGAAATCCTCCCGTAGCGGCGCTCGCTCACCATCCCGACCGTTCGCACACGTTCGCGGTCCGCCGGAGATCGTCCCGGCCGGCGGCGCGTCCATCGGGAGACAAGCGCATGCCCAATCCGATTCTGAAGCAGGCCGTCGTCATCGGCGCCGGGATGGGAGGCCTCGCCGCTGCGAAAGCCGTAGCGCCCCATTTCGAAAAGGTCATCGTGTTCGAGCGCGACTCTTTGCCCGACGCGCCCGCGCCGCGCCCCGGCACGCCGCAGGCGCGCCATACGCACGGGCTGCTGGCGGGCGGACATCGCGCGCTCGAGCGTCTGTTTCCCGGCATCGAGCTCGATCTCGTCGAGGCCGGCGCCGTTCGGATACGCATGAGCCGCGACGCGCGATACGAGATTCCGGGTTTTGACCCTTTTCCACAGCGCGACTTCGGCTGCAATCATTTCGGCATGTCGCGCCCCGCCCTGGAGCGCATCTGCCGTCGCCGGGTCGAACGAGTGCCGAATATCGAGTTCAGGCCGCGCTCGCGCGTGACGGAGGTGATTGCCACGCCCGACAATCGCGGGGTCGCGGGGGTGCGCTTCGAAGACACGCGCGGAACCCAGGGAAGTCTCGCCGCGGCCCTGGTCGTCGATGCCTCGGGGCGAGCGTCGCCAACGCTTCGCTTCCTGGAGGCGACCGGCTCGGCGAAGCCGACGACGATCGAGATCGGCATCGATCAGGCCTATGCGACGGCCGTCTTCGAGAAGCCGGAGGACGCTCCGACGGATTGGCTCATCGCGGTTCACGCGCCCACTCCGCCGGGCAGCAGCCGCTATGGGCTCATCGTGCCGATCGAGGGGCGACGATGGAGCGTTTCGGTTTGCGTGAACCATGGCGAAGCGCCGCCCGACGACATCGACGGATTCATGGCGTTCGTGAAATCGTTCCGCGTGCCGACGATCTACAACGCTATCCGCGGTGCGAAACGCGTCGGCGACATCGCGCGGTACGGGATGGCTAGCAGCGTGCTGCGCGCTTTCGACAGGCTCGGCCTCTTCCCGCGCGGTTTGGTCCCGTTCGGCGACTCGGTCTCCCGCTATCCCCCGGTCAACGGCCAGGGGATGTCCGTGGCGGCGCAGGAGGCCTGCGTTCTCGCGAACCTCCTGGAGTCCCGACGGGAAAGCGTCGATCCGCTCGCGGGGTTTGCGGAATCGTTCTTCGCTGAAATTCGGCCGCTTCTCGAAGCTCCCTGGTCGGTCGCGATGAACGATCTCGTCTATCCGCAAACGCGCGGCGAGCGGCCGCCGGACTTCGAAAAGAAGCTTCAATACACGCGCGCGCTCATGCGTCTCGCGGCGGAAGACCCCGAGACGGACAGGGTCCTCTACGAAGTGCGCACACTCCTCAGGCCGCAGAGCGCGCTGGGCGAGCCCCGGCTCGCCAGCCGAGTCCAGGCCATGATGGCGACGACCCAGGCGGCCAGACCTGCTTTCCGCCCGGGCCAACCCAGCGCTGGTGGGCTCGATCTCGAGCGAACAAGCGATGAAGCGATCGCGGCCGAGTGAGGCAACTTGGAGTGAAAGTCATGGATGCTGAAACATATCCGATGGTCGGACAGCGCATCGATCTGTTCGGGCCGTCAGTGGAATTCCTGACGCCGACGAGCGAAGCGAAGGGAGCCTTTTGCGTGCTGAGAGGGGTGGTCCCCTCGGAATCGCGGCGCGGTCGTTGTCACGCGAGAAGCGGACGGCGAGACGCCGCTCATGGAAACCACACCTCGACGAGAACCCCCATGGATGCGTGGCCTATGACGGCGCACGAGATCGAAGCCGCGGCTCCTTCGAAACCGCCCGCCACGCCCGACGCGAATGACCGGTCGGAGTGTCGCCCAACCCTGGAAACGGTCGGGCGCGCGATAACGCGCTGGCTTGTCTACGCAGCGCTGTGCGCCGCGGCCGATGGGGCGACGTACCAAAGCGGGATGTGGCGGGATCCAACCACGCTTTCCAAGTGAGCTCGCCGCCCGAGGGTGAGGCAAAACGAGGCGCCGCGCCGTGTTGTCCTGCTGATCCCGCAACGAACCTGTTCCTCATCTCACTGTGAGAGACAACGTCGAATAACCAGCGAGGACTTCGCTGGACAAAGACGCCTCAGGTTCGACCTCGCTGCAAGCCGAAAACGCAGCTTCGGCCGTCCTGGGCCGCGGAGGAAAGGAGTACAACGATGCTGGATTCAAAGAATCGAATCAGCTCGAGCTGTGCGGACGAACTGCGGGCAGCCATATCCGGCGGCGTGGCGCTGCCAGGGCACGAGCTCTATGACAAGGGCGCCCGCGTGTGGAACGGCGCTGTGCGCCGTCGCCCGGCGATAATCGCGTTCTGCAGGCAACCCGAGGACGTGCAGGCGGCCGTGCGCGCCGCGCGGCGCTACGGCCTGCCACTGTCGGTGCGCGGCGGCGGGCACGACTGGGCGGGGCGCGCCCTGCGCGACGATGGGCTCGTCGTCGACCTCACCGGGATGCGGGATGTGGCGGCGGACCTGCAAGCGCTTGTGGCCACCGTCGCGGGCGGCGCTCGGGCCAAGGACGTGGCCGCCGCCGCCGGCGCCCACAACCTCGTCGCGGCCATGGGCAACTGCGGCACGGTCGGCATGGCCGGCCTGAGCCTGGGTGGCGGCTACGGCCCCCTCAGCGGTACGTGCGGCCTGGCGGCGGACAACCTGCTCGGCGCCGAAATCGTGCTGGCTGACGGGCAGCGCCTGATGACCGGTCCCGATGCGGAGCCCGAGCTGTTGTGGGCGCTGCGCGGCGGCGGCGGCAACTTCGGCGTCGTGACCTCCCTGCGCATCCGCCTCCATCCGGCGCGCGACATGCTCGCGGGATCGATCATCTACAACTGGAACGAGGCGGGCGCGGTCCTGCGCCGCTACGCGGCATTCGCGGCGACGGCGCCCGACGAACTCGGCGTGGCCGTCGGCCTGATGTCCCCCTCCCTGGACGGCGAACCCGTCGTCATGATCGTGCCGCTGTGGAACGGCGAGCGACGCCGGGGCGAGCGCGCCATGGCAGACGTGCAGGCTTTCGGCACGCCGCTATCCGCCCAGGTCGGACCGGCGACCTACGCCGACCTGCTCGCCCAGTTCGACGGGTGGGTGGAGGCCGCGGACGGCTGCCACTGGGAGACTCGGACGCGCTGGCTGCCCGCGCTCACCCCGGGCGCCGCCGACGCGATCATCGCGGCGAAGGCCCGCGCAACATCGCCATATTGCACGGTCTTTTGGCACCACTTCCACGGCGCCGCGACGCGGATGGCGCCGGATGGCGCCGCATTCGGCATGCGCCGCGAGCACTTGATGGTGGAGATCGTCGCGGGTTGGAACCCCGATAGGGATGACGGCGCAGCGCACCGGCGCTGGGCACAAGATCTCTGGCAGAGCCTCGCCCCGTTCGCCGTGCCGGGCGGCTACGCCAACCTGCTCGGCCCGGATGATCGCGAACAGGCGGCGGAGGCTTATGGCGGCAACGCCGCCCGGCTCCGGGTCCTCAAGCGCCGCTTCGATCCCGATGAGGTCTTCGCGTCCGCCATCCCGCTGCCAGATAGGTAAACCTGTCCGATTGCGTTTGAAACGTGCTTCGTGAGAACGAGCGAAGCAACACTCCCAAATAAACGCTCTCACAATCTGAGGATGGAGCCTATGAAAACCCTGATCGCTTCTACGTCATGGACTGGCCACGTGACGTTTCTGAGAGACTCCAAGTTTTTCTTCACGCAGTATCACGCGGGAAAATTGAATATCACGCTGCATTTGGTGAGTATTTCATTTCTGTTCTATGGATTGACTGTAAAGAGTGTACCTCTTGTGCTCATCGGGTTGTTTATTTTCGATGAGATGGGGCATGCCTACAATTACTTCCTGGTGCATAATCGGGACCCTCGATTCGGTCTCCGAATGATTCCCTACCAGCTTTTATATGCGTCTCTGATCATGCCCGTCCTACTCAAACTTTTTGGTTGGTTTTAACCGCACTTTCGGAGGTTCAGCTATGACCAGGATCGCGCATTGCTGTTGCGGCTCGCTGCGCGCGGAGGTGACCGGCGAGCCGGCGCTTGTGGCCGCGTGTCATTGCATCGAGTGCCAACGCCGTACTGGCTCGCCCTTTGGCGTCGGCGCCTATTTCCCGAAAGATTTGGTGCGCACCGAGGGGCCGAACAAGGTCTACCTGCGCGGCAGCGACTCGGGGCGAAAGATCGAATGCCATTTCTGCCCCAACTGCGGTTCCACGGTGTTCTGGCGCCCGGAATTTGTCCCGGACCTTCTCGGCATCGCCTTTGGCGCGTTCGCTGACCCGTCGATGTCCCGGCCGACGCTATCGGTGTGGGAGACGACGCGACATCCCTGGGTGACTTTCGATCACGAACTCGAGCACTATAGACGTCAAGAGCTGATCGAAGGCCCCGTCACGGCGGCGATTTCTTCGCTCCGCTGAGTTCGCTCTCCTCAACCTCTGGGACGCCCTCGGCGTTCATCGGAGGTGAAGCCGAGGTTGGCGCATGGGAAAATGATGGATATTTGTTTCCAGAAACCTGAATATCTGCTACGTTAAAAATTCTCTCGACCCGGATTGCTGCTCCGCCATGAATGCGCCTTCTTCCAAGCCGCGACGTAAACCTGAGCGAAGCGCCGAACGTATTCGAACGCATGCGGCGCGGGCGGCGGAATGCGGCGTGGTGGCGTCTGCAATACGGCTGAAGGGAGGCGGGAGCCGCAAATAAATTTGGAGACACATCATTTAGGTTTTTGAGGCTTGCAAACCCTTGAAATCCCACAAAACGGCCAAAGATTTGTTTGGAAAAGCTTGGACGAAAACAGCCTAGATTTGGAAAAGCTTGCAGAAAAGCTTGGGAGAGCCGCCTTTGTTCCGCCCGCCTTTGCTCCCGCCCGCCGCGCCGGTCTCGAACGGGAGCTCGGCGAGCGGGGAATGGCGCCGGTCGTCATCCGTGATCCCCTTCACGGATCGACGCCGACGGCGCGGCCCCCGGACGGCCGATGAGGAAATTTTCCGCCCTGCAAAGGCTTGAAAACACACAAAACCACGAAAGAATCTCGGCTTTGTGCGAGCCCGCTCCATCGGCCTCGGGGCGCATCGCCGACGCCCCGGTCCAGCGGCGGCGCCTTCCCCGATTTTGTTGGTAACAAAGGCCTGCGGCTTCGCGCTCGCGCCTTGCGCGCCTTAACCCCTTCCGTTAATCGCAGATCATGGTTTCCTACCTCCCTCGTCCCCTAGAGCGCCTTTGAGCGCGGCGTCTAAACCTGTCGCCATCATCATGGGCAGCCGGTCCGACTGGCCGACGATGCGCCGCGCCGCGGAGACGCTGCAGGAACTCGGCGTCGGCCATGAGGCGCGCATCGTCTCCGCGCATCGAACCCCGGATAGGTTGGTCGCGTTCGCCAAGGGCGCGAAAGCCGCCGGGTTCGAAGTGATCATCGCCGGGGCAGGGGGGGCGGCGCATCTGCCCGGCATGACGGCGGCGTTCACGACGCTGCCGGTGTTCGGCGTGCCGATCGAATCCCAGGCGTTGTCCGGGCAGGACAGCCTGCTGTCGATCGTGCAGATGCCGGCGGGCGTGCCGGTCGGGACCTTGGCGATCGGGCCGGCCGGCGCGGTCAACGCGGCGCTGCTGGCGGCCTCGGTGCTCGCGCTTTCCGATCGCGAACTCGACGCGCGGCTGACGGCCTGGCGCGAGGCGCGACGCGACGCCGTTCCCGAATTCCCCACGGACGGGCCGACGTGATCGTCTCGCCCGGCGCTACGATCGGCATTCTCGGCGCCGGTCAGCTCGGGCGAATGCTCGCGATCGCGGCGCTGAAGGTTGGCCTGCGCTGCCACATCTACGCGCCCGAGGCCGAGGCGCCGGCGCACGACGCGGCGAGCGCCAACACGGTCGCTGCCTACGAGGACGAAGCGGCGCTCGCGCGCTTCGCGGAGGCGGTCGACGTCATCACGTTCGAATTCGAGAACGTGCCGACCGCCTGCGTCGAATTCTTGAGCGCGCGCAAGCCGGTGCGGCCGGGCCCGCTCGCCCTCGCCTCGACGCAGGACCGGCTGGTCGAGAAGAACTTCCTGCGCGATCTCGGCCTGGAGACGGCGCCCTTCATCGGCGTCGAGGATTCCGGCGCGCTGATGCGCGCGGTCGGCGAACTCGGTCGCCCCTCGATCCTGAAGACGCGCCGCTTCGGCTACGACGGCAAAGGCCAGGCGATGATCCGCGAGGGCTCGAACGTGCCGGCGATGCATCGCACACTGGGCGGCGCGCCGATGATCCTCGAAGGCTTCGTCGCTTTCGAGCGGGAAGTCTCCGTCATCGCGGCGCGCAGCCTCGAGGGAGCGGTATCCGCCTATGATCTCTGCGAGAACGAGCACGAGCGCCATATCCTGGCGCGAACGCGTCTGCCGGCGCGAGTGGCGCCCGCTATGGAGGCGGCGGCCAAGGCGATCGCCGCGCGCATTCTCGAGGCTTTGGACTATGTCGGGATCGTCGGCGTCGAGCTGTTCGTGGCGCGCGGCGCCGATGGCGCCGAGCGGCTGATCGTCAACGAGATCGCGCCGCGCGTGCACAATTCCGGGCACTGGACGATCGACGGCGCGCAGACTTCGCAATTCGAACAGCATATCCGCGCCATCGCCGGCTGGCCGCTCGGCTCGCCGATGCGGCGCGGCGGGATCGAAATGCATAATCTGATCGGCGAGGAAGTCGACGAATGGCGCGACATCCTCGCCCAGCCCGATCTCAGCCTGCATCTCTACGGCAAGCTGGAGACCCGGCCCGGGCGGAAGATGGGGCACATCACGCGCGTGTTGCCCGAGGGCTCGAAGGCGCGATAGCGCCGTAACGGCCGCCGCTCAGCGCGGCAGCGTCGTCGTTCCCATGAGCGCCTGATCGATCGAGGCCGCGCACTGCCGCCCCTCGCGGATCGCCCAGACGACGAGCGACTGGCCCCGCCGCATGTCGCCGCAGGCGAAGACCTTGCCGAGCGAGGATGCGTAGCGCTTCGTATCGGCCGCGACATTACCGCGGGCGTCGAGCGTGACGCCGAGCTCCTCGAGCATGCCCTCCTTGACCGGCGAGAGGAAGCCCATCGCGAGCAGCACGAGATCGGCCTTCAGCGTGAATTCGCTGCCCGCGATCGGCCGCATCTTTTCGTCCGCGCGCACGCAATCGATGCCAGTGACGACGCCGTTCTCGCCCTCGAACCTTTGCGTCATCACGGCGAAATCCCGCTCGGCGCCTTCCTCGTGGCTGGACGACGTGCGCAACTTCACCGGCCAGTTCGGCCAGTTCAGCATCTTGTCTTCGATCTTGGGCGGCATCGGCAGGATTTCGAGCTGCGTGACCTTCACCGCGCCTTGGCGGATCGAGGTGCCGATGCAGTCCGATCCGGTGTCGCCGCCGCCGATGACGATGACATGCTTGCCGGAGGCGAGGATCGGCTCGTTCGTGCCGACCGGTTCGCCGGAGACGCGGCGGTTCTGCTGCGGCAGGAAATCCATCGCGAAATGGACGCCCGAGAGATCGCGGCCGGGCGCGGGCAGGTCGCGCGGGGCCTCGGCGCCGCCCGCGAGCGCGACGGCGTCGTGGGTTTCGACGAGCGAGGCGGCGCTCACGTCGCGGCCGACCTTCATGTTGCAGTGAAACGTGACGCCCTCGCCCTTCATTTGTTCGACGCGGCGCTCGACGTGGCGCTTCTCCATCTTGAAATCGGGAATGCCATAACGCAACAGGCCGCCGGGATGGGCGTGCTTCTCGTAGACATGCACCTCATGGCCGGCGCGCGCGAGTTGCTGCGCACAGGCGAGGCCCGCCGGCCCGGAACCTATCACGGCGACGCGCTTGCCGGTCTTGATCTCGGCGGGCTCCGGCTTGATCCAGCCCTGTTCCCAGGCCCGATCGACGATCGCGCATTCGATCGTCTTGATCGTCACGGGGTCGTCCTGAATGTTCAGCGTGCACGACGCCTCGCAAGGCGCGGGGCAGACGCGTCCGGTGAATTCCGGGAAATTGTTGGTGCTGTGAAGATTGCGCGAGGCTTCCTGCCAGTCCGAGCGATAGACGAGGTCGTTCCAGTCCGGGATCTGGTTGTTCACGGGACAGCCGCTGTGGCAATAGGGAATGCCGCAATTCATGCAGCGCGCCGCCTGATTGCGCGTCGACTCCTCCGACAGCGGCAGAACGAATTCCCGGTAATGGCGAATGCGATCGGACGCGGGCGCATAGCGCCGGTCCGCGCGGTCGATTTCGAGAAAACCTGTCACCTTGCCCATTCCGTTCCCTTCCCCCTCCCCCCTTGTGGGGGAGGGTCGGGGAGGGGGTCTCGAAGCGAGCCTCCCTTCGCCGAACAGCCAAGCCCCGGCCGCACGTGGCGACCCCCTCCCTAACCCTCCCCCACAAGGGGGGAGGGGACTTCTCGGCGCGGATATGTCAACTCAGTCAGCTTCAGACGGATGATTTCGAGCCTGCGAAGCGTTGACCAAGGTCTCTTCTCAGCAGACGTCTGGCGGCTACGCAAATCTCGCGCCACAAATTTGAGATCCAGCATACGACCTCACCTCGACGCGCGCCCTACTCTCCCGCAGCCAGCAACGCCTCGCCTGCGTTCTGCGCCGCGAGCTCTGCGAGCGCGCGGCGATATTCGACCGGCATCACTTTGCGGAACTTGGGCAGATAGCTCTCCCAGCTCTCCAGGATCTCTCTGGCGCGAGTCGAGCCGGTGTAGCGCGCGTGGTTGACGATCAGCTGATGCAATCGTTCGGCGTCGCGCCGGCTCATGTCCGCCATCACGTCCACGCGGCCGTGGCTCTCGAGGTCGCCGCCCGAATGCAGATGGCGCTGCATCATGTCCTCCTCGTCCGCCACCGGCTCGAGCTCCACCATCGAGAGATTGCAGCGCTTGGGGAAATCGCCCGCTTCGTCGAGCACATAAGCGATCCCGCCCGACATGCCGGCGGCGAAGTTGCGTCCGGTCTCGCCGATCACCACCACAATGCCGCCGGTCATATATTCGCAGCCGTGATCGCCCGCGCCCTCGACGACCGCGATCGCGCCCGAATTGCGCACGCCGAAGCGCTCGCCGGCGACGCCGCGGAAGTAGCATTCGCCGGCGATGGCGCCGTACAGCACCGTGTTGCCGACGATGATCGATCGCTCGGGAACGAGTTTCTCCGCCTCCCTGGGCGGATAAACGACGATCCGTCCGCCCGACAGTCCCTTTCCGACGTAGTCGTTGGCGTCGCCTTCCAGCTCGAGCGTCACGCCCTTGGCGAGGAAGGCGCCGAAACTCTGCCCGGCGGCGCCTTTGAGCTTGATGTGAATGGCTTCGTCCCGCAGGCCGGCATGGCCGTAGCGGCGCGCGATCTCGCCCGACAACATTGCGCCGGTGGAGCGATCGGAATTGCGGATCGACATATCGAGGCGCACATGCTTGCCGCGCTCGATCGCATCCCCGGTCTGCGCAATGAATTTCCGATCGAGCACGTTTTCGAGCCCATGATCCTGGGTCGTCGAATGGTGGATGGCGTCGCTCGGCCAAGGCGCCGGCTTGAAGAACAGCTTGGAGAAATCGAGCCCCTTCGCCTTGGCTTGCTCGATGAGCTGGGCCTTGTCGAGCATCTGTCGCTGGCCGACCATCTCGTCGAACTTGCGATAGCCGAGTTCGGCCATCAACGCGCGCACTTCTTCGGCCACGAAGAAGAAGAAGTTGATGACGTGCTCGGGCTGGCCGACGAAACGCTTGCGCAGAACGGGGTCCTGCGTAGCGACGCCGACCGGGCAGGTGTTGAGATGACACTTGCGCATCATGATGCAGCCAGCCGCGATCAGCGGCGCGGTTGCAAAGCCGAACTCGTCCGCCCCGAGCAGCGCGCCCACCACGACGTCGCGCCCCGTGCGCACGCCGCCGTCGACCTGAACCGCGATGCGCGAGCGCAAGCCGTTCATGACGAGCGTCTGATGCGTCTCGGCGAGGCCGATTTCCCAGGGCGATCCTGCGTGCTTGATCGAGGTCAGCGGCGAAGCGCCGGTGCCGCCCTCGAAGCCGGAGATGGTCACGTGGTCCGCCTTGCACTTGGCGACACCCGCCGCGACAGTGCCGACGCCGACTTCGGAAACCAGTTTGACCGAAACCAGCGCCCGCGGATTTACGTTCTTCAAATCGTAGACGAGCTGCTTCAGGTCCTCGATCGAATAGATGTCGTGATGCGGCGGCGGCGAAATGAGGCCGACGCCCTGCGTGGAATGGCGCACCTTGGCGATGATCGCGTCGACCTTGTGGCCCGGCAATTGTCCGCCCTCGCCGGGCTTGGCGCCCTGCGCCATCTTGATCTGCATCATGTCGGAATTGACGAGATATTCCGCCGTGACGCCGAAGCGGCCGGAGGCGACCTGCTTGATCGCGCTACGCATGGAATCGCCGTTGGCCATCCGCTTGTAGCGATCAGATTCCTCGCCGCCCTCGCCGGTGTTCGACTTGCCGCCGATCCGGTTCATCGCGATCGCGAGAGTCGTATGCGCCTCGCGCGAAATCGAGCCATAGGACATGGCGCCGGTCGAGAACCGCTTTACGATCGAAACCGCGGACTCGACTTCATCCAACGGGACAGGCGCGCGCCCATCCTCCTGGGCGCCCTTGATGCGGAACAGGCCGCGGATCGAGAGCAGGTGTTCTGCCTGTTCATTGAGCAGTCGAGCGTAAGAATCATACTTGGCCTTGGCGTTGCCGCGCACCGCATGCTGCAGCAACGAGACAGTTTCGGGTGTCCAGCTATGCGCCTCGCCGCGCAGGCGGTAGGCATATTCGCCGCCCACTTCGAGCGAAGAGCGCAGCACGGGCGAGGAGCCGAAGGCGTCGCCATGGCGGCGCGCGGACTCTTCCGCGACCTCGCCGAACGAAGCGCCTTCGATCGTCGTCGCGGTGCCGAAGAAATATTTTTCCACGAAAGCGCGTGAGAGACCGACCGCGTCGAATATCTGCGCGCCGCAATAGGATTGATAGGTCGAGATGCCCATCTTCGACATGACCTTGAGCAGGCCTTTGTCGATGGACTTGATGAAGCGCTTGACGACTTCGTAGGCGCTCACCGCCTCGGGCAGGTCCTTGGCCATCGCGGTCAGCGTCTCGAACGCGAGGTAGGGGTTGATCGCCTCGGCGCCATAGCCAGCAAGGCACGCGAAATGATGTACTTCGCGGGGTTCACCCGTCTCCAGGACGAGACCCACTGAAGTGCGCAGACCCTTGCGGATGAGGTGATGGTGAACGGCGGCCGTCGCCAGCAAGGCGGGAATCGGAATGCGATCGGGACCGATCATCCGGTCGGAGAGGATGATGATGTTGTAGCGGCCATGCACAGCCGCTTCCGCCCGCTCGCAGAGGCGATGCAGCGCCTCCTCCATCCCTGCGGCCTGGCGCTCGACGGCGTAGGTGATGTCAAGCGTCTTGGTGTCGAAAGAATCCTCGATTTGGCCGATGCAGCGAATCTTCTCGAGGTCCTCGTTGGTCAGGATCGGTTGGCGCACCTCGAGCCGCTTCCGCCTCGCGTTGCCCGCGAGATCGAACAGGTTCGGCCGGGGCCCGATGAACGAGACCAAGCTCATGACCAACTCCTCGCGGATCGGGTCGATCGGCGGGTTGGTGACTTGCGCGAAGTTCTGCTTGAAATAGGTGTAGAGCAGCTTCGATTTGTCGGAGAGCGCCGAGATCGGGGTGTCCGTTCCCATCGAGCCAACCGCTTCCTGGCCCGTCGTCGCCATCGGCGACATAAGGATGGCGAGGTCCTCCTGGCTATAGCCGAACGCCTGCTGCTTATCGAGCAGTGAAACGTCGGTGCGCGGCGCGCGCGGTTCCACCGGGTTCAGGTCCTCGAGCACGATCTGCGTGGCGCCGAGCCATTTGCGGTAGGGATTCGCGCGCGACAGCCGTTGCTTGATCTCCGAATCCGAGACGATGCGATGCTCGTCGAGATCGACGAGCAACATCTTGCCCGGCTGCAGGCGCCACTTGGCGACGATGGTCTCCTCGGGCACTGGCAACACGCCCATTTCGGAGGCGAGCACGACGAGGTCGTCGTCGGTGACGAAATAGCGCGCGGGGCGCAGGCCGTTGCGGTCCAGCGTGGCGCCGATCTGCCGGCCGTCCGTGAAGGCCATGGCGGCCGGACCGTCCCAAGGCTCCATCATGGAGGCATGATATTCGTAAAAGCTCCTCCGCTCCTCGTCCATCAGGGGATTGCCGGACCAGGCTTCCGGGATCAGCATCATCATCCCGTGGGTCAGCGAGTATCCGCCTTGCACGAGGAACTCGAGCGCGTTGTCGAAACAAGCGGTGTCCGACTGGCCCTCGTAGGAAATCGGCCAGAGTTTGGAAATGTCGTTGCCGAACAGCTCGGAATCGACGCTCGCCTGCCGCGCCGCCATCCAGTTGACGTTGCCGCGCAGCGTGTTGATTTCGCCGTTGTGGGCGACCATCCGGTAGGGATGCGCGAGCCGCCAGGACGGGAAAGTGTTGGTCGCGAAACGCTGGTGGACCAGCGCGAGTGCGGTCTCGAAGCGCGGGTCCAGCAGATCCTTGTAATAGGGGCCGAGCTGACAGGCGAGCACCATGCCCTTATAGACGATGGTGCGGCAGGACAAGGAAACCGGATAATATTCGGCCGTTCCGTCGTCGCCGAGCTCGTAGACGCGATTGGACACGACTTTACGCACGATGAACATCTTGCGTTCGAAGTCGTCCTCGTCGACGACATGCGCGCCGCGCGCGATGAACAGCTGACGATGCAGGGGCTCGACGGCCTTCACGCGTTCGCCGAGGCCGGTGTTGTCGATCGGCACGTCGCGCCAGCCGATCAGCCGTTGCCCCTCGGCCGCGACGACCTCCTCGACGATCCGCTCGACTTGCGCGCGCGCCTCGGAGCTGCGCGGCATGAAAAACTGGCCGATCGCGTAATGACCCGGCCCCGGCAGATTCATGCCAAGCTTCTCGCATTCTCGGGCGAAGAAGGCGTGAGGAATCTGAGTTAGAACGCCGCAGCCGTCGCCGAGCGTCGCGTCCGCGCCAGTCGCGCCGCGATGGTCGAGATTGACGAGGATCTGCAGACCCTTCTCGAGGATACCGTGCGACTTGCGGTTCTTCATGTCGGCGACGAAGCCGACCCCGCAGGCATCGCGTTCGTTCGCGGGGTCGTATAGCCCCTGAGCGCGCGGCGTCAGGGGATCGGCGCCCCGAGGGGCCGGGGTCGACGCCGCTACCGGCGCTGCCGTTGCGAGCGCATGCTGTGTTTCCGAAGCCTTGGCGGCCATCTCTCCACTCCCTCGATCGGTCGCAAGTCGGTTGGACCGTCGCTCGCAAAATTGTCAGAAGGCGCTCAGAAGTTATAGATTGGACTTGGGCGACAATAACCGCGGTCGCCGAAACGAGTTCAGGCGGCGGGTTTTTTTCGATCCGTCTCGATCGTCGTATCCGACATCGCGCTCGCCTCGCGCCGCCCCGACTTCTCGCGCGCCCCCAAGCGTCGCTCGAATGGTCAGTACGGCTGTCCTATCTCGGTAACCATGACAGAAATGCGGCGTCGATACAAGCGGTCGTGCAGAGGGGTCGCGCATTTTTTTGCGTGACGGCGTCGGCGTGCGATGGCCTTGCCAAGGTCGGGCCGCATGGGCAAAAGGCGTTGCGCGAGGCCTGCGGATAGGACGTCCAGATGAATTTTGCGAGCGACAATGGCGCGGGGGTCGCGCCCGCGATTCTGGAGGCGATCGTCGCCTCTAGTCGGGTGAACGCGCCGGCCTATGGCGCGGACGCGTTTACAGCGCGCGCGGAAGCGCTTCTGTCCGAGGTTTTCCAAAAGCGGGTCACGGCGTTTCTCGTTCCCACGGGAACCGCAGCCAACGCCCTTGCGCTCAGCGCGCTCGTGAGGCCCTGGGAGGCGATTTTCTGCCACGAGGAATCGCATGTCCATGACGACGAATGCGGCGCGCCGGAGTTCTTCGCAGCCGGCGCCAAGCTCGTCGGTATCCCCGGCCTCGCCGGCAAGATGACCCCAGAGGTCTTCGGCGAGACGCTTGCGCGCTATCCCCGCGGCCTCGTGAAAGCTTCGCAACCCGGCGCGCTCTCGCTCTCGCAAGCCACCGAGGCCGGCACGCTCTATACCGTCGCGGAAATCGAGAGCTTGGCGTCGCTTGCGCACGAGGCCGGAATTGGGGTCCATATGGACGGCGCGCGGTTCGCCAATGCGATCGTGGCGCTGAACGCCACGCCGGCCGAGATGACGTGGCGAGCGGGTGTGGATGCGGTCTCGTTCGGCGCGACGAAGAACGGCGCGCTCGCCTGCGAGGCAGTGGTATTCTTCGATCCCGACAGAGCCACGCAATTCGCCTTTCAACGCAAGCGCGGCGGTCACACCTTGTCCAAGGGGCGCTTCCTCGGCGCGCAAATGGAGGCCTATCTCACGGATGGCCTGTGGCTCACCAACGCTCGCCGCGCCAATGCCGCCGCGTCGTCGCTCGCCGAAGGCCTGCTCCGAGCGCCGGGCGTGCGCCGGGCCTGGCCGACGGAGGTCAATGAGGTCTTCGTCGTCGCGCCGCGTGTCCGCGCCGAAGCCTGGCGACGAGCCGGCGCGAAATTCCATGACTGGCCTACACGCGCGCTGGAGAGCGAACTGGCGCCCGGGCCGGAAGAAACGCTGCTTCGGCTCGTGACGTCCTTCGAGACGAGCCGAGCCGAGATCGACGCGCTGGTCACGATCGCGCAACCGTGACAGGATGCCCCATCCCCGCCTTAATTATTGGCAAGAACTCAAATACGGTGGGAGTTGTGGCGTTTAGGGGAGTTTTGCTCGATGATCGGAAATTCAACGTCGGCTTTCTCGCGTCAGGCGAGGCGGAGGGCTCTGTGGAGCGCGGCCTCGGCCGCCATCCTGATCCTGATGGCTCCCGCGGCGAGGGCGCAATTCTTTTTTGGCATCTTTGAGCCTCCGGCGGTGCGGGTTGCGCACCAGCTGCAGGTGGAGGGTTACGATGTGCGGGGTCTCATCCGGCGCGGCGACGTCTATGTCGCCGACGTCGTGGCCCCGGAGGGCGATCGCGAACGGTTGGTCATCGACGCCCGCACGTCTCGCATAGTGGAGCGCTTCCCGTCGGTTGCGACGCGTTGGCGCGAGGATCGTTCCGGCTATG
>Ga0209773_10000223_pt1 | contig 17271 bp, 11 predicted proteins | sample BogFormECP14_OM1_FD_188244 | JGI IMG/M metagenome (GOLD analysis project Ga0209773, IMG submission 188244) | Bog forest soil microbial communities from Calvert Island, British Columbia, Canada - ECP14_OM1 (SPAdes) (version 2) | ecosystem: Environmental > Aquatic > Freshwater > Wetlands > Bog ... | reverse complement strand
GAAAAATGAGACGTCTCAAGCTGGGATGCACGAATAGGCGATCGGGCAAAGCAACATCACGGATGTTTCGAAAGCAGAGTTGTTGCGGAGCGTTTTGTCGCGACTGTGTCTCGGGAACATCCGGACAGGATATACCGGCTTGAGCAATGCCGACATTCCGAGCAAGGGAAGACCAAGACCGCAAACGCCTAGTAACCGAACTTCCGTTCTCTTCACTATTTCCTTGTGTGGTTGGCACCAGTACCTTGGGCAGAGCAATGCGGCCGACTCCTCGGCAATTGACTACACATCAGAAAGCGGTCCTGATTCAGGTGCTTCTTGCGTTTCCTGATCAACAGGTCGGCGTCTGCTGCCATCCCTCAGCAACCGACGTGCTCAGCTATGCAAAAGATTTCCCTACGGTCTTTAAGGTGACTGGGTGGAACGTGAATGAACGTGCGCCGTCAGAACCTTCTTCGGTAAACGCACGCGCCGGACGCTTGTGGTAGCCTCGGGCGCCGTGGGCTAAGGATCTCGTCGAAGTATCCTTGAATCTGTTCCAGGCGCGTACTAACTGTCGAGATTCCAATCTTTTCGCACCATTCCCGCGCGTGTATAACGTCAACGTGAATCCGGGCTCTTAATCGGAACTGTATTTCGCTGCCTGTTTGGTCGTTGCAAGTCGTCAGTCTCGGTCGGCGGATATGTATGGTCTATTATAATTGACATTGCAAGGGGTCATGTCTATTCTAGAGCAAGGTGAAAAGCGTCAGGCTAGTAAATTCAAGTCTACTATAGCAGACGAAAGACAGTTTAATGGATTCTACAAGAGACAAGATCAGAAGACTGAGGGCCGGTTCAATCCCCTTTCCAGTTCGCCGCGCACTCTTGAGACTCGGTAAAGATATTCGCGCGGCAAGAATTCGCCGACGCATCCCGGTAGCAGTTATGGCGAATCGTGCCTCGATTACCCGAATGACCCTGTATAAAATCGAGAGGGGTCGGCCGTCTGTCTCGGTTGCTTCTTATTCGACTGTGCTGTTTATCTTGGGAATGATTGACCGATTTGCGGAGATCGCTGATGCCAAATTCGATGAGATGGGCCGGTCGCTTGCGGAAGAACAGCTGCCCAAGAGGATCCGGCTAGAGTCTCCGTACATGAATTGGAAGACCAAAACCGATGAGAGTAAGTGATGGATCGCGAAATCTTCGTCTACGTTGATATCGAAAACGCCCCAGTCGTCGTGGGACGCATGTTGACACCGGTTCGCAATGGCAAAGATAGCACAACGTTTGAGTACTTCACGAGCTGGATCAAGAATCCGTATCATTTCTCCCTAGAACCTGCCCTAACAATCGGGCCCGGTCCTCACCACGCTGCGGAGGGACGGTCTTTGTTCGGTGCCATCGGGGATTCTTGTCCCGACCGTTGGGGACGGGCTCTGATCAAACGCGCCGAACGCAAGCAAGGAGAGAAGGAGAGTAGACCTCCCCTGACGTTGGCCGAAGCACACGTGCTCTTAATGGTTGATGATGAAGCGCGACAAGGAGCCCTCCGGTTTGCTGAAACTGCAGGAGGCCCCTTCCTACGCCAAAGCAATGGCACACGAATCCCTCCACTCACAGAAATCCCCAAGCTACTCGCTGCAGCCGAGCATATCGAAGAGGAGACCGAAACTGCGGATGAGATTAAACTGCTCTTAGCTGCAGGCTCATCGCTGGGTGGAACTCGCCCGAAGGTCTCGGTGCGCGATCGCGATGGCATCTTGGCCATAGCCAAGTTCCCACACAAGAACGATGACATTAAAATTGAGCTTTGGGAAGCGGTCGCCTTGCTACTGGCGTCACAGGCTGGAATCGACGTCCCAGAAACGAGAATTGTAATGGTCGCTGAAAAACCGGTTCTACTGCTTCGGCGTTTTGATCGCCGCGGAGGGTCCAGGATACCTTTTCTATCCGCGATGAGCATGCTAGGTGCAATCGACGGTGAGCAAGGCAGCTATATGGAAATTGCCGATGCGATCCGTCGGCACGGAGCCAGTGCATCGAATGACCTGAAGCAACTTTGGCGACGGATCGTTTTCAGTGTGCTCATCTCGAATGCGGACGATCATTTGCGCAATCACGGATTTCTATATCAGGGCAACAACGGCTGGACGCTTTCTCCCGCCTACGATTTGAATCCGGTGCCAGTTGACGTTAAACCGAGAATTCTCTGCACGGCAATCGACATCGAAGATACATCCGCTTCACTCGATTTGGCTTTGAGCGTTGCCGACTATTTCGACCTCAAGCCAGACCAAGCGAAGAGTATTGCGGCCGAAGTGGGTATCGCGGTCTCTGGTTGGCGTCGTGAAGCGAAGAAGGCAGGTATCGCAGATAGTGAAATCAATCGTATGGCCTCGGCCTTCGATCACGAGGACCTTAGAAAAGCAACCGAGCTAGCGAACAAGAAGACAGCGCGGTAAAGACGCAACAAACCGTGGGTGCTCCGCATCGAGTTCAAGACGTAGATTCCACAGACTTAAGAATCAATCGCCGTTGCCGGGGTCGCTTTGGCAAGCCGACGTGGAGGCAGAATGCTGGTCGACGTCGATGATAACTGCCTGCTCGATTCAATTGTCAAAGATGCGTTCGAGTACGACTAAAAGGTTGAACGAAGTCTTCCTGAATTTGTAAATCTGGGAGTTCATCGGCATCGTTCTCTCGACTCGGGTAGCTGGAGTGTTCTGGGGACTGATCGGACCGGCTTTTCTGTGATCCGCCACAAAGTCCATGGACCTCACCTGATTCAGCCCGGTTGGATGAAACCGTTCACTCGGCGGATACCTGTCCTTTCTCTGTACTCTCGTACAGTTGTTCGCTTGACCCAAAGTACTAGACTATAGCCAAGGTTCCTGAGCATGGGCAATTGGGGGGAGAAATGGACCTCACAGTGCGATTCTTGTTGTTGATGGCCAGCGTGGGGGGCGTTTCGCTTCTGACCGGGTCCGCGTCGGCTAATCCCGCGGCCCTCAAGTGTAATTCACACCGGGATCAGATTTGGGTCTATGATTCCTTGAGTAGCTTCGGTGTCGAGGCGAAACTTAATTGCGGGGACAACGTCGAAATTACGGAGCGCGTTAAGGACTACGTAAAGATTCGTGCTCAAAATGGAGTAGAGGGATACATCCCCGAGACGTCCGTCGCCGAGCTTCCACCGCTTGAAGTTCGCCAAGACCCGGCTCTTGACGTTGGTCTCGTCGCGAAGCAAGCCGAGGCGAAGGAGATCGCGAACGCAACTGCCAAAGCGGCCGCGGATATGGCCGCTGTCATTCCCCCCGATTCGGGGCGGTTCGCAGGTGCGGCGTCAGCCGCTTCGGCCAACAAGGCTCCAGCGACAAGCATCAGCGAGAAAAAGGTAGCTGAAGGCGGCTCGATGCTGCCCGTTGCATCGTACGGCGAAATCAGGCCTCCACGGGCGTCTGCGCCTACTGACGACAGCTCATCAAGGGCAGTTGCTGCTGATTTGACGGCGCCAACCAGCGATTCCGACGAAATTTCGGACTCACAGCCCGAGAATCTAAGCGCGGACTTCGCCTGCCAGAACTATTTTTCTGCATACGGCCTGACGCCCAACCAGACGAAATGGATCGCCCAAAACAGAAAGAAGCTGTTCTCGAATGTCTGCCCCGCTCCCGATCCTGCAAAAGTGGATTTCGTGATTATCTTCACGCATGACGTCGATTTTTTTAGCGCGACGATGCCCGAGCCGGTTCACAAGATGAACGGGTTTTCGGATTTTACACCCATGACAATGGTCGACTCTGCGCTCATGTCTGAATCCGACGCTGATAGGGCGCATCGGCAATACGTTTGGATATTCCAATTCACAAAAGGCGGGTTCGATCCTGCAAGTTTTTCCCCGCGCCGGAAATACCAGTACTCGAAGGTGGAAACAAGCTCGCTCGGTTCGAAGGCTGGAATCAAGGCTGTCGAGGACGCTTTCCAATTTGTGGCGGCCGCGAGCCACTGACTTCGAGAGTGGTCCATGTACTTCTACAAATTTCTTCGTTAGCGTGTTGTCCCCGGCCATTCCTCTGCGGTAATGCAGCCTTTATAGGGATCGAGATTCGTCCGACGGGGTCTGCTCCAGCACGTACTTTGTTTCGAGGTGACGAAGGATGAGAACGACGGCTACGGTCGAGGCAGCGATGTCGCTAATGCTCTGCGGCGCGCTTTTCACTCCCCACCCAACACAATCCAAAGTCTCGCAAGCCTCGTTTGCGCAGGCTAAGACACAATCCTTCTATGGAAAAATCGTCTCCCAAAACGGCGTGCGCTATGTCTTGAGAGACGACGATAATAATGTCTGGTACCACTTAGACGACCAGGAGAAAGCCGGGAAGCTCGTTGGAAAGGATGTCCTGGTTAGCGGCACGTTCGACGGGCTCACTGGCACCATTCGCGTCCAGAGCATCGTGGAATCGCCACCTCTTCCGAAGCCCGCCCCGAACACCGGGGAGCCGAAACAAAATAGCGAACCGGCCAAAGCCGCGCCGGCTTCCCCAACGACCGCTGCCCCCGCTGCCGCACGCGCTCCTAGCGTCCAGCGATCAACTTCTGTCGAGCAGCCTATTAGCAAAGTACCTGCGCCGCATTCAGATGACGTTCCAATTTCCGCAGAGACCAAGATTTCGCACGAGCCTCAAGGCGAGCTTCCGGCCAGCCCAGCACCAGAAGCACCCCCGCCGTCCTCTCTAACTTTGCCGGAAGAGGCGGTGAGCAGTTCTTCCTCAATTGCGATCATCTCTAGCCGTTCGGTGCCGATGCCTGCCGGTTTCAACCCGGAAACACAATCTTCAAAAAATTTACTGGCCGGTCGGCTCCTCAAACGCGTCGATCCCTCTTACCCCCCGGAAGCCATGCAGCAACGGATTGAAGGCACGGTTCGGCTACATGCGGTGATCGGCGACGATGGCAACGTCCTGAGCCTCGAACCGGTGAGTGGGCCGCCTTTGCTCGTCGAAGCTGCCGTAATTGCCGTTCGTCAGTGGCGCTATGGTCCGACTTTTTTCGATGGACGTCGCATTCAAGTCCAAGCGGATATCAGGCTCGTATTCCGGCTCCCAGACTAGCTGCGGGATTTGCGATCTCCGCACATCCGAGATCACTTCAATGGAATGACTCGACCACTTCGGATTCCACTCGGCGTGTCGCGTGCATTGTGTGGGAGCGAAGGCAGAGCGAACCTGTTTGATAGTCCGCGGAGTTCTCGACCATCACTTTCGGACGTAACCCGCAGGCTCAGCTGCAAGGTCTGCGTTTCTCCCAGGCACGAGGGTGTAATCCTCTTCTTCAAAACGTTTGCCACATCATCAACTGGAAATTTGCATCGTGACGCTGGGCGAATCTGGTCGGGCCGGGTGGCGGCTCCTTCGGCGCGATAGGCACGGGGCGGTGACCTAAACGCCGACTCCGTGGCGGACGGTGCAGTTACCGAAGTAACCCTGGTGTCGGTACCTCTTGGCTATTGCTGTCCACGTCTTCGGACTACAGGATGGACCGTACCAGCTGCTCTGAGATAGGCCCGCCGGGAGTAGGGCTGATGCCCGCAGGCGCCCGGCCAAAGGGTGCAATCCAATGCTGGGGCCAGAACGGCGATGCCACAAATTTCGCCGAGTGGTTCAAAAAGGAATGGTTGATTCTGTGTCAAGTGCTCAAGCAACCCCGATAGAAATCCCGGTCACGATTCAAGGCGCGAGGCCCGTGGAGGGGACGGCACGACGAGAGCTATTTACAGAGACCACAAAAACGACACTCGTTTTCGAGAACGGTGCGGTGGTGAATCTGAATTCGAGAGTCTCGCTTGGGCAATGCGTTTTTCTGCGAAACGACCAGTCCGGAAGGGAAATCCTGTGCAAAGTGCTGAAGTGGCGACAAGTCGGCCAGTCAGGCTACACGGATCTGGAATTTACAGCTCACGATTCGGGATTTTGGGGAGTCCATGCGGAACAAAGCTCCGCTGCTGGGCAGAAACCCAACGCACATAAAGCAATCGAAGCGCTGGGGGACAACCCAGATGCCACACCGATGATGGAGTCTGGCGCTCTAACCAACGGAGAAATGCCTGCGACCTTTCTACGCACTGCTACTACGCCGCTCGCCTGTCCTTTACCTCTGACGACAGAGACGTTGCCTGAGCCGACAAACGGGCTAGACTCGAGCGACGCGAAGGGCGCAGAACTACTGCCCGCGCTGACTGCGGACGATGCCAGACCGAAGCCCGAGCACGAACCCCCCACGCCAACAACAACAGAGATCGAACGAGCGGCGATATCCGCGGAGGTGCCGGCGTCAGGCGAGACAAGCTCCGATACCGCAAGCGAGGCGCGAGAATTTCCAACGCAGGTGTCCCAGACTCCAACGACGAGCAAAATCAGCGCACGGAAGAATCCGATTGCCGTCGGAATCGCCGCGTCCGTGTTGATTGCGGCGGTGTTGGGCGGCGCTTGGCACGTGAAGCGTGGCTCCTCGATTCACAAGAGCGATCAACCCTTCGCAGCCTCCACTCAATCAAGACAACACTCGCTGCCCGCCGCAGCACAGCCATCGCAATCACCGGCTTCCCGTGTGTCCAGAGGCGGTACGACAACGGCAGGCACCGTATCGACGAACACGGTAAATTCCGGCGTTAGGACAGAAGTGCGCGCAGAAGGCAACAATGGCGGAGCAATGCCCGCTCAAGCAGCACAGACGACTCAGGAGCAGGCCGTCTCGCAAGAGCCCGGGGATGCGGTTGGACAACATCCGCCTGCGACAACGACGGACATTGGAACCATACGGGAAAGCAACTCTGTCGCAGATTCCAGCGCGTCAGTCGTTCCCAAGGTGGAAGCAACCAGCAGCACGACCGGTTCAGATCCGGCAGCATTGCGGCAGCCCGAACTTCAAAATTCAAATGAACTGAGTACCACGGTAACCGTTCCCGCAAAGATCGTGTCGCAATCTCTACCATCTATTCCTTCGTGGGCGACAGGGCTCGACACGAACGCGGTCGTGCAACTTGACGCACTGATCGACGAAAAGGGGAATGTCGCGCAAACAAAACCACTGTCCGGTCCGCGCGCGCTGCAGCGCGTAGCGGAACAAGCGGTGGCGCTGTGGATATTTGAACCGGCACTGTCGGACGGGAAACCGACCGCGACGCACATGGTGCTCACGGTTCAGTTTCAGAGGTAGGCAAGTCGCTTCAGAAAACCTTTGCCGCCGACATTGGTAACCGAGCTGTGATTCTGGTCAGATACTTTTATCCGGTCTCGGAGTATGGTTTTGTGCAGTATGGGATTTTCCTTTGCACTCGCCGCATTCATCTTAGTCATCTGCATTTCGATTGGCTGCCCACTCTGTGTTTTGATCACGAATCATCGTGCTCTCGCCCTATCTTTTAGGCTCGGTCGGTCGGCTAAAACTCTAGGCTCCCGCGCGGCAGCCCAGGGTCGATCCTAAGGATCCGTCCCCTGTCGAGCTAATTCGCCTCAAAGCTCAGAGATGGTTTCCCGGCCTGAGCCGATCGCCTTTGTCCAAGGATTGTCGAGAGGGAGTCGCCCGCACCAAACGACTGCGGTTCGGAACAAAACATTTCAGCGTGATCAAATCGAAGGCCGGCTAACGATGAATGTTAATGGACGTGAGGTCCAGTTCGTAGCCTTCGTCCTCTACGATTTTCTGAACTACCGAGCGAAGAGTCTGATCGTCTGCATTCTTCGGCGCGTCGCAATGACGCCTAATCACCTCTTCGCCAGTTTCGATTCGAACCAGCCACTTCGACTTCGCCGCATCCCACAAGACTTCCACTCGGTCGGGCCGCATGACGTTCTCCACCTACAACCTACACGACTATTTTTCGCAGGATACCACGTTGGAGCGCGCGAGGGTCTGATGGTCGGGAATGATTACTTGTCGCGCTCGGCGGGTTGGCAACATTGGCAGGGCGGATCCCAATCGCACCGCACTCGAATCGCGCCTGTGGGTGTCATTTTCGCGGCAGTGCTCCTAACTCCCATACCCTTCTAAACGGAGCTTGGCTACGATGAATGCAAAAGCGTGGCGGCCATGACCCCAGGGCTCGCGTCCTGCGGTTGACGCCTAAACGATTCTGTCTTGGGGGGAAGCCCAATGAAACAACAGTTCATGCTGGAACGGGCCGAAATCCGCGTCGACATGAAGGTGACGGCGATGCTCGTTGGTAGACACGACAAGTTGGGAGTGGAAAGGGCCATCACGGAAAACGTCAGTCCCCGAGGTGTCCGCGTCATCTCGACGAGCGAATGGATGATCGACGATACCCTTCTGGTCGCCTTGCCAGCCGGTCACTTTACGTCCGTGGCCCGAGTCGCCTATTGTGACGCCTTGGGTCAGGGGCGATTTGGGACGGGATTGGAATTCGTCGGCTCGAGCGAACCCTTGGAGATGAGCGTACTCACCTCGACGTTAGAATCTCCACAAGCATGACTGCGGAAGGTGCTGCACCAAGAATCTCCAACCGGATAAACAGCGCGTCCGCTTAGAGAAACAAGTCAGACGACTCGCCACCGGTTCCAGTACAATCTGGGTCTGGAGATCAGTCCGCTTAACAGATCCAATCCAACCAGAATTTTGCCGTAACTTCTGAAATCGGAGGTCAGCCATGACCGAGAAGATCCATTCGACCGCAGGCTATTTCCTCGCAGGACTGGCAATAGGATCCCTGATGGGTATCTTCTTCGCGCCGAAATCCGGTGAAGGAACTCGCGAATTCCTATCGAAGAAGGTGAAGGAGGGGAGCAAGCACGCTCGGAAGAAGGCGCGGGAACTAAGGGAGCGCGCTGAGGACTTGGTTGATCGCGGGAAGGAATTGGTCAACCAGAAAAAAGAACAAATTGCAGCGGAATTGGACGAGGCCACCAAAACCGACCTGCCGGAGAAAGCCCAAGCGAGAGCGAAAGGCGTCTAGTACCGAGACAAGAGTACCAGCGGCTTTGCCACAGGGAAACGGATCAAGGCATGCGCTGGATTTGAACACCCGCGCGCCTGAGGCCCGATCGTCTCGGGTTGGCGGCCTCACAGAGCTTCTCGTAGTGGTCACTGAAATCGGCGTAGCGGCCGAGCTGCAGAGTACTAGCGCGCCTGCGTTCGCTCACGAGAAAAGGCCCCTGCGGCCGACGCAAACGACGCGGTAAATGCAAGAAAAAATCCGAACCTCTGCATACTGGTGACTAGATTGCACTAGGAAACAGTCAGTGGACGGAGCACTTTGGCTACTTAGGCGGCTGAGCGCTCTGCAATTCCAGATAAAACTTCTGTAGTGTGAAGAAGGCTTCCTTCTTCTCGCCATGCTCGGAGACAAGCCCCTTGCGGTTGAAGTAATCCTCGAAACGAGGGAGCGTTCGCCGTGGACTACGAAAGTCCTTGAGAATCCACGGCGTCATTCCGCGAAGAAAGGGAATGCGCCTTAGCATGGAGATCTGGTGCTCGTAAAGACTTTCCTGATACTCCTCGGTCCACCGCGTGGAAGTGCCGCCATGGAAGCCGAACAGTGCATCGCCGCCGAATTCACTCATGATCAGGGGCTTGTCGTACTGCGAGATCCAATCCATCGAATCCGCATCCTCGGGGCGACCGGTATACCAGCCAATGTATTCGTTATTGCCGAGTACATCCAGATCGCTAGCGATCGGATCATTGATACGGACGGTCGTGCGATTCCCCTCTGCCACTTCCGTGGATTGAAGAGCGGCAGACACTAGGCGCGTGGGGTCGGCGGAGTGCGCATGCTGAATGAGTTGCCGCAGGAAATGATTCCGGGCATCGCTGATGGGTGTCTCGTTCCCAACGGAGTAGATGATAAGAGCTGCGCGATTTTGGTCTCGCGCGATCATCTCACTCAACTGATTTTCTGCGTTGCGCAGTGTCTCGGGCTTTTCCCACTGGATGGTCCAGTAGACGGGCACCTCGGCCCAGACCAGCAATCCCATTTGGTCGGCCACGCGCAACATGGCTTCATTATGCGGATAGTGCGCGAGGCGAACGAAATTGCAGCCCAGTGCCGCGGCCCAACCAAGGAGCGTCCGCGCATCGTCCTCGCTCCAGGCGCGACCGGCACGCGTGGGACCTTCCTCATGAATGCTTATACCTCGCAAGAATATTGCCTTGCCGTTGAGCACGATATCTGTCCCACGAACCTCGATGGAACGGAAGCCTATGCGATCCGTGACTTGATCGGCTTCTGTTGCAATTTCGACCGTATAGAGTTTTGGATTCTCGGGAGTCCAGAGAGTTAATCCGGCACTAAAAGAGAACTCGGCTCGCCCCATGGAATTTGTCGCGAACGTCTTGCTGAGCCCCGCCTCGGGAATCCGGATTGTGACGTTCTGCTGAAGTTTTGGCCCGTTCAATTGAACCCAACCAGCGATTTGGGCCGTTGATCCTTTTTCAAGCTGCACCAAATAGTTTTGAACAAATGTCTCCGGCACTTCCACAAGCGCCACGGGACGCGTAATTCCCCCGTAATTCCACCAGTCTGTGTTCGTCGTCGGGACTTGATCCTTTCCACGAGCGTTGCTGACCCTGACAACGAGGAAATTGCCGTGTGGTTTTACCCGACCCGTGATTTCGAAGTCAAAGGGTGTGAAGCCGCCCTCGTGCTCGCCAAGTTCCTCCCCATTCAGGTACACGGCGGCGAGGTAATTGCAAGCTCCGAAATGTAGAAACAACCTGTTCTTCGGTGATTTTGCGTAATCGAAAGACCGCTTGTACCAGACGCTTCCTTCATAAAACAGCAGCGACTCGCGCTGCGTGTTCCAGTCACCGGGTACATGAAGCTGGCCGGAAGTATCGAAATCATATTCGACCAACTCCGATTCTGAGTCGGGTTTGTGGTTCTTGTAGAACGCGTGATTGTTTTTAAGGGTCTGAGTGCGGTAATCCAACGATCCTACATCATACGGATCAACAATCGCCTGCCACGAGCCGTCCAAGCTGGTGGTCTGACGCGCATTGATATTCGCGACAAGTGGCGCAACTTGTGCCGCCTCGCAGGTGGAAAAGAGCAACGCACCAACAGCAAGTGCCAGGCAAGGGATCGAATGATTCATGATTGACCTTCATCCGTAAATTTGAAGGCATTCAAGTGAATACGAGAATTTTGATCGTCCCGGGCGAGAAAAAGGGACGGCGGGGGACGCCGTCCCATCTCCCCGATCGGCGCCTTTGACAGAACGACGAGCGCGGGCTGAGCCAATCGCTTCGTGGGGCCACCGCGGCACCGATGGCCCCGTATTTCTCCGTTTAGTTCTTTGAACTTGCCACTCGCCTCAACACCACACTGTTCCGATGGGATGCGCTCCCGAATGACAAGCGCTCAAAAAGTGAACTTTGCACCGAATTGAAGAATGCGAGCCGGGAAGGACTGGGTAATCTGGCCAAAACTGGCGCTTCCGACGTTATTCACGCTAAATCCGTTCAGACCGCTCCAGTTCGTCTGGTTGAAGGCGTTATATGCATCCACCCGAAACTGCAGGCCCATGCCTTCCCGGGGCAAAGTGAATAACTTGCCTAACGATAGGTCCCATTGGTAAAAGGCCGGCCCGGTGATGTTGTTGGTGGAAGCATCGCCCGCGCCGAGCGCAGATTCAGGCGCAAATGCTGCTGGATTGACCCAGCATATCGCATGCGCGTTGGAGCACGTGCCGCTAAACCCAATCGGCTGGCCCGAAACACCATCCGCCCGCCGGTTGATCGTGATGCCCACGTTGGAAGCGCCGCCAACGGCTATCGTGTCCGTTGCAGTGAAGGGCGACCCGCTCTGGTAGTGCATGATCACACTCAGCGTCCATCCCTTTGCCAGGGACCCTTCCACGCCATTTAAGTTCTTGCCCCAAGGCGACTCGACCACGAAGCTGGCGGACACGATGTTCCGCGCGTCGAAGCTCAGCAGGCCGTAGTCAAATCTCTTCCAGGATTCCACCACTCCGCCCGATTGCGTTCCCCCCACTCCGCCAACTCCACCCGTAACAACTACGGGGTTGGCGGCTGTGCTGACAAGGCACGTGAAAGGACATTCCGGCTCCGGATTTTCGTTATAAGCGTCTGCCGCGCCGCCGCCATCTCCCAACGCCTTCGAATATGTATAGGCAACCGTGCCCGTGGCGAATCCGAAGCGCTTCTTCAGGCTAATCTGCAGAGAATTATAGTTAGAATCGACGTCGCTCAGCGCCAAGCCAAGGTTCGAGTATCCAAGGTACGGACGAATCTGGTCCTTCCCCAGAGCGGCGGATGCGAAGCCCCCCACACATCCATATGCGGCAGCATTGATTCCAGCAGGACACGCATACGTGTTCGGGTTCGGCGAGATAGGTACGAACTCCTGCGGCGTCCAAGTGGGTTGATTGATGTTGCTGGTGGTGTTGCCCCCGCGCAGGATGTGCTGCCCCAGATCGCCGACGTAAGCTACTTGAAGTAGCATGCCCTGCGGCAATTCGTGCTGCACTGCAAGGCTATACTGGTAACTGCGGGCGACCACCAGGTTGGGATTGACTCCGCTCAAGGAAAGAGTGCTGGGACCAGGTAACGCAGCGGCGCCAGGAGCGGAATCGAACGACGACAACGCATCGTTGACTCCTGAGATCGAAACCGACTGCGCCCATGGTACATAGCCTTGGGAGTTGATGCCGTTTCCCAAAAGGTTTCCTTGCGGGTGGTCGTAGAATATGCCAAAACCGCCACGAACCACGGTCTTATCGTCAAAGGGCGCGTAGGAGAAACCGATTCTTGGTGACAACAGGTTCTCCTGATTGTAGAAACCGCGTGCTGCCGTCGGAGGTACAGCATCCACAAGCTGCGGATTCTCAAAGGTAGCAGGAACGCTGCCAGCTTGGTCGAAAGGCACACCTCCGGGCCGCTGTAATCCATTGCATTCGATTGTAAGTACAGGCGTACCGATAACGTTTAGCTGTGGGCCGCTGCAAAGACCGGGTGAAGCAAGACTGATGGCGCTACCCGTCCCTGGCGTCGCAAAGGTCGGGACGAGGGCATCGCTGAATGTGAACGGGTTGAAGTTGGTTATGTTATTGCCTTTAGCATAGGTCGGCGTGGTACGGATGTAGCGAATTCCCAGCACCAGACTCAACTTGGGTGTAACTTTCCAAGTATCCTGTAGATAAAACTCAAGATCATTGAACCGGAATTGGCCCACCGTTAAGGCCGAGTTCTGCGCGAGGGTGTTAAAGTTCCCAAGGAGTGCGTCGGCGAAGGGGTCTCCCGTCGAATTGGAGCCGGAGGTGGCTCCCGCGGTATTGGCGAAGGTTACTGCGCCGTCGTAATTTGTGCGCGAGTTCTGCGTCTTGCGGTTCCGCGCGAAAGATCCTCCGAACTTTACCGCGTGGTTGTTCTTCACTATCGAAAAGTTATCCGTGAAGCTTATATCCGCCGTGGGAGACTCGAGGAAGTTCGGCGCCGGACCAGCCACGAAGGTCGGTGCGGCGGTCGGGAAACCCGAAACAGCCGTGAAGCTTAATTGCGGAAGCCCGTCGGGGAACACCGTCGGATTTCCGAGCGGCGGAATGAACTGGAAACCATAAGTGGACTTCAGAAAGGCAGTCCCTAGGGCCGGAGTATGCTGTTTGTGCCAGTCGGCGTTGAATTTGAACTCGTTGATCAGGCTCGAGCTGAGCAAAGACGTCCATCCGATTTGAATGTTGTACCCCGGACGATCGCGCTGGTCCGGGTCCACCGGAACCTGCGGCGTCGTCCCGAATGTCGAATAAGGATTGGTGATCAGAACGTTGTCGTGCAGGTATCGGAAATAGATACTCTGCTTGTCATTTAAGTGTTCATCCACGCGTATGATGTCCTCGCGAAGGTTTGCCGGGTTCGGAAGGTTGAAAGCCAAGTTGTTCGCAGCGGCCGCGGTGGGCAACCCACCCAGGGTGGACAGTTTCGCCGCTGTTGTATAGAGGTTCTCGATGGCTGCGCCGTCGCCGGTGATACATGCGGGGTTTATGACGTTGGGTGCGGTAAATAGAGTCCCGCCGCAACTCGCAGGGATGACCGCCGGCGTTTTGAGCGTCAGTGGCGTCGCGCCGGTAAGAACGTCGGTGAAGTTGCCCGCCGCCTCCGCCGCTGTGGGGAACGTCTGCGTTTCCGTCGAACTCTGCAAACCTGCGGCAGACCCTCGGAACCTCTTCCACTCCTGGCCGGCAAAGAAGAACAGCTTGCCTTTCTGGAGATACGGGATGGGGCCGCCCAAATCCCATCCAAAGTCGTTCAAATGAAATGCTGGCACCGCATTGTACCCGGTCAAGGCCGGCACAGTCGCGCTGGGCACAAACGTCAGCTTGGTGCCTGCGTTTGCCGCATTAAAGATATTATTCTGCACGAATTCAAAAAGTCCACCGTGATAGTGGTTTCCTCCGCTTTTGGTCACCACGTTGACAGTGGCTGAAGCGGAGCGGCCAAATTCGGCATCATAGTTCGAACTCTGCACGTCCACTTCTTGGATGAAATCAATGCCTACCTCATTAAACACGCTGTTGTTCGAGCCGGCGTCGAGGTTCCACCCGCCGTCCACGCTCCAGTTCTGCCCGTCCAGCCGCAGGCCGTTGATGTCCGCAATCGTATTATTGTAGCCACTCGTTATGCTGGCGCCGCTTAGCCCGGAGCTCTGAAGAGCCGCTCCGGGAATCAGGCCCACAAGCGACTCATAGTGGCGCTGATTCAAAGGGACGTTTTCCACCTCTTGGTTCGTGATGGTGGTCGAGATTTCGCCGGAAGTTGTATTGGTTGTGATCGCCGTCGCCTGCACACTCACCGTCTCCGTGACGGTGCCGATGCCCAACTTTGCATCCACGGTTAAGCGACCGCCAGCGGTGAGGCTGTTGCCAGTCATGGTGGTTTTCTTAAATCCGTTCTTCTCGACCGTCACCGAATAGCTGCCAACGGGCAGAGCATCCGCCACATAGAAGCCTGCACCGTTCGTGGAAATGGGTGGACGCGAAACCCCTGTCGCCTCATTCGTGATCGTCACGTGTGCATCGGGGACCACTGCACCCTGGGAGTCAGTGACGGTCCCCGATATCCGCCCGACGACGTCCTGCGCCATGGCGAACTCGCCGGTCCCTGTGAGTACGAACAGTAACGCCATGACAACAACCATCGGCAGACTAACCAGCGCCGAATCAAGTCGCCGCATCGGGCAACTCATAGAAACGTTGCGGTTTTTCGAAGGGGCCAGAATCATCTTAGTGTCTCCTCGATAGGCGTGGATGGTTCTCTTCCTGATCTGGATCTCCTGGCCGACAGACCACGACGGCCCTACGGAAAACAGAGCTGCAATGGGATGGTCTTGCTTGCTCGGTGGTGGAGTAGAGCAGTACTTCGATAGGCAAAGGAAGTTAGGTAACTGTGAATTAACAGTTAGAATTCTGTAGTTATGATACCCCGGGGGAGAACACCCATTCTCCAAGAGGTTCCAACTCAATTCGACGGAAATCCAGGTTTTTAGCGCAGTGTCATGACACGTGATTTCGGTTATACTTCCGGCCAAACAGTCGGCTGCTCAGCCGACGGAGCGGTTTCAAAGGAGTCACGCGCTTGGAATCGGCAATCGGCAAGCTGGACGCCGAGCGTGCGGAACTAGAGGACGTGGTGTCCTCCGGTGTCTTAGGACGAACGAACAACCTTGTTCGGCTTATGACCTATGTATGCGAGAAGTATTTCGAAGGAGCGATTGACGACATCAAGGAATACAACATCGCGGTGCACGCCCTGGGCCGCCGGGAAGCCTTTGACCCACAGGTAGATACCATTGTCCGCGTCACTGCATATGCATTACGAAAGCGACTCGAAGAGTACTATAGAAGCGCCGGGGCAGAACACGCCGTTCATATTTGCCTACCCGCTGGCCACTATATTCCCAAATTCACTCATTCGAATGACTCAGAAACCACAACGCTCGAATCCAACCTCTACGAGAGTCAGAACCGCCAATCTCTCGATACGCTTTCCTCCCGAGAGAAGGACCGAACACTAGATCTGCAAGATAATCCTGCCCCCGTACTGCAGGAGTCAACGCCGGACAGGATCCCAGAATTACCGGGTACCAGCGAATCCAAGAAAAGGTTCGCAACACGGCGCGGAACCCTGGCTGCGATCGCTGTTCTTGGGGTTTCTGTACTTGTACTAGCGTATTTTCTCTGGAGACCATGGAATCGAGGGGGTGAGCATGAAAGCTCCCAACAGTTCCACGCCGCCGCCGCTCCGGGCAACTCTTCCGGCAAGATTCTTCGCGTTGCGATGGGCAATGCTTCCTCCCCCTACACAGATCGCGACGGTTCCATTTGGGACAGCGACCATTACTGCTCGGGAGGAAGCTCGTTCTCCGTTACGGGCCACGCTATACAAGGAACTGAAGAGCCCGCGCTCTTTTCCAGTGGGCGACGCGGCATCTTTCACTGCAACTATCCCGTCCCGCCGGGGACTTACGAGGCTCATCTCCTGTTCGCCGAAACCGCGGGGCTTCAAGAGAATAGCCGCAATGTGGTGTTTGCGATCAATGGCGGACCGCCTACCAGCTTGGATGTCGTGGACGACGCCGGCGGGAATGACATTGCAACAACGAAGGTGGTTACGGATGTCACACCCGCGAGCGACGGAACGATTCATCTGGATTTCACCACTCCTGAGTCATTTGTAAACGCGGTCGAAATTCTGCCGAGCACTCCGCATCACTTGCTTCCCGTCAGGATCGTAGTTGGACATTCTCCTTACCGCGACTCCGACAGCAATGATTGGGTGTCAGACCGGTACTTCATCGGCGGGCGCGTTAACGGTTTCGCGGGTGATTTATCCAAAGTTGCCGATGGCCGACTTTACGAATGGCATCGTTTTGGGCATTTCCATTATGTAGTGCCAGTCGCGACGGGCGGTAGATACAGTCTGCGACTGTACTTTATGGAGCATTGGTTTGGTGTCCAGAATGGCGGCATTGGAGGCGTGGGCAGCCGTGTGTTTGATGTCTCTTGTAACGGAGCGATTCTTTTAAAAGGTTTTGATATTTTCCGGGAAGCCGGCACCAAGCCCTTGATCAAATCCTTCCAGGATATTGAACCCACGCCGCAGGGCAAAATCGAGATCTACTTCACTCCCAACGTGAATTACCCGTCTGTAAGTGCGATTGAAGTCACCGCCGAATAGAAAAGTTCCTCGAATTCTGTTCGATGCGCGGCCTTGCACCAGCATCGCGGGATGATCGCAAAGTATCCTGGTGCTAGCTAC
>Ga0209773_10000220_pt1 | contig 17294 bp, 13 predicted proteins | sample BogFormECP14_OM1_FD_188244 | JGI IMG/M metagenome (GOLD analysis project Ga0209773, IMG submission 188244) | Bog forest soil microbial communities from Calvert Island, British Columbia, Canada - ECP14_OM1 (SPAdes) (version 2) | ecosystem: Environmental > Aquatic > Freshwater > Wetlands > Bog ... | reverse complement strand
CTCGGGCGACCTCAGCCATCATCTCGTCGGACCGGCTGCCGTCTACGAGGCCGAGCCGCAGCCCGGACGGGCCGATCGCCTGCGCGTCTCCTCCGGCAGCATGTGGGAGCCAATCGCGGGATATAGCCGCGCGGTCAGGGTCAAGGACAGGATTTGCGTTTCGGGAACCACCGCGACGCATGGCGCCGATCGGTGCGTCGCGCCAGGCGACGCCGGCGCGCAAGCCACCTATATTCTCGACAAGATCGCCGCGTCGATTGCTGCGCTTGGCGGCCGAATAGAGGATGTGATCTTAACGCGCGTCTATTTGCGCGACGCCGCGCAGTGGGAGCGCGTGGCGCGCGCCCATGGCCGTTTCTTCGCCGACTCCGCGCCCGCCAACACGCTCATTGAGGCGGGCAATCTGATCGGCGACTATGAGGTGGAAATCGAAGCCGAGGCGGTGATCTCGGAGTGATCGTCAGTAGGCCGGGAAGGGGGCGCTCTCTTTAAGGCGCGCTCGCGGCGCCAAACGACAAGGAGAAAGCATGTCTGACGAGAGGCGAAAGTCGCCAAAGTTCGAACGGGGCCTGGCGACGCGGCGCGAGGTTCTCGGTGATGACTATGTCGAGCAATCCTTGCGGCAAGCCGACGATTTCTCCTGGCCGCTCCAGCAATTGATTACGGAATATGGTTGGGACGAAATCTGGAATCGACCGGGATTGGATCGGCGCAGTCGCAGCCTCCTCAATCTTGGCGTCCTGGCCGCCCTCAACCGGCCCTATGAATTGAAGGTCCACATTCGCGGCGCGATCAACAATGGCCTCAGCCGGGATGAGATCAAAGAAGCATTCTTGCAGGTCGGGGCCTATTGCGGGCTGCCGGCCGCCCTGGACAGCTTCCGCGCGGCGCGCGAAGTCTTCAAGGAAATGGATTCGGGTTGAGCGCGATTAGGCGCGAGGATCGCTCATGGAGCATGCGGTCATTGTCGGGGCTGGACACGGCGGCGCGCAGGCCGCCGCCAGCCTGCGCGAAGAGGGCTATGCGGGACGGATCACGCTCGTCAGCGACGAGCGCGTTCCTCCGTACCACCGCCCGCCGCTCTCCAAAGCGTTTTTGAAGGACCCGGCCGCCGGACCGCAGTTCTTGCGCGGTCCCAGCTTCTACAAGGATCACGCCATCGAGCTCTTGCTCGAGAGGCGGGCAAGGGCGCTCGATCTTAGCGCCGGGCGCGTCTTGCTCAGCGATGGGGCAAAGCTCGACTATTCGCACCTTGTCCTGGCTCTTGGCGGCAGGTCGCGCCGCTTGGGCGTTCCCGGCGCGGATTTCGAAGGCGTCCATTCGCTGCTCTCGCTCGCCGACGCCGAGGGCTTGCGGGCTCGCCTCGGGCAAGCGGGCGAGGCGGTGGTGATCGGCGGCGGCTTTATCGGCATGGAAGTCGCCGCCACGCTCGCCCAGCTCGGAGTGAAAACGACAGTTATCGAGGCGATGCCGCGCGTGCTCGGCCGCGCCGTCGCGCCGCTGATCTCCGACCATATGCGCGTCCGGCATCAGGGCTGGGGCGTCGAAATCATCACCGGTGACGGCCTTGGCGCCATAGAAGGCGCCGCGGGGCGCGCAACCGGGATCATCACGAGTTCGGGACGGCGCGTGGCGGCCCCGCTTATCGTCATCGGCGTCGGCATGGTCCCCAATGTCGAGCTTGCCCAGGAAGCGGGACTCGCGGTCGACAACGGCGTCATCGTCGATGAGTTTCTGCGCACGAGCGATCCGCGCGTCTTCGCCATCGGCGACTGCGCGTCCTATCCACATTGGGCGGCGCGCCGCCGGTTGCGGCTGGAATCGGTGCAGAACGCCACCGATCAGGGCCGGACCGTCGCCAAGGCGATCGTCGGCCGGGGCGAGCCTTACCGCGCCGCGCCCTGGTTCTGGTCCGATCAGCAGCATATCAAACTGCAAATGGTCGGAGTGTCCTTCGAGGCAGACGACTATGTGGCCAGCGGCGATCGCGATGCCGATCGCTTCTCGGTCTTTCATTTCAAGGACGGGAGGCTTCTCGCCATCGACTCCGTCAACAATGCGGCCGAGCATATGCTGGGGCGAAGGATGCTCGCCGCCGGCTTCAGCCCGACTAAGGAAGACGCGAGGGGCGGCGCGGGCGCGCTGAAACGCGCGTTCATGCCGGCCGCGACAGCGTGATCAGTCCGTTCAGCGCGACGGGGGAGATGATCGCCCGGAGCGCGGCGAGGCCATCGGTCAAAGCGGCGGGGCCCGGCTGCAGGATGAGCGGCGATTTGATCTCGTGAACTTCATTGTTGAGCGCGGCCGGCAACGCCGCAAAGCCTGGACGAGTGATCACCCTTTCCGGCCGGAACTTCTTGCCGCACCACGAGCCGATAATGATCTCGGGCGTGCGCTCGACGACCTCCTCGACGCTGACGAACCGTTCCCTGGCCGACTTGCCGCGGGCGCGATCGGCGAATATGTCCTCGCCGCCGGCCGCCTCGATGAGCTCCGATACCCAGGCGATGCCGCAGATCATCGGCTCGTCCCATTCCTCGAAATAGACGCGTGGTCGCCGCGCGCCGTCCAATGGCAAGGGGGCGAGGCCCGCCGCCAGTCGATCGGCAAGGCGGGCGGCGGCCTCTCCTGCGCCGACCATCGCGCCGAGCATGCGGATCATGTCGAGGATTTCGCTGACGCTGCGCTGATTGAACGCATGAACCGCGACGCCGCGGCCGACAAGCGTTGCGACAATGTCGGCTTGCAGATCGGAGAAGGCGAGGACGAGATCGGGATTGAGGTCGAGTATTTTCGGGATGTCGGCGGAGGTGAAGGCGGAGACTCGCGGCTTTTGGCGGCGCGCTTCAGGCGGGCGCACCACATAGCCGGAGATGCCGACGATCCGGTCCTGCTCGCCGAGAAGATAGAGAGTCTCGACCGTCTCTTCGGTAAGGCAAACGATTCGTCGCGGTGGAAACAATGTCAGCTTCTTCGCAATTTCGTGACAGGCGCTAGCGGTTGCTGAGCGCCGAGGCAAATACTCTTCTGAGTCTCTTCTTCCGAAAACAGTTGCTAACGGTTGTGGACGGGCGCTAGTGTTGGCGCGCTAGCATGGGGACCGACGTGGTGGTCTAACGGAGCATCCTCAGTGACACGCCGCCTTCGCGAGCTTCCGGCCGCTTGCCGCGAACTTGCTACCCGGTCCGCACGCTGACGGCGGGAATCTCTACCTTCAAATATTGATCGGCGCCACTGAGCGCGCGTGGCGCGCTCGCGCTTGAAACAAGGGTCAACGACGTGAACCATTAGCAGAAGGGCGCAAGGGCATGGCAGATCCATCCACCGCCGACAGCGCGGCCAGGTTCGAAGTCAGGGTGACCGCCGATAGCCATTTTGGCTGGATCCGCACCCGGCTCAGCGTCGAGCGCACGATGATGTCGTGGCTTCGCACGGCAACCGCGCTGATCGGCTTCGGCTTCGCAATCGTCCAGTATTTCAACCACTTGCAAGATATACCGGGAGCTCGGCCCGCCTACCTCCCCACCGCGCCCGAATTTTTGGGGCTGGCGCTGATTTCGTGCGGCGTCGTCGCCCTCGTTATCGCGATTTGGCAATACCACTGGACGCTCCGCTACCTCTGGGGCGGATCGTTCGCCTCAATCGCCGGAATGACGAAAGAGGGAACGCAATCGCCGGTTTTGGCGGTCGCCGTCCTCCTCATCTTCATCGGCCTGTTCGCCTTCTTTGCCCTGCTATTTCGGCTTTCATAGCGGTGCGCTGAAAAAGACCAAACTTCATAGCCGTTCTGAAACTGTAATCAGCAGGAGGACGTTGAAATGGCTAAATCAGACAAACCGAACATCCTGATCATTTGGGGAGACGATATCGGCTATTGGAACATCAGCCATTACAGCAAAGGCATGATGGGCTATCCAACCCCGAACATCGACCGCATCGCGCAAGAGGGGGCGACCTTCACGGACTGGTACGGCCAGCAGAGCTGCACGGCCGGGCGCGCGTCCTTCATCACCGGTCAGAACCCGATCCGCACAGGACTGACCAAGGTCGGCATGCCCGGCGCCACGGTCGGACTGCACGCGGAAGACGCGACCATCGCCGAAATGCTGAAGCCGCTCGGCTACGCCACCGGTCAGTTCGGCAAGAACCATTTGGGCGATCGCGACGAATATCTGCCGACCGTTCATGGATTCGATGAATTTTTCGGCAATCTCTATCACCTCAACGCCGAGGAAGAGCCGGAACTGCCGGACTATCCCAAGGATCCCGCATTCAAGAAGAAGTTTGGACCGCGCGGCGTTCTCCACTGCTTGGCCGACGGCAAGGGCGGGCAGACGATCAAGGACACCGGCCCGTTGACCAAGAAGCGCATGGAGACGATCGACGAAGAGATCACCGCGGGCGCCCTGGCTTGGATGGAGAAGCAAGCCAAGGCGGGACAGCCATTCTTCCTCTGGTACAACTCGACCGCCATGCACTTTCGGACCCACCTCGCCGACAAGAACCGCGGCAAGAGCGGGCAGGACGACTACAGCGATCGGATGGTCACCCACGACGAGCAGGTCGGCGAATTGCTCAAGAAGCTCGATGATCTGGGCATCGCCGACAACACCATCGTCATGTATTCGACCGACAACGGCCCCCAGAACGACACCTGGCCGGACGGCGCCAACACGCCGTTCCGCGCTATGAAAGACACCAACTGGGAAGGCGGATGGCGCGTACCGACGTTCCTGCGATGGCCGGGCAAGATCAAGGCCGGTTCGGTTTTCAACGGCATCGTCTCTCACATCGACATGTTCCCGACCCTGCTGGCCGCCGCCGGCGATCCGGACGTGACCCAGAAACTCCTCAACGGCTGTACGGTCGGGGGCAAGACCTACAAGGTCCATCTCGACGGCTACAACATAATCCCCTATGTGACGGGTGCGGCTAAGGAGAGCCCGAGAAACGCCATCATGTATTTCAGCGACGATGGCGAGGTCATGGCGGTTCGGGTCGGCGACTATAAGTTCAATCTGGCTGTGCAACGTGCGGTTAGTACGCTGGCCTGGGCGGAACCTCTGGTGAAGCTCAGGCTGCCTCTGATTTACAACCTTCGCCGCGATCCGTTCGAGCGGGCCGATTTCAACTCCAACGTCTACTACGATTGGATGGTCAATCACATCCCCCAGATGTACCTCATGCAGGCGACGGTGGCCGCGCAAATCGAGAGCTTCGCCAAGTTCCCGCCGCGTCAGAAGCCGGCCTCGTTCAACCTCGACGATGTGCTGGCGCAGGTGTCGAACCACGGCGGTCACGTCTAACCTCGGCCGTCTCCTGCGGGGGCGCGGGCGTGGCGGTTGGATGCAGCAACGCATGGTCGCTTCGCGTGCGCTCGTTGAATGAACGGATAGCCCCGGCGGAAAACTCGTTCGCCGGGGTAGTCGTCCGGACAAATCGGGGACAATAAAGCAGGCGGGTCGCCGGATCGGCGTGCGGAGACGATAGGAGTGCGCTGCGCCGGCGGCGACGATGGCCGCAATAGGTAGCAACAATCTCACGGCGACGTCCGAGGAGCGCTGAAGTGAGCCAGACGGAGGAGATCCGGGACTTTTACGAAAGGATGCCCTATCCGGCGCCGCTCGCCAGTTTGGACGAGCATCGCGACCTTTACAAAAACCCGGACCGCCGCCGAGCCATGTTCCATCTGATGTGGCCCGGCGAGCGACCACGCGAAGGCCAAGAAATCTTGATCGCCGGCTGCGGAACGTCCCAGGCCGCAAGCTACGCGCTGCGCGAGCCGGATGCCAGGATCACGGCAATTGACATCAGCGACACGAGCCTTGGGCACACGCGCGACCTTCAGCGCAAGTACAATCTGACTAACCTGGAGCTGCGCCGACTCTCGATCGAAAGCGTACGCGAGATAGGTCGCTCCTTCGATCAGGTGGTCTGTACAGGAGTGCTGCATCATCTGCCCGATCCGGACGAGGGCCTGCGCGCCCTTCGTGATGTCCTGAAACCGAGCGGCGCCATGCGCCTGATGGTTTACGCGCGCTACGGCCGAGCCGGAATTTATATGATGCAGGAGTACTGTCGGCTGCTCGGGATCAGCGCTTCGCCGGAAGACCTGCGAGGTCTCGGCGGCGCGCTCGAAGCGCTGCCGGCGAACCACCCGATCTCGGGCGTGCTGAACCACGCGACGGATTTCCGGCAGCCGGAAGCAATAGCCGATGCTCTGCTTCATCCCCGCGATCGCGCCTACACCGTCCCGGAACTCTATGCCTGGCTCGATCGATGCGGAATGTCCTTTGGCCGATGGGTCGAGCAGGCGCCTTACCTCGCCCAATGCGGGGCGGTGGCGCGCAGCCCCCACGCCGCTCGCCTGGCCTCGTTGTCCCCGCGGCTGCAGCACGCCGCGGTTGAGCTTTTCCGCGGAACAATGGTCTCGCACAGCTTCATCGCCACTCGAGACGACCGCCCCGAAGCAGGCCAGCCGATTAACTTTGCCGGCGATAGTTGGCGCGACTATGTCCCCATACCGCTGCCGTGGACAGTGTGCGTTCGGGAGCGTCTGCCTCCAGGCAGCGTCGCAGTGTTGATAAATCGCGCGCACGCGTTTACCGACATTATATTGACCGTCGACTCATTCGAGGATCGGCTGCTCCGGGCCATCGACGGGAAGCGGACTTTGGCCGAAATTCGGCAAACCGCCGCGCCGGATGGCGACACCGAACGCCGAGCCCTGAGGTTTTTCGAGCGCCTTTGGCAATACGATCAAGTCGTTTTTGACGCATCGCGCGCCGCCATGAACCTTCGCCCCATGGGCATTTAAGGAGGGCGCCGCGCCCGGCGGGCGCGACCGGAGATGGCGCAAGCTCAAATGAGCGACCTCAACCGCCTCGCCTAGCGCTGAAGAAGGGCGAGCGTCCCGTCCCGTCGCCGATGCTCCCAACCGTGTCGCTCCAGCTCCGGCGTGTCGTCATCGACTTGCGGGAAGCCGATACAGAAATAGCCGATGAACCTCCACGAGGATGGTACTTGAAGAGTCGCCGCCATCGCCGAGGGATCAAGGATCGACACCCAGCCGACGCCGACCCCGAAGGCGCGCGCCGCCAGCCAGAGGGTATGGGCGGCCATAACCGCCGAATAGGCGACCGTCTCCGGCATGCTAAGCCGCCCAAGCCCGTGGCCTTGACTGGGCTCCGCGTCAGCGAAGAGAGCAAGATGATGCGGCGCTTCATCAAGCCCGGCCAATTTGAGCTTCGCGTAAAGAGCCTTGCGCTCTTGGCGACATTCGGCGAGCGCTTCGGCGTTTGAGACCTCGAAGTTGCGACGCACCGCCGCGCGCCTCGCCGGGTCGTCGACCATGACAAACCTCCAAGGCTGGCTGAGGCCGACCGACGGGGCGAGCGCAGCCAGGCTCAGAAGGTCATCGAGCACGGCGGGCGCGATCGGATCAGGCTTGAACCGCCGCACATCGCGACGCCAGCGGATCAAAGTCTCAAGCTTTGCTCGAAACCCGTCGTCGAAAATGGGAGCTGGAATCTCGCTCATGATCCGGGCGCCAAGAGAATTTTGGCGAGGCTGCCCCCGCGGAATCTCGGCGGCCGACGTGGCGACATCGTCCGCGCCGCGCTTACGCCGATGCGACGCTGGCGGGGCGCGGCGCAAGCCCGATCGCCGACATCGCGCCATCAAGGGCTAGAAGTCCAACGAAGCTCGCTACATCGATCAGGAGGACCTGATTGATTGCCGGCCACGCGAAGGCGGCTTCGGCGCCGCCGAGCGCGAAGGTTGCGGCGTAGAGCACAGCTTCGTAGGCAAGGAAAGCGGCTGAAAAGGCCGCGCCGGCGCGAGCAAGACTACGGGCATTGCGCAGCCGCCACGCCGCAGCTTCGGCGCTGAAAAGCGAGGCGAGCGCAGCTGCGCCCATGGCCGCCCCCCAAGCGAAGGTCGAGGCGTCGCGAGGGTAGTCGAGCGCGCCAAAGCCGACCGCCTGATTGGCGAGGAATCCCGAGAGCACGACGATCGTCGCCTCGCGACGCGTCAGCTTGAGCGCGGCGAGCGCCGCCAGCCCCGCAAAGGGGGCTGCGCAGGCGAAAACCAAACTCAGCAGCAGGCTCGCCGAGACGATGAGCGCGATCCATAGGAAGCGGCGATGGTCGAAGCGATGCAAGGCCGGTCCATAAGGTCGCATAGAGGCGCTCCTTTGACATACGACGCCGTCCGCGTCGCGGCGACCGGGCTCATTGTGGATCGGTTCGCCGCGCGGGGCAATTGTCGCCGTCAACGCGAGCCGAAGGGGGAGCGATCCCGAAGCAGGCGACGCGCCGTTTCACAGGGAAGCGCAGTTTGCGAGCAGGGACCGCTTTTCTGACGCTCGTCGCTATGACGAGGCTCGGTTCGCCGCTTCAGGTCCCGCTGAGCAGCCTATCGAGCAGGCTTTTTTCCTTCGGCGGCGAGCCGGGGCGCGGCGCGCCGGTTTCCCCGACATTCGGGATCAGCGCCGGCGGCGTCGGAATGTTGCTGCGAACGGGGGTCGGCGGGCTCTGGCCGCCGACCGGCCCAATCTGGCTCAAGGGCCCGCCACGGTTGAGGATCATCGGCTGACCGACCGACGCCTCGGGGACCGACGCCGGCGGGGCAGGCCCGCCGGGCGGCGTCGGGGTCTGACCGCTATCCACCGTTCCGTCCGACCGCCAGACGCCGGCAGGCAGAGCCTCGGGCGGCACGCCTTGATGAGCCGTCTTCATGAAGCGGCTCCAGATTTCTACCGGCAGATTGCCGCCCGAGGTTTTCTTGGTCGCCGATCCGTCGTCGTTGCCGAGCCAGACGCCGGCGACGAGATAGCTGGTGTAGCCGACGAACCAGGCGTCCCGCCAATCTTGGCTGGTGCCGGTCTTGCCGGCGGCCTGCCAGCCGGGCAGCTCGGCTTTGCGGGCTGTGCCGGTGAGGAGGGTCTCCTGCATCATCGTGTTCATCATTGCGACATATTGCGGCTCGATCACCCTGCCAAAGCTGGCGTTCTTGCGCAGATAGAGCAGCTTGCCATTGGCCGTGCGCACCTTGGCGATCACATGGGGCTGCACGCCGATGCCGCCATTGGCGAAGGCGGCATAGGCGGCGACGAGTTCGATGGGCGTCACCTCCGAGGTGCCAAGCGCGATCGACGCATTGGGCTCAAGGTCGGAGACGATCCCCAGCCGATGCGCGGTACGTACGATCGTCTTAGGTCCGACCTCGAGTCCGAGGCGCACCGCGACGGTATTCAGCGAGAGCGACAGGGCCTTGGTCAGAGTGACAGGTCCGAAATACTCCCGCGAATAGTTTTCCGGGCTCCATCCCTTCACGGTGATCGGCGCGTCGTCGCGCACGGTATCGGGCGTCAGGCCTTTTTCCAGCGCGCTCAGATAGACGAATGGCTTGAAAGCCGAGCCGGGCTGACGTTTGGCGGAGGTCGCGCGGTTGAATTGACTGTCGGAATAATTGCGCCCACCGACCAGCGCCTTGACCGCGCCGTTGGGATCGAGCGCGACCAACGCGCCCTGGCTTACGCCGAATTTATCGCCCTTGGCGTTCAACTCCTCGGTCAGCGCACGCTCGGCGTTGGCCTGCATGGTCCCATCGAGCGTCGTGGTGACCACGATATCTTCGTCGATCGCGCCGACCGTGTCGTCGAGCATGTCCATGACATAATCGGCGGCGTAGTTGATCGATCCGGCGCCTTTCTCCTTGACGACCTCGGCGGGTCTGGCCAGGGCCAGTTTGGCCATGGCTTCCGTGATATGACCCTGCTCCGCCATCGCGGTGATGACCTGGGCGGCGCGCGCGTTCGCCGCCTCGAGATTGTGGTTGGGCGCGAGCCTGGTCGGCGATTTCATCAAGCCGGCGAGCACCGCGGCCTCAGAGAGCGTGACGTATCTTGCGCTCTTGCCGAAATATTTTTGCGAGGCCGCTTCCACGCCATAGGCGCCGGAGCCGAAATAGACCCGGTTCAGATAGAGCTCCAGAATCTGATCCTTGGAATATTTGCGCTCCAGCCACAGGGCGAGAATCGCCTCCTGGATCTTGCGCGACAGCGTGCGCTCTTGCGTCAGGAACAGGTTCTTGGCGAGTTGCTGGGTCAGTGTCGAGCCGCCCTCCATGCCGCCGCGCCACAGGACGTCGCGTAGGATTGCGCGGCTCACGCCGATCGGATCAATGCCGAAATGCGAATAGAAGCGCCGGTCCTCGATGGCGATGAAAGCCTTGGGCAAATAGGGCGGCAACTCGTTCAAATGCACCGCCGCCCCGCCGGTGTCGCCGCGATTGGCGATGAGCGCGCCGTCATCGGCGAGAATGGCGATGTTGGGCGGCCTTCTGGGCACCGCCAGTTGGTCGATCGGCGGCAATTGGCTTGCATAATAGGCGAAGAGTCCGACGGTTCCGATGACTCCCCAGACCCCGAGAACGAAGCACCAATAAATGAAACGGCCGAGCCGGCTGCCCCGATTGCGCGCGCCGCCGCGTTTCCGGGCGCCCTCGCGCGAACGCTTTGATCGCCCGCCGTCCTTCGCTCGCGAGGGACCGTCGGCGGGATCGGCGCGAAGTTCATCAAGATCGCGACCGCGCCGACGCCTCGAATCGCTGAAGCTCGGTTCGATCCGCTCGCGGTTGCGCCTGCGCCCGAGGCCGAACATGCTCAAATCTCGCCCCACGACCCGCGGTTCCCGGGCCCTTTGAGTCCGCTGTAGACCCCCGGCGCCGGCGCCTTCGCTTTTCCGAGTTGATCGAAATTAACGGCGGCGATTTAAGGGCCGGTTAAGTCGGCGCCGCCGGCGGCGCGAACTTCGAAAAATGCCCATAAGTGCAAGGAGGTCGCGGCTGCGCCCTTGCGCTAACGCCGCCCTCTTGCCACAGTCGCCGCCCCGTCGGCCTCGGGTCCGGGTTGTTTCCTGTCGTGAGGGTCAAAGAGGCTGCGATGAAGGCGACGTTGGAGCGGACAGCCCTGCTCAAGGCGCTGGGGCACGTGCACCGGGTTGTCGAGCGGCGCAACACAATTCCGATCCTCTCGAACGTGCTGATCGAGGCGCAGGCTCGCCAATTGACGCTCCGCGCCACCGATCTCGATCTGGAAGCGACGGAATCGGCGCCGGCCGACGTCGCCCAGGACGGGGCGACCACGGTCGCCGCGCACGTTCTCTACGAAATCGTCCGCAAGCTGCCCGAAGGCGCGCAGGTCTCGCTCGAAATGACCGGCGAGGCGGGGCAACTCCTGCTTCGCTCCGGCCGCTCGCGCTTCCATCTGCAATCCTTGCCCGCCTCGGACTTCCCCGATCTTGCCGCCGGCGATCTCACCCATCGGTTCTCGCTGGGCGCCGGCGACTTGAAGAAGCTGATCGACAACACGCAATTTGCGATCTCGACCGAAGAGACCCGCTACTACCTCAACGGCATCTATATGCACACGACCGATGTCGGCGGCACGACCATGCTCAGAGCCGTGGCGACCGACGGCCATCGGTTGGCGAGGGTCGAAATGCCGGCCCCGCAGGGCGCCTCGGGCATGCCCGGCGTCATCGTGCCGCGCAAAGCCGTGAACGAAGTCCAGAAACTGATCGAGGACGCCGAGGCGGAGGTCACCGTCGAATTGTCGGCGGCGAAAGCGCGTTTCAAGTTCGGCGACACCGTACTGACCACAAAATTGATCGACGGCACATTCCCTGACTACGCCCGCGTCATTCCGGCCAACAACGACAAGCGGCTCATCGTCGAGAAGGGGCCGTTCTCGCAAGCTGTCGATCGCGTCTCGACCATCTCTTCGGAACGCGGCCGGGCGATCAAATTGTCGGTCGCCGACGGCAAGATGACGCTTTCCGTCAACAACCCGGATTCCGGCTCGGCGAGCGAGGAAATCGAAGTCGACTACGACAGCCCGCCGATCGAGATCGGCTTCAACGCGCGCTACCTCCTCGACATCGCCGACCAGCTCGCCAGCGATACCGCCCTGATCAAGCTCGCCGACCCCGGCTCGCCGACGATCATCCAGGATCGCGACGGCGCGGCGGCGCTTTACGTGCTGATGCCGCTGAGGGTGTAGCGGGCGAAGTCACACACGCCCTGACCGCAAGGCTCGCAAAGCCAGCGCGATGATCCGCTCGAAACGCGCCTCCAAAGCGACCGCGGGGGTCTGCGCGTCAAGGCGCACGGCCAGCGGGTGAATGAAGCGATGGGCCGCATCGAAGATCAGCGACAGGGCGCGTCGGCGGTCGTTCATCGCAAAAGCGCCTGAGGCGACCCCGTCCTCGACCACGCGCTGAATATCGGCTTGCACGCGGGCCCGGTGCTTGCGCGCGCTGCCTTTGCCTTTCTCCAAGGCGTCGATCAGCAGGTCGAACAAGGCCGCATCGCTATCCAACTTCTGCCGATAGGCGCGATGGATGGCGACAAGCATTCGCTCCAACTTGTCGTAAGCGGGATCGGCGCCGTCGGCCGCTTCGCGCAATCGCGCTTCGAGGGTACGCAACCAAGAGGCCGTCATTTCTTCGAAGAGCGCCTCCTTCGAGGGGAAGTAGCGATAGACATTGGCGTGCGTCATACCGGCCTCGCGGGCGATGCCGACGATGGTGGTGCGCGCGGCGCCGAATTTGCGCACGTGCGTTCGGGCGATCTCAAGAAGGCGCGCCTCGACCGGCTCGGCTATAGGGGATCGCAGCGCGCTCATCGGATTCCGCCGCCCTCGCGGGGCTGGTCCTATGATGGTTCCACAAATCGCCGCCTCTATCCAGGGCGCTTTCCCATTAGGTTTCGACAAGACCGCCGAGGTCGCCGGAGACCGATGGTCCGCTGTGGCCGTGGGGAAGCGAGAGATAGTCGGTCGATCGCATTTCCATGAGGCGGGAGACGACGCGGGCGAATTCGAAAGCCTCGAAACCGTCGCCGCCGGGGTAAAGCTTCGCCGGCTCGGCGGCGGCTGAGACCACCAGCTTGACGCGCTGATCATAGAGCGTGTCGATCAGATTGATGAAGCGCTTGATCTCGTCGCGTCGCTCCGGATCAAGGATCGGAACCCGATCGACGAAGACGGTGTGGAAGCGATGGGCGATGGCGAGAAAATCGGGCGACCCGAGCGGCTTTTGGCAGAGATCGGCGTAAGCGAAACGCGCAACGCCGTCGACGGCTTCGGGTATATCTAGGGTGCGGCTGAGAAGATTGAGGGCGAGTGGCTCTCCGCGCGCAGCGCCTGTCAAACTGCGGAAGGCATTGTCGAGGGCCGCCGTGGCCGCGCCGTCGGCGGGCCAGTAATAGACCGGCGCGCGAGCCAACTTCTCCAACCGGTAATCGGCGCGCGCCTTGAGCTCGACAACGTCGAGGCGCTCGCCCATCAGCGCGATGAAGGGCAGGAAGAGCGCGCGATTAAGTCCATCCTTGTAGAGGAGGTCCGGCGCGACATTGGATGTCGCGACGACAACGACGCCGGCGGCGAAGAGGGCTGTGAAGAGCCGCCCGAGGATCATGGCGTCTGCGATATCGTTGACGCTGAATTCGTCGAAGCACAAAAGCCAGGCTTCCGCGGCAAGATCGGCGGCGACCGGCGCGATCGGATCGTCGCCCGACGCCTGCCCGGCCTTGTGCAGCGCCCGCCAGTGATGGATGCGCTCATGCACATCGGCCATGAAGGCGTGGAAGTGAACCCGGCGCTTCAACTTGACCGGCGCGGTCTCAAAAAAAATATCCATCAAGAGCGTCTTGCCGCGCCCGACCGGGCCGAAAATGTAAAGTCCGCGCGGCGGCTCGGCCGCGCGAACGCCAATGAAGCGGGCAAAACCGTTGTGGCGGCGCGGCGGGCTGTAATCTTCGAGTTGTCGCGCAAGAGCTCGAAGGCGGTCGATTACTGCGCTTTGGGCGGGATCGGGCTCTAACCGGCCAGCAACGACCAAAGCCTCGTAACGCGCGCGCGGCGACAGGTTCATAGCGCCCCGTCAAGCGCGCTTTTGCGGCGGATTGGCGCGCAGGCCCCGCGCGTTCCCCGCGGTTCAAAGGTCCAAGTTAGTCCGTTCAACATGTCTTTGCGGAATTTGCGCCAACGCGAGGAGAAGCTAGTCGTCCGCGCTTCATATCATCGCCGCGGCGTCCGTGTGAATTTTGCCTTTTGGTCCCCGCGAAAGTCAAAGCCCTGACCGAGTTGGCCACGTTACGAGCAAGCGGCGGCTTCGCCCTCGCGCTCCCGCCATTGGCGCTTGCTCCTCGTGGGCATTATTGTGGCGGCATGAGCCAGAGCCAGAGCCATCGTCCCGTCGGTCCCGGCGACCGCGTCTTCCTCGTCGACGGATCCTCTTTCGTCTTTCGCGCCTATTTCCAGTCCATCCGGCAGGATCAGAAATATAATTACCGGACGGATCGGCTGCCGGTCGGCGCCGTGAGGCTGTTCGCCACCAAGCTCTTTCAATTCATCCGCGAGGGGGCGGCCGGGATCAAGCCGACTCACCTGGCGATCATCTTCGACAAGTCCGAGAATTCCTTCCGACGGGAATTCTACCCTCCCTACAAGGCGCATCGGCCCGATCCTCCGGAAGACTTGACGCCGCAATTTCCCCTGATGCGCGCGGTCGTGCGCGCTTTCGGCCTGCGGCCGATCGAGCAGGATCGCTATGAGGCCGACGATCTCATTGCGACCTACGCTCGCCAGGCGAGGGAGCGTGGCGCCCAGGCGCTGATCGTATCGGCCGACAAGGATTTGATGCAGCTCGTCGGGCCAAAGGTGACGATGTACGATCCCGCCTCCGGCGAGCGCGAGGAACGGCTGATCGGTCCCAAGGAGGTCTTCGAATATTTTGGCGGCGGGCCGGATAAGGTCATCGACATCCAGGCGCTGGCCGGCGATTCGACTGACAATGTGCCAGGGGCGGCCGGCATCGGCGTCAAGACCGCCGCGCAACTCATCGCCGAATACGGCGACCTTGAATCGCTGCTGGCGCGAGCGGGGGAAATCAAGCAACCCAAGCGCCGCGAGACGCTGACCAATCCCGAAAGCGTCGAATTGATCAAAACCTCCAAGCGGCTCGTCACGCTGGTCGACGACGTTCCGCTCGAAGAGCCTCTCGACGAACTGACGCTCGTTCCCCCCGACGCCAAGACCTTGATCGCTTTTCTCAAGGCGATGGAATTTGCGACGATGACGCGCCGCGTAGCGGAAATTTATGGCGTCGAGGCCGGCGAGATCGAGCCCGATCCCGCCTTTGTCGGCGAGGGCGGTTGGCGAAACCGCAACGGCGCAGCCGAGGCGCGCGCCGCGCCGCCGGCGGCGGAGCCGACGGGCCGTGCTGCGCCGGCGAAAAAGGCGGCCGGCGCGACGGCGCTCAACGGGGCGACGAGCCCGCAAGCGTTGGCCGCCGCCCGTCTTGCCGAGGCGCGCGAGACAAAGATCGACCGCTCGGTCTATGTGACAGTCACAAGCCTCGACGAGTTGAAGAAATGGATCGCCGAAGCTTTCGAGACGGGGGCCGTCGCTTTCGACACCGAGGCGACGTCGCTTGATCCGATGCAGTCTGAGCTCGTCGGCTTCTCACTATGCGTTGCGCCGGGCAAAGCCTGTTACGTCCCGATCGCCCATCGCGATCTCGGAAAGGGCGATCTCCTGGGCGGCGGCGACCTTCTGCCGGGACAAATCAAGGAACGGGACGCGCTCTCGCTCCTCAAGCCGCTGCTCGAAGCCCCCGGCGTCATCAAGATCGGGCAGAACGTCAAGTTCGATCTGTTGATGTTCGCCGAGCGCGGCATTGAGGTGAAGCCGCTCGACGACACCATGCTCATCTCCTATGCGCTCGACGCTGCCGCCACCAACGATGGCCACGGCATGGACGGCCTGTCCGAGCGTTGGCTCGGACATGAGACGATCCGCTTTGCCGATGTCGCCGGGTCGGGGAAGAACTTTATCGGTTTTGGCCGCGTCGCTATCGACAAGGCGAGCGAATACGCCGCCGAGGACGTTGATGTGACTTTTCGCCTGTGGCGGGCCCTAAAGCCTCGCCTCGCCGCCGAGCACATGACCAATGTCTACGAGACGCTTGAGCGCCGGCTCATCGCGCCGCTCGCGCGGATGGAGCGGCGCGGCGTCTCCATAGACCGCGCGATTCTATCGAAGCTATCGGGAGAATTCGCTCAAGGCATGGCGCGGCTCGAGGCGGAGATCCATCGCCTCGCCGGCGAACCCTTCAACCCTGGCTCGCCCAAACAGCTCGGAGACATCCTCTTCGGCAAGATGGGCCTGCCCGGCGCCAAGAAGACCGCGACCGGCGCCTGGTCGACCTCGGCGAGCGTGCTCGACGATTTGGCGGAAGAAGGCTACGAACTGCCCGCACGGATTTTGGAATGGCGCCAGCTCGCCAAGCTCAAATTGACGTACACAGACGCTTTGCCGAGCTTCGTCAATCCGCGCACCCATCGCGTCCACACCAGCTTCGCGCTGGCCTCGACGACCACCGGACGGCTCTCCTCCTCCGAGCCGAACCTGCAGAACATTCCGGTGCGCAACGAGGAGGGTCGAAAGATCCGCCGCGCCTTTGTCGCAGGCAAGGGCCATGCGCTGATCTCGGCCGATTATAGTCAGATCGAACTGCGGCTGCTCGCCCATGTCGCGGACATCAAGCAATTGAGGCAGGCGTTCGCCGACGGGCTCGACATTCACGCCATGACCGCCTCCGAAATGTTCGGCGTGCCGATCAAAGACATGCCGGGCGACGTGCGCCGAAGGGCCAAGGCGATCAATTTCGGGATCATCTACGGCATTTCCGCCTTCGGCTTGGCGAACCAACTCTCCATTCCGCGCGAAGAGGCGGGGGCCTACATACGAAAGTATTTTGAGCGCTTCCCCGGCATTCGCGACTACATGGAATCGGCGAAGAAACAGGCTCGCGCCGTCGGTTTCGTGCGAACGATATTCGGGCGCAAGTGCCATTTCCCGCGCATCAATTCGTCGAACCCGTCGGAGCGCGCCTTCAACGAGAGGGCGGCGATCAATGCGCCGCTGCAGGGCTCGGCGGCCGACATCATCCGGCGCGCGATGATCCGCATGGACGATGCGCTGGCCAAAGCCAAGCTCGACGCGATGATGTTGCTGCAGGTTCACGACGAGCTGGTTTTCGAGGCGCCTCTTGATCAAGTAGAGGCCACCAACAAGCTTGTCGTTGAGGTGATGGAGGAGGCGCCGCTGCCCGCGGTGCAGCTTTCCGTGCCGCTGAAAGTCGAGGCGCGCGCCGCCGCCAACTGGGACGAGGCGCATTGAAGCGCTGGAAAGTCGAGCCTCGCTTGCGCAGTCTTCGCGTCCGCCC
>Ga0209773_10000219_pt1 | contig 17302 bp, 16 predicted proteins | sample BogFormECP14_OM1_FD_188244 | JGI IMG/M metagenome (GOLD analysis project Ga0209773, IMG submission 188244) | Bog forest soil microbial communities from Calvert Island, British Columbia, Canada - ECP14_OM1 (SPAdes) (version 2) | ecosystem: Environmental > Aquatic > Freshwater > Wetlands > Bog ... | reverse complement strand
CGCCATCGCCTGCTCGTTGTGCGACCGATAGGTCGGCAGGACTTCACGCGCGGCGTACAAGGCCTCGCCCATCGCCGCGACGTTGCCGTGCCCGAAAATCGCGAATACGCCCGCGAACAGCGGAACCTTCCGGCCCTCGATTTCGGTCGCTTGCGCCGCGAGGAAACGAACGGTCGCCTGCGCGGCGGTGAGGTGGATCCTATTCATGAGCGGACGTCCTCGCGGTCAATCGATGTCGACGAGAGAAGCGCGCGCCGGCCGTAGCGCGCGCACGAAGTCGGGAATGCCGGCGTCGAAGTAGCGCGCGATCGCGCGGCGGCGGCGTTGCAATCCAATCCCGGCAAAAATGATTCCGAGGCCGATCGCCGACAGGGCGAACGAGAAGCTCAAGACATCTTGGAAAACCTCATGGGCGAGATGTCCGAGATAGATCGAGACGCCGATCGCGCCGAATACCGCGTAGGCGCGCCTGTTGAGAAAAAGGCCGAGGGCGATGAACGCGATGTTGAAGACACAATAGAGCGCGGCGGCGAATTCGCCGCCGGAGCCCGTCGTGATCGCGCCCCAGAGCGTCATCGCGCCGAACAAATGCGGCCAGAATCCGAAACCTTCAGGCTGGCCATATTTGAGATCGAACGTCCAGGCCGCGACGATCAGCGCGGCGCCGATTATCTTCGATACCGTTTGGCGCAATTCCCAGTCGGAACTCCAGTCGGGCGTGTGCCGATGAGCGATGAGGGCGGCCACATCCATCGAGAAAAACCAGATTGCGACGGACGCGATCAACAGGATGAAAGGAAACGGATATCTCCAGACCGCCAGCGCCGAAGCGGCGACGGCGCCTATCTCCATATAGATCCAGCTGCCGTTGATGAGCGGGTAGAATTTATCATAGCCGCCCGGGTTGCCGGCGGCCCAAAGATTCAGGCCGTCCTGGACTCCATAGATCGCCAGCGGCGTCAGCGAAACCGCGATGGCGATACAGAGACCGCCGGGGATTCTCGTATCTGACTTCGCCCAGAGGCGATCGCCGAGCCAGAGAAAACCTGCCGCGTATACGACGGCGATCGCCGTCAACGCCCAGCCGCCGAGAGCGCTGAACGCAGCTGTGACGAACAATCCCATGGCGCTGATGACGATCAGGGCGCCGCCATAATAGAGCGCTTGCGTCGGATCGAAACGTGGCAGCGGCGTCGCGATCGGCCTCGCCCGGCCACGCGCCGCCGCCCAGGCGATGAGCTTGGTTCTCGTTTCGGCGTCGAGAAGTCCTTCGCTCACGGCCGCGTCGAGATCGGCTGCATCGAGCATCATCCTTCCCCGTGCTTAGAATCTCGCCAGAGGGCGCACAGCCGGCCGAAAGTCGCCGCCATGCGCTCGGTCGCCTCCGCGTCGCCGATCTTTCCGCTGAACCATTCCTGCGCGGGTTCGACAAATATCGTGCGTCCGACGGCGAAGCCTTTGACCAGTTCGCAGCTTCGCGCGATTTTGAACGCTCGCGCAAGATCTTCCTCGGGCGCTTCCAGGCCGAGCAGAATGACGCCCCGGCAGAGCGGATCGGCGGCGTCGACGACCCGCGCGATGTGCGACCACGCCTCGGGCGTCTCCTGACCCTCCAGTTTCCACCAGTCGGGCTTGATCCCCAGGGAGTAGAGGCGTTCGAGCACCCGCGCGATCGAATTCTCATCCACCGGGCCATGCTTGCCCGCGATAATCTCGATCAGCAATTCGCGCCCGATCGTACGGGCGGCGTCGTAGAGACGCGAGAGCTCGCGTTCCTGCCGCGCCTTCATTTCCTCGGAATCGTCGGGGTGATAGAAGCATAGGCATTTGATCGTATGCCCGATCGGCCATTCGATCAGTTTCGCGCCCAGTGAACCCCCGAACTCGAAATCCAGCGGTCGCGAACCCGGCTCTTCCACGGGGCGACCGATCCAGAAATTATGGTCGGCCGCGCGAAACAGCGCCTCGCGGCCATATTTGCCGTCGAGCAACATGCCGTAACCCGGCCGGCCGGCGGCGACCGCGGCGGCGGCGTCGACCGCCAGGCGCTTGAAGGCGCCGATCCGCTCACGCGGCGCGCCGGCTTCGTCCGCGATTTTCTCCAGTTGCGCGCGATGGTCGACCGCCAGGGCCATCAGGCTTTCGGGCTGAGCGCGGCGGGTGGTCGCCCAATGGATATGGTTCAAGTCTTCGTCGCGCCGCAGCGCGCGATGCGGCGAACCTCGGTCGAGAAAGCGCCGCAGTTCCAGCCATGTCGGATATTCCGCCGAACACAGCAGCCGCGAAACCGCGAAAGCGCCGCCCGCGTTGGCGTAGGCGCAGCAGGTCTCGGTCGTCTCTTCGCGCAGCCATCCGCGCAGGAATCCCGACATGAAGGCGTCGCCGGCGCCCAGCACGTTGTAGACTTCGACGGGGAAGCCAGGTCCTTTGACGCCCTTTTCGATCGAATCGGGGATTTCGTCGGGAAAGACGACGCATCCCATCGGCCCGCGCTTCATCACGATCGTCGCGGAACTCAGTGCGCGGATCGCCTTCAGCGAAGCCAGCGGGTCGTCGATTCCGCCGGCGATCATGATCTCCTCTTCCGTGCCGACGATGAGATCGCAGGCGGGCAGGATCGGGCGCAAATGCGAGGACACCTGGTCCGATTTGATGTACCGCTCCTCGCCCGCGCCGTGGCCGGCCAGACCCCAGAGGTTCGGCCGATAGTCGATGTCGAAAGCGACCCTGCGGCCGTGCTTCTTTGCATGGGCCATGGCGAGCTTCTGCGCCGCGGCGTTGCCGGGGCGCGCGAAATGCGTGCCCGTCACGACGATCGCCTTGGCGCGCGCCACGAAAGCTTCGTCGATGTCGCTTTCGTCGAGCGCGCTGTCGGCGCAATTGTCGCGATAGAAGATCAGCGGGAACGTCTTGTCGTCGCGAATCCCGAGCACCACTAGGGACGTCAATCGGGACGGGTCCGTCCGCACGCCCGAGACGTCGACGCCCTCGCGCGCGCATTGCTCGCGGATGAAGCGGCCCATGTGCTCGTCGCCGACGCGCGTGATCAGACCGCTCTTCAGGCCGAGCCGCGCCGTGCCGATCGCAATATTGGTGGGACAGCCGCCCACGGCCTTGGAGAAGCTCGCCATGTCCTCCAGGCGCCCGCCCACCTGCGCGCCGTAGAGGTCGACCGAGGACCGGCCGATAGTGATGACGTCGAGCGCCTCACCTCCCGCTTGCGCGAGAAGATGGCGCGAAGCGTGGGATGAGGGTCTTTCCTCGAAACGTTCTACCATCGGCTGCCCTCACCCCAACCCTCTCCCGCAGGAGCGGGGGCCTCGCTTCTCACGCCTCCAACGGCGGATCGCCCGTCCCGACGACGGTCTGATCGAAGTCTACGTTCGAACCCGTCATCAGACCGGATTCGCTCGACGCGAGATAGGCGCAGGCGCGAGCGACTTCCTTCGGATCGATCAGCCGGCCGAACGGGCGCGATTTCACCGCCTCGTCCAGCCAGCCGTCCTTGGCGCCGTGGTAGGTCTTCATGATGCGGTCCTCGCCCGGGGTCGACATCCAGCCGACGTTCAGGCCGTTGACGCGGATCCGGTGCTTCAACAGCGAATGCGCGACATTGCGCGTCAGCGTCGCGAGCGCGCCCTTGGAGGCGCAATAGGCCGTGATGTGCGGCTGCCCGCCATGGGCCGACATCGACTGGATGTTGACGATCGTACCCTGGATCTTCTCGCGCTTCATGACGAGCGCGGCGCCCTGGATCAAGAAAAACGGCGCACGGACGTTCACATCGAAGATTTCGTTGAAGCGTTCCTCGGTGGTATCGAAAATATTGCCGCGATCGGTGAGGGCGGCGGCGTTGACGAGCACATCGATGCGTCCGAAGCGGCGATCCGCCGCAGCGATCACCTTTCGGCATTCGGCGACCTTCGCCAAGTCCGCGGTGACGAAATGGGTCGGACATCCCGTCGCCGTTATTTCTTCGGCGACCCTTTCGCCATTGGCCGAGTTGCGGCCGCAGATCACCAAGCCTGCCGAGCCGCGCTCGGCGAACAGCCGCGCTATGGCTTCGCCGAGGCCCTGCGAACCGCCCGTCACGACGGCGACCTTGCGGTTCAGATTCGCCGGACCCTCGTAGGGCGCTCGCGAGGTTGCCGGTGTCTTCGCCATGGGTTTCCTCCTGAACCGCCGTGTCGGCGGCCGTCTCGAAGCAGCCTGCGAGCGAGCCGCGCCCTTCGGCCACAATGAAACAAAAATTCTATTCACAAGTCAATATGGAATGTGTATTCTTTTTTGAAGGTCGCTCATTGCGACGCAAATGTCGATTGGGGCTCGCGAAGCCCGAGGGAGGAAAGCATGAAATTCGGCATCATCGGCGCGGGGCGCATCGGCAAGATTCACGCAGGCAACGTCGCCGCGCGCAAGGATTGCGCTGTCGCGTTCGTCGCCGACGCGGATGCGGGCGCCGCGACCAGCCTCGCGCAATCGACCGGCGCCCGGGTGGGGACGATCGAGGAGATTTTCGCCGCCGCCGAAGTCGACGCAGTCGCGATCTGCTCGCCGACCGACACGCACGCCGATCTGATCGAGCGCGCCGCGCGGGCCAAAAAGGCGATCTTCTGCGAGAAGCCGATCGACCTCGACGCGAAGCGCGTCCGCAAGTGCCTCAATGTCGTCGAGGCGGCCGGCGCCACGCTGATGGTAGGGTTCAATCGCCGGTTCGACCACAATTTCGCATCGCTCAGGGCTCGGATCGCGGCCGGTCTGATCGGCGAGCTCGAGATGGTTTCGATCACCTCGAGGGACCCCGGCCCGCCGCCAATTTCCTATATAGCGCGCTCGGGCGGTCTGTTTCGCGACATGATGATCCACGATTTCGACATGGCGCGCTTCCTGCTCGGCGAGGAGCCTGTCGCGATCAGCGCGATGGGTTCGGCTTTGGTCGACAAGGCGATCGGCGAGGCGGGCGACATCGACACCGCCGTCGTCATCATGGAGACCAAAACGGGCAAGGTCGCGCAAATCTCGAATTCGCGCCGCGCCGCCTATGGCTACGATCAACGCGTCGAGGCGCATGGCTCGAAGGGCATGATCCGCGCCGACAATATCCGCGAGACGAGCGTCGAGTTTGCGGGCGCGCAGGGGTTCTCGAGCGACAAGGCGCTCGATTTCTTCCTCGAGCGCTATGCGACGGCGTATCGCGACGAACTCGCGGCCTTCGTTTCGGCGATAGCTAAAGGCGTGAAGCCGCGCCCCGACGGCGAGGATGGTTTCCAGGCCATTCGGCTCGCCGACGCGGCCTACCTCTCCTGGAAAACGAAAGAGCGCGTCGCGATCGGCTGAGCCCCCTCTCCCGCTCTTCGCGGGAGAGGGGGCTGGGGTGAGGGTCGTGGGAATTGCGACCACCCTCATCCGTCGGCTTCGCCGACACCCTCCCGCAAGAGCTGGAGAAGGGGATCGCGACCCTGGTTTCCGCGCGAGGGTTCCGGCAGTGATTTTGGACCCTGCGGGAATGATCGCGCAATCGTGTACGACCGCCGAGATGCGGGGGACGTCGTCGGCGGCCCCCGCCCTCCCCGCAAGGACACCGTAAGGACGGGGAGGGGAGTTTACCCGGAGATCACGCCCATGCGCATCTTTTGGCAGAGCTTCATCAATCGGCACACGAGTGCGCCCTACCTCTCCTATCTCGCCGCCTATCTCAACCGCATCGCCATGCCTAGCGTGACGGTCGAAGTGCATGGGATTTCGCCCGCGGATCGCGATTTTGGACGGCTCGCCGAGCTGCGTTGCGCGATCCGCGCGATCAGCAACGGCATCGACGCTGAGCGCCACGGCTACGACGCTTTCGTGATCGGGCATTTCCAGGATCCCGGCCTCTACGAGTTGCGTTCCACACTGAACATTCCGGTCATTGGCGTGGGCGAGGCGACGCTTTTCGCCGCCGCCCAGCTCGGCCGACGTCTCGGCCTCGTCACCCTCGATCCCGTGTTCGAAGTCTGGCACCTTGAGCAGGCCGAGCGCTGCGGGCTCGGAGGACGCGTGACGCACGTTGCGGGATTGGGCTGCGAGCCCAGCGATTTCAGCGCCGCTTTCGCAGGTGATTCCGAGGCGCGGGCGCGATTGCTCGCCCGCTTCGCGTCATGCGCCGAGCCGATGGTCGCCGCGGGCGCGGACGTCATCGTGCCTGCCGGCGTCTTGCCCGGCCTGCTCGTCGCTGGCGAGCGCGCCTATCGGATCCGCCATGCGCCGGTGATCAATTGCGCGTCGGTAGCGCTGAAAACTGCCGAAATGTGGCTCCAGCTCCGCGCCCTCGACGGCGTCGAACCCAGCCGCGGCCCGAGCTTCGCGCTGGCGCCGGAGCGGGCCAAGGCGGATTTTCAGGCGATGCTCGCGCCCCCGGGCGCGCCCTCCGTCTCGAATTGAACGGTTTCAATCCAGCGCCGCATCCCCCAAGTCCCGCCCGAGCACCTGCGCGAGCGCATCCACCACCATGCGGTGATCCTCGCGCTGCGGCAGCCCGGAGACGGTGACGGCGCCGGCGCAGCCCGTTCCCTTCAGCAGGATCGGAAAGCTCCCGCCGTGAGCGGCGTAGTCGCGCTCGGGCAGCGCGCCGAGGTCTTGCAGCGTCTTGTCTTCCGCGGCGAGCTTGCGCCCGATCGCATAGGACGAGCGATGGAAACGCAACACGACGTTGCGCTTGCGTCGCACCCAGTCGAAATTGTCGGGCGCGCCACCGGGCAGCGCGAACGACAGCAGCCGCAGGGAAAAGAGCCGGATGTCGACCACGATCGGCGCCTGCCGCGCCTCGCCCGCCGCCTTCAACGCCAGCCCGACCTCCCAGGCGGCCCGAGCGTCGAAAGCCCCAAATTGGAGACGCTCTTCTTGCAGCGCGATGCGGCGGATGTCTTCGGCGATGTCCAACAATTCCTCCTGCCGGCTCTCAAGCTTGGGCGCGACAGAGGATCGCCCATTGCACGCCGAACTTATCAGTGAAGTTTCCGTACTGATCGCCCCAGAACTGTTTTTTGAACGGCACGGTCACGCGTCCCTCGGCGGACAGAAGCTCAAACAGCCTTTCCGCGTCGGCGACGCTATCGCTCTCGATCAGCAGCGCGCAGCCCTTCATCGGTTCGGAGTCGGGACCGTCCGACGCGTAGAGGCGAAGCCACGATCCCTCGAAGAACGAATGCAGGACCTTGGCGCCCCAGGCGCCGCCATCGCGCCCCTCCATCGGCGTTCCCTCGTAGCGCCGGAGGTCTCGGATGCTCCCAAGCCCGCAGGCAGCGTAGAATTCGAGCGCGGCTTCGCAGTCGCCTTTGAAGTAGAGATAAGGGGTGAATTGCATTGCTTCCTCCGACGATCGGCGCGGGCCTCGATCTTATCGCGGGCGACGATGGAATCCACGGCGATTCGGCGCTGACTCGCCGCGCCTAGCTCTCGTCCCCCTCGATCTCGTCCGGCGGGTCGATCACTATCCGCCCAGCAGGAAAATCGATCTCGACCGCCACCGCCTTGGTGAACGGCAACACCAGCGACTCGCCTCCTCCCTCGCGCATGATTTCGAGAATGTCGCCCGCGCCGTAGTTGTTCAATGCGACGACCCGGCCGAGCGGCGCGCCGTCGCGGCTCACCGCCGCGAGGCCGACGAGATCGTCGTAGTAGAATTCGTCCTCGTCGGGCGGCGGCAGTTGTTCGCGCCGGGCGAATAGCTCCACGCCTGTGAGCGCGGCCGCCGCCTCGCGGTTCGCGATTCCCTCTAGGCGCGCGACGAGCATTTCGTCCTTCAGAAGCCGCACCGATTCGAGCACGAACCGCGCGCCGCGCCCGTCCGTCAGCGGCCCATAGGCGGCGATCGCCTTGGGATCCCGCGTGTAGGATTTGATGCGCACCTCGCCGCGAACGCCCTGCGGCGCGCCGAATACGCCGAGGGCGACGAGGCGAGACGCACCTCCTCCCGCTCGCGGGAGAACGCAGCCCGAAGCGCCGGATGAGGGCTGGTTCAGCAGTTGACGAGGCTCGTCACGCGACATTTGGTGTTCCGAAGCGGGCCCTCATCCGTCGGCTTCGCCGCCCTTCTCCCGCAAGGGCGGGAGAAGGGCGGTCGTCCTTAAGCCGCCGCCGCTGCAGCGGCCTTCTCGGCCGCGGCCGCCGCGGCGGCGGTGCGCTCCTGCGCCTTCTTCTTCGGCTTGGCCTTAATTGGATTACTGTGCGCTTCACGCTTGACGATGCCGAGCCCGTCGAGCAGACGCAGCACGCGATCGGTCGGCTGCGCGCCTTTGGCGATCCAGGCCTTGGCTTTCTCGGCGTCGAGCACCACACGATTGGCGTCGTCCTTGGACTTGATGGGGTCGAAGGTGCCGATCTTTTCGACGAAACGGCCGTCGCGCGGCATGCGGGCGTCGGCGACGACGATGCGATAGAACGGGCGCTTCTTGGCGCCGCCTCGCGAGAGACGGATTTTCAGGGACATTGCATTTCCTTCGGGTTGATTTCGGATTGGAGAGGTTGAACGAGAACGGCTATTTCTTCTTTCCGGCGAATGGATTGAAGCCGCCGAGGCCCGGAAGCCTCGGGCCGGCCCCGCCCAGGCCGGGGAATTGCGGCGGCAGGTTGAAGGCGCCGGGGGGCGGCGCGGCTGGGAGGCCTGGCGGCGCGGTGGGAAATCCCGCGGGCCCACCCATTTGCTTCTGCATGGCTTCGATCTGTTCCGGCGTCGGTTGCGGCATTCCCCCGCCCATGCCCATCATCTGCCCGAGTTGGCCCATCATGCCGCGCTTGCCCTTCGCGCCGCCCATCGCCTTCATCATGTCGGCCATCTGCCGATGCTGCTTGATCAGGCGATTGACCGCCTCGACATTGACGCCCGCGCCGGCGGCGATGCGCTTCTTACGCGAGGCCTTGCGGGGGTCGTCGGTCAGAATATGCGGATTGCGCCGCTCCTTGGCCGTCATCGAGCGGATGATCGCGCGCTGGCGCTTGATTTGAATCTCATCGAGATTGGCGGCGGCCAGCTGATCCTTCATCTTGGCCATGCCCGGAAGCATGCTCATGATGCCGCCCACGCCGCCGAGCTTTTCGATCTGCGCGTATTGCTCGGACATGTCGTTGAAATCGAAGACGCCCTTCCGCATCTTCTCGGCCATTTTGGCCGCCTGCGCCATGTCGATCGACTCGGCGGCCTTCTCGACGAGGCTGACGATATCGCCCATCCCGAGGATGCGGTCGGCGAGGCGGCGAGGATGGAAATCCTCCAGCGCGTCCATCTTTTCGCCGACGCCGAGCAGTTTGATCGGCTTGCCCGTGACCGCACGCATCGAGAGCGCTGCGCCGCCGCGCCCGTCGCCGTCGACGCGGGTGAGCACGATGCCGGTGACGCCGATGCGCTCGTTGAAGCTCTTGGCGAGGTTGACCGCGTCCTGGCCGGTGAGCGAGTCGGCGACCAACAGAATTTCATGCGGCCTGGCCGCGTCGCGGATTTCGGCCATCTCGGCCATCAGCGGCTCATCGATATGAGTGCGGCCCGCCGTATCGAGAAGCACGACGTCGTAGCCTTGCAGGCGTGCGACGCTCTCGGCGCGGCGCGCGATCGCTACGGGGTCCTGGCCCGGAACGATCGGCAGGGTCTCGACGCCGACCTGACGCCCCAGCACCGCGAGCTGTTCCTGCGCGGCGGGGCGTTTCACGTCGAGCGAAGCCATCAAGACCTTGATCTTGTTGCGCTCGGTCAGGCGCTTGGCGATCTTCGCGGCGGTCGTCGTCTTGCCCGCGCCCTGCAGCCCCACCAGCATGATCGCGACGGGCGCCGGCGCGTTGAGATCGATCGATTGGCTTTCGCCGCCGAGCGTCTCGATCAGCGAGTCGTGGACGATCTTGACGACCATCTGGCCGGGCTTGATCGACTTGACCACCGCCGCGCCGATCGCCTTGGTCCGCGTGCGGTCGATGAAGGAGCGCACGACCTCCAGCGCGACGTCCGCCTCGAGCAGCGCGCGCCGCACCTCCCGCATCGCGGCGTTGACGTCCTCCTCCGAGAGGGCGCCGCGACCGGTCAACTTGTCCAATATGCCGGAGAGCTTTTCTGAAAGGCTCTCGAACATGGGTGACTCCAGAGGGTTCGCATCGGGCCCACGCAACACAGATCGCGCCCGGGGGCGCGACGCGCTGCCGGACGGGAACCGCCGTCCTCAAGGGTCGGTCGGCTTATCGACGAGGCGGGGCCTGACGAAGATAGGCGCTTTTAGGCGCGGGGGGACGGGAAGTCAAACAACGAATCCCGCTCTCCCGCCTCACAGGGGCTCCAAGTCAAGTACGTGTCATACTCGCGAAGGCGATTCGCGGTCACGAGCATGACGCTGCGTGAAAGCGCGACTCGTGAGCGCTCCTTGTCCAGGTCTCAGATTAGCGCTTTGTGCGAGCCGTCGCAGAACGGCGAGTTCTTGGTCGCCTTGCAGCCGCAGAGCCAAGCGGGGCCGTCCTTCTCGGCGGTGAACGGCTTGGGAAAGAAGCTGGAGCCTTTGTGCGAACCATCGCAGAACGGCTGGTTCGCGGATTGGCCGCAGGCGCACCAATAATAGGTCTTGCCGGCCTCAATCGGGCTCGAGTACGGAAACTTTTGCGCGACGCGAGCTTCTGACATCAAATCCCCCTGCTTTGGCAACTTTGAGGACGCTTACGAACATGTGTCATGCTCGCCAACGCGAGCATCCAGGATACCACGACGCTACAAGGCTTGCTTTCGCCGCTTTTCGGCGGCTTCGCGGCTTATGTCGTCGCTTCGTCGTGCCCCACCGCTGGATCCCCGCTTTCGCGGGGACGACACATGCTGGCCTTGGCCGGTCGCGATGCAGCAGTTGTTTCGAGGCGTCGCCTCAGCCTCGGATCGCCTTGGGAAGGTCGGGCTGCGTTTTCGCCGATTATTTCTTGGCTTCGGTCGACTTCGGGCTGGTGTCGATGCGTTCGGCGATGCGGGCGGATTTGCCGCGACGATCTCGCAGATAATAGAGCTTGGCGCGACGCACCTTGCCGCGACGCAACACTTTGATCGAGTCGATCATCGGCGAATAGATCGGGAAGACGCGTTCGACGCCCTCGCCATAGGAAATCTTTCGAACGGTGAAGCTCTCCTGCAGGCCGCCGCCGCTGCGCGCGATGCAGACTCCCTCATAGGCCTGCACGCGGGTGCGCTCCCCTTCGCTGACCTTCACATTGACGATGATCGTGTCGCCGGGCGCGAATTCGGGTATTTTGCCGCCGGCGCCCAATTTGGCGGCCTGTTCGGCGTCGAGGGTTTGAATGATGTTCACGTCGGTCTCCATGCCGTGACGCCGGCTCCGCGCTTCGCGAAGCCCAGCGAGCGCTTCGGCGCGCTGTTTTCAATTGAGGCGCGCTGCATACAGCATCAGGCGCAGGGCGTCCAGCCCGCTTTGCAGACGCTTCTGCCACCGAAGCGCGAAGGCGACGCCCAGAAAATAAGCGCTGCGCACTCAGTTTCGTCACGCACATCTTCGGACTTGGGCCGGGGCACGGCTCCCGCATTCAAGGCCGACGGCGCGAAATAATCAGCCGCGTGGATAGCGGCTCGAGGCCGAGCACGACGGCGGCGCGCTAATTTCGAACGCCTCCGCCGAAGCGGGGTGCGGGTGCGCCCTGGATTGATCCGCAGGGCACGGCCCCGCGGCGCCACAAAAACAAAAATATACCGTTGATTATTTTCTCATCCGACACGGAAGCGCTTTGACACAATCGGATATGTCGCGGCGAGCGGATCGGTTTTGCGCCGAATTCCCTGCTCGGGTCGAAAGGGCGGAAAAAATTCCCTGCGCGCGCGAAATAATTCCCTGCGTTGTCGCGTAGGGAATTAGCGCGCAAACTGCTGAATTTGTAGTTATTTTCGGGACAGTTCTTCGTGAAAAGAAGCTGAATCGGCGAAATTCCCTGCGTTTTTCCCTGCGACCAGGGAATCTGGCACGTTTGGGGGACTGTGACTCTCGGCAAGCCGCCCAGGAGGCCGATCGTCGCGGAAGCGGGGCATGCTCGAAAAACACGCATCTGCGCGCGGGCGCCAGCTTCCTCGACGCCGCGAAGCCGTCTCCTGAGGTCCGGGCGGTCCGCCGGTCCGCGTCGTGGGGATGGCCCTGCGCTCATCGCCTGGGCTCGGTTCGGCGGCTTTCGAACCCTATATCGGCTCCCGATCGCTCCGGATCGCCCGCCCTTGCCGCCGGGCGAACTCTTTCTTATAGGGCTTGGGTTCGGACCGTCGAAAACGCGGCCCCGAGCTATCAGCTCGAGGGGAGTTGGCGTATCGCTTGGAATAACAGGATGGGGACCCGTTGATGCGCGCGCCGGGCGGACCGCGACTCTTGCTGAGACGGCTCCGCGAGGTCATGGCGGAGCCCGTCACGGCGCAGGCGCGTCTGGACCGCATCGTCGTCCTGATCGCCTCGAACATGGTCGCCGAAGTTTGCTCTGTCTACGTCGCGCGCGCCGATGGGCCGCTCGAGCTGTTCGCGACCGAAGGCCTCAATCGCGAAGCGGTGCATCTGACCACGATGCGGCCCGGCGAGGGCCTCGTCGGCCTGATCGCGGCGACGGCCGAACCGCTCGCGCTTTCCGACGCGCAAAACCATCCCGCGTTTTCTTATAAGCCCGAGACGGGCGAGGAAATCTATCAGTCCTTCCTGGGCGTCCCCGTCTTGCGCTCCGGCGCGACGCTCGGGGTTCTGGTGGTGCAAAACCGCGCGCGCCGGACCTATTCCGAGGAAGAGATCGAAGCGCTGCAGACGACCGCGATGCTGCTGGCCGAGATGATCGCGTCGGGGGAATTGCAGGCCATCGCAGGAACGACTTCGGCGATCGCGCTCCGCCGGTCGCTCTCCTTGCAGGGCGCACAGATAGCTGAAGGGGTGGGTCTCGGCCATGTCGTGCTGCACCAGCCGCGCGTCGTGGTTTCGAAAATCGTGGCCGACGACGTCGGCGCGGAACTCAGCCGTCTGGAAACCGCGATCGAGGCGATGCGCGCCTCGGTCGACGATCTGATCGATCGCAGCGACGACGGCGCCGCTGGGGAGCATCGCGACGTGCTCGAGGCGTTCCGGATGATCGCGCACGATCGGGGCTGGCTTCGCCGCCTGCGCGAGGCCGTCGGCAGCGGGCTCACCGCCGAAGCGGCGGTCGAGCGCGTGCAGAACGACGCGCGCGCCAAATTGCAACGCCAGACCGATCCTTACCTCAGAGACCGCCTGCACGATCTGACCGACATCGCCAACCGCCTTCTGCACCAGTTGGCGGGGCAGAGCCTCGTGCTGTTGCCGGAGGAACTGCCGGAGAACGCCATCCTCGTGGCGCGGTCGATGAGCCCGGCCGCGCTGCTCGACTACGATCGCGCGCGCCTGCGCGGGCTGGTGCTGGAGGAGGCCGGCGCGACCAGTCATATCGCGATCGTCGCGCGGGCGATGGCGATTCCGGCGGTCAGCGACGTCCCGAATATTTCCGAGATCGTCGAGCACGGCGACGCGATCATCGTCGACGGCGTCACGGGCGAAGTGCATCTGCGCCCGCCCGCGGATCTCGAGGCAGCCTATGTCGAAAAAGCGCGTCTCCGCGCGCGGCGGCAGGATCAGTATCGCGCGCTTCGCGACACGCCGAGCGTGACCTTGGACGGCGTGCCGATCGGCCTGCATATGAATGCCGGCCTGACGATAGATCTGCCGCATCTCGAGGAGACCGGCGCGCAGTCGATCGGGCTGTTTCGCACCGAACTGCAATTCATGCTCGCGACGCGTTTTCCGCGGCTGGACGCCCAGGAGGCGTTCTATCGGACGGTTTTGGACGCGGCCGGACAGCGCCCCGTCACCTTTCGCACGCTCGATATCGGTGGCGACAAGGTGCTCCCCTACATGAAGGGCGAGGAGGAAGAAAATCCGGCGCTGGGCTGGCGCGCGGTTCGGATTGGCCTCGACCGGCCGGCGCTGCTGCGCCTGCAGATGCGCGCGATGGTGCGCGCCGCCGCGGGCCGCCGATTGCGTGTCATGATCCCGATGGTCTCGACTGTCGCCGAGTTCAACGCGACGCGAGAATTCATGCGACGCGAACTCGCCTTCGCCAAGCATTGCGGCCGCACGCTGCCGGAATCGATCGAGCTCGGAGTGATGGTCGAAGTGCCCTCGCTGCTCTGGCAGCTCGAGGAGATCTCCGAAGCCGCCGATTTTCTGTCGGTCGGCTCCAACGACCTCATGCAATATCTCTACGCCGCCGACCGCGACAACAAGCGCGTCGCGGAACGGTTCGATCCGTTGTCGGCCGGATTTCTGCGGGCGCTGAAGGCGATCGCCGACGTCGGCGCGCGTCATGGCAAGCCGGTCGCGCTCTGCGGCGAGATCGGCGGACGGCCGCTCGAGGCGATGGCGCTCATCGCGCTCGGTTATCGCGATCTGTCGATGTCGGCGGCGGCGATCGGTCGGCTGAAAGCGATGGTGTTGTCGCTGGAAGCCTGCGCGGCGTCGCGGGAGATCCAGGCCATGCTCGCTGTCGGCGGCGACCAGGCGAGCCTGCGCGAGCCGCTCGAGGCGCTGGCCAAGCGCCTCGCCGTGCGACTGTAGCGGGCGCGGCGCGCCCCAGTTCGCTCCATCCCCTTCATCCATTTCGAACCACCAAAATGACCGTCAACGCCAATCTCGATCTGATACTGCGCCGCTACGAGGAATTGGGTTCGCGCCTGAGCGCGGGCGTCGCCGGCGCCGAGTACGCCAAGCTTTCCCGCGAACTCGCCGAACTCGAGCCGATCGCCGCCGCCATCAGGACCTTGCGTGCGAAGGAGCGGGAAAGGGCCGAGCTCGACGCCATGCTCGCTGATCCCTCGCTCGACGCGGAAATGCGTGACATGGCCGAGGCCGAGCTCCTAGACGCCGTCGCGGGGGCCGAGAAGATGGCCCAGGAAATCCGCGTCTCGCTGCTGCCCAAGGACGCGGCCGATGACGGCAACGTCATTCTCGAGGTTCGCGCCGGGACGGGCGGCGACGAGGCCGCTTTGTTCGCGGGCGATCTCTTCCGAATGTATGTAAAATATGCGGAGTTGAAGGGCTGGAAGGTCGAAGCGCTCTCCGCAAGCGAAGGCACGGCTGGCGGCTACAAGGAAATCATCGCCGAAATCGTCGGGCGCGGCGCCTTCGCCAAGTTGAAGTTCGAGAGCGGCGTGCATCGCGTGCAGCGCGTGCCGGCGACAGAGACGCAAGGGCGCATACACACCTCCGCCGCGACCGTTGCCGTGATGCCGGAGGCGCAGGAGGTCGACTTCGAGATCAACGAGTCGGACTTGAAGATCGATACGATGCGTTCCAGTGGCGCCGGCGGCCAGCACGTCAACAAGACAGAATCGGCGATCCGGATCACACATCTGCCGACCGGCGTTGTGGTTGCGATGCAGGAAGAGCGCTCGCAACACCGCAACCGCGCCAAGGCGATGGCGCTATTGCGCTCCCGCATTCTCGACGCAAAGCAACAAAAGGCTGACGATGAGCGCTCGCAGCAGAGGCGCACCCAGGTCGGTTCGGGCGATCGATCGCAGCGCATCCGCACCTATAATTTCCCGCAAGGACGCATGACCGATCATCGCATCAACCTCACGCTGTATTCGCTCGACCGCCTGATCGAGGGCGAAGGCCTCGATGAGGTGATCGATGCGCTGACCGCCGAGCGGCAGGCGCAATTGCTGGCCGATCAGGCGGCGAATTGACGTCGGCGGGCCGCTCCGCGAAGTTCCATGCGCGGGAGGCGGATCGCACTGGGGAGGAATCGAAGATGTCGCCGAGTGAGCGCGAAGGCGCCGCGGCCCGCGCACCGTTGCGGCATCCGGGCCCATCGTCCGCCGCCTTCGTCCGCCTGCCTCGCTTTGCACGAGGACAGGCGATCGGGCTGCTCGGCGGCTCCTTCAATCCGCCGCACGACGGTCATCGTCTGATCTCGGAGCTCGCGTTGCGCCGCTTGCGGCTGGACCGCCTGTGGTGGCTCGCGACTCCCGGCAATCCCTTGAAATCCGCCGCGGGCCTGACCGAGATGCACGCGCGGCTCGAAGCCGCGGAGCGACTGGCCCGAGACCCCCGGATCACGATCACCGGCTTCGAGGCCGAAATCGGTTCGCGTTACACCTGGGACACGATCGCTTGGTTGGAGCGGCGAGCGGCTGGCGTGCGCTTCGTCTGGATCATGGGCGCCGACAATCTGAGCCAGTTTCATCTCTGGCGTCACTGGCGAGCCATCGCCGATCTCGTGCCGATTCTCGTCGTGGATCGCCCGGGATCGACGTTGCGGGCCCTGGGCAGCCGCGCGGCGCACGCCTTGGCGCGATACCGTTGGCCGGAAAGCGCCGCGCCGAACTTGGCGAGCCTGCCTCCCCCCGCGTTCGTCTTCCTGCATGGGCCTCGCTCGAGCCAATCCTCGACCGCGCTGCGCCGCGCCGCGAAATTGGATGGATCTCCGTCTTGAAAAATTAACACGCCCGGGTCATGTTTGGTTCAGTGCCGGTCGTATCGGCCGGACGCAGGAGAGGATGCCGCCGCTGACCCTTTCGCCTGAGACCCAAGAAACCGCACCCCGCTCGTCGCGCAGCCGCCCGCCCGCGCTCGAACATCAGCCATCAATGATCGACGGGCGACTCGCCCAGACTGTGATCGAAGTCCTCGAAGACGCCAAAGCCGAGGATATCATCTCCATCGACCTGACGGGCAAAACCACCCTCGCCGACCTGATGATCATCGCCACTGGACGCTCGAACGTCCACGTGGGCGCCATCGCCGACCGCGTGGCGCGCGCGTGCCGCGCGGCCGGCTTCCCCGCCCCCCGGATCGAAGGCGTTCCCCACTGCGACTGGGTGCTGCTCGACGCCGGCGACGCCATCATTCACATATTCAAGCCCGATGTCCGGCAGTTCTACAATCTCGAGAAGCTGTGGAGCGCCGATCGACCGGGCGACAGTCGGCACGCCCGCTCGAGCTGATCGCGATTGCGTCTGACAGTCGTCGCGGTCGGCCGAATGAAGGCCGGCCCGGAGAGGGAACTGCTCGCGCGCTACGTCGAGCGGGTCGGGGCGCTCGCCGCCTCGGTTGGCTTTTCCCGCGTAGACTGGCGCGAGATCCCTGAAGGCCGCTCCGGTCGGGCCGAGGATCGACGCGCCGAGGAAGCGCGGGCGATTCTTGCCGCCGTGCCGAAGGACGGCTGGCTCGCCGCTCTGGACGAGCGTGGCGCCGCCCTGACGAGCGCGCAATGGGCGGCCGAGATTCGTCGGCTGGCCGACCTGCGGAACGCCACGATC
>Ga0209773_10000216_pt1 | contig 17427 bp, 14 predicted proteins | sample BogFormECP14_OM1_FD_188244 | JGI IMG/M metagenome (GOLD analysis project Ga0209773, IMG submission 188244) | Bog forest soil microbial communities from Calvert Island, British Columbia, Canada - ECP14_OM1 (SPAdes) (version 2) | ecosystem: Environmental > Aquatic > Freshwater > Wetlands > Bog ... | reverse complement strand
AGCGGGAATTCGCGCAAGATGAACTTCGCGCGGCCGCTGTCGATGTATTTCGCCTTCAGTTCCGGCCAGGTGGTTTCATGAAAAGCCGCGCAATGGCTGCAGGTCGTCGAAGCGTATTCGATGATCGTGATAGGCGCCGACGGCGACCCCTGGACGAGGTCCGGCAAGGGAACGATCGTCATCAGCCGATCGATCGGGACCATTGCCGGAGGGGCGGCCAGGGAGGCGGTCGCCGCGGCCGTCGGCTGCGGCGAAGACGTCGCGGCGGGATTGCCGGCGTATCGTGCGTATGCCGCGACGCCTATTGCCGCCGTCGCGACCACAATCGCCCGAACCAGGAACGAGCGGGGGCCCTCGAGATTCACGGCTTCTCCTGGGGCGGCGAGGTGCGGCATCGGGAACCACTGATTCGGAGCCAGGATAGCGGGTCTCGGGCGAGCCGCAAAACGTCGAGACGGCCGGCGCTGCCGGGGAGGACTGTCGTTTCCGTCGCACGGGGTCGTAGAAAACTCGAGAGGAACGCCGTCCGCGCGAAAAACAGCCCCAAGCTTTCTCCAATGGATGAGACCGAGTCCGATCACGCCAGATACGATCAGAAAAATAGCGACAATATAGTTAAATAATCGCGGCACGATCAGGATCAGAGTGGCGACGATCAGCGAGACGATGGGTTGGAGATGGGCGACGGTGAGGGTCATCGAGACCCGCTCCTACGGTGACGGCGGCATGCGCGCCCCGCCCCGTCGGTTCCTGCAAAATTTGGCGTCTGGGGAATCCACCGCGGAGCTGTCAGGTTCTGCGACCGACATGGTCAGCCTCGACGGTCCGGGGCCCCACCTTGAAAACGCGGTCGATGTCGTTACTTATTTCTGGCGTCTTTCGGGTGGCCTGCTATATTTCCTCTGGAAAGGAGGAAGCGATGGTGGTGATGTTTCTACTGGCTGCGCTCGGAGCGTCAATTCCGCAAGCCGATATCAATAGGATTTGTGAGAGCGCGAAGGTCGATTCCCTGCCCGAGGATCGGGTGACCGCAATGCGAGGTTGCGTCGGCGACGAAACGTCGGCGCGGGATCAGCTTCGGCATGAATGGGGTCGCTACTCAGCGGCCGACAAGAACAATTGCGCCTCGACGCCCGGAATGCAATTCAGCTACGTTGAATTACTGACGTGTCTCGAGATGCAACGCGGAGGCAATTTCGGTGGCGGATCATCGTTGGCAGCTCCGCCGACGCGTCCCACGACGCCACCAGCCACGCCCGAGCCGAAGCCTTGAGTGAGTACAGCCCGCTATCCCAATCTCGGAAGTGGGCGCAAGGGCTTGTCGACGGCTCAATGGCCGTGTAGTCGTAAAGGTGCGGGCGAGGCCGGGAACTCGGGGGTGAAAACACGGCGTTTAGGCCGAACAAAAAACGTGCGCGAACCGCGCGTAGGTAATTTCCGAACCTTCTCCGTTGCGCCTCTTCGAATCATAAATTTCGAATGAGGCCTCAATTTGTCGCGTTCCGAAAAATGCCGTGGCGGTTTGATGACGTGATTAGAACGCCATTACGGGACGCGTCCACGCGTCCCTGGAACCGGAGGCGGTATGCTGGACGACATAAAAAGCCCGGAAGATTTGAGGGGATGCGACGCGGCTGACCTCAGGCAGATCGCGGACGAACTGCGAAGCGTCGCCGTGACGGCGGCCATGCCCTCGGGCGCCGGCCTCGAAATCTTCGGTAAGGCCTTCCCGGAGCGGACGTTCGACGTCGGTATCGCGGAACACCACGCCGATGTCGAACTCGTGCTCGTCGTCGGGGCGAAGAACAGCTCGAATTCGAATCGTCTGCATGAGATAAGCCTGGAGACGGGCGTGCGCAGCCATCTCGTCGCCGACAGCGGCGAATTGCGCAGCGAGTGGTTCGACAACGTAAAATCCGTTGGCGTGGCAGCCGGCGCTTCCGCCCCCGAAATGCTGATGGAAGGGGTCGCGAACTGGCTACGACGGCTGGGTCCGGTCGAAGTCTCGACGTTGAATGGACCCGACGAAACCATTGAATTTCGATTGCCGCCAGAATTGGCGAGCGTCTCCTCGCTGCCCCGGCTTCCGACAGCCTTGGCGCGGCCCCTCACTCAAGGATGAGCCATGCAGATCCCTTTCTTCAAAGAAATGAAAATCGGCGCCTATCTGCTCAAGCAGCGGCTCGCTGGCCGCGAGCGCTATCCACTCGTCTTGATGTTGGAGCCCCTGTTTCGTTGCAACCTGGCATGCGTCGGCTGCGGCAAGATCGATTATCCCGACCCCATCCTCAATCAGCGGCTGTCCGTAAAAGAATGCCTCGACGCGGTGGATGAGTGCGACGCGCCCCTTGTGGCGCTTCCCGGCGGCGAGCCGCTGATTCATAAGGAAATAGGACAGATCGTCGCTGGCATCGTGGCGCGTAAGAAATTCGTTTCGCTATGCACGAACGCCCTGCTGCTGGAGAAGAAGCTGCATCTGTTCAAACCATCGCCCTACCTTTTCTTCAGCATTCATCTCGACGGCTTGAAGGAACACCACGACAAGTCGGTGTCGCAGGCTGGAGTATACGACATCGCGGTCTCCGCGATCAAAGCCGCGAAAGCGGCCGGTTTTCAGGTCAACGTCAATGCGACGATCTTCGACGGCCATGCCGCCGACGATATCGCCGCTTTCCTCGACCGGACCGCGGAATTGGGCGTTGGCGTGACGATTTCCCCTGGTTACGCTTACGAGCGGGCGCCGGACCAGGAGCATTTCCTCAATCGTCGTAAGACGAAGGAACTCTTCCGCAGAGTGTTCGCTCAGGGCAAGGGCCGCAAGTGGCGGCTCAGCCACTCGCCGCTGTATTTGGACTTCCTGGCCGGTAATCAGGAGTATCATTGCACGCCCTGGGGCATGCCCACGCGCAACGTGTTCGGTTGGCAGAAGCCCTGCTATCTCCTCGGCGAGGGTTACGCAGCATCGTACAAGGAGCTTATGGAGACGACGGACTGGGACAGCTATGGCACCGGCCGCTACGAAAAGTGCGCAAATTGCATGGCCCATTGCGGTTACGAGCCGACGGCCGTCCACGCGGCGATCGGCAGTCCGCTCAAAACTCTATGGACGACGATGCGGGGCGTGAAAACGGAGGGTCCGATGGCGCCGGAGATTTCGCTCGAGCGCCAGCGGCCCGCCGAGTTCGTGTTCTCGCGCCATGTCGAGAAAATGCTGGCCGGCATTCCACGCAAGGCTCGCGGCGTTGGCGGCGCGGCTTCCTCTTCGAAGTCGCCGACCAACGTCAATTGATACGCATCGCGTCAGTGCGGCTGATAGGCGTCGCTTCATAGCGGCGCTTTGGCCGATGGCCGCGCGAGGGGAAGCCCGATCGCGTGGCCGCCTCCGCGCGAGGTTGTTCGCCGGGCCCAGGAATCGTCCCCCAACATGCTGACTTCGACTGTCGAAAAGGTCATCGACTTCTGCTTGCGCCATGCGCGGGCGGTCGTCGCCGTCGGCCTGCTCATGGCGTTGGCCTGCGCCTACTATACGGCCACCCACTTCGCCATCAATTCCAGCATCAATGCGTTGCTTTCGGATAAGCTCGAATGGATGCAACGCGAGGTCGTGTTCGAAAGCGAGTTCCGACGCTACGAGCTGATCGAAGTCGTCGTCGAGGCGCCGACCCCGGAACTGACTTCGGCGGCCACGACGGCCCTGACGCACGCGCTCGCCGAGGACAAGGCGAATTTCAAGGCGGTCTCCAATCCCAGCCTCGCCCAGTTCTTCGCCCAGCATGGATTGCTGTTCCAACCCAAGGACGCGCTGGAGAAGAGCCTCGCCGGGATGACGCAGGCAGAACCGCTACTACAGGATCTGGCGACCGACGAAAGCCTGCGCGGGTTGATCGCGATGCTCGAGGATGTCCTGATCGGCCTCAACCAAAGGAAATTGACATTCGACCTGCTCGCCCGACCTCTGAACATGGCCGCCGATACGCTCGAGAACGCGTTGGCGGGCCGCCCGGCGAGCTTCTCCTGGCGCGTGCTTGAGGAGGGTCATCCTGCGGCGCCGAATGAACTGCGCGGAATCATCGAGGTCCGCCCCGTGCTCGACTACGCCGATCTGCAGCCGGGCCGCGCCGCGAGCGAAAGGCTGCGGCAAATCGCCGCGACCGTCGCGCCGCAATATCAGGCGACAGTTCGTCTCACCGGACCGGTGGCGATGTCCGACGAGGAATTCGGGACCATCAAGGAAAACGCGGCCAGGAACGGCGTGATCACGTTCGCCATCGTCCTTGTCATCCTTTGGCTGGCGCTGCGCTCGGCGAAATTGGTCGTCGCCTTATTCGTCAATCTGTTCGTCGGCTTGCCGGTGACCGCCGCGCTCGGCCTGTTCATGGTCGGCTCCTTCAATTTGATCTCGGTCTATTTCGCGGTGCTGTTCGTCGGGATAGGCGTCGATTTCGCGATCCAGTACAGCGTTCGCTACCGCTCCGAACGGTATGGGATTCCCGATCTCAAACAAGCCATCCGTCACGCGGGCTTCCATGTCGCCGCTCCGCTGACGCTCGCAGGCTGCGCCACCGCCGCGGGTTTCTTCTCGTTTCTGCCCACCAACTACAAGGGCGTATCGGAACTCGGACAGATCGCCGGTTTTGGAATGCTGATCGCTTTCGCGACCAGCGTCACCGTGCTGCCGGCGCTCATCTCGCTGCTCAATCCTCCCGGCGAGCCGGAACCGCTTGGATATACCTCGCTGGCGCCCTTCGACAATTTCCTGGCGCGGCATCGCGTACCCGTAATCATCGGCGTCGCGGTCGTGGTGATCGGCGCCCTTCCGCTACTGTTCTGGCTGCGCTTCGATTTCAATCCGATCAATCTGAACAGTCCCAAGACGGAAGCCGTCGCGGCCTACAAGGAGCTCGCCAGCGATCCGTCCACCGACGCCAACGCGGTGGCGGTGCTGGCGCCGAATCTCGATCAGGCCAAGGCGATCGCGGAACGGGTTTCGAAGCTGCCCGAGGTTTCGCATGCCGTGGCGCTTGCGAGCTTCATCCCGGATGACCAGGCGGAGAAGGCGCCCCTCATCGAGAACGCCTGGAACAAAATCAAGGACGCTTTCGATCCAAAAAACGCGCAAGCCCCGCCGACAGACGCCGAGAATGTCGATGCCCTGAACGAAGGCGCCGGGCGGTTGACCGAGGTCGCCGGGGATCAGACGGGAGCGGGACCGGACGCCGCCCGACGGCTCGCCGCCGCGCTTTCAGCTCTCGCCAAAGCGAGCCCGGCGGAACGCGCCAAAGCCGAACAGGCCTTCATTCTTCCGTTGCGAGAGGATCTGGCCGCATTGCGGGATTCGCTACAGGCGCGGCCGATCACACTAGAAACCCTGCCCCCCGAACTGATCAGGGACTGGATGACGCCGGACGGTCGCGCGCGCGTTTCGATCGCGCCCAAGGGGAATCCGAGCGACAACGCCGCGATGCGCCGCTTTGCGAGCGCTGTGCTCGCGGTCGAGCCCGGCGCGACCGAGGGGCCGATTGCGATCCTCGAGGCCGGCAGGACGGTGATAGGCGCTTTCGTCGAGGCCGCGATATTGGCGCTCCTGTCGATCGCGGTTCTGTTGTGGGTCGTGCTGCGTCGGTTCAGCGACGTCCTATTGACGCTCGTACCGCTGTTGATGGCAGCCGTCGTGACTTTGGAAATTTGCTCTCTGATCGGCATGCCGCTCAATTTTGCCAATATCATCGCGTTTCCTCTGCTATTGGGCGTCGGCGTCGCATTCAAAATATACTACATCATGGCTTGGCGAGAAGGAACGACGCACCTGCTCCAGACCCCCCTGACGCGAGCCGTCATCTTCAGCGCGCTGACGACCGCCACCGCATTCGGCAGTTTGGTGTTTTCCTCCCATCCCGGGACCTCGAGCATGGGTAAACTGCTAGCTCTGTCGCTGCTCACCACGCTTGCCGCCGCCGCCCTGTTTCAGCCGATCCTGATGGGCAAGCCGCGCACTCCCCCGCCCGATTCCACGGCCTGATTGGGCCGCAACGAAGGAGAACGCGCCATGGTGTTCCGCAAAGCGCTACTGGCCCTGGCGTTCGCCTTCGTTCCTTCGCTCGCGACAGCGGATACGGGGACGCCGGAGCAACAGGCCGCCTGCCGTCCGGACGTGCGCAAGTTCTGCTCCAAGCTTGCACTGGGTTCCCCAGACAGGGCGTACGAGGACTGCCTCCAAAGGAACCGAGACAAGCTTTCGGCGAAGTGCCAGCGTGCGCTGGCGGGCCAACGGCCATGAGTCGTAGCTTCGAAGCACGACGAACGACTTTCGCAAAAATGCCACCTGCGGGCGAACCAATCGCCCTGTCGCTCCGGGCGCGTTGAGAATGGCGAACTGCCGACTTTTTCGTTAATTATCGTTTGCCGCTCTGATTCCCACATTGGGCAGGCTGTGCAAAACGCTCCCAACGCGGCCGTAACCAAGGAAAACGAATAATGATGTTCCGCAAAGTTCTACTAGCCGTCGCATTCATCAGCCTTTCCTCGATGGCGCTGGCGACGTCGGGTACGCCTGAGGAACAGGCCGCCTGTAGTCCGGATGTGCGTAAGTTCTGCAAAAAAGTGCCCCAGGGCTCCGACGACAACGCCTATCTGGCGTGTCTCGAAAATAATCGCGATGCGCTCTCGATAAAATGCCTCAATGTTCTGATGGATCACGGGCGTTGAGCTGCCACGTCTTCGGGCGCGACGCGTTTCCGCTGACCCCTCCAGGGAAAATCGGCGGCCGGCGCCGCCGCGGCTCGGATCATCTTTCGGAGTATTCACATGAAGCCAGCATTCGCCCTAGCGATCGCCCTCATGTTGCTGACGATGGGCTCCGTTCACGCGGCGCCGCTTCCCACCGTCAGCGGATTCTGGGAAACCGACGACGATGAGGGCCAACCTCAAGCGTGGTTTTTCTTCGAGGAAAAGGAAAAGGATGGCCCTTGGGTGGGTCACCTGGTCAAGGGGTTCAAGAAACCCGGCGAAAAGTTCGTCGAAACCTGCACCAAGTGCACCGGCGACCAGAAGAATGCAAAAATGACCGGCCTCGCGATGGTCAACGGCATGAAGCGTGACGGGCTCACTTACAAGGAAGGCACGATCCTCGATCCGCGCGACGGCTCGGTCTATCACGCGGAGATGGAGCTGAGCGCGGATGGCAAGGAACTCGCGGTGCGGGGCTATATCGGCCTTCCGATATTCGGTAAGACCCAGGTCTGGAAGCGACTTCCCGACGACGCGATTCCCGCGACTGATATGGCCAAGATCCTTGTCGTCTCGTCCCCCAAGCAGATCGCGGCGTCCCCAGCGCCGAAGAAGACCCCAAAGCCGACGAGCACGAGTTCACCGGCGAGCAGTAATTCGTCGGTCGACCCTGCCCCAGGCGGCGACCAATGAGAGCATCCCTCCGACGGAGATAGCCAGTTCTGCCCATACCTCGTCGGCGATCACCGCGACGAGCGGTCGCCTGACGTCGACGCGGGGTGAGCCGCGCTGGCGAATTCGAACTCCGGGCGGCTTCGATCTCACATGCCGAACTGGGTCGCCCGGCCGGACTTGAGATTACGGTATCGCGCGAGAGCCCAAAGCGGGAAAAACTTCGGATAGCCGTGGTAGCGCAAATACAGCACCCGTGGGAAACCCGTCGCGGTGTAACGATCTTCGTCCCAGAAGCCGTTTTGCGCCTGGGTTCGGATCAGAAACCCGATCCCGCGCGCGACGCTCGCACTCTCGACTTCGCCCGCCGCCATCAGTCCCAGCAGCGCCCACGCGGTCTGCGAGGCCGTGCTCGGGGCGGCTTCGTATCCCTGATAATCCAGTTTGTAGCTCGTCCCGTCCTCGCCCCAACCCCCGTCCGGATTCTGGATGGAGGCGAGCCAACCGGCCGCCTTTCGCATTTCTGGGGCCTCGCGATCGAGCCCTGCGATACTCAAGCCGCAGAGCGCCGACCAAGTCCCATAGATGTAGTTCACGCCCCATCGGCCGTACCAGCTTCCGTCCGCGCGCTGCGTTCGACGGAGAAAGGCGAGGCCGTCGCGTAGCGCCGCGGAAGTCGCGGGCGCCTCCCCGAGCTGCGCGAGCATGGAGACGCAGCGCCCCGTCAGATCCTCGGTAGGAGGATCGAGCAGGGCGCCGTGATCGGAAAACGGGATGTTGTCGAGATAGCCGTAATTGTTGTCCGCATCGAAGGCGCCCCAGCCGCCGTTGCGGCTCTGCAATCCCGCGGTCCATTCGCGGCCGCGCTCGATCGCGATCTGGAAAGACGCGTCGCCGCTCGCCTTTTGCGCGCGGTCCATCGCCATCACGATCACGGCGGTGTCGTCGAGATCGGGGTAATGCGCGTTCGCGTATTGGAACGCCCAGCCGCCGGGGCGCACGTTCGGCCGCTGCGCGGTCCAATCCCCGGGGAGGTCGAGCACCTGGAGCGGCCGCAACCAATTCAGGCCGGCGTCGGCGCCGTTCATGGCCGGCCGCGACCCCACGTCCAACAAAGCGTGACAAGCCAGCGCAGTATCCCATACCGGCGAAACGCACGGCTGGCAGTAGACTTCGTCCGAACCCACGACCAGCAGCTTCTCGATCGCGCGGCGGGCGGTCGTGTAACTAGGATGCGCGCGCGAATAGCCGAGGGCCTCGTACATCAGTAGGCTGTTGACGATGGCCGGAAAGATCGCGCCCAACCCATCCTCACCATTCAGCCGCTCAGTAACGAATTTCACGGCTGCATCGATCGCCCGTTTGTGCGAGCCTTCTGGGAAGCGCGGCTCGGCCACACGCAGAATGCTGTCGACGGTTCGGAAAAATTGAAACCAGGCGGAATTCTGATGCGGCGCTTTCGCCGGCATGTCCGTCGTAAGCGGCGGCGCGAGAAAGAGTTCCTCGATGCTGACCCGCTTGGGATTGCGGGCGACCGGTTTCAGCGCGCGCAACACCAGCAGCGGCGCGATCGTGGTGCGCGCCCAATAGGATATCTTGTCGAGATGAAACGGGAACCAGCGCGGCAGCAGCATGATCTCGACCGGCATGACGGGAACCGCGCGCCAACTGACGATTTCGAACAGGGCCAGCAGCGCGCGCGTGAAGACGTTGCTTTGCGCGGCGCCGCCTCGCGCGCGGATCGCGGCGCGCGCCCGGCGCATGTGCGGCGCCTCGATGTCGTCGCCGATCATCTTCAGCGCGAAATAAGCCTTCACGCTCGCGCTCATGTCGAAATCGCCGTCTTGAAACAAGGGCCAGCCGTCATGCGCGCCTTGGCGGCGGCGCAGATAGGTCGCGATCTTGGCCTCCAATTCCGCGTCGACGGGCTCGCCGAGGTAATGCCGCATCAGGACATATTCGGCGGGGATCGTGGCGTCGGCCTCGAGTTCGAACACCCAATGTCCGTCTGGACGCTGGACGGCCAACAGGGCGTCGGTCGCCGCGGAAATCGCGCCGTCCAGCGATCTCGGCGAAATCTGAGAGCCGCGCGCTGTGACTTCGGACATCTTTTCTTTCTCCATTGGTCATTGCGGCGCGAGTGTACGCGCCGCTTTCGTTCCGGATCGGATGGCGCCCTCGATCGTCGCCGGAAGCCCGGTGCTCGTCCAATCGCCGGCCAGACACAGATTGGTCCAGGCGGTGTCCGCAGCGGGGCGCTTCGCCTCCTGCTCCGGCGACGCCGCGAAAGTGGCGCGCCGTTCGCGCACGATTTGCCACGCCGGCATCGGGGCCGCAATGTCCGCCACGGCAGCAACGTCCCGCCATATTCGCGCGGCTAGTTCCTCCCGAGGAATTTCGAGCAGGTGATCGGCGGCGCTGATCGTCACTGAGATGCGTCCGGGAAAAGAGAACAGCCATTGCACTAGCCCATGCACCACCCCGATCAACGGGGCGAGCCCCGCGGGAGGCTCGATACGGTAATGCGCGTTGACGATCGCCCGGAATTGCATCGGCGTCGACAGGCCCGGGACGAGTTCGCCCGCGGCCTGAGGGGGAACCGCGAGGATGACGCCATCGTCCTGCGTCAAGGCGATCATCGCATCGCCGAAGTCGAGTTCGGCCGCCCGATGGGAATCGAGACCGAGCCCGCGCAACCGGCGACCAAAGGTCACGCCGCCGCCGCGCGCCTCGATGTAGCGAAGCGCGGGATCTACGAAGGCGGCGGAGAGTCCGTCGCGCGCGATCAACGGATGATAGTTGCGCCCGCCCGCCGCGAGCGTCTCGCGGATCACGCTCGCCGCTAGTATTGCCGAACCTTCTGGCGCGTCGATGTTGAGCGCGGACGTGAGGAAGGGTTCGATCAAGCGCTCGTAAAGAGGTCCCGCGCACGAAATCGTCTCCTCGATCGTCGCGCCGCTCCGCGCTAGCAACAGGCGCGCGAGCGCGAGATATTCGGGAAGGCGCGCGCCGGGCGTGCGGCGCTTTCGGTCGAGAATCCACCAGGGGATGGGCCCGTCGTTGGCGCGCACGGTCCAACGCTCGCCTGTCTTCAGATCGACGAAGGGAAAAGAAGCCGACGATGACGACGAGAGACGACCGCGCGCCCCGATAGCGTCGAGATATGCGAGCGTCGCCCGATTGCCGGAAAGGACGAGATGATTGCCGTTGTCGATTTCCATGCCCAGCGTGGAATCGAGATAGGAACGGCATCGTCCCCCCGCTTGCCGGGTTGCCTCGTGGACAACGACGCTGATGCCGCGAGAGGCGAGATCGACTGCCGCGGAGAGCCCCGCCAGGCCGGCGCCGACGACGTGAATCGTGCGCGACCTCAGCGGACGATGCAACGCAAGAGAATCCAGACGAGGCTAACGCGACGCAGTTTGACCCGCGCCCGCGGCGCTTCCCATCCGCGCGCGACCAATTGCGACAGGATCAGGCGATAGGCCTCCGCCATGATGCGGGGGGTTCGCACCACGGCGCGAGGACTCCCGGCCAAGATTGCCTCCGACTCGAGGAAGTGGCGTTCGGCCCGCGCCACGACGGGCGCGCAGGCGTCTCCAATGGCCGGATGGGCGATCGCCTCCGCCGGAACCCGCGTCGTGATGCCGGCGCCGAGGAGAGCCTCCAGCGGCAGATATAGCCGTCCCACGCCCGCATCCTCGTCGATATCGCGAAGGATGTTGGTCAATTGCAGCGCGCGGCCCAGGTGATGCGCCAACGCAACGCCGGGCTCTTCGTCCATTCCGAACACGCGGACGCTGAGCCGGCCGACTGCGCTGGCGACGCGGTCGCAATAGAGATCGAGCGTCGCCCAATCCGGCGCGGCTATCGTCGACAGCACGTCCATCTCCATGCCGTCGATCACCGCCATGAAGTCCTCGCACCGGAGCTGGAAGTTTTCTATCGCTTGGGCCAGCGCAAGCAGGCGCTGCCGAGGCGCGCCCGCATAGGTCGCCTCGAGATCGTCGCGCCAACGCTGCAGCCGCGCGATCTGAACCTCGCGCGGGCCGCCATTGTCGGCGATGTCGTCCACCGCCCGGCAGAAAGAGTAGATCTCGAACATGGCCTGGCGTTGCTTCGTTGGCAGGATCCGCATCGCCAGGTAAAATGAGCTCCCGGAGGCCCGCGCGGCCCCGTCTTCGACCGGTTCGGCGATCGCCAAGGTCATATCCGCGACCCCGAGGCGGCCGGGCGAGAGGCTGGACTGGAGCCCCGCGTGGCGCCGCGGTAAGCGGCGAAGAGACCTATCCACCCCGCCTGCCACTTGCTGAGATGGGTCTCGTCGCCGAGCGGGTCCTTCTCTGCGAGCACGCGCGTCAGCCGCATTGCCAGCGCGTGAATGACAGAAATCTCGGCCCGCAACCGCCAGTCGGCGATCGCGCCGACCAGCCCATCGCCCTCGCGGAGCAATTCCGCTGTGCGAACCGCGAGTTCAGCGATGCAGGAGCGCAAGCCCGGGGACGCCGTCTTCGCTCCCAGCGCTTCGATGGCGACCCCGTGACTGGCCAAGATATCCAAGGGCAGGTAGACCCGGTCGAGATTGCGATAATCCTCGCCGCAGTCCTGGAGATGGTTGATGATCTGCAGCGCCGCGCAGATCGCGTCCGAAGCCGCCCAAGTCGAAGGGCTCTCGCCATGCACGTCGAGCACGAAGCGTCCGACCGGCATCGCCGAAACGGCGCAATACGAAATCAGATCATTCCAATCCGCGTAGCGAAGCTTGACGGCGTCGAGCCGAAAAGCCTTCACGAGGTCTTGGGCGTGCCGCGGCGCAAGCCCGCGCTCGGCCAGCGCGAGCCGCAGAGCGGCCGCCTCGGGGTACTCGTTTCGAGCCCCGTCGCCGAGCAGAGCCGCCTCCATGCGATCGAGGCGTTCGATTTTTTCTGCCGAGGTCAGAGCCGGGTCGTCGGCGACATCGTCGGCGGCGCGCACGAAATAATAGAACGCCAGGATGATCGGACGGTGCTGGGCGCGAACGAGTAGCGACGCAACGGGGAAATTCTCCTGCCGGTGCGTCTTACCGGATCGCGATGGATTGACGTTCGTCATGGCCCCTCATACGCATGCGCCTGGAAACGGTTCCCTTTCACCCGCGCTTCGTCATGAACCGGACGGGCCGGGCGCAGTTGATATAGGGAATATAGAAGCGCCTTCGAAAAGGCGAGGCCCACAGTCGGAGTGCGCCGATCGAGATCGATCATGTTTCCTCCTGACGGCCCCGCAATTTTGGTTGCGTGCGGGCGTCGCCTCCCCTGAAATCTGAAGGCGCCTTGACGCCCACGGAATACAGAAAGAACATACTCTGGCTTGAAAAACAACGGCAACCCCCCGGACCGTTCCGCGCATCGGGAGGGCGCGGAGCGGCCTCGCGAGGTGGCCTGAACGGCGGGCTCTTTCGTGCGGGACTTACCCGCGGCGATAACGGCAGAAAGAATAGGCTCCTCGTGAACAAAAGTACGCACGACCGAGGGGGAGCCGCTAGGAGTCCAGGGCGCGACTGGCGGCGCATCCACCATTCGCCGTTGTTCTGGGTCGGCGTCGCGATGTTCTTGACTGCGATCCTGACCTACGTTTTTTCGGAAGACCTGTCCCTGCACCCGCGCCCGCAGGGACCGGAGCAAAGCGGCCAAGGCAATGCCATCTCGTCTCCGTCCAAGCCATAGCCGCCTCTGCAAGAAGTCGAAGGGCGGCTCGGTAGGCCGCGAACTACACAGGTTTGGCGAGTGACGCGCGGCCGGCTAAGGCGCGCTCGAAATGCGATCGCACTTCCTCCCTGTCATAGGGCGCTCCCTTACCCGCGTGAGCACGGAGATTTCCTCCATCGTCGTGACGGGAACCAAAACACTCGGCTGCGACGCCGATCGACGTGAGTGGGTCTTCATCGGTGGACCATATCACGAAAGGTCGATTCTCGCCAACGAAGCGTCCGGCGCTGATGAAGGTTACTCCACGGCCGCTGAATAATCTTGTGGCGTCAAGATACAGCAAATGCGGCGGGCTGGCTTTCGCCAACCCGCCGCCCTTATTATGTCAATCGGCGCCTTCGCGTTACGCCTTCGGGAACTCGAACGCCACGAAGCGGGTGGCATCCGCCGTCTTGACCAGCATCAGCACCGACTTCTTGCCGTCCTGCTTCGCCTTGGCGATATCCGCCTTGACTTCGGTCGGCGTGCTCACCGGCTTGCCGGCGACTTCCATGATCACGTCGCCGCTCGCAAGTCCTTTGCTGGCCGCCAGGCCGTCGGGATCGACGTTGACGATGGCGACGCCATGCTGACCGTCGTTCGCGGGAGCCAACTGGACGCCGAGCTTGAGAGCGCTATCGGTCGTCGCCGCATCGTCGGCCTTCGCGGTCTGCTCCGACTTCAGGGAGCCGAGCGTGATGTTCGCCGTCTTCTCCGCGCCGTCGCGCAGGTACGTCAGCTCGACCTTTTCGCCGGGCTTGAGCGCACCGATGTGACGGGTGAGATCGGAAGCGTCCTTCACCTCCTCGCCGTTCAGCTTGGTGATGACGTCACCCGACTTCAGACCCGCCTTGGCCGCGGGGGTTTCCGGCATGGCCTCGTCGACCAGCGCGCCATTCGCGGCCTTCAGACCGAGACCGTCGGCGATGTCCTGGCTGACCGGCTGAATCTGGACGCCGAGATAGCCGCGGTTCACCACACCGCCGTGTTCGAGCGAATCGACGACATTGTCGACGGTGTTGGCCGGGATGGCGAAGCCGATGCCGACGCTGCCGCCCGAGGGCGAGAAGATCGCCGTGTTCACGCCGACCACTTCGCCCTTCAGGTTGAAGGTCGGGCCGCCGGAATTGCCCTTGTTGATCGGAGCGTCGATCTGCAGGAAGCTGTCATACGGGCCCGAGCCGATATCGCGGCCCTCGGCCGAGATGATGCCCGCGGTGACCGTGCCGCCGAGACCGTAGGGGTTGCCGATCGCGACGACCCAATCGCCGACGCGCGGCGTTTCCTTGGCCAGCTTGACGAACGGATAATCGCCCGGTTCCGTGATCTTCAGCAATGCCAGATCCGTCTTCGGATCCGTGCCGATCACCTTGGCGTCGAGCGTCTTGCCGCCGTCCATGGTGACGGTGACGGTCTTGGCGTTCTGGACGACGTGGTTGTTGGTGACGACATAGCCGTCAGCGGAGATCAGGAAGCCGGAGCCGAGGGCCATTTCGTGCCGGGGCTGCGTCTGATTGGGCTCGCCCTGCCCGCCGAATCGCTTGAAGAACTGCTGGACGTCGGGCGGCAGGTTCTCCATTTGACTGGAGAGGTCGCCGGAATGCGCAGCGGCGTCCTCGATGTTCACCTTGACCGAAACGACGGCCGGCTTCACGCGGTCGACGACGGTGGCGAAGGACGGCATGGCGGAGGTCTGCAAGTCGGCGGTATTGACGGCGCCGGCCACGGCGGAGCTCGAGGCGGACAGCATCGACCCGCCGATGGCGCCCGAAGCGATGATCGCGACGACCGCGGCCGAGGCCAACATACGACCCCTGCCCAGGATGGGGTTATTCGAGTTGAAGATAGACATAATATTCTCCACGATCGGATGAGCGCACGAGGCGTTCGATGGGGGCACCATGCTCCAAGTCGCCTGAGGGAGACGTTGCCGGCGCATTAATCTTTCTCAATCCAATTAAGGTCCGGCGGCGGGAGTATTGAGCGCGGCGGCGGCGCGAGTGCGGCCCCCGTCATCGCGAGCGTAGCGACGCGATCCAGCGGTTCCGTAGCCGCTGCCCGACTTGCGAGGCGGCGACGTTTCCGAGATTCTTTCCCGGTTTCGAGCTATTTCAATGGGTTGCGAGGCACAAAATTTCCCATCGACCTCCCCGCGCGTCGAATGCGTCAAGCACGGTCGCCGCGCCGGCGGGAATTTGACAGTTTGACCGTAGTGTCATCGGGACAGAAAGGGCGCTGAAAACAACGGTAGCATCGATTTAGATTCTCAGAAAGAAAATGTCACGATTTTGAAAACGACAAACGAAGGCTGTCGTCAACCAGCGCCGGGCCTGCAAGCCGCGCCCGCTGAGTCGCTTCGCCCGCAAACGTTCGCTCGGCCATCGCCGTCCCTCCTCGCGATACGTCGGTCTCCCCGGTTTGCGAATTACGCAATTTCGCATTGTCATTCTCGCGGCTCGTCAGCCGGAGGTCGCGCACGGTCAGCCGCGCGATGTACCAGATCTTGTGGGTCCGAGGCTTCCGAGCCCATACCATTTCCCGGCGCGGATTCAATCATTTCAAGCCGTTGCGGCGCCATTTCCCGGCGACTCCTTTGCCGCCAGCCTCCCGGCGACCGAAACGCGTCGGTTCAAAAGACGATCGGATCCGCGGTCTCCTCCTGGACGGTGGCGCAGGGACAGATGTAGAACGTCTACGCAACTTTGGCGAGAAATTTTTTGAGGGGCTCGGGAGTTACCCGCAAACCGAAACAAACAGTCATCATATTGATTTTGCTAGATAAAAATGCACATAGAATAGAAGATATTCGCGTGGTTCATCCGTCGGGGTCGGCCCGGCGCCAAATTCGCGATGACAGAAGAAGAGGTTCGAGGCGGTCCCCATCGCGGGCGATCTGTGCGAACATGCGGCCAGAAGAGAGCGATGTCGGTGGGAGGATGCCTCATGAAAATCGACCCCAAAGAATTTCGCGTGCGCGAGGGAGACGAGGTCGATCTTCGGAAGTGGCCGACGAGGATCGATCCGGTCTACAAATCCAAGGAGCACTACAAGAGCATGATGGAAGAGCACGTTGCCAAGCTCAATGCCATGCAGGAGGTCCAGTACGCGTCCAATCGCTACGCTGTGCTGATGATCTTGCAGGGGATGGACGCCTCCGGAAAGGACGGCGCCGTCCGGCATGTGATGTCCGGCGTCAATCCTCAGGGTTGCCGGGTCTACAGCTTCAAGCAACCCACCGAAGAGGAATTGGCGCACGATTTTCTCTGGCGGACGTCTCAGCATCTCCCGGAACGCGGCCGCATCGCGATTTTCAACCGATCCTACTACGAGGAGGTGCTGGTCGTCCGCGTGCATCCCGAAAACCTCGAACGCGAGGGCATCCCGGACGCTGAGCGCCACGAACGCAAGACCTGGCGCGAGCGCTATCGTTCGATCAACGATCTCGAGAGGCACCTGGACTCCAATGGAACCCGGATCGTCAAACTGTTCCTGCATCTTTCGAAAGAGGAGCAGCGCAAGCGCTTTCTCGCGCGGATCGACGATCCGAAAAAGAACTGGAAATTCAGCGACGCGGACGTGAAGGAGCGCGAGTTCTGGGACGACTATCGGAAGGCCTATGAGGAATGCCTCGGCGCGACGAGTTCGAGCGATGCGCCCTGGTATGTCGTTCCCGCCGACGACAAGGAAAATGCCCGATTGATCGTCTCTCAGATCGTACTCGACACGTTCGAGAAGCTCGACCTCAGCTACCCGGAGACGACCCCGAAACGGGCGCGCGAATTACAGACGATCCGCAAGGAACTGACCAAGTGAGGGGGCGACGCTCATCGAATGATGAGCTCACTGTAAGGTTGGTGGAGCGGACAATCGAACAGCGGGTGCGCTGCGCGAACATGTGTCATGGTCGCGAACGCGATTCGCGAACGCGAGCATCCAGAACACCACGACGCTACAAGGCTTGCCGGCTATGCTCCGGTTTCGACGGCTTCCCGGGTTACTTCGCCGCTTCGTCGTGTCCCCGCGGCTGGATCCCCGCTTTCGCGGGGATGACACGTGTTGGCTCGGTCGGTCGAATTGCCGCACCCTTCATGGTCCAGCGCCCACCATGAGCGTGACCCCGCCCTCGGGCAGGTCGCTTCGGATGGTGTCGGGGACCTGTTCGCCGTGGGTGTCGGCGCGCACCTTCTCGCGGATGCGGGCGTAGGCGTCCTCGATGCGCAAGCCGGGCGTCGGCAGGACCGACGCGAAGGCGCGCGCGAACGGGCTGCCCTGGCCGCCGAGGCCGTCCTGGGCCGTCTTGCCC